>Ga0154001_1000237_pt1 | contig 17310 bp, 15 predicted proteins | sample TSNJ085MetaG_FD_104699 | JGI IMG/M metagenome (GOLD analysis project Ga0154001, IMG submission 104699) | Attine ant fungus gardens microbial communities from New Jersey, USA - TSNJ085 MetaG | ecosystem: Host-associated > Fungi > Mycelium > Unclassified | place: USA: New Jersey, Wharton State...
TGCGGCGCGGCATGGCGGCGCGGCAGCCGGCGGGCGAGGCGGCTGTCGGACTCGGTGATGCCGGGGGCGCGCACGCACCGCGGGACGAAGGGGGCGAGAGCGTGCATGCTAGGGCGCGCGAGCAGGATGTGCCGGCGGGTCAAACTCAGGCTCAGGCGCAAGGCGAACGGCGTGCGCCCGAGGAGCGCGACGAAGCGATGCTGGCGGAAGATGCACGCCATCGCTCCGACGATCGCGCCGCCCGGGAGCGCGCGGACGAGTTGCAATCGATGCGGGGCGACGTGCGCAATGAGCGCGATGAGCGTCGAGCGGAGCCCGCATCGCGGACCATGCCCGAAGCGATGCACGCGTCGGCGGATCGGGGCGAGCCATCGCCAGCCCGACGCGAACCCGCGCAGCAGGATACGACCGCAGCCCGACGCGAACCCGCTCAGCAGGACGAAGCTTCGGCGCATCGCGAACCCGCACAATCGCGAGCACGTCAGCAGGAGCAACAGCGGGCGCAACCGCCAGCCTATTCTCCCGCGCCGCCCAACTTCGACGCTCCTCCCGACGACGACTTCGCGTGGTTCGACGATCTGCCCGCGCATTCGCGTGCTAGTGAATCCGCTCATGAACCCGTTGAAGCCCGCGGCAACGCTCCCGCACTGCCTGCCGTCCACACGCTCGACTGGGACGCGCTGAGCGAGCGCGTCGCCGCGTGCGAGTCGTGCCGCCTATGCGAGAAGCGTACGAACACGGTGTTCGGTGTCGGCGATCGCAACGCCGAGTGGATGCTGGTCGGCGAAGCGCCGGGCGAGAACGAGGACCGCCTTGGCGAACCGTTCGTCGGCCAGGCCGGCAAGCTGCTCGACAACATGCTGCGTTCGCTCGCGCTGGCGCGCGGCACCAACGTCTATATCGCGAACGTGATCAAGTGCCGTCCGCCCGGCAACCGCAATCCGCAACCGGACGAAGTCGCGCGTTGCGAGCCGTATCTGCAGCGCCAGGTCGCGCTCGTCAAGCCGAAGCTGATCGTCGCGCTCGGCCGCTTCGCCGCGCAAAGCCTGCTGAAGACCGAGGCCAGCATTTCGTCGCTGCGCGGCCGCGTGCATCGGTACGAGGGCGTGCCGGTGATCGTCTCGTACCACCCCGCGTATCTGCTGCGCAGCCTGCCCGACAAGGCGAAGGCCTGGGCGGATCTGTGCCTCGCGCGCGATACGTGGCTCGCGGGCGGCGGCGCGCCGTCGAACGAGCCGAAGTGACGACGCCCGAGGGGCCGGCGGCGCACGATGCCGCCGCGCCGATCTCTCGCGCCGGGCTGCTCGATACGCTGCTCGGTGTGTGGCCCGATAAGCGGGGCGATGAGCGTCCCGATGTGCGCATTGAAGCGCCTGGTAAGGCACACGCTCACACGCACACGCAAGCGGTCGCGCCATCCGCGCCGCAATCCAGCGCGCCACTCCACTCGTCATCCGAGTCGTCACCCGACATAGCCGCCGCTCCCTCGCACAACGATCCGTTGCGCGACCCCGCCGTGCGCGATCTCGCGTGGTTGCTGCTGAGTCCCGATCTGTTGCGTCCGCAATTGCCGGTCGGCGTGCTGGCGAATCCCGTCGAAACGCCGCAGCAACGGCAGGCGACCGTCGCCTGGCTGCGCGCGCTCGATGCCGCGCCTGAGCCGCTCCATCGCGATCTTTCGGCGACGCGCATCACGCGCCTGGGCCGCTATGCCGAGCGGTTGCTTGGCTGGTTTCTGCAGCATGGGCCGGCCGCGCAACTCGTCGCCGCTGGCGTGCCGCTGCGGCGCGCGGGCGTCACGCTCGGCGAATGCGATTTTCTCGTGCGCACGCACGAGGGCGCGCGGCTGCATTGGGAACTGGCGGTGAAGTGCTACCTGCACGCGGGAGCCGCACGCGAAGCGCAGGCGGGACGTCTCGCCGATTACGTCGGCCCCAATCTGAAAGACCGCTTCGACATCAAGCTCGCGCATCTGCTCAATCATCAGTTGCCGTTGAGCGCGCGCGAGGAGTTCGTGCTGGCCGGTTATGCGGGGCCGTGGACGCCGCAGATGTTCGTCAAAGGCTGGCTGTTTTATCGGCATGGCGAGACGCCGCTCGATCCGCTCGAGTTCGATCCCGCGCATGGGCGGGGCTGGTGGGTCACGCGCGGCGACTGGCCCGGGTTCGCGGCGGCCCATGCGCGGATCTGGCGGGTCTTGCCGCGACTGGAATGGCTTGCGCCGCGACGCGTAGCGGCTCTGGAAGAGCAGGGCGACGACGAACGCGCGTCATACGTCGATGCGCCTACGCTCGCTGCACAGACTTCGCATCAACACAGCCCGGTGATGGTCGCCGCGTTCGTCGAAGACGGTGCCGGCCATCTGCTCGAACGCTCGCGCGGCTTTATCGTGCCCGACGACTGGCCCGAGCAGGCGCGGCATTACGCCATGCAATAGCCGCAACGCAGTCGTGCGGCAGTAGTGCGGCATTCGCGGCGTGCGATCGCGATCGAGTTTGCGACGCATCGCGAACACAGGCGCATACGCACGCATCTGCGCACACGCGCAACGATAAATCCCTCACCACCAGCGGTGAAAATGATGCACCGGCCCCACGCCGTGACCGACTTCGAGACGGTCGCTCGCCTGTAACGCGCCGGTCAGATAAACCTTCGCATCGGCCACCGCGCTTGCGAGATCGCCGCGCTGCGGAATCAGCGCCGCAATCGCCGACGACAGCGTGCAGCCCGTCCCATGCGTATTCTTCACCGGCACGCGTGGCCCGCCGAGACGCAAGGCGCCGCTGGCCTGCACGAGCCAGTCGGGGCTGTCCGCCGCGCTCAGGTGGCCGCCCTTCATCAGCACCGCACGCGCGCCGAGCGCGCGCAGCGCTTCGCCCTGGCCGGTCATGCCGGCTTCGTCGGTGGCGGGCTGCATGCCGAGCAATGCGGCCGCTTCCGGCAGATTCGGCGTCAGCAGGTCGGCGAGCGGCAGCAGTTCGTCGCGCACGACCGCGACCGCATCGGGCAGCAGCAAGGCGTGATGGCTTTTCGAGATCATCACCGTGTCGAGCACGATGTGCTTCGGCTTGTGACGGCGCAACGCATCGGCGACCGCGCGCGCGATCGGCGCGTTCGCGAGCATGCCGATCTTCACCGCGTCGATGCGGATGTCGTCGAACACCGCGTCGAGCTGCGCACTGACGAAGCCCGGGTCCGGTGCATGAATCGCGCTCACGCCGCGCGTGTTCTGCGCGGTCAATGCGGTGATGACGCTCGCGCCATAGGCGCCGAGCGCGGAGAAAGCCTTCAGATCGGCCTGGATGCCGGCGCCGCCGCCGGAGTCGGAACCGGCGATCGTCAGCACATTGGGAATCGGTTGAGTCATGGTCAGGCGAGGAAGAAGGCGCGCGCGCGGGGAGCGCATGCGCATCGTCGAAACAGCCGGCTCGCGGAACGAAACACGCGGCCGGCCCGGGGGGCCAGCGCCTGTTCAGCGCTGGCTCAGTGTTTAGCTTCGCCGATCAGCGCGACCGAATCGAACGCGCGCTGGTTCGCCTGGTGGCGCCGCATCACGAGCCACATCATCAGGCAGACGAAGGTGCCGAACAGCACGATCACGGCCGCGACCGGCACGTCGAGCCACACGAGCACCGCGTACAGGCACAGCATCACGAGCACCGAGAGATTCTCGTTGAAGTTCTGCACGGCGATCGAGTGTCCCGCCGACAGCAGCACGTGCCCGCGATGCTGCAGCAGCGCGTTCATCGGCACGACGAAGAAGCCCGACAGACCGCCGACGAGCATCAGGAAGAGATACGCGACGATCAGATAGCCGGGCATGTGCATGCGGCCGAAATAGATGCCCCAATGCGAGGGGAACAGATCGCGCGTATAAAACGCCATCAGCATCACGGCGATCCCCATCATGATGCCGACCGGCAGCACCGAGAGCGACTTCTTCAGCGGCACGCGCGAGGCCGCGAAGATCGCGCCGCCCGCGACGCCGACCGCCACCACCGCCTGCAGGATCGCCGCTTCGGACAGCGACATGCCGAGCGACACCTCGGCCCACTTCAGCACGATGAATTGCAGCGTCGCGCCGGCACCCCAGAACAGCGTCGTGACCGCGAGCGAAATCTGTCCGAGCTTGTCGCGCCACAGCACGAGAAAGCAGTCGGCGAAATCGGTGATGAGGCGGATCGGCCCGTGTTCCTGCTTCGGATAGCGCGCGCCGGTATCGGGAATGCGCAGATTGAAGAGCGCCGCGATGACGTAGATGCCCATGATGACGAGCATCGCGGCTTCCGAGGGCGTGTTCACGGTGGGAATGCGCAGGTGCAGGATGGGCGCGGCGATATGCGGACTGATCAGCGCGCCGCCGAGCACGGTGCCGAGAATGATCGAGCCGACCGTGGTGCCCTCGATCCATCCGTTCGCGGCGACGAGCCGGTCAGGCGGCAGCAGTTCGGTGAGGATGCCGTATTTGGCGGGCGAGTAGGCCGCCGCGCCGAAGCCGACGATGCCGTAGGCGATGAGCGGATGCGCGCCCATCAGCATCGTGATGCAGCCGAGAACCTTGATGGTGTTGGTGACGAACATCACGCGCCCTTTCGGACGGGAGTCGGCGAAGGCGCCGACGAAGGCGGCAAGAACGACGTACGACAGCACAAAGAACAGCTTGAGCAGCGGCGTCATCCAGTTCGGAGCGTGAAGATCTTTCAGCAGTGCGATAGCGGCGATCAGAAGCGCATTGTCGGCCAGCGACGAAAAAAACTGCGCGGCCATGATGGTGTAAAAACCTTTTTTCATCTGATGCGATGCTGTCCTCGCTGCGGTCTGTCCGCCCCGGCCGTTTGCAGTGCGTCCGGGCTTATGCCGATCGAAATGGGTTGTGCGCACGGCTTTATATCACGAAAATAGCTGGATTCGGACTAGCAGAATCCTTGATCGCACCGCCCAGCGGGCCGCCGAGCGCCGAAAACGCCAGGTAAGCCGCTGATTCGCAAGTGTCTTTACGAAAAAATCCCATGCCGCGCCCCCTCTCAGCCACGATACATACCGCTGCTCTCGCCAATAATCTTGCCGTCGCCCGGCGTTATGCGTCGAAGTCCAAAATCTGGGCCGTCGTCAAGGCAAACGCGTACGGACATGGCCTCGCGCGCGTGTTTCCGGGCTTGCGCGCAACGGACGGCTTTGGGTTGCTGGACCTCGAAGAAGCGGTGAAGTTGCGTGAATTGGGCTGGGCGGGCCCCATTCTTTTGCTCGAAGGCTTTTTCCGACCGACCGATATCGACGTGATCGACCGCTACAGCCTGACCACCGCGCTGCATTCGGACGAGCAGTTGCGCATGCTCGAAATGGCGCGCCTGTCCAAACCGGTCAACATCCAGTTGAAGATGAACACCGGCATGAACCGGCTCGGCTACACGGTCGAGAAATTCCGTGCCGCATGGGAGCGCGCGCGCGCCTGCCAGGGCGTCGGCCAGATCACGCTGATGACCCATTTCTCCGACGCCGACGCCGAGCGCGGCATCGCGCATCAGATGGAAGCGTTCGAGCGCGGCGCGCAAGGCATTGCCGGCGCGCGCAGCCTCGCGAATTCGGCGGCCACGCTCTGGCATCCGGAAGCGCATTTCGACTGGGTGCGCCCCGGCATCATCCTGTACGGCGCGTCGCCCTCGGGCGTGACGGCCGCGATCGAGAGCACCGGCCTGCAGCCCGCGATGACGCTCGCCTCGGAACTGATCGCCGTGCAGACGCTGAGCGCGGGCAATTCGGTCGGCTACGGTTCGACGTTTACCGCGCGCGGCGCCATGCGTATCGGCGTGGTCGCGTGCGGTTACGCGGACGGCTATCCGCGCGTCGCGCCGGAAGGCACGCCGGTGATCGTCGACGGCGTGCGCACGCGGATCGTCGGGCGCGTCTCGATGGACATGCTGACGGTCGACCTCACGCCAGTGCCGACCGCCAACATCGGCTCGCGCGTCGAGCTGTGGGGCACCGCCTTGCCGATCGACGACGTCGCGCAGGCCTGCGGCACGATCGGCTACGAGCTCATGTGCGCGGTCGCGCAGCGTGTGCCGGTCCGTGCGGAGTAACGCGTGGCGAAAGCAAAGACGTTGTACATCTGTAGCGAGTGCGGCGGGCAATCGCCGAAGTGGTCGGGCCAATGCCCGTCGTGTCAGGCGTGGAACACGCTCGTCGAATCGGTGGCCGAGGGGCCGGCCACGCATCGTTTCCAGTCGCTCGCGAAGAGCACGCCGGTGCGCCGTCTCGCGGACATCGAAGCATCCGACGTGCCGCGCTTCACGACCGGCGTCAGCGAATTCGACCGCGTGCTCGGCGGCGGTCTCGTGCCGGGCGGCGTGGTGCTGATCGGCGGCGATCCGGGCATCGGCAAATCGACGCTGCTGCTGCAAGCGCTCGCGGAAATCGCCGCGCACAAACGCGCACTGTATATCAGCGGCGAAGAGTCCGGCGCGCAGATCGCGTTGCGCGCGCAACGGCTCTCGCTGCTCGAACCGGGTTCGACCGCGAGCGAGCTGCAACTGCTCGCGGAAATCCAGCTCGAAAAGATTCAGGCGACGATCGCCGAGCAGCGTCCCGACGTCGCCGTGATCGACTCGATCCAGACCGTCTATTCGGATGCCTTGACATCGGCACCGGGCTCGGTCGCGCAGGTGCGCGAATGCGCGGCGCAACTGACGCGCATCGCCAAGCAGTCGGGCACGACGATCATCATGGTCGGCCACGTGACCAAGGAAGGCGCGCTCGCGGGCCCGCGCGTGCTCGAACATATCGTCGATACGGTGCTGTACTTCGAGGGCGACACGCACTCGTCGTATCGCCTCGTGCGCGCGATCAAGAACCGCTTCGGCGCGGTCAACGAACTCGGCGTGTTCGCGATGACCGAGCGCGGCTTGCGCGGCGTCGCGAATCCGTCGGCGTTGTTCCTGTCGCAGCACGAGCAGTCGGTGCCGGGCTCGTGCGTGCTGGTCACGCAGGAAGGCACGCGGCCGCTGCTGGTCGAGGTGCAGGCGCTCGTCGATGCGGCTAACGCGCCGAATCCGCGGCGTCTCGCGGTCGGCCTCGAACAGAACCGGCTTGCGATGCTGCTCGCGGTGCTGCACCGGCATGCGGGCATCGCCTGTTTCGATCAGGACGTGTTCCTCAACGCGGTGGGCGGCGTGAAGATCACCGAGCCCGCAGCCGACCTCGCGGTGCTGCTCGCGATCCATTCGTCGATGCGCAACAAGCCGCTGCCGAAGGGGCTCGTCGTGTTCGGCGAAGTGGGCCTCGCCGGTGAGATCCGGCCGTCGCCGCGCGGCCAGGAGCGTCTGAAGGAAGCGGCCAAGCTCGGTTTCTCGGTCGCGGTGATACCGAAGGCCAACGCGCCGAAACAGCCGATCGAAGGCTTACAGGTCGTTGCGGTCGAACGGATCGAACAGGCCATCGATCGGGTCCGCACGCTCGAATAAACAGGGACTTGCGGCGCGCGGGCGCCGTGGGTGCGCCTTGCATGCCGTAATGCACGGTAAATATCTCGTTCCTGGCTGTAACCTGGCCGCCACGCCTTTTTTCTAAGCTGTAAGGGTCTATGTCTCTTCTGATGCCCGAAAAAAGGATCGCGCTTTGAAACAGTCACATGAAACCGCAGCAGAGCGTTCTATCCAGGTGCGTGGTTGCCGGGTCTCCGCACCGATTCACCAGCCTTGGGGCGGCGCCTGCCGGATCGTCGAATGGATCGACACGGCGGGGCAGATATCGCGGCGGGTGGTGGCCGAGGACGTGACGCCCGCCGAGGTGCGCGCCACGATCAGCCGCCATGTGGAAGGCCGCAAGCATCTGCTGTACGACGACGAGAAGTCGCCGCGTCAGACGCTGCCGAGACAGACGGTGGTGCGGCGTTGAGCGTGGGGTCTGCACGCCTCTTTTGCACGTTTGTATTTCAAGCTTGTTTTCCGCGCCTTGCCTGATGCGTTTGTTCTCGTCATGCGACGGCCGCCGAGGTCCATCGTATTGCGGTATTGCGCGAGGCCGCGCATTTGATTCTCGTGGAATCCGTCGCGCAGCCGCCGTGGCGGCATCCGCGCTAACCCGCGAAGTTCTCCCCATCGCTGTCGTTCAGGCTATCGCTTGCCGCCGCATACGCCTGCGGATCGAACAGCGGATGCCGCGCGGCCTCGGCCGCCGTCAACACCGGCGACACGCAGCAGTCGAGCGCTTCGAGCGACTGCATCCATTCCGCTAGCGTGCGCGTGCCGATCACGGCGCCCAGTTCCTCTGTGAGCGCAAGCGCATCCGGACCGCCGATCGCCTGACCCAGACTCCAGTGACGCGTCGCCCATTCGGGCCGGTCGAGCGCCATGCACAGCGTTTCCCAGAACTTCAGTTCGAGCGCGCCGACCGCGAGCCAGCGGCCATCGCGTGTGCGATACAGGTTGTAGCAGGGCACGCCGCCGTTGAGCAGGCCGGCGCCGGCGGCGGGCGCCGCGCCCTCGTTGGCGAGCGAGACTTGCGCGATGACGTTGTGCGCATACGAAGCGTGCGTCATCGAGACATCGACGAAGCGGCCTTCGCCGCCGCGCGCCACCTGCCAGAGCGCGGCGAGAATCTGCGTGACGGCGGCGAGTGCGCCGCCGAGCAGGTCGGCGATCTGGAAGTTGGGCAGGATCGGCGTGCCGTCGCGCGCGGCGAGCTGATCGAGCACGCCCGCATAGCTGATGTAATTCAGATCGTGGCCGGCGTGCTGCGCGAACGGACCGCTCGCGCCATAGCCGCTGATCGCGCAATAGACGAGCCGCGGATTCGCCGCGCGCAGCGTCTCGTAGCCGAGGCCGAGACGCTCCATTACGCCGGGCCGGAAGCTCTCGATCAGCACGTCCGCGTCGGCCGCGAGGGCGCGCAGCACATGGCGCCCCGCCTCCGATTTGAGGTCGAGGCGGGTTTCGCGCTTGCCGCGATTGACCATCCGGTAGAACGCGCCGGGCCGTCCCGCGACGCGGTCAGCCGACGATTGCAGCATCGTGCGGGTCGGGTCGCCCGCGCCGGGCGCTTCGATTTTCAGCACGTCGGCGCCGAGTTCGGCGAGCCGCAGCGCGGCCACCGGACCGGGCAGCAGACGCGTGAGGTCGAGCACGCGCAGTCCTTGCAGCGCCGGGGCCGCCGGTGACTTAGACGATGAGGTTGCGAATGACAAGGCCAGGCTCCCATCGATGCCGGCGCGGCCCGGCGCTGCGTGCCGCTAGCCGATCTGTTCGAGTTCCTCGTGCGTCTCGAGCCATTCGGCTTCGAGCGTGTCGAGGCGCGCATTCACATCTGCCTGCCGGCGGATCGCGTCCGTCAGCTTGCTCTTCTGCTCGGGCTCGTAACTCGCGGGATCGGCGACGAAGGCGTCGAGCGTCGTTTTCTCCGCGTTGAGCGCGTCCATTTCCTTTTCGATCTTCGCGATACGGCTTTGCAGCGGCTTTTTCAGATGCGCCAGCTTCTGCCGCGTTTCCGCTTCGAGACGGCGCTGTTCCTTGCGATTGACGTTGCCGTCGGCATTGCCTGCCGCGCCGTTGGACGCCGCCTCGGCCGCGCCCGAGGCATTCGCCTTCAGCGCCGCGCGCTGCTCGGCCGCATGCTGCAAGAGCCAGTCGCGATAGTCGTCGAGATCGCCGTCGAACTCCTGCAGACGGTGCTTCGCGACCAGCATGAACTGGTCGGTCGTCGCGCGCAGCAGATGGCGGTCGTGCGAGACCAGAATCAGCGTGCCTTCGAATTGCGCGAGCGCCATCGTCAGCGCGTGGCGCGTTTCGAGGTCGAGGTGGTTGGTCGGCTCGTCGAGCAGCAGCAGGTTCGGCTTCTGCCAGATGATCAGCGCGAGCGCGAGGCGCGCTTTTTCGCCGCCCGAGAACGGCGCGATCTTCGCGGTCGCCATGTCGCCGGAAAAATTGAAGCTGCCGAGGAAGTCGCGCAGTTCCTGCTCGCGCGTATCGGGCGCGAGGCGCGCGAGATGCTGCAACGGTGTGTCGTCAGGGCGCAGCGTTTCGAGCTGATGCTGCGCGAAGTAGCCGATGCGCAAGCCCTTGCCTTCGCGCACGTGGCCGGAGAGCGATTCGAGCGTGCCCGCGAGCGTCTTGATGAGCGTCGACTTGCCCTGGCCGTTCGCACCGAGCAGGCCGATGCGCTGACCGTTCTGGATCGACAGCATGACGCGCTCGACGACCGGAATCTCGCTGCCGTCTTCGGCGCGATAGCCGCAGCGCACGTCTTCCATGACCATCATCGGATTCGGCGCGGAGTCGGGCGTGCGGAATTCGAACGTGAACGGCGAGGCGACGTGGGCGGGCGCGATCAGCTCCATCTTCTCGAGCGCCTTCACGCGGCTTTGCGCCTGGCGCGCCTTGGTGGCCTGCGCCTTGAAGCGGTTGATATAGCTCTGCAGATGCGCGACCGTGCGCTGCTGCTTCTCATACGCGCTCTGTTGCAGCGCGATCTGCTGCGCGCGCAGCACTTCGAACTGCGAGTAGTTGCCGCCGTAGCGCTTGATCTGCTGGTTTTCCAGATGCAGCGTGACGTTGCAGACCGAATCGAGAAACTCGCGGTCGTGCGAGATCACGATCAGCGTGCCGGCATAGCGGTTGAGCCAGTCTTCGAGCCAGACGATCGCGTCGAGGTCGAGGTGGTTGGTCGGTTCGTCGAGCAGCAGCAGGTCGGAGCGGCACATCAGCGCCTGCGCGAGATTGAGCCGCATGCGCCAGCCGCCCGAGAAGCTGCTGACCGGCTCGCGCGTCTGGTCGAGCGTGAAGCCGAGGCCGAGCAGCAGCGCTTCGGCGCGTGCCGGCGCGGTGTAGCCGTCGGCGTCGGCGAACGCCGCGTGCGCTTCGGCTTCGGCCGCGCCGTCGTGGGCCGCCGAGGCGGCGGCGATGCGCGCTTCGATGTCGCGCAGCGCGGCGTCGCCGTCGAGCGCGTAGGCGAGCGCGGTCTTGTCGACGGCGGGCGTTTCCTGCGCGACGTGCGCGATGCGCCAGGTCGGCGGGATCGAGAAATCGCCGCCGTCCGCGTGCAGCTCGCCGAGCAGCACGGCGAACAGCGTCGATTTGCCCGCGCCGTTCGCGCCGACGAGCCCGGCTTTTTCACCGGGGTTCAGCGTGAACGTGGTGTTGTCGAAAAGCGGCTTGGTGCCGCGCGCGAGGCTGAACTGATTGAAGCGGATCACGACGTGGCCGGCTGAAGAAAACCGCTATTTTAGACTGCCCCGCGTGGCACCGGGCGCATGGCCGCGACGATTCGCGGCGGCGGGGCTTGCCAATGGGGCTCGCCTCGTGCCGCGGTGTGCCGCCGGGCGGCGGCCGCGTATCGCTGTGCGTTGCCGCGTATTGCTGCGTGTTGCCGTGCGTTGCCGCGCCGCCTCGCGCGGTTCGTCTCGTGTCATGCGCGGCGCAGCCGGCATCGGCCATCCGGCCGACTGTATTCGCGTGTCTTTTGGCATAGACTGACGGCTTTCACGGGAGAGCACATGACATCGATCTATTCGTTTTCGGCGCGCACGCTCGGCGGTGAGGAAGCGAGTCTCGCGACGTATGAGGGCAAGGTTCTGCTGATCGTCAACACCGCGAGCGAGTGCGGCTTCACGCCGCAATACGCGGGCCTGCAGAAGCTCTACGACACCTACGCGGCGCGCGGGCTCGCGGTGCTCGGCTTCCCCTGCAACCAGTTCGGCAAGCAGGAGCCGGGCGATGCCGCGCAGATCGGCAGCTTCTGCGAGAAGAACTACAGCGTGACGTTCCCGATGTTCGACAAGATCGAGGTGAACGGCGCCAACGCGCATCCGCTGTTCCGCTATCTGACCGGCGAAGCGCCCGGGCTGCTTGGCCTCGAGGCGATTAAGTGGAATTTCACGAAGTTTCTGATCGGCCGCGACGGCAACGTCGTGAAGCGCTATGCGCCGCTAACCAAGCCCGAGACGATGACCGAGGATATCGAAGCGCTGCTGTGAGCGTGCCGCCGCGCGCTGAGGGTTTGATTTGAGGTTTGATTCGCGGCTCGATTGGCTACTTGATTCGCTGCTCGATTCGCGCGGCTTGAGCGTCGCTGGGCACGAGAGGGCTACAGGATCGGCGAAAAGAGTCGCGCCACGTGCATCAGCATGCGCCGCAGCGGGCCGGCCTGACGGTACTCGCTGCGATCGATTTCGCGCGACTCGGCGAAGTCGTCGAGCAGCATCGTTTCGACTTCGAGCGCGAAGCCGCGGTCCACGGTCAGCACCATGATCTCGAAGTTGAGGCGAAACGAGCGGTTGTCGAGATTGGCGCTGCCGATCGCGGCGGCCGCGCTGTCGATCAGCACGACCTTCTGATGCAGGAAGCCGGGCTGATAGCGGAAGATGCGGATGCCCGCGCGCAGCGAGTCGTACGCGTAGAGTTTCGAGGCTGCGAACACGACGAGATGATCGCGCCGGCTCGGAATCAGGATGCGCACGTCGACGCCGCGCAGCACCGCGAGCCGCAGTGCGGAGAACACCGCTTCGTCGGGCACGAGATAGGGCGTCGTGATCCAGATCCGCTCGCGCGCCGCGTTGATCGCCTCGACGAAAAAGAGCGAACAGGTTTCCTGCTTGTCGGCGGGGCCGCTCGGCATCACGAGGCAGTGCATGCCGCTCGCGGCGGAGTCGGCGCCAGGGGCCGGCGGGTCCGGTGCGTCGCTTGACACGGCGGCGGGCACGCCGGCCGGCACGTCGAAATCGGGCAGTTGCTGCGTGGCCCAGTACCAGTCCTCGATAAAGACGAACTGGATGCTCGCGACCGCCGGGCCGCGCACCTCGATGTGCGTATCGCGCCACGGCGAGAGCGGCGGTTTCGCGCCGAGGTATTCGACGCCGACGTTATGACCGCCGACAAACGCGCGCTCGCCGTCCACCGACACGATCTTGCGGTGATTGCGGAAGTTCAGTTGCAGCCGGTTGACGAAGCGGCGGTTCGTCGCGAACGGATGCACCTCGACGCCGGCCGCGCGCAGCGCCGCGATATAGCGATGCGGCAGATCGAAACTGCCGATGCTGTCGTACAGGAAGTAGACGCGCACGCCTTGTTGCGCCTTCGCGATCAACGCGTCCTTGAGCATGTCGCCGAGCGCGTCGTCGCGCACGATGAAGAATTGCACGATCACGTAGCGGCGCGCGTTTTCGATCGCCGTGAAGATCGCCTCGAAGGTCGCCGTGCCGTTGACGAGCGTGCGTACGCTGTTGCCCGGCAGAAACGGCATGCCGCCCAGACGCGTGAGCGACTGCACGAGCCGCGCGCCGAGTTGCTGCGTCGGCACGCCCGCCGACGACGACTGCGAGTCCCATATCCGCGGATGCGCGCGCGTGCGCAGCAGTTCGTTCTCGACGCGGCGCGCGTCCGCGTAGCCGGCGAACTTGCTGCGGCCGAGAAACAGGTAGGGGATGAGCGTCAGATACGGCATCGCGACCAGCGACACGGCCCACGCAATCGCGCCTTGCGAGGTGCGCGTGTGGAGAATCGCATGGCAGGCCGCGATGATGCCGAGAATATGGGCAAGGGCAACCAGCGGGCCGACGTGAAGCAGGTCGAATGGCATAAGCTCGCGAATAGTTGGCGAAGCGCTGCGTTTCAGGGCGCGGGAGTGGGTAGCGAGCCCGCTCCGTGATATGCCGCGAATAGGCCGGGCAACGCTTTCAGGCCGGCGTGCCGCGCCATGCGGCGCACCGTGGCGGCAAACCGTTGCCAGCTTGCCTGAAAACCCCGCATGAAACCAGGCTCCAAACTCGGCTTGAAACCAGGCTCGGGGCGAGGCTCGAAGCGATGCCAGGCCGACATCATGTCAGGCTCAGACCGGCAAGTCGCAGGCCTGGATCAGGAACACGTTGTCGTCGCCGGCGCTGGTCGGCAGCCATACGAGATCGAGCCCGCCGAATGCCGCCTCGACGTGCTCGCGCTCATTGCCGATCTCGACCACGAGCACGCCGTCGTCGGTCAGCCAGTGGCGTGCCTCGGCGATGATCCGGCGCACGATGTCCATGCCGTCCGCGCCGCCCGCGAGCGCCATTTCGGGCTCGTGTTTGTACTCGGCGGGCAGCGCCTGCATCGAGGTGGCGTTCACGTACGGCGGGTTGCTGATGATCACATCGTAGCGGCGCTCGGCGAGCGGCGCGTACAGATCGCCTTCGAACAGTGCGATGCGCTCGTCGAGGTGGTAGTCCGTCACGTTGCGCCTCGCGACTTCGAGCGCGGGCGCGGACAGGTCGACCGCATCGACGTCGGCGTTCGGAAACGCGTGCGCGGCGAGAATCGCGAGGCAGCCGGAGCCGGTGCACAGTTCGAGCACCGCGCCGACCTGCTCGGGGTCTTCCACGTACGGTTGCAGGCCGTCCTGCAGCAACTCGCCGATGAACGAGCGCGGCACGATCACGCGCTCGTCGACGTGGAAGCGATAGCCGTGCATCCACGCTTCCTGCGTGATGTAGGCGGCCGGCACGCGTTCGGCGGCGCGCCGCTCGATCACCTTGAGCAGCGCGTCGATTTCGGCCGTGGTCAGACGTGCATCGAGGAACGGATCGAGCAGATCGAGCGGCAGATGCAGCGTGTGCAGCACCAGATAAGCGGCTTCGTCGTAGGCATTGGCCGAGCCGTGGCCGAACGACAGTTTGGCCTCGTTAAAGCGCGACACCGCGTAGCGCAGCAGGTCGCGAACGGTGGAAAACGGCAGCGTCATCGTAGGTCCCTCGTTACGCGATCAGTTGTTCGAGCACGCGGCGATACACGTTCTTCAGCGGCTCGATATGGGCGAGTTCGATATGTTCGTCGATCTTGTGGATGCTCGCGTTGAGCGGCCCGAACTCGATCACCTGCTTGCAGATGCGCGCGATGAAGCGGCCGTCCGAGGTGCCGCCGGTGGTCGAGAGCTGGGTGTCCACGCCGGTTTCGTCCTTGATCGCCTGCGCGAGCGCGTTCGACAGATCGCCGCGCGGCGTGAGGAACGGCAGGCCGCTCACGGTCCAGTGCAGTTCGTAGTCGAGGCCGTGTTTGTCGAGAATCGCATGCACGCGTTGTTGCAGTCCCTCGACGGTGCTGGCGGTCGAGAAGCGGAAGTTGAACATCACGTCCGCATGGCCGGGAATCACGTTGGTCGCACCGGCGCCGCTGTGGACGTTCGAGACCTGCCAGGTGGTCGGCGGGAAGTATTCGTTGCCCTCGTCCCAGTGCTCGGCGACGAGTTCTGCGAGCGCGGGCGCGAGCAGATGCACGGGGTTTTTCGCCAGATGCGGATAGGCGATATGACCTTGCACGCCCTTGACGACGAGCTTGCCCGACATCGAGCCGCGTCGGCCGTTCTTGACCATGTCGCCGAAACGCACGCTCGACGTCGGCTCGCCGACGATGCAGTAGTCCATGCGCTCGCCGCGTTCCTGCAGCGCTTCGACCACCTTGACGGTGCCGTCGGTGGCGGGGCCTTCCTCGTCGCTCGTGATGAGGAAGGCAATCGAGCCGCGGTGCGCCGGATGCGCCGCGACGAATTCCTCGCTCGCGACCACGAAGCCCGCGATCGACGCTTTCATGTCCGCCGCGCCGCGGCCGTACAGCTTGCCGTCGCGCTGGGTCGGCTCGAACGGCGCCGAGTGCCACTGTTCGAGCGGGCCGGTCGGCACGACGTCGGTGTGGCCGGCGAACGCGAGCAGCTTGCCCCCGGTGCCGTCGACGCCGCGCTTGACGGCCCACAGGTTGGTCACGCCGTTGGATTCGATCGTTTCGTGCTCGAAGCCGAGCGCGGCGAGGCGCTCGATCAGAAGACGCTGGCAATGCTGGTCGTCGGGCGTGACGGAAGCGCGGGCGATCAGTTGTTCGGTAAGGGCGAGGGTGCCGGACATGGATTCAGTGCAAACCACTTTGAAATGAAAAAATGCCGGCTGGCGGTGTTTCACCGCAGCCGGCAACAGCCTTGGAACGACGCGGCGCGCGGCCGCGCGTTCGACTATCGGGTGCCCGGTTGTGCCTGGACATGGCGCGTGAGCCTCGGGTAGCCGAGGCAAGCGCCAGCACATTCAGGCAAACAGCGCCGCGTAGTCGTCCGCCGAAAAGCCGAGCGATTTCACGCGCCCGTTGACGACGAGCACGGGCCGCTTGATGACCGACGGCTTGTGGATCATCAAGGCAATGGCGCCCGGCTGCGTTTCCGCAGCCGCCTTCATGTCGTCGGACAGGCCGCGCCACGTCGTGCCGCGGCGGTTCAGCAGCGCGTCGAGCTTGACGTCCTTCAACCAGTCCTGCACGAGCGGCTCGGTGACGCCGGCCTTCTTGAAGTCGTGAAACTCGAACTCGACGCCGTGCTCTTCGAGCCACACGCGCGCTTTCTTCACGGTGTCGCAGTTCGGAATGCCGTACACGACGGTTTTGTTGCCGCGCGCCATCAGTCGCCTCGCAGCAACTCGTTCAGGCCGACCTTGGCGCGCGTCCTGGCGTCGACCTTCTTGACGATGACCGCGCAGTACAGGCTGTGCGTGCCGTCCTTCGACGGCAGGTTGCCCGCCACCACGACCGAGCCCGCCGGAATGCGGCCGTACGTGACTTCGCCGGTTTCGCGGTCGTAAATCTTGGTCGACTGGCCGAGGTACACGCCCATCGAGATCACCGAGTTTTCCTCGACGATCACGCCTTCGACGACTTCCGAGCGCGCGCCGATAAAGCAGTTGTCTTCGATGATGACCGGGTTCGCCTGCAGCGGCTCGAGCACGCCGCCGATGCCGACGCCGCCCGACAGGTGCACGTTCTTGCCGATCTGCGCGCATGAGCCGACGGTGGCCCACGTGTCGACCATCGTGCCTTCGTCGACGTAGGCGCCGATGTTGGTGTACGACGGCATCAGCACGACGTTCTTCGCGATGAATGAGCCGCGGCGCGCGATCGCGGGCGGCACCACGCGAAAGCCGGCGGCCGCGAAGTCTTCAGCGGTGTAGTTCGCGAACTTCGAGGGCACCTTGTCGTAGAACTGCGAGTAGCCGCCGGCCGGCATCGGCGCGTTGTCTTCGAGGCGGAACGACAGCAGCACGGCCTTCTTCAGCCACTGGTTGACGACCCAGTCGCCGTCCTTCTTTTCGGCGACGCGCAGCGCGCCTTTATCGAGTTGCTCGATCGCGTGGGCGACGGCTTCGCGCACTTCAGTGGGCGCGGCTTTCGGCGACAGCTCGGCGCGGTTGTCCCAGGCGGTGTCGATGATGCTCTGAAGTTGTTGCGACATATGCGTGATTTTCTGAAGAGTTGAAGTCTGAAGAAGGGGAGACGGTGCTCAGGCGGACCGACGGCCTAGCGCTGCAGCGAGCGGCAAAAA
>Ga0154001_1000238_pt1 | contig 17300 bp, 15 predicted proteins | sample TSNJ085MetaG_FD_104699 | JGI IMG/M metagenome (GOLD analysis project Ga0154001, IMG submission 104699) | Attine ant fungus gardens microbial communities from New Jersey, USA - TSNJ085 MetaG | ecosystem: Host-associated > Fungi > Mycelium > Unclassified | place: USA: New Jersey, Wharton State...
GGCTTATAATCGCCGCACAGATGAAACAGCCGCCGCGCAAGGCATAGCAGAGCGTATTCGGGGCATGTCCCCGGGGCACGTCCCACGCATCCAGAACTCACCCGGCGGCGGGCAGAGGCGCGTTTCCGGTCTCGGGCCTGCCGGCCATGAGACGCGAACCGCGTAGTGCCGCGCCGCCTGCAAATGGAATCAACAGGAGAAACTCATGGCATCCGTGAACAAGGTCATTCTCGTCGGCAATCTCGGAGCCGATCCGGAAGTCCGTTATCTTCCGAGCGGCGACGCAGTGGCGAACATCCGCCTTGCAACGACGGACCGCTACAAGGACAAAGCGTCCGGCGAAATGAAGGAAGCGACCGAATGGCACCGCGTGGCGTTCTTCGGTCGCCTCGCGGAAATCGTGTCGGAATATCTGAAGAAGGGCTCGTCGGTCTACCTCGAAGGACGTATCCGCACGCGCAAGTGGCAGGCGCAGGACGGCACCGATCGCTACTCGACCGAAATCGTCGCTGAACAGATGCAGATGCTGGGCGGCCGCGGCGGCGCGTCGATGGGCGGTGGCGACGAAGGCGGCTACAGCCGTGGCGAGCCGATGGAACGCGGTGGTGGCGGCGGCGGTGGCCGGGCGATGTCCGGTGGCGGTTCGCGTGGCGGCAGCGGCGGCGGTGGTGGCGCGAGCCGTCCGAGCGCGCCGGCTGGCGGCGGGTTCGATGAGATGGATGACGATATTCCCTTCTAAAACCTACTTCGCGTAATTTGTGTTGATTGAAGCCCGTGTGCCTTGAGCACACGGGCTTTTTCTTTACCCACGTGCCAAATTGTGACTGGATGGCGTTTTTACTCAACGGCTACGTGAAAGAACGGCCCGCGCATATTCGCGTCACCCGTACTGGCTTGTGTTCGAAGAGATGAGCCGTCTATGTAAATCGCATGCGGCTACACTTCTTCGCCCATTGAAAATCGCGTCATATCAAGGGCAGATAGCGTGGTGCTCTTCGAACCGTTAGAAGACTGGAACAACGGCATCGACGTGAATACCAAGGGTGTGCCTCACAGTATTGGCGCCTTCCTCTCCCGCTTTTGTCGAGCACGTTATTTCCCAAAATAATTCGATCAGTCGATCTGGAAAATAATAAAAAATAAAACCCAGAACTCCGCCAATTTCGGACACGGCCGATTCAATTTCAGTGCTGCTGCTGATAAAAAGAATTCCGAATGCGGTGCCGTTCAATCAGGCATCACCATCACAAGATTTTTTCGCGATACAGATCAGGGTTGCACGCAGAGTTGCATTAGAGCGCCGTCCGTTTGACAGCGCAATCCCCGGGTTCATGGGCACGTAGCCATCGCCGGCATGATTGCCAGAAGCGCTTGCACAGGCTAATCCCTGTGACCACATCCGTTCGATGATCGACGCTCGTTACGTCGGCCGCATTCGCAACGAAGATGGCAAGCGCATTCCAATAAAGCTCGCTCAATTAAAAAATGCAGTTATCTGTTTGCCATCTTGATAAAAGGCGAATGTCATTTCTCCGGCAATGAATATATCCCGTAATCGACCGTATAAAATTTATTTCGACAAAAATTTGAACGAAATCATGAACCAACCTTATAACTACACATATCACGCTCCAATCAATTCACCCCTGGATACCGAAGGGCTTCATGTGCTAAACGGCCGGGACGGCCTGGAAGAATTGCTCAGGCAGGCTCACAAAGACGCCGCCGCGCTTCAGGATGCCGTCTTGAGGCTGAGCGGCGAACTGCGCGCGGCGAAGATCGACGGTGAAATTGCCAACCGGAAGATCGAAGTACTCACGAGGCTGCAAGCCGAAGTCGTCGCGCTGCGCGGCGACGGCATCGGCACGGTCTCCGAACATGAACGCACCGATCAGCCCATGGGCGCGACGGCCCGCCCGACAGCGGGAGGTACGCGAGGAGCGGGTCGCCGGGCGCGGATTCTATGGGTCGGCGTAGCGTTGCTGGTTCTGGCATCCGTCGCGCTGGTCGTTTTGCAGAAAACGAACGGGCCGCTGGTACACGACATAATGGACCGTGCGAAGACTTCGTTTCAGGGCGCCGTCGATAAACCCTAGTACGCCAATCGAGCCGAGGTCTGCGTCGGCTCGTGCCCGCTGCGTTTCGCGCGATGCATCGGAAATGTCGCCTCATTTGCGCAGATGGTCGAGCGCTCCTCTGAGCGGCGCGCTCGAAATCATGATCGGCCCTGAAAAGGGCGTATCCAGATCGACGATCACGTAGATCGACGAAGCAATCGACACCGCCCCCAGCGTGATCGTGACGAGCGCGAGCGCATTACGCGGCGCGATCAGTCCGAAGCTCAGGAAAATCACGCACAGCCAGAACGTGAGCGTCGTGAAGAACGGCTGCGAGATCGAGCTGTGCGCCTCTTCGATGATTCGCCAGCGTGCGTCGACGACGCGCCGGTATTGCGTCAACGCATCCTCCAGCGTGCGTTGCTGCAGCGAATCGCGCGTGCGCAGTTGCCGCAATTGCTGTCCCACTGACGTCAGCATGTCGCCGAGCTGCTCGTTTTCGAGCGTGCCGGCGCTGTCCTGCGTGCCGACGCGCGGATAGTCGCCGCCCGGCGCCGGCTCGCCCGGCCACGTCGAGGCGATCGCCGCCGCCGTGTACTGGCGCAGCAGGCGTCGCGAGTCGTCGGTATCGTGGCCTAGCTCGCGCAGCGTCGTGTCGAATTCGATCAGCTCGGCGGCAAGGGTGCGCAGATCGTTCGCCGCAGTGTCGAAGCCCGATTTTGCCGAGGCCGTCATCAAGCCGAGCACGAGGGCGGCGAACGTCACGAGCATGCCGATCACGAGCTGGATCAGTTGCACGGTCTCGTGCGCCTTGTGCTCCTCAGGCAGCAGCGGCCGTACGCCGACGCCGATGCCGGTCGCGGCCAGCAACAGCACGAACACCAGCACGGCCGAACCGATTTCCGACATACGGAGGACACTCCCGAACAGGAATTGCGTTGCGACACCTTATTGATTTATCTCAAGCCGCACGCGCCATCAAGCCGGCAAAACCATAACGTTTTCTTGCCGTCCGCCGTCGTCCCTTCATGGGGTATTCGCTTAAATTTTAATCACACGTTGCGACCGGATCGGCGCGGCCTCGGGCGCGGCATACATGGCCGGGTCGTCCGTCGCCGCGGATTCGTACCGGGAATGCGCGCCAGCAAGCCGGTCGTGCGTTACGGCATCGCCGCATAGTACTTCGCGAGACTTTCGATTTCCTCGGGCGTCATTTGCCGCGCGACGTTGCGCATCTGCTCGTTGATGTCGTTATGCCGGTCGCCCGCCGCGAACGCGTGCAGCTGCGCCGCCAGATAAACCGCCGATTGCCCGCCGAGCCACGGCGCCGCGCCCTTGCGGTCGAGCTGTCCGTGGCAGGCCGCGCAGGGCGCGATATTGCGCTCGGGATCGCCCTGCATCGCGAGCCGCACCGCGTTCGCATCGGGCTCCGCGCCGGCGCGCGAAGTTGACGATGTCGCTTCGGCGCGCGGCAGCGAAGCATAGTAAGCGGCCAGATCGTGCAGATCCTGCTCGCTGCGCGGCGCGATGATCGCCTGCATCACCGCGCTCAGGCGCTGGCCGCTCTGATAGTCGCGCAACTCCTTGTAGATCACGTCGGCGTATTGCCCCGCGAGCGCGGGCGCCGTGACCGGCGGTGTACCGGACACGCCGTGGCACATCGAGCAGTTCTGCGTCGCGATCGTCGCGCCGCGGCCGATCGAATCCGCCGCCGCATGCGTGACTCGCTGCGGCGGCAGCACGACCACTTCACTGGGCACCGTTGCCGGGACGCTCTTGTCGCCGCCGTACCAGCTCGACGGCACGCCCGCCGCGCCGCAGATGCGCGCCCAAAGATCGAGGCCGCCGAACGCCGTGCTCGCCGACGGCAGCCAGACGAAGCCGATCAGTATCGCGACGATCGCAATCGCGATCGTGCCGCCCACGCTCCATGTGAACCATGGATTGCGCAAGCTGAAGACGCGTTCCTCGTTCATCGCTGCGCTCCGATGACGACCGCCGGCACCGAAGTCTGCGGCAGCCTGAGCAGTTGCAGGATCGGCACGCTGTAGTTGACGACCGTGAGCCCGATCATCAGCGAGACCCACAGGCCGAAGCCGTTGAGCGCGACCGGCACGCGCTCGACCGGATGCGCGGCGGTCGCGAAACGGAATGCTTGCGGTTCGGTCGCGGGCCCGAACTGCGACTTCGCGAGGATATAGATGAACAGCCCCCCCGAGACGAGCAGGATCAGCCCGCCGACCGCCGACATGCCGACCCAGAACGCCTGCCCCTGCATGCCCGGCATGCTGTAGTCGTAATAGGCCATGCGGCGCGGCGCGCCGAGCAGGCCGACGTAGTGCCACGGCAGTGTCACGACCATCATGCCGATGAACCACAGCCACAACTGCGTGCGTACGAGCTTCGCCGAGCAGATCGCGCGGCCGGTCAATTGCGGCCACAGTTCATACGCGATCGCGAAGTACATGATGACGATCGCGCCGCCGAAGATCAGGTGGAAGTGCCCGGTCACCCACTGCGTGTTGTGCACGGTCGAGTTCAGCTGATAGCTCATGTTGATGAGCCCGCCCGCGCCGCCGAAGCCGAGCATCACGAACGAGAACGCGATCACGAGCATCATCGGATTGCGCCACGGCAGCGCCGTGAGCCAGCCGAACGCTCCCTTGCCGCCGCGCAGCCGGCCCGCGATTTCGACCGACGCGCAGATCGTGAACACGGTCAGCAGCGTCGGCACCGACACCATGCCGGTGAACACCGCGTGCAGGAACTTGAAGCCCGCGCCGACCTGCGGATCGGCGAACAGATGGTGGATGCCGATCGGCATCGCGAACACGAGGAACAGGATGAACGACACGCGTGCCATCGAGTCGCTGTAGAGCCGTCCGCCGATCGCGCGCGGCACCAGCGTGTAGTACGCGATATACGCCGGGATCAGCCAGAAGTAGACGATCGCATGCAGCGTCCACGAGAACAGGATGCGCGCGAGGCCGGCGTCGATCGTCTTCGTGAGGCCGAAGGCGACCGGCAGGATCTGGAACAGGATTTCGAGCGCCGCGCCGACCGCGGTCCACGCCCACAGATACGCGCCCGCCACGTTGGCGAACATCGCGAGCGGCACCGGCTTGCCCGGATTGGCGCGCTTCCAGATGCGCAGGTTCACGTGCATCAGCGCGACCCAGATCCACGAGCCGATCACCACGAGCACCACGCCGAGGTAGTAGAACGGACTACCGATCATCGGCGGATAGAACGTGTAGAGCACCGAGGCCTCGCCGAGCGCGACCGGCACCATCGCCATGACCGCGCCGACGAGCAGGATGAAGAACGCGGCCCATGCCCACTTGAGGCCCGCGAGGCGCTGCGCGAGCGCAAGCTCGACGATCGCGTAGCCGAAGCCCATCGCGACGAGCGTCGGCAGCGCGTAGGCCATCACGGTGCCGTGCGCGGTCACCGAGCGGTAGTACAGCTCGGGGTCGCCGACCCACGGCAGGAACGGGCTGCGCGCGAGCATCTGCCAGGCGCCGAGCACGAGCGCGACGAGGAACAGCACGAAGGCGAGCCAGAAATGCGCGAGAACGAGTCGCTTAGCGTGAAACACAGCTGAGTCTCCGTGATTGTCGGGCCTGCTCGAAGAAGGCGGCTTTGTCGATCACTTTCACGTGCGCCCACATGGTCTGATGGCCGAAGCCGCAGAACTCGTGACACGGCATCGCGTGGTCGGCGGGATGGTCGAAATAGGTGTTCAGCGTCGAGACGTAGCCGGGCACGATCATCGTGTTGATGTTGGTGTCGTTCACGAGCAGGCCGTGCACGACGTCGGCGCTCGTCGTGCGGATCGTGACCGGCGTGTCGGCGGGCACGAGCAGGCACTGCGGCGTGAACGAGTATTGCTGCGCGACGAAGCGCACGATCACCGAGCCGTCGGGCTGGACCGCGCTGCCGAGATTGTCCTCGACGAATTCGCCGGACAGTTGTAGCCGCGCGGGATCGATCGTCTCGACGCGCGAGGGCGGCATCATCGCCCAGTGCACGCCGGAGAACACGATCACGGCGAGCAGCAGCACGATCAGCGCGCTGGCGAAGATGGCCCAGCGGCGCTCGGCGCGTAACGCGACCGCATGGCCGCTATGGGGTTGATGGCTCGATTCGGTCGACATGGTCAGTGGATGATGCCGCGCGGCAGGAACACCAGAAAGTAGAAGCCGAACCAGATCGCGATGACGATCAGCGTCGCGACGCCGGCGAGCGCGATCGCGCCATGCGGACCGGCGGCGACGATGCGCTCGACTTCGGCGTCGGTGGGCGGCGCGTCGTGGGTGTCGTTCGCTTCCATCTTGCGGTTTTCTCCGTGTTGTCCGGGGCGGCGCGTCAATGCAGCGGCGCGTTGCGCAACGCGTTGACCTCGCGGGCCGTCACCGGTAGCCCGTGATTGCCCCACGCGGTGCGGATAAAGGTGACGACGGCGGCCGCCTCGGTGTCGTTCAGCTCCTGGCCGAACGGCGGCATGCCGTAAGGCTCCGGATTGCGCTTCGTGCCGGGCGGGAAGCCGCCGTTGAGCACGATGCGGATCGGGTTGACGGCCGAATCCATTTCGATCGACTGGTTGCCCGCGAGCGGTGGATAGTGCGGCAGTTGTCCCTCGCCGTTGGCGCCGTGGCAGAGCGCGCATTTGTCCGCGTAGATCTGTTTGCCGAGTGCGAACACCTGCGCGTCGGGCGTCGCGCTCGGGCCGCTCTTGCGGCCGCGATTGTCGGGCAGCGACTTCAGATAGACGGCCATCGCGCGGATGTCGTCGTCCGACAGATACTGCAGGCTGTGATAGGTGACTTCGGCCATCGGACCGTAGACCGCGCCGCGCTTCGAAATGCCGGCCTGCAGCAGATCGACGATGTCCTCGATGCTCCAGTCGCCGAGGCCGCCGTCCTTGTCGGACGTGAGCGACGGCGCGTACCAGTTCTGCACCGGAATCAGCCCGCCCGCGAACTGCTCGCGCTGCGACGAGCCGCCGAGCATGTTGATGCGCGTATGGCACATCGAGCAGTGTCCGAGCCCTTCGACGAGATACGCGCCCCGGTTCCACTCGACCGACTGGGCCGGATCGGGTTTGAACTCGCCCTCGTGGAAATACAGCGTGCGCCAGCCGTACAGCAGCTCGCGCTGGTTGAACGGAAAGCGCAGCGTGTGCTTGCGGTTCGGTTCGCGCACCGGCTCGACGGTTCTCAGGAATGCGAAGATCGCATCGGAGTCCTCGCGCGTGACCTTCGTGTATTGCGCAATCGGCATGGCCGGATAGATCAGCGTGCCGTCGGGCTTGCGGCCCGTGCGCATCATCTTGAAGAAGGCGTCCTCGCTCCACGTGCCGATGCCGTATTGCGGATCGGGCGTGATGTTCGGCGAATAGAGCGTGCCGAACGGCGTGTCCATCGCGAGGCCGCCCGCGAACAGCTTGCCGCGCGGCGCGGTGTGGCAGGCGATGCAGTCGCCGGCGCGCGCCAGATACTCGCCGCGCTTGACGAGGTCGGAGCGGGGGGCGGCGGTGGGTGTGGTGACCGCGGTGGTTGCGGTTGTCGTTGCGTTGGCGGCGGCGGGCGTGGCTTGCGGCGCCGCGGCATGGGCCGTGGTGATCAACGGCATGGCCGGCAGATCGACAAGCAGGCCAGCGCCGCTCGCGATGAGGCCAGCTGCCAGCGAGCCGGCCGCGAGCGATCTCATTGTGTGGCGCGGCTTGCCAAGGCGCGTGACGAAACGCGGAATGGAACTCGACCCGGAAGAACTCAACCCGGATCTCACACCACGATCCGAGCCGAAGCCCAGCCTCGCACCCAGCGAGCGCAGCCAATCCGGCGAACGACGTATCGGCTTCATTGCGGCTGGCTCCCACAGGCGAGCGGCAGCGGCCCGGCGGCCGTCGGCGCGGGCCGCGGATCGGCCGGACGCGGCTGGCGCGCGAGCCAGCTCGACACCGCGGTGATGTCGCGGTCGCTCAGCTTGACCGCGATCGTATGCATGCAGTCCGGCGCGAGCGCGTGACGCGTGCCCGAGCGCCACGTGCCCATCTGTCCGGCGATATAGCTCGCATGCAGGCCGAGCAGCCCCGGAATGCCCGGCTGCGTGCCGGTCATGCGCGCGCCGTGACAGGCGATGCAGGCCGGTATCTTGCGCGCCGGGTCGCCGTGCCGCACGAGCCGCTCGCCCGCGGCGAGCACCTCGGGCGATACGTTGCCGTGATCGGCCTCGGGATAGGGCGGTTGCAGATCGGCGAAATACTGGCTGATCTTGCGCAGATAGTCGTCGGGCAGAAACGCGAGCAGATAGCCCATCGGCGGATAGGTACGGCCGCCGTCGCGAAACGCGGTGAGCTGGTTGAACAGATAGTCGGCGGGCTTGCCCGCGATGCGCGGAAAGTAGTCGTTGTTCAGGCCCTGGCCCTGCACGCCGTGGCACGAGGTGCAGGCGCGCACGCGCTCGTCCATCGCCGAGGGCATCGCGCCGGGCACCTCGGCGGCCGCGAGCGACGCACCGCTGCCGAGCGCGTACAGCAGAAATAGCAGAACTGAAGATCCGATGGTTCTACGATGCACGCGAGGCCTCGTCAGGGGAACGTTCTTTTCTCACGATCGATTTTTCATACGCGTTCGCGGGCTCTCAGGCGAATCCGGCCGGCGGCGCATGACGGACCATCGTGTGTTTCCTGCCCGTTGTTTTAAGGACTGCTTGAACAGCGAGGCGGAACCGGTTTGTTTGGCATCGCGAAGTATCGATTCGCGATGGCGATGCACTTGCATGGCGACAACGATGATGCACGCTGAATACGCCGAGGACGGCTGCTGCCGCACTGAGCATGAGCAACGCATTCAAACGGCTGCGTGGAGTCGGGCCAGGACAGCGCGCACAGGTTGCAGCAATTCAACAGGAGCGTCAATCGCAACGGCCGACGCTTCGACGGATTCTTGAGCTAGATCAAACCATGCTATGCACGATGCAACGCAATTTCAATGTGCGGGCGCACAGCGTCGCTTGGGCGATGCGGGTTGGTATGCGAATGTGATCGTCCGATGTCGGCGCGTGACGTCTTATGCGAAGAGCCGCATCAGCGCCGTGCGCGCATTGCTGACCCGTTCGCTTTCGCCGGGCCGCCCCGGCAGCAAATGAAACTCGACCGCGGGCAGCGCGGGCAAGCCCGTGTTGGCCGGGCAGGCCACCACGCCGTTGCCGGTCGACGATTCGTTCAGGCACGAGATGCCGAGCCCCGCCTTCAGCGCGAGTTGCAGACCCGCGACGCCCGAGGCCGAATGCGACACCACGTAGGCCACTTTGTGCTCGTCGAGCAGCTTGACGACGAAACGCTGCAACTGGCATGTCGACGGCAGCAGCACGAGGTGAAACGGCGCGGACGGTCGCGGCGCGGCATCGGCGGCGCTGACCCACAGCAGCTTTTCGCGCCGCACGACCGTGCTCGCCGGTGCGCCGCCGCGCGTGCGCGTCTGGCCGGTGACGAGCCGTGCCGACAACCCGATGTCGAACGACGCGTGATCGTCGGCGCCGCTGTCGATCACCGCGCTCGGCAGCACCGTGACGTGCAGCCTCAGGCGCGGGTGCTGCTCGGAGAAGGCTTTCAGAATGCGCGCGATGTCGTGCGGCCGGTAATAGTCGGTGATCGCGATGCGCAGTTCGCCGTCGAGCGAGCGGCCCTGCAGGTCGTCGAATGCCGCTTCGCTCATTGCGATGATGCGCCGTGCATGATCGAGCAGCCGCTCGCCCGCAGGCGTCGTGCTGACGCCCTGCTTGCTGCGCACGAACAGCGGCTGGCCCGCGCGTTCCTCGAGCTTCTTCAACTGCTCGCTCACCGACGACTGCGACAGGAACACGCGTTCCGCGCCCGCCGACACGCTGCCCGATTCGGCGACGGCGACGAAAGTCCGCAACTGGGTGAGGTCGAATCCGCGCTGGCTCATGATTCGGTATTTCCGATGATGACGATCTAATTTTCCGGCTTTTCCGATGGAAAGCCCAGCCGTAGGATACCTCTGAATTCTTTCGGAGGGTGGAATGGACAACGAATCTGCGGTGCCGCTGGGCGGTGCGGTCGAACGCGGCGCGAAGCATCGCTGGAAGGTGCTCGGCGTGGGCTTTGCCGCGAACGCGAGCTTTTCGGCGGCGTTCTCGGGCATTCCGACGACGGCGGTTTTTCTGCGCTCGGGCTATCACCTCGGCAACGACGGGCTCGGTCTCGTGCTCGGCATGCTCGGCCTCGGCATCGCGGTCAGCGAGTTGCCGTGGGGACTGCTGACCGACCGCTGGGGCGACCGCCGCGTGCTGCTGCTCGGCTTGCTGTCGACTGCGGCCGCGCTCGCCGGTCTTGCGCTGTTCGTGTCGCCGGGCGGCGCGCAGGTGCCGGGCATGACGCCGCTCGCGCTTGGCCTGCTGCTCGTCGGCCTGCTCGGTGGCAGCGTCAACGGATCGAGCGGCCGCGCCGTGATGGCGTGGTTTCGCGAAGGCGAGCGCGGTCTCGCGATGAGCATCCGGCAGACAGCCGTGCCGGCCGGCGGCGGGCTTGGTGCATTGGTGCTGCCGGTGCTCGTGTCGCGCGGCGGTTTTGCGAGCGCGTATGCGGTGCTGGCGGTGGCGTGCGCAGTGACGGCGTGGTTTGCGTGGTGCTGGCTGCATGAGCCGGCGCATCTGCGCGCGGAAGACGGGCAAAGGGCAGACGGCGCGAATGGAGCCAACGCGGCTAACGATGCTGGCGGCGCGGAACGGGCGCGCGGCACCCACGCCGCCCGCCCGGCTCGCCGGCAGGCTGCTGCTGCTGCTGCGCGGCCCAGCGTGCCGGCGGCGGTCTCGCCGCTGCGCGACGTGCGCATCTGGCGCGTCGCGCTGGGCGCGGGCGCATTGTGCGCACCGCAGATCGCCGTCATCACGTTCGGCACCGTGTTTCTGCACGACTTCGGCCGGGCCGGCGTGCTCGTGATCAGCGCGACGATGGCCGCCGTGCAAACGGGGGCCGCGATCGCGCGCGTGTGGAGCGGCGCGTGGACCGACCGGCGCGGCAATCGCCGTGCGTATATGCGCGCCTGCAGTCTGCTCACCGCGGTGCTGTTCGCATCGCTCGCTCTCGCGACGGGGATCGCCGGTCTGCATCACGGCGCGCTCGCGGCACTGTTCGCGCTGATGATCGTGCTCGGTGGTGTGAGTGCGTCCGCATGGCACGGCGTCGCGTTCACCGAACTCGCGACGCTCGCCGGCACGAGCCGCGCGGGCACCGCGCTCGCGATCGGCAACACCTGTGTGTTCCTCACGCTGTTTGTGACGCCGCTCGTGATTCCGCGTCTGTTGTCCGTGGGTTCGTGGCCGATGGTGTGGGCGGTCGCGAGCGCATGCGCATTGATCGCGCTGCCGGTGCTGCCGCGCGCGGCCTCGGCACGCGCGATGCCGACGGCGCGCGCCTGCGATGTCGCCGGATCGTGAGACGCCGGATCGCGAGTCGCCGGAACGCGAGTCTCACGATGCGCTTTTGAAGCGGATTCGGAACGGTCCGATTGTCGCGCGATGGTGGCGATGATCTGATAGCCGATTCGGCACGTTGGCGCGCAGCGGGAAGCGGCCCGACACGCGCGGCGCAACCAGGCGTTTGCCGCGCGAGCCCATCACCGCTACGACATGCGAGGTCCATCGTGACGACTCTCCGAATCATCCTGGCTGACGATCACCCGTTCATTCTGCTCGGCTTGCGCTCCACGCTCGCGATCCGAACGGGTGTCGCGGTCGTCGGCCAGGCGCACACTCCCGCCGCGTTGATCGCGCTGCTGCAAAGCATGCCGTGCGACGTGCTCGTGATCGATCTCTCGATGCCGGAACCCGCCGGCACGCTCGAAGACGGACTCGGCCTCGTGCAGTGCATTCGCCGCGACTGGCCGGCGCTGCGCGTGGTCGTCGCGACCGCGCAAACGGATCTCGACGTGCTGCGCGCACTCGTCTCGGATGACGCGGTGAGTGTGTTTTCCAAAGCGGACCCGCTCGACGAGCTTGCCCAGGCGATTGCGCGCAGCGCGGCCGGCGTGCGCTATCTGGGCCGCTCCGTCGTCGCGGCGCTTGGCCCCGTGCCGGACGACGGGAATGCACCGGCGTTCGCGCCCGAGTCGCAATTGTCGGGATGCCAAAGCGAAATCCTGCGCCGGCTCGTGTGCGGCGAGTCGATCGGCGAGATCGCGGTGGCGCTCGGCTGCCATCGCCGTACGGTCACGCGGCAAAAGCGCGCGGCGATGGAGCGGCTCGGCGTCGCCACCGACCCCGATCTGCTTGCGCATGTGCGCGCTCACGGCATGCCTTGCCTCGAATCGGATCAGCCGGCGTAGATGCGCGAAATCGTTCGCGCCATTTCAGAGCGTTCTTATATGTATCGCCGCCGAAATCCTCAATCATTTCGAAGATGCCGTTCACACGGAATCAGGCATCACGAAACGAACGTAAGAGGGAGCGTGAGACGATGAACTCCATTGCTGCGACAGGCATGCCGGTTCGAACCATTATCGCGGACGACCATCCGCTGGTTCTGCTGGCTATCGAGCACCTGATCGGCAACTATCCGGATCTGCAACTGGTCGGCCGCGCGGCGGACCTCAACGAGCTGTTCCGCCAGGTCGATCGCAGTCCATGCGACCTGGTGCTGATGGACCTCTACATGCCGGGCGCGTTCGACGGCGGCGGTTTCCATGCCGTCAGGCTGTTCAAGGAGCGCTACCCGAATGTCGCGCTCGTGATCCTCACGATGGAAACCGAGGCGTCGACGTTGCGCAGGCTGATGTCGCTCGGCGTCGACGGACTGCTCAGCAAGCGCGACCGGATCGATCTGATTCGCGTGGCGGTGGTGACGGCGCTCGCGCGCGAGTGCTACGTCGGGCCCGCAGTGCGCGCGCTGCTCGCCGACGTCGCCATGAGCCAGCAGCGCGACATCGTGCGCGCCACGCTGTCGCGCCGTGAACTCGAGGTGTTCACCCAATATGCGGCCGGCTCCGGCGTCACCGAGATCGCGGCGCGGCTCGGGCGCAGCGTGAAGACGATCAGCGCGCAGAAGCGCATGGCGATGCGCAAGCTGGCTCTCCATAGCGACGCGGAACTGTTCCGTTTTGCGTTCGAGCACGGCGTGGTGTCCGAGTGGCCGGGCCGGGGCTTCGAGTACGGGCCTGACTATGGCGGCGAATATGGTCACGGATATGGCCACGAATATGTCGATGAGCATGGCCAGGGCTACGGTCGCGCCGGCGACCCCGAACCGGACTGGCAGCAGGACGAATACCCCGGCGACCGGCAGGAGCGCTGAGCGGCGGCGATGTGCCGCGCAGCCGCGCGGCACTGGCATCACTATCGGCATGACCCGGGGAGCACGTTGCGTGCGGGCGTGCCGATGACAACACAACAACGGATGGCAAACAAGATCCAAATTGTCGTGGCGGACGATCACGACTGCATTCGCGCAGGCGTCAGACATCTGCTGCACACGCGACCCAATCTCGAAATCGTCGGTGAAGCGGCCGATGCCGACGCGCTCGAAAAACTGCTCGACACTTGCGCGTGCGATGTCGTCGTCTCGGACATCGGCATGCCGGGGCTCGACGGCAGTGGCAACGCCGTGCCGCTGTTGCGCCGTGTGCTGAGGCGCAAGCGGCATCCGCGCGTCGTCGTGCTGACGATGGTGAACCGCGCGCCGATGCTGATGGGCCTGCGCAGAATCGGCGTGACCGGCATCGTCGACAAACGCGATGCCGCGGCGACCTTGATCGATGCGATCGAAGCGGTCGCCGCGGGGCGGATTCATCTGTCGCAGCAGGTGCGCGCGGTGCTCGAAGCGGCGCAGCCGGACTTGCAGCTGGATTCGGGCACGCTCAGCGCGCGCGAGTGGGAAGTGTTCCAGCTCTACGCGCATGGACTCTCGGTGCATGAAATTGCCAGGCGCTTGCGGCGCAGCGGCAAGACCATCAGCATGCAGAAACGCAGCGCGATGCGCAAGCTCGGTCTCGAAACCGAAGGTGATCTCGTCAACTACGCGAGTCAGATCGGATTGATTTGACGATGTTTGACGTATGCGCGCAGCGTCTCGTGACAGCCCGATTCAGATTGCTCCTGGTTTTAAGAATATTCTGATTGGTCGTGGGTAGGCACCATTCAATAATGTCGAACCCGTCACGGTGTTATTCACGACTCGTCAAGCGTTGTGAGTAGCGCGGCGTTTATTTCGCCATCCTGATAGAAGGCGGTGAGGGATATCAATGCAGAGGTTTTCGTGCTGTCCGGCGGCGCCCTCTGCCCTGTATCGACACGAATGGGAGAGGGAATGGTCGCGCTAGGTAAGCGTCTGTGGGCCGAAAGCGTGGGCACCGCATGGCTCGTGTTCGTCGGGTGCGGGAGCGCCGTGCTCGATCCGGGCGGGGTGCTGCAAGGCAGTGGCGCGCTGGAAATGTCGCTGGCGTTCGGGCTTGCTTTTGCGACCGCGAGCTATGTGTTTCGCGAGACTTCGGGCGCGCATTTCAACCCCGCGGTCACGATCGGCTTCACGGTCGCGCAACGCTTTCCGGTGCGCGACCTGCTGCCGTATATCGCCGCGCAACTCGTGGGGGCGACGCTTGCGGCGGCTTTTCTCGTCTACGTCGCGAGCGGCCGGCCCGGCTTCGAAATCGCCGCGAGCGACTTCGCGGCGAACGGCTTCGGCGCGCATTCGCCGGCGGACTATCCCTTGCATTCGGCGCTCGTCATCGAGTTCGCGCTGTCTTTCGTGTTCGTCATCGCTTGCCTGCTCGTCGTCGACCGGAAAGAGCTGGCGCCGGTCGCGCCGCTCGTGACGGGCGCCTGTTTGATGCTTGCCTATCTCGTGTCGATTCCGGTCACCAACGGCGCGGTCAATCCGGCGCGTTCGACGGCGCAGGCGTTGTTCGTCGGTGCCTGGGCGCTGGATCAGCTCTGGTTGTTCTGGGCCGCGCCACTTTCGGGCGCGGTCGCGGCCGGCGTTCTGTTCTCGTTGATGCACGGCAACGCCGATCCGTCCGCTAAGTTGGCCGATGAGCGGGGTGACGTCGCGTGAGCGGTTGTCGAGGGCAGGCGGCGTCGTTGCGCGTGGGCTTGCGTCATGCGGTTGCGCGTTACGCGAATGTGCGCCACGTCATGCCGGCAACGTGCGGGGCGCGTCGCTCGTTGTGGCGGCTGCTCGCGATATGTGTCGCGGCGTTGGTGTTTGCGACCGGCATCGCCAGGCCGTCTCACGGCGCGTTGCAGGCTCCCCGCGCATCGGCGTTGCCTCTCGCTTCCTTCACCACCGATTTCGCCGCGCATTCCACGAACTTCCCCGCCAGGCTGACCGTCGGTGTGCTCGCCGAAGGCTGGCCGCCGTTCGATATCGAGCAGGGCGGCCGGCTCACGGGGGTGAGCGGCGATCTGTTGCGCGCGCTTGTCGGGCCGAACGTCGTCATCGAGGCGAAGACGTTTCCCGATATGGCGCAATTGCTCGCGGCGGCGTGCGCCGGCGACGTCGATCTGCTGATCAGCGTTGCCCGCACGCCCGAGCGCGAGCGCTGCCTCAGTTTTACGGCGCCCTATTTCCGCGCGTTCGCCTCGGCGGTCGTGCGGCGCGACGACGACCGCTATACCAATCTGGCCGGACTCGCCGGCGCGCGGATTGCGATAGAGCACGGGTTCGCCCGCGAGCGTCTGCTGCGCGAGGGGTTTCCGCACGCGGCGCTCGTTCCGTTCACGACCACGCGCGAGGCACTGGCGGCGGTTCTGCGCGGCGACGCCGATCTCTACATCGGCTTCACGCCGGTCGTGCAGTTCGAACTGGCGACCGACGAGTTTCGCGGCCTGCGCGTGGCGTTCGAGCAGGGCGGCAAGGCACTCGACTTGCGCTTCGGCGTGCCGCTCGACCGCATTGCGTTGCGCGATCGTCTGAACCACGCAATCGCGTCGATGAATCCCGCCGAGGCCGCCGAGATTCGCGCGCGCTGGCTTTCCGGCAACTTCGGCGCCGCGCCCGAGCCGGCCGAGCCCGGCTTCACGCTGACGTCGCAGGAGAAGAACTGGCTGCGCTCGCTGCCGCCGTTGCAGGTCGGTTTCGACGGCGACTGGCCGCCGTTCAGCTATATCGACGACGCGGGCCGACCCGTCGGTCTCACCGCCGACTACCTCGCCTATCTGAGCAGCACGCTGGGTGTCGTATTCAACCGCGCGCGCATGACCGACTGGCCGTCCACCGTCGAAGCGTTCCAGCGCGGCGACCTCGCGATTCTCTCGACGGCGTCGAGCCATGGCCCGCTTCTCGAAGGCGCCGAGCATAGCCGCGTCTACGAGCGCGATCCGCTCGTGATCGTCGGACGCAGCGGTGCGCCACCCGCGTGTTCGTTCGGCGATTTCGCTTCATGCCGCATCGTCATTCCCTCGCATGTGGCCGGCTCGCTGCCGCTCGCGTTCGCAGCCGTACCGGCCGGACACATCGCCGTCGCGGCGAGTCTCGGCGATGCGTTGCGCAAGGTCGCGAGCGGCGAGGCCGACATCCTCGTCGGCAATGCGGCCGCCATCAATGCGCAACTCCAGCAGCGCTATGCGGGCGTGCTCGCGGTGCTCGGCACGCTCGGCGAAGCCGATTCGCTGTATTTCGCGGTGCGTCAGGACTTGAGTCCGCTCGTCAAACTGATCGACCGCGCATTGCAGGCGATGCCCGCTGCCGAAAAGCAGCGTATCCGGCAGAAGTGGGTGAGCCCCGTTGCCGCCAACGAGAGAGTCTGGAGCGTGACCGCAATGCGCTTGCTGCCGGTGCTGATCGGTATCGGCGTCGTGCTGCTGGTCACGTTGCGCGCCTATCTGCTGCTGCAACGCGAAGTCAGGTTGCGCAAGCAGACCGAGCGCGAACTCGCGCTGCAACTGAACTTTCAGGAGACGATGATGAAGACGGTGCCCTATCCGCTCATCGCGAAAGACCTGGACGGGCGCTATATCGCGATCAACGAGGCCTATGAAAAAGCGTGCGGGAAGCGCCGCGACGCGGTACTCGGGCGCACCACGGCGGAAGTGGGAACCTGGGGCGGCGAGAACAGCCGCAAGCTCGACGAGATGACGCGCGAGATTCTCCGCGGTGGCAGTCTCGCGAAGGTCGAACTGCAGTTCGAAGACGAGGCAGGCGAGACGCGGCACGGCTTCTTCTGGACGAGCGTTTGCCGCGGCAGCGACGGCCAGCCGGTCTGCGTGCTCGGCACGATGGTCGAC
>Ga0154001_1000243_pt1 | contig 17224 bp, 15 predicted proteins | sample TSNJ085MetaG_FD_104699 | JGI IMG/M metagenome (GOLD analysis project Ga0154001, IMG submission 104699) | Attine ant fungus gardens microbial communities from New Jersey, USA - TSNJ085 MetaG | ecosystem: Host-associated > Fungi > Mycelium > Unclassified | place: USA: New Jersey, Wharton State...
AAGCGGAGAAGGTGCTCGACGCGCTGCGCTTCAAGCCGTCGAAGGAATCGCAGCGGCGTCTGAAGCGCATGCAGCCGCGCGGCAAGGCGCTCAAGTGGAGCAAGCTGATGGACGAGCCGCGGTATGTCGAAGCGCAGGCGTTGCTGCGCGGTGCATTTGAGTGATTTTTTGCCTGAGCTTTTGGGCGCGGCGTTTTTTTGCGAGCGTTTGAGCGGAGCCGCCAACCTCGCGAATCAAGCCTGCGCATAACGCCACGAAAAACCCGGGTCGCAAAAAATCCGCCGAAAAAATGGCGCCTTGAAACGAATCAAGGCGCCATTTTTTTATGCGCGCTTCGATGTTTCGACGATCGAGGCATCGAAGTGCCGTCGACTCAGTTCAAGCGCATCCGCTGCAGCTTGTTGTACAGCGTCTTCGGGCTGATCCCGAGCAGCGACGCCGCGCGATGCCGCGTGCCGCCCACCGCGTCGAGCGTCGCGCGAATCAGCATTTCCTCGACGTCCGCGAGCGGGGTGCCGACGGTCACCTGCACGCGGCTACCGTTCAGATCGCGGCCGTCCGCGGTGACGGCTTCGTCGGCGCGCAACGATTCGAGCACGTCGCCCGACGCCTGATACGCGCGCCGCACGCGATCCTGCAACTCGCGCACGTTGCCGGGCCAGTCGTGGGCGAGACATTCGCGCAGGAAGCCCGGCGCCGCCTGCTTCGCGACTTCGGCGGTGCCGCGTGCCGCAGCTTCCAGATTCATCTCGTCGATGATCGCTTGCGCGATCAGCACCGGATCGTCGCCGCGTTCGCGCAGCGGCGGCAGCAGCACCGAGGCGGCTTCGAGACGCAACGCGAGGTCCGGGTGCAGGCTGCCGTCCGCGACGGCCGCGCGTGGCGGCTTGCGCGTTGACGCGACCAGGCGGAAATCGGTCGCGACCTGATTGGTGCCGCCCACCCGCATGAACATTTGCGAATCGAGCGCGCGCAGTAGCGCCTCCTGCTGGGCGCGCGGCAACTCGGAGATTTCATTGATCAACAGCGTGCCGCCGCTCGCCTGCTCGAAGAGGCCTACCTCGCGCTGCTCGGCGCCGCCGAACGCGCCGCGTTCGTGGCCGAACAGCAGGCTGTCGAGCGAACGGGTCGCGGTGCCGGCCGCCGCGCCGCGGCAGTCGAAGGTGACGAACGGCCCCTTGCGGCGCCGGCTCATGTCGTGCAGCGTGCGCGCGGCGATCTGCTTGCCGGTGCCTGCTTCGCCGGAGATCAGCGCGGCGGCTTCGGTCGGCGCGAGATGTTCGATCGTGTCGTAGACGTGCTGGATCGTGCCGCTGCGCCCGAGCATCGAGCCGAACCGGCCGAGCTGGCGCAGCGACGCGCGCAGCGTCTGTACTTCCTCGGTCAGCTCGTAGGGACGCGGGACGCGCGCGAGCAGGCTGCGCAGGCGCGGGATGTTGACCGGCTTCAGCAGATAGTCCCAGATACCGTGCCGCAAGCCCTCGATCGCGCTCTCGACCGTCGCGTTGCCGGTCATCACGATCACCGGCAACGCGCCGCCCGGCGGGTGCGCGGGCAGATGCTGCAGCAGATCGAGGCCGCTGCCGTCCGGCAGGTTCAGGTCGACCAGCACGACGTCGGGGATGAAGCGCGTCAATGCCGCCCGGGCTTCGGCGAGCGTGGTCGCGGTGTCGACGGAGAAACCGTCGGCCGCAAGAATCGCGGACAGACCGGACAGGCTATTGGGATCGTCTTCAACAATCAGTGCGTGTGGCATGGCGAGCGCAATTTTTTGAATGGATGAAATGCCTGGCGCGCCGCTAAGGCTGCGATGACGCGCATCGCGGGCTCCGAAGGCTCTGGCGGGCTCGATGACAGGTCATGCTGGTCCTTGGGCTTCGGGAACGGGGCCCGGGCTGCGCCGCTTGCGCACCGCGCGGGCCGGGTTTGTAGTTCCTTCACTCATCCTGTCAGAAATCCCGGTTGTTGGCGAAAAACCGGCGCACTGCGAGTTCCGCTTCCGCGCGGGGGCAGCCATGACGTTTCCGGATCAGGCCGGCGAGCCTGCCGGCGCAGTCTTCGGCCCCGGCCGGTTCGTCGTCCGTCAACCTGCACGATGCGGCCTTTTCCTTGCCGACTATCTGCTTCCACCTGCCTGCGGCGATGTCGCGGTTCACGGCGCGTCTCCCGGTTGGAAAAACAAGCTAGCCTGTCTTGCCATCAAGCAGGGACCGTGCCAAAGAAATTTTCCGAGATGTATCAACGGTTTGTTCGCAATCGGCGATGAAATCGGGACGTCGCAATGGTAATTTTGAATAACGCCCCCGGTAAAGTTTTCCTCACTCTGCATGGCGAACCAGAAAAGAAAAAGCGCCCCTTGGGGCGCTTTTTGGCGGCGGACCGGCAGGGTTGCCGACGCTGGAGAGCCGCTCGGACGCTTAGGCGCGGCTGCGGTACTCGTGGGTACGCGTGTCGATTTCGATCTTGTCGCCGATGTTGCAGAAGAGCGGCACTTGCAGTTCGAAACCGGTGTTCAGCTTGGCGTTCTTCAGCACCTTGCCCGACGACGTGTCGCCCTTGACAGCCGGTTCCGTGTAGATGATTTCGCGAACCAGCGTGGTCGGCAGTTCGACCGAGATTGCCTTCTCGTTGTAGAACACGACTTCGCAAGCCATGCCGTCTTCGAGGTAGTGCAGCGCGTCGCCCATCATTTCGGCTTCGACTTCGTACTGGTTGTAGTCGGCGTCCATGAACACGTACATCGGGTCGGCGAAGTACGAGTACGTCACTTCCTTGCGCTCGAGCACGACGACGTCGAATTTGTCGTCGGCCTTGTACACGGTTTCCATGCCCGAGCCGGTCAGCAGGTTCTTGAACTTCATCTTGACGACGGCGGCGTTACGGCCCGATTTGTTGTACTCGGCCTTTTGCACGACCATGGCGTCTGCGCCGATCATCACGACGTTGCCGGTGCGGAGTTCCTGTGCGGTCTTCATAAAACTGTCCTGTGCGAGATAAATAGCTTAACTGTTGCTCAACGGCATAGGCGCCAAGCGGCTTCGGCGTTTCGCCCATCGCCGGCCGCGCCGCGGGAAGCGGCGGCTGGCAAGCGCATGCACGAAACGGGGCCGGCCTGTGGCGGGGGCGAGCGGCGGGCCGCTTCGCGCAGCCGCCGGTGTCCGCCATCCTGCCAGTCCGTTACCTGATTTTTACCCTGTGCGGGCGTGTACACGAGTGGCGCCGACCCGCAGCATACGTTCCCTTTGCGCCCTTTTCTTGACAGCCGCGTGTCCGACCCGAAGGTTGGGGCGCATGACGCGTGTTCTACAGGGACGGGTCAGGCGGGCTGACCGGAACGTGTTGCTGGAATCGGGCCGCGCTTGCGTCGTCGGCCGTTGGATAACCGCTTATTTTAACTGAGTTTTTGCGAACGATGTCAGGTTTCCGGCGAGATCGCCCACCTGCGCGAGCTCGTCCGCCCACGCGGCGGCGCGCTGTCTCAGTGTCGGGCAGTGGCGCTGGAACTGCGCCCAGTCCGGCTGGCCCGCGCCGTTCCAGGCGTGCCAGAAGCGTTCGAGCGCGGCGCGCGCGTCGGCTGGCAGCGTGCGCGTGTAGTGGGCGAGCGCGGCGTCGAGCTTCGGCAGATGCGCGTCGTCCGCTTGCGGGTAGATGTGCCAGATGAACGGTTTCGCGGCCCATTGGGCGCGCACGAACGAATCCTCGCCGCGCACGAAGTTGACGTCGCTCGCCCACAGCAGCGCGTCGTAGCCGGTTTGCTCGGTGAAGGCGAGCGCGTGGGCGCTGAGGTTGCCACGCGTCGCGTGCGTGCCCGCGGCAAACGACGGCAGTCCGAAAAAGCGCGCGAGCGCGCCGGAAATACGGCCTTCGGGCACCAGCAGCACGACGGGCGTGACGCTGTCGCGCCATTGTTCGAGCAGGCTGTCGACGGCCGGGTTTTCGTACGCGAACAGCGAGACGACGGTGGCCGAAGCCGGCGGCGGCGCTTCGCCGGTGGCCGCAAGCCACCACGCGGCGCGGGCGGCCGGCGAGCCCTCGAACGCGGCGCGCGCCGCGTCGAGATCGCGCTCCTTGAGCACGCCGCCGGTGCCGGTGCCGAGTCCTGGGAAAAAGAACGTCTTGCTGAGTGCGTAACGCGGATGCGGCGACGGACGCAGATGGAAATCCGCGACCCAGTCTTCGGCACTCAGATATTCGAGGTTGAGCCAGAGCGGCGCGCGCACGCGTTCGGCCATGGCGGCGATATAGATGGGCGGCAGTTCGCAGGCGAACGCTTCGATCACGACATCGGCGACGTCGAGCGTCTCGCCCGCGTGAGCCGGCTCGTGCCAGTGCTCGATGACGATCCCGTCGAGCGTCTGCCGCGCGCGCTCGGGCGCGAGCCGTGGGCACAGCTTCTGGAACGCGTGCAGATCGTCGACGAACAGGCGCACCTGCCAGCCATGCTCGTTCGCAAGCTGACGCGCAAGGCGCCAGCACACGCCGATGTCGCCGAAATTGTCGATCACCGCGCAGAAGATGTCGCAGGCGAGCGGGGCCGCCGCGGCGGACGGGGCAGTGGACGAGGCGGTGGTCGATGCGGAAGCGGGCGGGACACTGGACATGGCGGTCTGGGTCGCGGGTTCGGGTCGTGGATGCGGTCGGAACGGCTGCGGCGGGCGCTGCCGCGTCATCGCGCGGCGGGGCTCGGACGCGCGAGGAATGTTCTAAACTGGCGATTCTAAAGCCTCGTTGACGATTCGCGCGCCCGGCTCCCCGAAGGCGCGGCACGCGGCGCAAGGCTCCGCGAGACCGTCCCCATCCAAGACCCTGCATGACCGCACCCGAAGCAACCGACGCAAACGAGGCGCCCGACGCCTTCGAGCCGAAAAAAGTGCTCGCCCAGCTGCCGCATCTGCCCGGCGTCTACCGTTATTACGACACGAGCGGCGCGGTGCTCTACGTCGGCAAGGCGCGCGATCTGAAGAAGCGCGTTTCGAGCTATTTCACGAAGACGCAGCTCTCGCCGCGCATCGCGATGATGGTCACGCGCATCGCGCGCATCGAGACGACCGTGACGCGCTCCGAAGCCGAGGCGCTGCTGCTCGAAAACAATCTGATCAAGGCGCTCGCGCCGCGTTACAACATCCTGTTTCGCGACGACAAGTCGTATCCGTATCTGAAGCTGACCGGCCACAAGTTTCCGCGCATGGCGTATTACCGCGGCTCGGTCGATCGCAAGAACCAGTACTTCGGGCCGTTTCCGAGCGCGTGGGCAGTGCGCGAAAGCATTCAGATCCTGCAGCGCGTGTTCCAGTTGCGCACCTGTGAAGACTCGGTGTTCAACAACCGCACGCGGCCGTGTCTGCTGCATCAGATCGGCCGCTGCACCGCGCCGTGCGTCGCGAACATCAGCGAAGAGGATTACGCGCGAGACGTCGCCAACGCATCGCGCTTTCTGCTCGGCCGCCAGGGCGAGGTGATGAAGGAGCTCGAGCAGAAGATGCATGCGTTTGCGAGCGAGCTCAAGTTCGAGCAGGCCGCGGCGGTGCGCAACCAGATGAGTTCGCTCTCGACGGTGCTGCATCAGCAGGCGATCGAGGTCGGCAGCGACAGCGACGTCGACATTCTCGCGGTGGTTGCGCTGGGCGGGCGCGTCTGCGTGAATCTCGCGATGGTGCGCGGCGGCCGGCACCTCGGCGACAAGGCGTATTTCCCCACGCACGTGGAAAGCGCGTTGACCGCCGCCGAAGGCGGGCTCGGCGAGGACGGCGGCGAGGTGCGGGACGCTGCTTCGGACCTGCTCGTGCGCGATGGCGGCGCGGGTGAGGACGGCGAGGAGCGTGTCGGCAGCGCGGCGGCCGTCGGCGATGCCGACGCGCTTGCGCTCGCGATCGCGCGGGACATGCCCGCGGAAGACGAAGAACCCGACATCGCCGCAGAGGAAGCCGAGGACGCCGGGCAAGCCGGCGCGGCCGCCGCCTCGAAGCGCCGCAAAGGCCGCGCATCCGGCGGCATCGAAGCCGAAGTGCTCGAAGCGTTCATCGCGCAGCATTACCTCGGCAATCGCGTGCCGCCTGTGCTGGTGGTCAGCCACGCGCCGGGCCGCGAACTCGTCGACGTGCTCACGGAGCAGGCGGGGCACAAGGTGAACGTGCTGCGTCAGCCGCAAGGACAGCGCCGCGCATGGCTCGCGATGGCCGAGCAGAATGCGCGGCTCGCGCTGGCCCGGCTGCTTTCCGAGCAGGGCTCGCAACAGGCTCGCACGCGCGCGCTGACCGACACGCTCGGCATGGAGTGCGACGACCTCGCGCATCTGCGCATCGAATGCTTCGACATCAGCCACACGATGGGCGAGGCGACGCAGGCGTCGTGCGTCGTCTATCACCATCACAAGATGCAGTCGTCCGAGTACCGCCGCTACAACATCACCGGCATCACGCCCGGCGACGACTACGCGGCGATGCGCCAGGTGCTCACGCGTCGTTACGAGAAGATGGTCGCGCAGGCTGCCGCGAATTCCGCTGATGAAGCCGCGCAGGCGCAAGGCGCTGCGGCCGCCGATCCGTCGCTCGCGGCCGAGGCTGCTGAGGCCACCGAGCCGGGCGCGGCGGGCGGCGTTCTGCCGACCATCGTGCTGATCGACGGCGGCAAAGGCCAGGTGGAGATCGCGCGCCAGGTGTTCACCGAGCTGGGGCTCGACACCGGCATGCTGGTCGGCGTCGCGAAGGGGGAGGGGCGCAAGGTCGGCCTCGAAACCCTGATTTTCGCCGACGGCCGCACGCCGCTCGAACTCGGCAAGGAAAGCGCCGCGCTGATGCTGGTCGCGCAGATTCGCGACGAGGCGCACCGCTTTGCGATTACCGGCATGCGCGCGAAGCGCGGCAAAACGCGGCAGACTTCGCGGCTCGAAGAGCTCGAAGGCGTCGGGGCGAAGCGGCGTCAGCGGCTGCTCGCGCGCTTCGGCGGGCTGCGCGGTGTGGTGGCCGCGAGTGTCGAGGATCTGGCGAGCGTCGAAGGCATTTCGCAGGCGCTGGCCGAGCAGATTTACCGGCAACTGCACTGAGTGCGTTGCGTCTGGTGTCTGGTGCGCGGGTCGTTTTTGTCGGGCGCGCTGTATCGCGGGCGGCGCGCGAGTGGGGGCGGGCGAAGCGAGGTGGGGACAAGGAGGGGGCGACGGGACCGGAGCGGTTCCGTTCGACTCGCGCTGGCCGGCGCAGCGCACCCCCGGCGTGGGCCGCGGCCGCCCCGGCGCCGGCTTGCTTGTGGCAGGCCCTGCGACACGGCACAATTGCAACTCACTCGTCAGACGCTGCGCCTGCCCCATGCCGTTTAATTTCCCGATATTTTTGACCTGGCTGCGGATCGTGCTGATTCCGCTCGTCGTCGGCGTGTTCTATTTGCCCGACATGATGATGAGCCCCGCGCACCGCAATCTCGCGGCCGCCACGATCTTCATTCTCGCGGCGCTCACCGACTGGTTCGACGGCTTTCTGGCCCGCAAGTGGAATCAGACCTCGGCGTTCGGCGCGTTCCTCGACCCGGTCGCCGACAAGCTCATGGTGACGGCCGCGTTGCTCGTGCTCGTGCAGCTCACGCGCATCGACTCGGCGATCGCGCTCGTGATCGTCGGACGCGAAATCGCGATCTCGGCGCTGCGCGAATGGATGGCGCAGATCGGCGCATCGAAGAGCGTCGCGGTGAATTCGCTCGGCAAGTTCAAGACCGCGTGCCAGATGGTGGCGATTCCGATGCTGCTGTTCTATGGTCCGCTGCCGTTCGGCGGCGGCATCGCGATCGACACGCGCGTGTGGGGTTTGTGGCTGATCTATCTCGCCGCGTTCCTGACGATCTGGTCGATGCTCTACTACATGAAGCTCGCGTGGCCGCAGATTCGCGAGCGTGGCGGCATCGCGTGACAGCGTGAGCGAAGCGGAGCGCGGCCGCAAAAGTATCTTCGAACCCCGTGGAAACATGAGAGAAATCTTTTCTGTAGAAGAGATGGGCAAAAGGGGTTGACACGTTTCTGCCGGTTCTCCATAATCTCGTTTCTCCGATGCACGCAGCGCGAAACGCAGCGAAACATCGGGAAGCGCAGTCAGGCAGTAGCAGTGAATGCAGTGCAACGCGGGAATAGCTCAGTTGGTAGAGCGCAACCTTGCCAAGGTTGAGGTCGCGAGTTCGAGCCTCGTTTCCCGCTCCAGTTTTTTGAAGCAATGCGTTGTTTGGCGAAGTACAAAATGTAGCGCGTTGTGAAGCAGTTCAATGCGGGAGTAGCTCAGTTGGTAGAGCGCAACCTTGCCAAGGTTGAGGTCGCGAGTTCGAGCCTCGTCTCCCGCTCCATACATCAGGGGAAGCAACGCTTCCCTTTTTGTTTGGAAGGCCGGTCGCTTGTCAGCGCTTCGGTCCTTCTGGTTCCCACCAGACAAATCTGCGAGCCTGCTTCTAGGTTCCAGTCCGCTTGTGGCGCGATAGCAAAGCGGTTATGCAGCGGCCTGCAAAGCCGTTTAGGCCGGTTCGACTCCGGCTCGCGCCTCCAGTCGTTGATGTAAAGAAAAGCCCCGACATGTCGGGGCTTTTCTTTTTTTCCGCCGCTTTTCTACCTCTCTTTTTCACCGCGCTCGCCAGCGTGTCTCCGCGCTTGCGATTGCCTACTCGATCGCACCACGCCGGCTCGAATCGCTCAGAACACTCAGAAGTTGAGCGCGGATTTGATCGACTGCATCGCGGCGTTGTTCAGGAAATAGTAGTTCTCCTGCGGTGTGCCGCCGCCAAGCGGTACGAGCTGCAAGGTCGTGCCGTCCTTGAGAACGTAGCCCGTGTAGATGTCGCCGTTGTACTGATAGTAGACGCGGTAATCGCTGCCGGTGCTGCCGATCGTCGCGTTGGACACCCAGGCGCGCACGCCTGCCAGCGTAACGATCTGACCATCGGCAAGCTGATAGCTCTTGCCGTCCGTCGCACTCGCATAGGGGAAGAAATTTTCGAGCGTCGATATCGTGGCCGAGCAGGGCGTCGGGTTGTTGCCCGTCGTGGCCGGGGCAACGCAGTCGTTGGTGAACAGCTCGTCGCCGACGGCATGTCGAACCACCTTGATGTAGGCAGAGCCTGCCTGCCAACTGGCCTGCTGGTTGTAGAGCGTTTGCCCGTTGATCGTATTCGTGAGCAAGCCTAGGGCGCTATTCGTGAACAGCTCGGAAGGGGAGGCGGAGATCAGGCCACTTAGCGAAACGGCGGTGTAGCTGGTGCCGAGGAGCGTGCGGACCACGGTGCTGCCGTCGGCGGCCAGGTAGTCTTCCTGGACATTGGAGCCTGCGTAGCTGACGCGGGCCTGGGCCGGAACCGCGGCGACATAAATGGCGCCGTTGACGACGAAGCGTCCGTTGCTGATCGTGGGCACCTTGAGCGTCGACGCAAGGGACGTGGTGCCGGCGGTCAGCGGCTGCGGGCCGCTCGACGGGCTTTGAGGAATGCTGGAGTCAGCGGTGAAAAAAAAAGCTGCTGCTCGGGTTGACCGATACGGCGCCCGTCGAACTCGTGCTGAACGAGAGGCTCCCGTCCACGTAATGCAGTCCGCCGTTCGACGCCAGCGCAAAACTTTCGTAACTCTTCTGCGCATCGCTCAGGTTCGACGTGCTTGCGGCCGAGCCCGAATTGCCGGACGAACCGCCGCCGCATGCGGACAATAGCAATACGGGTCCCGCAATCAGAATGGCATATTTATTTACCATTCGCTTTTCATGTTCTTTCATTTATATTTTATTCTCTTTCGAATTTATGATCGGGTTGTCGGGTGCCGTTAAAGTAGCGTGGGGCGCTATTATTCTAGCGACGCTTATATAAAGTGCTCGTTGTTTTCGCGTTTTTCGTGGAAAATAATCGCGTATTCGTTCCGGATAACACCGCGCATTTATGCGCCGCGCACAACTATTAAATTCGACCTATGAAGAAAATCAGAACCGTTGCCATTCTGCTGGGTTTCGTCGTGCCGTTGCAGGCATTCGCGCAATCGGCGTCCGCGCCGGACGTCAAACCCGGCGATTCGTGGACGTACGTGATAACAGTCGAAAAAGGCGCCGCGAACTGGACCCAGACGCACGACCAGGTGACGGTGCTGCGCACGACGTCGTCGCACATCTACTATGAGGCGCACCAGGCGGGCTCGACGCAGGCGCCCAAGGAACTGATCGCCGGCATGGACTGGAGCCGCGAGCGCAGCGTGAACGGCACGGAAATGGTCGTTAACCGGCCGCTGGCGTTCCCGCTGTCGCCGGGAAAAACCTGGAACATCGACTACACGGAGCAGCATCCGAACCGGGTTTTCGCTTCGCAGAAGTGGAGTTCGCAATATCGCGTGATCGGGACGGAAACCGTCGAAGTGCCGGCCGGAAAATTCCAGGCGATCAAGATCGAATCCGAGGGCGACTGGCTCGCGCAACTCGAACCGCGGCAGACCATTACACAGGCCACGCAGGTCGAGCAGGGCGATACGACCATGATGACGCACGCGCAGAAAATCGCCCCCGCGCAAGCGACGGGCCGCACCTATAAGGCGTTCTGGTATGCGCCGGAAGTCGGCCGCTGGGTGAAATCGATGGAAGAATATTACGGCAGTAATGGTGTGCGGAGCGAGCGCTATACCAGCGAGCTTGAATCGTTTAAAAAAGGCACGCAATAATCGACGTAAAAATGTTTAAAACAGTAACGGATTTGAATTTTATTTCGATTCAATAAAAGAGCGCAGGTTTTGATGCGCCCGCGGTTCGCGCATGGGGTGCCGTGTGAACCGCAAATCCCGATTGCGGTGGTGCGTCCGCCGTTCGCACACGCGCCTGCAAGTTGATACGCCGCTTCCGGCCCGAGCGATAAAATCGCAGCATCGTCATTGCCGCTTTCACCACGCTCGCATGTATCTACAACTCACCGGCACCAACGTGCGGCTGCTCGGCTCCATGCATCTCTTTCCCGCGACGAGCCGGCGCACGCCGCCTTGGGTCGCCGAGGCCTATGACTGGGCCGAGGGGCTGATCTTCGAATCCGACGCACCGACCATCCTGCCCTTTCTGAGGGCCGGCGCGCAGCCTGGCGCCGCGCAGTTGCAACCCTCGATGAGCGCGGACGCGTGGACGCAACTGCAAGCGCTCTGGCCCGCCGAAGGGCTGCTCGCGCCGCTCGCGGAGTTGTGTCCGTGGGCTGTGTTGATCGTCGCGCCGACGCTGTTGCAGCAGGTCGTCGACGGTGTCGAGCCGCGCATGCTGCGCTTGGCGATGGCGCAGGCCAAGCCTTGCCGGTATCTCGAGACCGCGGACGAGATAGCCGCCGCGCTCGAATCGATCCCGCTGCCGGTGCTCGGTCAGGCCCTCGAGATGCTGATGGCCGATCGCGCGGAGCCGCAGCGCACGCTCGAGCGGATGTACGCCGCCTGGATCGCGGGCGACCTCGGGGCGGTGGAGCGGATCGCCGTCGAATCGCCGATGTTCAATCTGCCCGGCATCCGTCACGCGATACTCGACGTGCGCAATCGCGCATGGGCCGCGCGTCTGCACGAGCACGCCAATGCGCGCGAGCGCACGCTCGTGGTCGTCGGCGCGCTGCATCTCTGCGGTCCGGGCAATCTGCTCGAATGTCTCGCGCGGCCGGTCAGCGGTACGCGAGGCGGATGCACAGGAACGCGGGGACGCCGTCTGACGCGCGACTTGCAACCGGCTTCCGCTGCGCGATCGGCTACATCGGCCGGAACTTCGGGGCTCCATTGAATTCCATGCCGAACAGCACCGCTATACACTAGTCGCTACCGACTTCGATCATCACGCCGCCAGCCGGGAACATTCCATGTCCGTTGCACCGACGCCCAGCAATGAAAGCGCACGCCTCGATGCATTGCGCGCGCTGCATATTCTCGACACGTCGCCGGAAGAGCGCTTCGATCGCCTGACCCGTCTTGCGCGCCGGCTGTTCGGCGTGCCCATTGCAGTCGTGAGTCTCGTCGATGCGAACCGGCAATGGTTCAAATCGTGCGTCGGCCTCGCGGCGAGCGAAACCTCGCGCGATGTCTCGTTTTGCGCGCACGCCATTCTCGGCGACGAAATCCTGCTGGTGCCCGACACGCTGAGCGACGAGCGTTTTCGCGACAATCCGTTCGTGATCGACGAGCCGAACATCCGTTTCTACGCGGGCTGTCCGTTGAGGGTGGCGAACGGCAGCAAGGTGGGCACGCTGTGCCTGATCGACGTGAAGCCGCGCGAGCTCGATGCCGAGGAGCGCGCATTGCTGCGCGATCTGGCGCACATGGCCGAACAGGAACTGATGGCGGTACAGCTCGCCACGCTCGACGATCTGACGCTGCTCTCCAACCGGCGCGGTTTCGAGGTGCTCGCTCAACATGCGTTGAACGTCTGCAAGCGGATGAATAAATCGGCCTCGCTGCTGTTCTTCGACCTGAACGATTTCAAGCAGATCAACGACACGCAGGGGCATGCCGAAGGCGATCGAGCGTTGCGGATTTTCGCGGACGTGCTGCGCGCCGCGCTACGCGAGAGCGACGTGATCGGGCGGCTCGGCGGCGACGAGTTCGTCGCGCTGCTGACGGGTGCCGACAGCGCGGAAACGCATGAGGTGACACGACGGCTCGCGCAGTTGCTCGACGCGCGCAATGCGCAGGCACGGAGCGCCGAGGCGCGTGCTTATCAGATCCGCTTCAGCGTCGGCCAGGCGTCGTACGATCCCGCGCGACATGGCGCGATCGCCGAATTGCTCGCCGCCGCCGATGCCGCGATGTACAGCCATAAACAGGCTTCGAAGGCACGTACGGCACAGCGCGGCTAGAGCGCGGCGCAGTGAGCGGGAACGAGCGGGAACGAGCGGCGCATGCACGCGATAGCTTGCGTTGGGCCCGCACGGCATAATTGCAGACCGTTGCCCGCGCTGTCGCGCATTTTTCGAAAGCCTCCGATGACTGATTCGCAACTCACCGCCGCCGCGCGGCTCGCCCAACTCGAATGGCGCTGGAAGCCGTTCGCGGACCTCACGAGCACCGAAGTCTACGATCTGCTGGCCGCGCGCAGCGCGGTGTTCGTGGTCGAGCAGAACTGCGTGTACGGCGATATCGACGGACTCGACATGCAAGCGTGGCATCTGCTTGCCTATGGGGCCGTCACCGGCACGGCGCTGCCGCCGCTCGCCGCTTATCTGCGCGTGTTGTTGCCCGACGCGTCGGACGCCGACGTGCGCATTGGCCGCGTGTTGACCACCGCGCCGTTTCGCGGCATCGGTCTCGGCAATGCGATGCTCGAACGCTCGCTCGGGCGGATTCGCGCGCAATGGCCAGATACGCCGATCCGTCTGCATGCGCAGGCGCATCTACAGGGTTTTTATGGCGCGTTCGGCTTCGCGCCGGTTTCGGAGATTCACGACGAAGACGGCATCCCGCACGTGTGGATGCGTTCTGCCTCCGCTGCCTGATCTGCCTGAGAATAAGCCCGTCGCACGGCGTGCGTAGACAGATGCGCGCGGCCGTCGATCCACGAACTCTCCGAGCCGGCATTCACCGCATCGCACCGCCGCGCGGATCAGCGTTGGCCGCTTGCCGTCGTCGCCGATGACGCATGCGCCAGCCCGCGCGAGCCCTTCGCTCGTGGGCTGGCACGCAGCCGTCCTCGCGCCGACAGGCGCATCCAGTGACGCAGCGCGATCAGCGCGCCGATCACGCTCATCATCGAGCCCGGAATCCACAGCAGCAGCCCGCCGATCTGCTGATCGCGCATCGGGCTCAGCCACGTGAACGCGCGGCCGCAGATCGAATAGATCGGATACAGCTCGTGCGACGTGAAAAAGATAAAGGCGCCGAGGATGATCTGCGGCGGAATCGCGGCGATCACGACGAGCACGCGCTTGCCCGGCGACAGACGCGCGGGCGGCGCGGGGCGCGGATCGAGCACCAGACACCAGAACAGCAGCCCGTCGATCGCCATGCTCCAGTTCATCACGCGATAGAGCCGCCAGTCGAGCATCGCGACGAAATGAACCGGCGACATCAGCCAGAAGTAGATCAGCCCGACGAACAGCGTGACCGCGACGACCGGATGCATGACGACGTCGAGCACCTTGCGCACGATCGGCGTGTGCAGCGCCGGCCGTACGAAGCGCAGCCGCCAGCGCAAGGGGATGCCCGCGCGCAGCGCCGCGCCCGGATACGACAGCGCGATGAAGAACGGCCCGAGATGATGCAGCACCAGATGCTGCAGGCGGTGCATGAAGAACTCGTGCTCGAAGAAATAGTCGAGCCGCGTATGCAGCACGACATACAGCGCCACCAGCCCGAACCAGAACGACAGCTTGCGCGCGAACGACAGCCGCGCCTTGCGCGCGCCGCGCGCGAACAGGATCGCGGGGATCAGCAACGCGATCACGACGGTCGGAGAAAACTCCCAGGGATCGAGCCAGTAGAGCAGGTTCATGGCGGGGGCGATGGCGCGGTGGTGCGATGGTACGTAACGCCTGCTTACTTCGTCTGGGCCGGCGACTTGACGACGAACGGCGTGGCGAGCGTTTCGCCGTCGGAGAACTTCAGCGTCAGATGGACGGTGTCGCCCGGCGCGATCTTGTGCTTCGCGTCTTCGAGCATGATGTGATAGCCGCCCGGCGCGATCGCGGCCTGGCCGTGCGCGGGCACCGTGAGCTTGTCGACCATGACCATTTTCTGTGTCGAGCCGTTCGAGACCGTTTGATGCAGCATCGCGTCGCCGTAGTCGTCGCTCGAAATATCGACGAGATCGATCGGCTTGTCGCTCGCGTTGACGAGCGTCACGTAGCCGGCCGCGGGCAGGTTGTTCGGCAGCCAGCGCACCCATGCGTTCTTGACGCTGAGCGCATGGGCGTCCGCCGCGTGCGCGGCCGATGCGAGGCCGAACGAGAGCGCGAAGGCGCCGGCCAGTGAAGCGAACGTTTTGAGCTTGATCGTCATGATGGGATTGAAGAATCAGGAGTGGTCGTCGATGATGCGGCGCAGGTCCTGCGCGATCGCATCGGGCGTGTCGTGATCGGTGGCGAGCAGGCGCGCGCGGCCCTCGCTGTCGAACACATACACGGCGGAACTGTGCGTGACTTCGTAGTTGCCGTTGGGGTCGCGTTTTTCCATCTGATAGGCGACGCGATAGCGCTTGGCGAGCGACTCGATCTGCCAGGCGGTGCCGGTCAGCCCTTCGGCGTGCTGCGAGTCGAAGGCGCCGACGTAGTCGTGCAGCGCTTGCGGCGTATCGCGCGCGGGATCGACGGTGATGAACAGGATGCGGACCTTCTGGGCATCGGGGCCGAGCTTGCCGAGCACCTGCATCAGACGGCCCATCGTTTCGGGACACACATCCGGGCAATGCGTGTAGCCGAAATAGACGAGCGACGTGCGGCCCTTGAACGAAGCGGCGTCGATGGGGCGGCCGTCGTCGGCGGTCAGCGTGAAGTCGAGATCGGGCAGATGGCCGGTCACGTTGGTCAGGTGCCACGGTTCGGCGCGCTGCGTGCAACCCGCGAGCGCGCCGAGCACGATCAGCGCACCCAGCGTCGTGCCCAGACTTCGCGACAACCGGCGCGCGAACGACCAGCGTTGTGGTCGGGGTCGCGAGTTGGGAAGGTCAGGCTGTGGGCGCCGGGTCGAGAGGATCGGGAACAAAGCAGGGTTCAATGACTCGATTGAAGAGCGGGCAATGCATGGGGACGACGCCAACGGTGCAGGAACGTTGCGAGCGCCATGCAGGAACATAGTCGGCACGCAGCAGCAGGCACACAGCAGGCACGTTCAGCCGCGGAAAAAACCGCATCGCGACTGCAACCCGCCACGCGTCATCGAGCGACATCGCTCAACGATGCAGCGGGCGAGCGTGGCTCATGTGGCTGCGACTGTAGCGCAAAATCGGCGAGGGCGTGGCTCGGCACAGCGGGCGTGCGGCTTGCGAGGCAATTTGACGCAGGCACCCGAAAGCCGCCTGAAGCCGGATCGTTCCACTTTTGAATGCAAGCGGCGCGACGGAGCCGGCTCATCGCCCGGCACGCCGGGGTTCCGGCTTACTTTCTCGAAAAATTGACTGATGCGCGGTAAGATGCGCAGACTTTTCCGGCTGCAGAAGGCTGAAAGGCGAACACAGTGATACAGGCACTTCCGGCAGTTCTGTCTCCTGGCGAGACAGCATTTTTCTTCGATTTCGACGGCACGCTCGTCGAACTCGCACCCACGCCGGACGGCGTGTTCGTGCAACCGCGCGTGATCGAACTGCTGCGCGAGCTGCGCAGCCTGACGAACGGCGCGGTCGCGGTGGTGTCGGGGCGCGGCATCGACAGCATCGACGCTTTTCTCGGCATGCCCGACTTGCCGGTGGCCGGCCTGCACGGCGCCGAGCGGCGCGATGCGAACGGCGACACCCAGCGCATCGGCTTTCACGACGAACGGCTACTACGCATGGAGCAGGTGCTTGCGCAGGTCGTCAACGACCATCCGGGCATGCTGCTCGAAATCAAAGGCGCGGCGCTCGCGCTGCACTATCGCAACGCACCGGACCGCGAGCCGGTCGCGCGCGAGGCGACCGAGCGGCTCGTCGCCGATTACCCGGGCTCGTACGTGCTGCAGCCCGGCAAGATGGTCTACGAGATCAAACCGAAGGATGTCGACAAGGGCCGCGCGACCCGCGCGTTTCTCGACGAGCTGCCGTTCACGGGCCGCACGCCGGTATTCGCCGGCGACGATCTGACGGACGAGAAGGGCTTCGCGGTCGTCAACGAACGCGGTGGATTGTCGATCAAGGTCGGCGCCGGAGAAACGACCGCGCATGCGCGCGTCGATTCGGTGACGGCACTGCTCGACTGGCTCGAAACGATTGTCGCCGCGGCGCGCGCAACGTGATGCCGGCGCCGCATCGCTCCACGAAAACAACACATTGCCTCGGGAATCGCGCTTCATGAGCCGACTGATCATTGTTTCGAACCGGGTTGCGCCCATTTCCGAGGGCGGCCCGGCGGCGGGCGGTCTCGCGGTCGGCGTGTACGACGCGCTCAAGGAGACCGGCGGCATGTGGTTCGGCTGGAGCGGCGACGTGCTCAGCTCGGGCCAGCCGCAGATCAAGCTCGAGGAGCGCGGTCCGGTGACCTTCGCGACTGTCCCGCTGATGCGTCGCGACTACGACCAGTATTACCGCGGTTTCTCGAACGCGACGCTATGGCCCGCGTTTCACTACCGCGCCGATCTGCTGCAATACGACCGGCA
>Ga0154001_1000245_pt1 | contig 17134 bp, 11 predicted proteins | sample TSNJ085MetaG_FD_104699 | JGI IMG/M metagenome (GOLD analysis project Ga0154001, IMG submission 104699) | Attine ant fungus gardens microbial communities from New Jersey, USA - TSNJ085 MetaG | ecosystem: Host-associated > Fungi > Mycelium > Unclassified | place: USA: New Jersey, Wharton State...
CGATCGGTCAGCCTCAGGCAGAAGAGATGGGTTCTGCGTTTCACCCGGTCCCCGTGAAATCCGGGTCGAATGACGACAAGCCTGATGCATGCGTCGGGTCGCTCCCGACCGCTCGCGCCCGCGCTTCCGTTAGCAGCTAGATTAAGGTTCGATCTCCGCGCGATCCGTGCGCTGTACAACACAATATGAATTACCGCCGCGAATTAAATCGGCATGTATTTCGATGCGGCTATGGAGAAGAAATCGATGCGGCATTACCGAACATAATCGGCATGCATTCGGGAAAAGCCGACAGTGGCGGGCGGGAAGCCGATCGGCTTAATGCCGCTCAGGCAATTAATGCAAACGGGACCGTGGCCGCGCTATAGGTGCGCGATAGGTGCGCTATACACTGCGAACATCCGGTCCCGGCAATAAAGAAAAATGGCGCGGCAAAGCAGCGACTGTCTCGCGGAGCCCGCGCTTGAACTCGCTTGAACCCACGCTCGGGTCTGCCTGAACCCGGCGAGAACAGTCCCGTGGAATCGTCGGATATTTGACCGCTTTGCCGCCCCGCGCTCAGAGCCAGGGCCGGCTAGACCATCGCGTCATGGCTCGTCGCTTCGTCTGCCTCGAGGCGGAACACCGCGATCGCGTCCTTCAGGATGATCGCCTGCTCTTCCAGCGACTTCGCCGCGGCAGCCGCCTGCTCGACGAGCGCCGCGTTGTGCTGCGTGACTTCGTCGATCTGCGAGACCGCCTTGTTGACCTGCTCGATGCCGTCGCTCTGTTCGAGCGCCGACGCTTCGATCTCGTTCATCACGCCGGTCACGCGCTCGACCGCGCTCATCGCCTCATGAATCGTCTTCTGCGCATCCGATACCAGCGTCGCGCCCTCGCCGACCTTGGCCGCCGATTCGCCGATCAGATCCTTGATCTCCTTGGCCGCCGCGCCCGAGCGCTGCGCGAGACTGCGCACCTCGGAGGCCACCACCGCGAAACCGCGCCCCTGCTCGCCCGCGCGCGCGGCTTCCACGGCCGCGTTCAGCGCGAGGATGTTGGTCTGGAACGCGATGCCCTCCTCGATCATGCCGATGATCTCCGTGACCTTGCGCGACGATGCGCTGATGCCGTCCATCGTCTCCGTCACGCGCGACACCACCTTGCCGCCGCGCGTCACCGTATCGAGCGCGCCGTGCGCGAGACGGTTCGCCTGCCTCGCGTTGTCGGCGTTCTGCTTCACGGTCGCCGAAAGCTGCTCCATGCTCGCCGCGGTCTGCTGCAATGCAGCCGCCTGCTGCTCGGTACGCGCGGACAGGTCCGCGTTGCCCGAGGCGATCTCGTTCGCGCCCTGGGTGATCGCGCTCGTGCTGCCGCGCACCTTCGCGACGGTGTCGACGAGGCCGTCGCGCATCCGCGTCAACGCGCCGAGCAACTGGCCCATCTCGTTGCGCGAACGCACCTTGATCGTGCTGCTCAGATCGCCGGCCGCGATACGCTCGAAGTGCTTGACCGTCACGTTGACCGGCTTGATCAGCGCCGCCGACAGCGCGATGCGCGCGCCCACGGCGATCACCAGCGCGAGCGCGCCGATCGCGACGAACAGCGCCGTCGCCAGCCGGAAACGCTGCGTGCCGGTCGCGGCCTGCCGATGCTGATTGCCGACCTGCGCGTTTTCGAGCGCGTCGATCGCCTTCGAGTAGGTCGTGTAGTAGCTGTTCGCGGTATCGCCCTGAATGTTGCGGAACGTGTTGAAGTCGAAGTCGGTGAGCGCCTTGAACTCGGGTTCGATCGCCTTGTCGACGAGCGCGGCGCGCGTCTCGCCGACGCTTTGCGCGAGCTTGCGCTCGACGTCGCTCTCGAACGGTCCCGCCATGTAGTTGCGGAAGTCGTTGTTCGACTCGACCAGCAGCGTGTGCGCGGCGGGCAGCAGATCGTCGGTCTGCTTGCCGACGCTAAAGAGCGTCTGATAGGTGCCCAATGCGAGCTGTACCTGCAGAAGCTTCTCCGAGCTCGCCTTCAGATGCGAGAGCGCGATCTCGCTGCGCTGGGTGTCGTCGAGGCTGTTGTTGGCGAGCTTGAGCGCGCCGTAGCCGACGGCGATCACCGTCAGCAGAAAAGCGACGAATACGCTAATGACGAGCGTCAGGCCGCCACGAATGGTGATGTTGTTTAGCATGGAATCTCCGGAACGTCTTGCTTCATCGCGGCGAGCCAGGTTGGCCAGCGCACGCGCCGCCGCGCGACCGGTCGATGAGCGTCGAACGCCAGCCGGCCACCGGTTGTTGCGCGCGACTTACACTTCGCCGCATCCAAGGTTTACGGTCGCGCGGCGCGTGCGGCGCATTAGGGGAATCCATGAGAAGCGAGCACTGACGGGCCTCAGCGGCCCGTTTTCGGGCGCTTTCCCCTCACTATCTGGGATTTTTTCGCGCCACCGCTGAAAGCTTCGCGGCCGCGTCGCACGCGGGTCGGCCGCGGTTTCGTTTGTATAATTCCGCGTCTTCGCTCAGGCCCACTTTCATGCTCAGTTTTGCGCTCGGCTTTCTCGTTTCTCTGCTGATCACGCTGTTGATCGTGCGCTATGCGCATCTGCATGAAAAATTCTCGACCGATAGCGATCTCGCCGGCGTGCAGAAATTCCATGCGCGCCCGGTGCCGCGCATCGGCGGGACCGGCATCCTGATCGGGCTGATCGTCTCGGCCGTGCAATTGCATCACGCGTATCCGGCCGTCTCGGGCGGCATCCTCGGCCTGGTCGCCTGCGGCATGCCCGCGTTCGGCTCGGGCCTCGTCGAGGACCTGACCAAGCGCGTCTCGCCGCTCGCGCGTCTCGTCTGCACGATGGCGGCCGCCGCGCTCGCGTTCCTGCTGCTCGACATCGCGGTCACGCGCATCAGCGTGCCGCCACTCGACTTCCTGCTCTCGTACGCGGCGATCTCGTTCGCGGTCACGGTACTCGCGGTCGCCGCGCTCGCCAACGCAATCAACATCATCGACGGCTTCAACGGCCTCGCCTCGATGGTCGCATTCATGATGTTCGCCTCGCTCGCCTACGTCGCGTTCCAGGTGTCCGATCCGGTCGTGCTGTCGGCCTCGTTCATGATGATGGGCGCGGTGCTCGGCTTCTTCATCTGGAACTTCCCGGCGGGGCTGATCTTTCTCGGCGACGGCGGCGCCTACTTCATCGGCTTCATGCTCGCCGAACTGTCGATCCTGCTCGTGATGCGCAATCGCGACGTGTCCGCGTGGTATCCGGTGCTGCTCTTCATGTACCCGATCTTTGAGACCTGCTTCTCGATCTACCGCAAGAAGTTCATTCGCGGCATGTCGCCGGGCATTCCCGACGGCGTGCATCTGCACATGCTGGTCTACAAGCGCCTGATGCGCTGGGCCGTCGGCGCGCGCACCGCGCGCGAGCTGACGCGGCGCAACTCGCTGACCTCGCCGTACCTGTGGCTGCTGTGCCTGATCGCGGTCGTGCCGGCGACGCTGTTCTGGCGGCACACGCTGCATCTGTTCTGCTTCGTCGTGGTGTTCGCGGCGACGTATGTGTGGCTTTATGTGAGCATCGTGCGTTTCAAGTCGCCAAGGTGGATGGTGGTGAGGAAGACGAAGCACTGAGCGGAAAGCTGCAACCGGAAACGACAAAGGCGCCCGAGGGCGCCTTTTCTTTTGGCTTCGATTCTGCGGGCTTCGCTGATTCCGGCTTCGCCGATTCGGCACGAACGACCGCGGCTTTGTCCGGCGCGAAACAACCGGCGAAATGCCGATGCCCGCGCCCGCGCTACGACACCCGCGTCGCCGGCGCCACGCTGCGCAGCGTCGCCGCCGTCGCCGGCTGATACTCGGGCACCCAGCGGCGCAGATCGCGCCGCACCTCGTCGTCGGACGGCACGCGGTGCTGCATGAGCCACGGCAGCAGATTGTCGATCAGGCTGTCCGGCACCTCGCGCGCCTGCGCGATGCGCAGCTTCGGATGCGGCGTGCGCGTGGTCGTTTCGTCGTCCGCGAGCAGTTCCTCGTAGAGCTTTTCGCCGGGCCGCAGGCCCGTGAACACGACGCGAATCTGCTCCTCGGTAAAGCCGTACAGGCGGATCAGATCGTGCGCGAGATCGGCGATACGCACCGGCTTGCCCATGTCGAGAATAAAGATTTCGCCGCCGCGCCCCATGCTCGATGCCTGCAGCACGAGTTGCGACGCCTCGGGAATCGTCATGAAGAAACGCGTGATCTCCGGATGTGTGACCGTGACCGGCCCGCCGCGCGCGATCTGCTCCTGGAACTTCGGAATCACGCTGCCGGCGCTGCCGAGCACGTTGCCGAAGCGCACGGTTTCGAATTGCGTGCGCCGCGCGCCCTGGTGCTGCAGCGCCGAGCACGCCATCTCGGCGAGCCGCTTGCTCGCGCCCATCACATTGGTCGGGTTGACGGCCTTGTCGGTCGAAATCAGCACGAAATGCGCGACGTCGTGGCGGATCGCCGCGCGCGCCACGCGATACGTGCCGAGCACGTTGTTGCGCACGGCCTGCCAGGTGTTGACCTCTTCCATCAGCGGCACGTGTTTGTAGGCGGCCGCATGGAACACGATGTGCGGGCAGTAGCGCCCCATCACCTGGTCGAGCAGCAGCGAGTCCTTCACGTCGCCGATGAGCGGCACCACCGAGACTTCCGGATACTTGTCGCGCAGCTCCTCGTTCAGGCGATAGATCGAGAACTCGGAGATGTCGAACGCGACCAGCTGCACCGGGCCGAAACGCAGGATCTGCCGGCACAGTTCCGAGCCGATCGAGCCGCCCGCGCCCGTCACCATGACGACGCGGTTCTTCAGCAGCGCTTCGACGTGCTCGGTGTCGATCATCACCGGATCGCGGCCGAGCAGGTCTTCGAGATCGATCTGGCGCACCCGCGAGAGGAAGGCCTGGCCTTGCGTGAGCGAGGTCAGCGCGGGCAGCGTCATGGCCCGCACGCCGGCGCGCACGCACAGCGTCGCGATGCGCCGGTGCGCTTCCACCGAGGCCGACGGCACCGCGATGATGACGTGCTCGACCTTCAGGTCGGCGCTGATTTTCTGCAGATCGCTCATCGTGCCGAGCACGCGGTAGCCGTAGATTTCACGGCCCTGCTTGACCGGATCGTCGTCGAGCAGGCCGACGAGGCGCCATTCGCCCGAGCGCTTCAGCTCGCGCACGAGGTTCGCGCCGGCATTGCCGGCGCCGAGCACGAGCACCGGCTTGCCTTGGCCGACGAGGCCGCCGTAGCGGTAGAACTCCTTGGCCGCGCGATAGAGCGCGCGCGAGCCGCCCATCGTCAGGAACAGCAGCATCGGCGAGACGACCAGCACCGAGCGCGGCACGATCGGCACCGGCTGCAGCAGCGCCGAGCCGATCATCACGACGAGCGCGCCGACGCCGATCGCCTTGGCGATCCGCACGAGATCGGGCAGGCTCGCGAACACCCACATGCCGCGATAGAGCCCGTAGCTGCGAAACATCACCGCGTAGATCAGCAGCACCCACACGAGCGCATGCAGCCCGCTCGACCAGAACGGCGCGGGCACCGGACCGTTGAAGCGGATCACATAAGCGAGCAGCCAGGCCATGGCCACCGCGCACAGGTCGAACGCAAACGCACTGAACGAAAGCCATCGGGCTTTGAATGTTTTCATTGCGCAGAACCTCAGATTTGCCCGGAACCGGACACATGGCGCCGCCAGCGGCAATCAATCCACAGCCCCGCGACGACGAGCACGGCAGCCCATGCGACGACAACCAGCCATTGATGCAGCAGATCGAACTGTAGCGTCCAAACAGCAAGCATTATGCCCGCCGCCATAAACAAATACCAAATCCAGGCGGTCGACGCGTGGCCTAAACCCGACTGCACCAGTCTTTGATAGTAGTGTTCGCGGTGCGCCTGCCAAAATTTTTCGCCACGCAGCAAACGCTTAAGGAGCGTGACCGAAGCATCGCCGATAAACGGCGCGAAGCACAGCGCCGGAAACCACACCGGCCACGCGCCCTCGCGCCAGCCCCAGTAGCCGAATGCGCCGGCCAGAAAGCCGAGCGGGATCGAACCGGCATCGCCGAGAAAGATGCGCGCCGGGTGGAAGTTGAACAGCAGAAAGCCCAGCGCCGCGCCCGCCACGATCACGCTCGCCGCCGCGAGCGCGGCGTCCGGATGCGCCGCCAGCGACGCCGCCACCGCATAGCCGCCGAAGCCGAACAGCGCCATGCCGCCCGCGAGGCCGTCGGAGCCGTCCATGAAGTTGTACAGATTGACGAGCCACACGAGCAGCACCGCCATGCCCGCGAGCGCCCACCACGGCACGTCGTCCGGATAGAGCGCGACCAGCACCGCCACCGCCGCCGCATGGCCGCCGAAACGCACGCGCGCAGGCAGGCCGCGGCGATCGTCGATCTGCGAGAGCGCGGCGAGCAGTGCGGCGACCAGCGCGGGCAGCCATAGCGCCGGAGCCGCGACGGCGATCAGCAACACCGCCACCGGCACGATGCCCCAGCCGCCGACGCGCGGCGTCGGCCGCGTGTGCAGCGAGCGGTCGTTGGGGATGTCGGTGGCAAGCCGCCACGCGAAGCCGGTGCGCAGCAGCGCCCAGAGGATCGCGGCGCAGGCGCCGAACGCGGCGAGGCCCCAGGGCAGCAGCGGGACGAGAGCAGAAACGAAGTGCGAAGCGGTCGGCATCGATAGTGAATGAGTTCGGCGCGGGCTCGGTGCGAATGCGAGGCGCGCTCAGTGCGTGGAGCGATACCACGCGGCGGTCTCGAGCAGCCCATGCTCGACCGTATGCGGCGGATACCAGTTCAGACGCTCGCGGATATGCGAGCTGTCGAGGCGCAATTCGCCGATCAGCCGGTCGATCTGCGCCGAGCGTCCGGTCATGCGGCCCGCGAGGCGCAGCACGCCCGCCGGCACCGGCACGAGCCGCGCGGGCGCATGCAGCGGCGTCGCGAGCGCGCGCGCGAGTTCCGGCACGCTGAGGTCGCGCCCGTCGGTCACGTGGAAGGTCTCGCCGGCCGCGCGCGGATCGGTCACGCAGTGCACGAGCGCGTCCGCGAGGTTGTCGACGAACACGAGGCTGCGGCGCGCGGTGATCGCGCCGAGCGGCAGCGGAATGCCTTTGGCGAGCGCGTTCATCAGTTGCAGGAAGTTCGCGCGCACGCCCGGTCCGTAGACGAGCGGCGGCCGCACGATCACGATCTCGAGCCCCGAGGCGCGGCCATAGTCGACGAGCGCGCGCTCGGCTTCCAGTTTCGAGATGCCGTACGGGTCGGATGGCGCGGCCTCGTCCGTTTCGCCGAGCGGCCGGCCCGGACTGGCTTCCCCGATCGCCTTGACGCTGCTCACGAACACGAAGCGCCGCGCGCCCGCGCGCCGCGCCGCGGCCGCGACGCGCAGCGAGCCTTCGACGTTGGTCGCACGATAGGCCGCGAGCGGATCGACCACGGTCTCGTTCATCACATGCACGCGCGCGGCGAGATGGACCACCGCATCGCAATGCAGGGCGACCGGCCAGCGCTGCTCGATGCCCTCGAAGTCGTGCGTATCGAGCAGCCATTCGTCGACACCGACGGCCGCCGTCTGCGCGCGGCGCACCGCGCCGACGACCCGGTCGCCGCGCCGCAGCAGCGCGCGCGACACCGCCTTGCCGACAAAGCCGTTGGCACCGGTCACGAGAACGAGCAGGCTCATCGGCGAGCTCCGCTCGCATCCGGCCCGCACCGCGCGCGCGAGTGCGCGCCATCAAGGCTCGCCCCTGCCGCATGCGGCAGGAAACGCGGATCAGACACGATACAATCTGGCATCGACGGGGCTTTCTCGGAAGTCGGGTTGGGAACGTATTGTATGCGGTATGCGGGCCACGCCCGCCACGGCTCCGGCGCGCGGGCACGAGGCGCTAGAATGGCCGCGCTACCGGTAGCGTCCGACGCGAGGCCGACGCTTCGGGCCGTGATGATAAAACGGACGTGTACCCGCTGGCGCCCCGTTCGTACACTTCGTAACAACTCAAACATATTCGCGCATGTGGAATTCGTGGTATCGATCCAACGTGCTCGACAACAGCACAAGCAGGCCCGCCGCCGGGCCGCGTGAGCGGACAACCGCCCGCGCGCCGGAGCGAGCGCCGGCATGAGGCCACCCGCGCGGGGCGGCCGCAACCCAGGACATGCGCGGCACCACGCGCGCGTCTGAAGACAAGAACCTGTTTGAGCCAAAAGAGCGCCACCTATGAAAGTGCTGTTCGCCACTTACCCGATGGCTTTCCATACCCCAGGCGGCGGAGAGATCCAGTTGCTGGCGTATCGCAAGCATCTGCCCGCGCACGGCGTGGACGTCACGCTGTTCGATCCGTGGAATCCGCGTTTTCTCGAGCACGACGTCGTGCATTTCTTCTCGTGCGTCGGCGGCTCGGTGCACTTCTGCAACTTCGTCAAACAGCTCGGCTTGCCGCTCGTCGTGTCGTCGAGCCTCTGGGTGACGGCAGAAACGAAGCATCTCTATCCGATCGGCGAAATCCATCAGCAGTTTCTTCTCGCGGACCGCGTGGTCGCCAACTCGGAAATCGAGTGCGACACGCTCGCGCGCATCTTCGATCTGCCGCGCGAGAAATTCGTCAGCGTGCTCAACGGCGTCGAGCAGAGCTTTTACGAGCCGGTCGCGCCCGAACTGTTCCGCCGCGAAACCGGCATCGAAGGCCGCTTCGTTCTCAACGTCGGCAACATCGAGCCGCGCAAGAACCAGCTCGCGCTGATCCGCGCGATGAAGTCGTTCCCCGAACTGAAGCTCGTGCTGATCGGCCATCAGCGCGACCCCGAATATGCGCGGGCGTGCTTCGCCGAAGGCGGCGCCCAGCTCGTCTACGCGGGCACGCTCGCGCACGATTCGCCGGTGCTGCGCTCGGCCTACGCGGCCTGCGAAGCGTTCGTGCTGCCGAGCACGCTCGAAACGCCGGGGCTGGCCGCGCTCGAAGCGCATGCGGCGGGCGCGCGCATTGCTGTGACGAAAGTCGGCTCGACCGAGGAATACTTCGCGCAGCACGTCGCCTATCTCGATCCGTCCGACGTCGACAGCATCGCGGCGGCGCTGCGCGCGGCGCTCGCGCAACCGCGCGGCGGCGCGCCTCGCCCGGGCGGCACGGTGCGCGATCTGACCTGGCAGGCCGTGCTGTCGCCCCTGAAAGCTCTCTACGATTCCCTGCTGACAAAATGAATAATTTCGAACTTCGTCCTCTGAATAACGTCGAGACCTCCCCGAATCCCGGGTTCGCATGGAAGGCGGCCAATGGCGATCCGCAGTTCGAACTGACGGGCTGGGAAGAACTGTCGGGGCGCGCCGCGCGCATCTCGTTCGAACTCGTTAAAGAAGACATGCCGGCCTCGCCGTGCCTGATCTATTTCGACGCGGGCGCGGGCATGTCGGAACATACGACGATCAGCCTCGCGGTCGGCGCCGACGGCAAGGTCGACCAGGTCGTGGCGTTCCCGCCGCTCGCCGGCCCGCTGCGGCTCGACCCGATCGCGCGCTCGGGACTGTTCTCGCTGAAAAACTTCAGGCTCGAACCCGTGGCGGACGGCGACTGCCCGGCCGAACTGCTCGAACGCGCGCGCCGGATGGCCGCGTGGGGCGGCGGCGCGCAGCCGGCGCCGCCGCCGAGCGTCGGCCATACGTATCAGGAGTGGATCGAGCGGCACGAGCCGCCCGCCTCGCTCTACCCGGAGTTGCGCGCGCGCTCGAAAACGTGGGCGCGGCAACCGCTCATCAGCATCGTCATGCCGACCTACAACACGCCGGCGAAGTGGCTGCGCAAGGCGATCGATTCGGTCATCGACCAGGTCTACGAGAACTGGGAGTTCTGTATCGCGGACGACTGCTCGACGAACCCCGAAGTGAAGCAGGTGCTGGACAGCTACGTCGCGCAAGACCCGCGCATCAAGGTCGCGTACCGCGCGACGAACGGCCATATCAGCACCTCGAGCAACACGGCGCTCGAACTGGCGGTAGGCGAATTCGTCGGCCTGCTCGATCACGACGACGAACTGCATCCGCTCGCGCTCTACTGCATCGCCGAGGTCGTCAACGCGCATCCCGACGCGGCGGTGATCTATAGCGACGAAGACAAGATCTCGATCGACGGCGTGCGCTCGGACCCGTACTTCAAGTGCGACTTCAACTACGATCTGTTTCTGAGCCAGAACATGATTTCGCACTTCGGCGTGTACCGCACGTCGGTCATGAAGGAAGTCGGCGGCTTTCGCACCGGCTTCGAGGGCTCGCAGGACTACGACCTCGCGTTGCGCGTGATCGACCGCGCCGGTCATCACAGCGTGCACCACGTGCCGCGCGCGCTCTATCACTGGCGCATGATTCCCGAAAGCACGGCGGCCGGCCACGAAGCCAAGCCGTATGCGCACATCGCGGCGATGCGCGCGCTCGACGAACACCTCGCGCGCAACGGCATCAAGGCGCACACCGAGCACGCGCCGGGCACCGACGCGTTCAACAAGGTCGCCTACGACCTGCCGGACACGCTGCCGTCGATCGAGATCATCATTCCGACGCGCGATTCCGCAGGGCTCGTCGAGCAATGCGTGGAATCGGTGCGGCGCAAATCGAGCTACCCGAACTTCCGCATCACGATCATCGACAACGGCTCGGTCAAGCAGGAAACGCACGACCTGTTCGCGCGCCTGCGGGAAGACGGGCGCATCGGCATCGTGCGCGACGATTCGCCGTTCAACTACTCGGCGCTGAACAATCGCGTCGCGCTCGCGAGCACGGCGGACTTCGTCTGCCTGATGAACAACGACATCGAAGTGATCAACGGCGACTGGCTGGAGGAAATGGTGGCGCTCGCGCTGCAGCCGAACGTCGGCGCGGTCGGCGCGAAGCTGCTGTATCCGGACGACACGATCCAGCACGGCGGCGTCGTGCTCGGCGTCGGCGGCATTGCGAGCCACGCGCACAAGCATTTCCCCAATTCGAACCCGGGCTATTTCGCGCGCGCGCGCCTGCGCAACACGATGAGCGCCGTGACCGCCGCGTGCCTGCTGATCCGCCAGTCGATCTACCAGGAGGTCGGCGGCCTCGACGAACAATTACACGTCGCCTACAACGACATCGATTTTTGCCTACGCGTGAGGCAGGCGGGCTACCGCAATGTGTGGACGCCCTACGCCGAGCTTTATCATCACGAATCGGCAACTCGCGGCGCCGAAGACACACCCGAAAAAATCAGCCGCTTTAACCAGGAATCCGAGTTGGTCAGACAGCGCTGGGGGCATCTGCTGATGAACGATCCGTGCTACTCGCCCAATCTGACACTGACTGCCGACGACTTTTCCTTCGCCTGGCCTTCAAGGGTTGCAAATTTTGACTAATCTGGGACCAAAAAAAAATAAGACCGGATGGCTGGCGGAATATCGCCACCCGTCGCCGGGGGAACTTTTCTGCCTGCCGAGCGCGATCTACTTTCTGATGAAATTCAGAGGCGATCTCGCGCGCTTCAATTCCAAAGCGCTCGACGACCGGATCACGCTGTACTTCTGGTGGGAAATGTCGGCACGGGAAACGTATCCGGACTTCAACTGGGTGCTGCGGCACGAAGACCTCGAATATCTGCGTCAGCTCGACAACGACACGCTGATCGAGCGTCACCCGAGCGCCGTCGCGTACTGGCTCGGCTCGACGAGGCCGAGCGTGCTCGACACCAAGCACCTGAGCGAAACGCTGCTCGAGCCGGAAACCGTGCTCGCGGAAGCCGGCCTGCAATTGCCGAAGCTCGTGACGATGATCGTGCGCAATCGCGGCGATCTTTCGCAGGCGTTCAGGCTCGATACGCTGACCGGCTATCTGAACGCCCTCAACTGGTGGGACGAGTACGGCCAGCGCGACTGTCCGCGCGTCACGTGGCGCCCGCCGGTCGAGTGGCCCGCGCTGCTCGCGCCGATCGACGCGCCCGGTTCCGGCGCGATGCCGCTGCCGCGCTTTCTCGCGCTCGTCACGACCGAGCGACCCGATCTGCGCGCCGCCTTCGACCTGAACAGCTTCACGTCGCGGCTCGCGTGCCTGAGCTGGTGGGAAGACCACGGCCAGCGCGAATATCCGCGCATCAAGTGGTCGCTGCCGCCGATCGGCGGCGCGATGCTCGAGCCCGAGCGGATTCCCGCCGACGGCGGTCCCTACGTGCCGCACTTCCTCGCCGAAATCTATCGGGAACGGCCGGACCTGCAGGCGTCCTTCGACCTGGATTCGCTCAAGGGGCGGCTCAACTGCCTGTCGTGGTGGATCGAAGACGGCCAGCGGCAGTACGGCGCGGCCCGCTGGGTGCCGCCCACGACGCCCGCGCGGATGTTCGATCCCGAATGGGGCGCGCACCCCGACTGGCTGCCGGTGCCGCACTTCCTGCGGCTTCTGCAAGGCGAGCGCGAGGACCTGCAGGCGCTCTGCTCGCTCGACAGCTTCACCGGACGCCTGAAGTGCCTGTCGTGGTGGGCCAAGCACGGCCAGCAGCAATATCCGGTGCTGCGCTGGACCATCCCGCCGCTGCCGGACGCCCTGTTCAGCCTCGAAGCCGGCGCGCAGGGCGCGTTGCCGCTGCTGCCGCGCTTCCTGCTGCTGATCTGGAACGAGCGTCCCGACCTGCAGGGATCGTTCGATCTGCACAGCTTCAGCGCGAGGCTCGGCTTCATTACGTGGTGGGACAAGCACGGCCACGACGAGTATTACGCGCTTCAATGGTCGCCGACCCATCTCGCCGAAGAACTCGCGCGAATCGACGACGAGCAGCCGGCCGACGATACGCTGCTGCCGCGCTTCCTCACGATGATCGCGAGCGACCGCCCCGATCTGCGCGAGGTGTACGACCTGAACACCGCGCAGGGCCGCGATCAGCTCGTGCACTGGTGGAACAAGTGCGGATCGGCCGAATACCCGCTCGTCGGTTCGCTGAAGGTGCAGTGGGCCGACAGCGCCGACGGTTCCGACGAGGACGACGACAGCGCTGACGGCAGGCCCGAACCGGCCCGCTATCACGCACGCGTCGCCGGGGCCTACGAGTTCGGCGTCAACGTGATCGGCTTTCCGCAAGGCGTGCTCGGCCTCGGCGAAGACGCGCGCATGGCCGCGCGCGTGCTGCAGCTCTCGTCCACGCCGGTTACGCTGGTCAATGCGCCGATGGCGGGACCGGCGCGGCTCGACAACTCGGTCGATCATCTGATCAGCGAGGAACTGAAGTACAACGTGAGCCTGATCTGCCTGCCCGCGCCGGAGATGGTGCGTCTCGCGCTGGAAGGCGGCCGCAAGCTGATCGACGCGCCGACCCACAAGATCGGCGCGTGGCCGTGGGAACTGCCCCACTGGCCGGACGCGTTCGGCAACGTGCATCACATGGTCGACGAAATCTGGGCGCAGAGCCGCTTCGTGCAGAGCGTGTACAGCCGGCTCGGCAACACGCCGGTCTATCACATGCCGATGGCGGTCGAGGTGCCCGCGCCGCTGGCCGCGCAACGCGAACGCTTCGGCCTGCCGGGCGACGAGTTCCTGTTCTACCTGATGTTCGACGGCAACTCTTGGTTGAGCCGCAAGAACCCGCTCGCGGGCGTGCAGGCGTTCAAGCAGGCCTTCGGCGAGCGCTCGCCGGGCGTCGGGCTCGTGGTCAAGGCGATGAACGTGCGCGACGACGATCCCGTGTGGCGCGCGGTGCTCGATCTGGCCGCGGGCGACAGCCGCATCCACATCGTCTCGGAGCGTCTGAGCCGGCAGGATTCGACCGACTTCATGGCCTGCTGCGACGCCTATATTTCCCTGCATCGCAGCGAGGGCTTCGGCCGCGTGATCGCCGAAGCAATGGTGCTCGGCCAGCCGGTCGTGGTCACGAACTTCTCGGGCAACGTCGACTTCTGCGAGCCCGACACCGCTTTTCTCGTGGACGGCGAACTCGTTCCGCTGCGCCCGGGCGACTATCTGTTCGCCGAAGGCCAGTACTGGTGCGATCCGGATGTATCGATCGCGGCCGAACAGCTCAAACGTATGATCGACGATGCGCCGCTCCGCGAGCGCATCGCACAGGCGGGCAAGGCGCGGATCGAGCGCGATTACTCGGTCGAAGCAGTTGCGCGCGCCTATGCCCGACGATTGGCCGACATTGTCGAGGTAACAGCGAAATGACGCTACGAGTGTGTGCTCCGGACATTTTCTCGGGCGATGCGGTGGGCAACCACTGCATCGGATTCGTTCGAATGGCTGAACGTCTCGGCATGCCGGCCGAGATGTATGCCAGCGGGTTCGACGAGGGAACCCACGGAGTACGCCCGCTCGACGCGTTATTCGACGAAGTCGCCCGGGACGACGTGGTCCTGCTCAGCTACTCGATCTTCGATCCGTATCTCGAACGGATTCTCGCGCTCGACTGCCGGAAAATCTGCTACTTCCACGGCGTGACCGATCCGCAACTGCTGCGCGCGCTCGAACCGCGCACCGCGCAGCTGTGCGAGCAGGCGCTCGCGCAGCTGCCACTGCTCGCGCGCTTCGACATGGTGGTCGCGAATTCGCTCAACACCGCGCAAAGCCTCGCCGGCAACGTCGCGGCGAGCGCAATCAGGATCGTGCCGCCGGTCTTTCCCGACATGTACGTGTTCCGGCGCGAGCCGCCGCACAAGAGCCGCAAAAGGCCCGCGCCGAATCTGCTGATGGTCGGCCGGGTGGTGCCGCACAAGCGCATCGAGGACGGCATCGGCATTCTCGCGCTGCTCAAGCAGTGCGAGTTCAACGCGACGCTCAGTATCGTCGGCAGCACGCCGAACTACGATTATCTGAAGTTCCTGATCAATCACGCGCGCAGCCTCGGCGTGCTCGAACAGGTCGACTTCAAGGGCATGCTCGACGACGCCGATCTGTTCGAATGCTACGAAAGCACCAACGGCCTGCTCGCGATGAGCCGCCATGAGGGCTTCTGCGTACCGGTGCTCGAAGCGATGCACTACGGCAAGCCCGTGTTCGTACGCGGCGGCACGGCCGCCCACGAGATCTGTCCGCCCGACTGCGTGTTCGACGCCGAGGCCGAACTCGCAACGTGGGTCGCGCCGCTGATGCAGCGCCTCGGCCAGGCGGGCGGGCGCTGTTCCGTCGACATGGACTATGTGAAGCACGCCGACGGCGTGCTGCAACGTGCCAGCGACGAGGTCTGGAGCACGATTTTCGCTGCTATCGGTGTGGCGAGCGCGGCTGCGCGTTCGCCGGCGCGGCCGCACGCGGCGGTTGCGGCCGCACTGCACGTCGCGAAGAAATAAGCGGCAACGGCGCGTTATCGATCGAGGCGGAGCCGAGGCCGAGTCGAGGCAAACCCAGGCACCCCGCCCCGCTCCCGCGCGGCGTTACTTGCCGCGCCGCTCGAAGTCGATCGGCTGCCCCGTATGCGGATGCGGCGTGAACGAAAAGTGCGCGCGCACGTACTTCTGCGACAGCGTGCACAGCAGGTTCATCAACTCGATCTGCCCGGCCGGAAAAACGGCCTCCCGGTCGGCGGCCTCGATCGGCTTTTGCATATAGCGCACGATGTCCTTTTCGAAATCGCTGACGCAATAGTCGAGCACCGCATCGCCCTCGATCGGATACGCGGCGACCTTCACGTCGCGATGCAGCGACAGATACGTGCTGAAAAGCCGCTCGGCCACGAACGGCAGGAATGGTGCGTCATCCGAATGAATCGTGGGTTCGAGTACGCCGCGCGCGGCTTCCGTGTCGCTTTGCGTTTCGAGGAAGGTCGCAATCGGTTCGAGCACCTTGCCGACATAGTTCTCCCAGAACGACTGCGAGCCGACCCAGAAATTGCAATAGCACAGCGTATCCGCCGACTGCCGCGGCGCCTCGCGCAGATTCCAGCCGATCCCGCATGCGTCGAGCAACGCCTGGCTGCACTCGACGAGCCCCGGGTGCGCATGCTCGCCCTGCATCCACGCGGTGTACGAGAAATAGGCGAGCTGCGGAAACGGGTTAAGCATGCAGACGTCGGCATCGAGATTGGCCTGCACGAACTCGAGAAAACGGCTGCCGTCGATGCGCGCCTTCAACGCGAACTTCGGCGAAAAGAGCGCCGTGAAGTCCTGCTGCAAATGCACGCCCTTGCGGTACATGTCGACGAGAATGTAGAACTCGCGCCAGGCCGCGTGCTCGTTGTTGCGCAGCACGAGCGGATGAAAAGCCGGTTCGGACAGCACCTGCCCCGGCGCGTACAGCGGCTCGAAAATCCGGATCGATGCACTCATGACAACCCCGCGATCTGCAGATAGAAGTTTCCGTTATGCGGGTTCTGCCGGAACAGCGTGATCGATGCGTTCGGCACCAGCACGTTGGGGAATCGGGACAGCGGAACGTTCAGCAGGTACTGCGAGATCACCGAGATCGGTCCGGCATGGCAGACGGCGGCAATCAGGCCGGGCTTGTCCGCATGGCGCAGCACTTCTTCCTCGACCCAGTTCACCGAGCGCGCGGCCAGTTCGAGATGCGACTCGCCGCCTTCGTAACGGTCCGACAGATGCTTGCCCCAGTCGGGAAACGCCACGCGAAAATCCTCGGCCTTCCAGGTCGCGAAGCGGCCCGCATTGGTTTCGCCGAGACGCGCGTCGACGGTCCAGTCGCTCCGGTCCTTGAACAGCACTTCGGTGGTTTGCAGCGCGCGGCGCCACGGGCTCGAAAACACGCGATCGGGCACGAGGCCGCGGCCTTCCATCAGCGTGCGCAGCTTCGCGGCCTGGTCGAGGCCGTGTTCGGTCAACTCGTCCTGCTCGGTCGAGTTCAGCAGCCCGGCCACGTTGGCGAACGACTGGCCGTGGCGAATCAGAAGAAGATCCATAAAAGTTAGTTACGCAAAGACCTGGAAGACGGGTTGGAGGCGGGGTCGGGCAATGCCTTCAGGAACATCGCCGAAATGCGCCGCACGCTGAAGCGGTCGAACACGTCGGCATAGGCATGCTCGCGGATCGCCTGGCGCAGCGGCGCGTCATGCAGCATGTCTTCGAGCGCCTGGGCCCAGCCCTCTGCCGTATTCGGCGCGATATAGCCGGTCACGCGATGCCTGACGTTCTCGCGATAGGTCGGGCAATCGGAATAGATGCTCGGAATGCCGAGGCTGCCGTAATCC
>Ga0154001_1000247_pt1 | contig 17125 bp, 15 predicted proteins | sample TSNJ085MetaG_FD_104699 | JGI IMG/M metagenome (GOLD analysis project Ga0154001, IMG submission 104699) | Attine ant fungus gardens microbial communities from New Jersey, USA - TSNJ085 MetaG | ecosystem: Host-associated > Fungi > Mycelium > Unclassified | place: USA: New Jersey, Wharton State...
GATGTGGACTTACAATCATGACCGCCCGAACATGGCCCTGGGCGGATTTACGCCAAAGCAGCGGTTGGCCATGGCCGCTTAGTTTCTACTTCTGAACCCCGTGGAAAACGGGGGGATTACCGTGAGAACTTTGTCGAGGCCGCGCCAGATGGTTTTGGCGCCGGGCTCGCCGTCGCTCTTTCGGCCAGGGCGCTCGCCGATTTGCGCGATCAGCCGCACGACCTCGTTCACGGTGGGCGTCGTCGCCGGCATCTTCTTTTTTGCCAGCAGATGGGCGCCGCGAATTTCATCTGGATCGAAGAACAAAGTGGCGTCCAGATCCGGACAGGTGCGACCTTTACGCATCGGGTAGGTCGCACGCCACGCCACTACCATGAACAAGGCCAGCGCATGCTCAATCCGGTCGACGGCGGCCAATTGCAGCGTCTCGACTTCGCAGCTATTCTTGAGCACGTGGAAATAGATTTCGATTTCCCATCGCGTCCGATACCAATTGATCTGTTCGGGAGTTTGCCGAACGCTCCGTCTTTCAATGCGCGCTTTCCCCGGGCACCGAGATCGTCTCGATCGTGAGCCCTGCGAGACTGCGGAACGCTTGCAGCCCGGCGTGCGAGGCGTTCGCGTTGGTGATGAGTGTCCACGGCTTGTCGATGGGCGCCCAGTGTTGCTGGCTGTCGCGGTTGAGCTTGTCGGCGGTGACGAGCACGAAGAGGCTGGCCGCCTGGCGCATCAGGCATTCCTTGAGATAGGCCTGGTCGGCCGTCGCTTCGCACAGGCCGCGACCCGGCACCACGCCATCGGCGCCAAGGAACGCCTTGTCGACTGTCACGCGCGTGAGCGCGAGCTGCGCGATCGGCCCGAGGGTGCTCATGCTCGGCTCGCGCACCTCGCCGCCGATCAGCGTGAGCGGCACGCTGCTGCCCGCCAGCGCCTGAACCGCGAGCAGGTTGTTCGTCACCACGCGGATGTCGTGCTGGCCCGCCTGCGCGAGCGCGCGCGCGAGCGCGGCAGTGGTGGTGCCGCTGTCGAGGAAGATGGTGTCGCCGGGGCGCACGTGGGCCATTGCCGCGTGGCCGATCGCATCCTTCTCCGCCTGAAAGCTCTGGCGGCGCTGTTCGAGCGACTCCTCGGGGGCATGCTTGCCGACCGAAGCCGCGCCGCCATAGGTGCGCAGAATGAGCCGTTCGTCGGCGAGCGCACGCAGGTCGCGGCGCACGGTGGCCTCCGACATGTCGAAGTGTTCGCAGAGCTCGGACACTTCGGTCATGCCGGAGAGAACGGCCTTGAGCATGGCTTCGCGGCGACGGGCTACTTTCATGAGATGTTCGGCGTTGGGTTCGGGACGTCGCCGCGCGGCGAGGCAGACGGCGTGGGCAATACGATGCGCACGTAGTTTACCTTGTCCTTTATCCCCATTCCGGCGCTGCTCGTGTCGCTAACGCATGGAATGCCGGTGGCTTGCGAGGCAGGCATCCCGCGATGCGTATGACCGGATGCCTGCTGCCTGCCTGAATCGTGCGTCAGAATTTCATATCGATACCGAGGATGATCGCTATCTGATTGCGTGACGACGACGGCGTGTTGTTCTGACCGTCCCCAATCGAGGCCGTCGCGTCGATGATGCTGGTCTTCGTGCCGGCGGCATTCGGCGTCAATGTCTTGCCACCCGCACGCTGATAAGCCTCGAGCGCATAGAGACCGGTTCGCTTGGACAACGAATAGAACTGCGTCAGATTGAACTGCTGATAACTGGCCGCGTCGCTGATGCCGTTCGCCTTGGTCGCCGCCGTATAGCTATAGCCCGCTGCGAGATCGAGGGCCGGAAGTGCCTTCCAGTGCAGCACGATGCCACCCGTATTGAAGATGGCCTTGTCGTGGAAGGCGGACGCGATACCGGGCAGGTACTGCACGTTGGAGTACGAAGCCGAGATATCGAACACCGGGCTGAAGGTGTAGCCGCTCGTCACGGCGAAGCGCTGCTGATTGGCCGCGGTCGCATAGCCATAGTTGATCGCCGACACCGCCGGTTGCGCGCCACCGCTGAGCGCAGTGGAGTTGGCGCCCCATGCACCGCCGTTCACGGTCGAATTGTTGACGCGCATGAATCCGGTCGCGATGCCGAACGGCCCCTGTGCGTACTGAGCCGCGACGCTCCAGGTCTGCCCGCTGCCCGTGGCACCCGCGACACCGCCGAGCCCGTACGAGCCGCTCACCTTCAGGCCCGCGAAGCTCGGCGACGTATAGACAAAATTGTTGTTGATGCGGAAGCTTTTATCGAGCCCGTCGATATCCCCGGGGTGTGCGCCGAATCCGCCGCTCAGCCAGTTGGGCGAGCTGTACGGCTGAAGCAGCTGGAAATACGACGTGTACTGACGGCCGGCGGTCAACGTACCGTAGCGATTGTTCGTCAGTCCCACATAGGCCTGGCGGCCGAAGAGCGTGTTCGCAAACTGCTGGGCGCCCGTTGCGCTGTTGTAGCCGCCTTCCAGCTTGAAGATGGTCTTCGTGCCATCGCCCAGATCTTCGGAGCCCGTCAAGCCGAACAGACTGCCTGACCAGACGCCCTGATTCATGTAGACCTTCGAGCGGCCGCCGCTTACTGCGCCCAGACTGCTCGAGTTGCTCAAATAGCCGATCCCTGTATCGACGACACCGTACAGCGTCACGCTGCTTTGCGCGAATGCCGGCACTGCGGTCATCACCGCCACGGCGGCGACAGCGAGCTTGAGCGGGTTGTATTGCTTCATCTCCATTCCTCCAGTATTTCTAATTAGTGCGATGCCATGTATCGCCAGAATTGAAACGCCAACACCATCAGGGGATTGCTTCGGCTTCCTCCCATACGGTTAGGGATGCAAATTGAAATACCCTGAGAGCGGCGAAAATTCGCGCCGCTCCCAGGCCGATCATCCGTTTGATGCCTTGCCCGATCTCACGAAACCGGCTCTACCGATTGCCGTTGCGCCGACTCCGGTCATCGACCGGACACCCGGAAGCCGGCGTTCGCGAACCGTTCGTTACTGGCCGTTACTGGCGGTCCGCGCGGCGCGTGGCGAGGTCTTGTGCCTGCTTCAGCGCTTCGAGCATGCTGCGTTCGTCGGCGATGCCCTTGCCGGCGATATCGAATGCCGTGCCGTGATCGACCGAGGTGCGGATCACCGGCAGCCCCACGGTCACGTTCACGCCGGCTTCGAGGCCCATCACCTTCACGGGGCCGTGGCCCTGGTCGTGATACATCGCCACGACCACGTCGAAGTCGCCGCGGCCCGCGCGGAAGAACAGCGTGTCGGCGGGCAGCGGGCCTTCCACGTCCCAGCCGCGCTCGCGCAGCACGGCCACCGCCGGCATGATCTTTTCCTCTTCCTCGCCATAGCCGAACAGGCCGTTTTCGCCGGCATGCGGGTTGATGCCACATACGCCGATGCGCGGCTGTTCGATGCCCGCGCGCAGCAGCGTTTCGTGCGCGCGCTCGATCGTGCGTTGCACGAGGCCCGGCTCGATCTTGCGGATCGCGTCGAGCAGGCCGATATGCGTCGTTACGTGAATCACGCGCAGCTTGGGGGCGACGAGCATCATCGAGACTTCGGGGATGCCCGTGAGGTGCGCGAGCATTTCCGTGTGACCGGGGAAGATGTGGCCGCCCGCATGGAGCGCTTCCTTGTTGAGCGGCGCGGTGCAGATCGCGTCGAGCTCGCCCGCCGAGGTCAGCTCGGCCGCGCGCGCGATGTACTGATAGGCGGCGTCGCCGGCGACGGCGGAAAGCTGGCCATAGGGCATCGATTCGGGAATCAGGCCGAGGTCGATGCAATCGACCACGCCGGGCTGGAAGCGCGCTTCGGCGGGCGCCTTGATCGGGCGCACTTCGAGCGTGACGTTCGTGCGCCGTCCGGCGTCGACGAGCCGCCTGGCGTCGCCGATCACGAGCGGGCGGCAGCCGTCGTACACCGACTGGTGCGCGAGGCTCTTCATGATGATTTCCGGGCCCACGCCGGCGGCATCGCCCATCGTGATGCCGATTACGGGACGATAGTCCATGGTTTCCTCTTCGCAGGGTTGGCGCGGCGCTTGCGCGTCCGCTTGCGTCATGGCGGCGAGCCGCTGCCATGCGCGATACAGGGTATCGGGGCCCCCGAAGCCGCCCGCCTTGGTGACGACGGGCAGCGTGTGAGCCGCTTCGGCGGCGGCCATGAGCGGCACGCCGTTTTCGATTTCTTCGATCACGCGCAGCTTCGCGATGCCCATGGCGGCGAGCAGCGCGCGTGCCGTTTCGCCGCCCGTGGCGATCAGCGCCGCGGCATGTGCAGCGGCGGGGGCGAGGTGCGCCGCGAGCCGGCGCGCGAGCAGTTCGCCATCGGCAACCGGCACGCGCTCGGCCTGGCTCAATGCGATCACCGCGTGGCGGCCGTGCGTGAGCGTGTGCGCCACGCGCGTGCCCAGCGTCAGCGATTCGGCGTGCAGCGGATCGAGCAGCGCAACGACGTCGACATCGAAGACATCGAAGGTGTCGCCCGTGTTTGCACGCAGTGTGGCGACCTGTTTGTGCGAGACGCCCGACATGCTGCCGACGACCACCAGCACACCACGCGGGTGTTGCGCGGTCGTGACGGGCACAGCGGGCGTGGTGGGCATGACGCTGCGCTGCCCGTTCCCGTCGGCCAGCGTGGCGATCAAAGTTTGTGCGAGTCCGGCCGAGCCGACCCAGAACACGCCATCGAGCGCGGCCGAGGCCTGCGCGAGCACGGCGAGGTCCGCATCGGTTTCGCTGTCGCAGACCACGGCTTGACACTGCGCGGCGCGCAAGGCTTCGAGACGCGCGCGCAACGGCGCCGCTCCTTCGCGCACGGCTTGCAGATCGATGTGCGCGACTTTCAGGCCGGCGTCCGTGAGCATCGACGGCAGATGGCCGGTGCCGCCGATGCCTTCGTTGCGCCAGACTTCCGTTGCTTCGACGGGCACGCCGTGCACGAGGAGACAGCCGTTGCGCGTGGTGCGCCCAGCCTCGGGCAGCGCGGGCGCGACGATCGCCATGCCCGCGTGGGCCGCGAGCGCGGCCACTTCCGCGGCAACGTTGCCGCGCAGCGTCGAATCGATTTTCTTGTAGAGCCGTCGCCCGGCGCCGTGTGCGCGCCACGCCTGCGCATTCGCACTCGCCGCCTCGGCGGGCGAGGCGCGGCGGGTGTCGGTGTCGATCGCGAGTACGTCGGTTGTGGCCGCGATGCCGGGCGTCGCCGCGGCGTTCAGACAGACCACGCTCGCGAGGCCATGATGCGTGCACTTCACGGCGCAGTCGGCCGTGCCGGAGAGGTCGTCTCCGAGTATCAGCAGGCGCTCGTTGCGGGGGGCGGCGGTGTTCATGTCGTGAGTTTCGATTGCGGTCTTGCGGAGTGCGTTCGGTGCCGAGCCCTTCCGGCTGTTCGCGGACACGGGCGAGGTGTCGGGCAAACCGTGCAGGGCGACGCTGCGTCAGGCATGCGCGCCGATCGCGGTGTGCAACGGACGAGGCATCGCGATGCTCCTGCCTGTCCTGATCGCTTCCAGCGAGATTGCCTGATTGATTCGGTCAGTTCGGGTTGCGTTGCGGCCCCTGTCTGGTCGAATATTGACCGTTTAAGTCATCTTATTTGATCGAAATGCTCAAATCAACCGAGGGAAAACCCTTGTGATGATTGAATCGATCAATTTGAGGGGATTTTGACGGGCGTTTGTACGTTTGCTGTGGAGAGACAAACAGCGTGCGGTCCAGTTACCGGAGCAGGGCAGGTTGCCGGGCAGCGCGGTCGCGGCTCAATCGCGGAAGTTCGCGCGACGCTGGCCGGCCGATGGAATGGCAATGGCGGCGGGCGCGCGATCCAATGCCTCGCCGGGGCCGTACACCACGGCGCGCGACTCGCTCATTTGCCGTCGTAGACCTCGATATCCTCGAGCGCGTCAGGCTGATTTTGCCGCAGGCTCGGCAGGAAGATGTCGTTGATCAGACTGAGCGCAGTCTGCTGTATCCGCTTGGCAATGCTTGCGCCTTCGTCTTCGCGCGCGACGACCACGATCGTACGGCGGATCGGAACGCCCGGAAAGCGCACGGAGGTTATGCGGTCGCCGCGCTCGATCAGACGGAAGAACGCGAGCGGCGGCAGCAGGCTCCAGCCGAGCCCCGAGACGACCATCTGCGCCGCTCCTTCGACCGTATCCAGGTGATAGCGGGTCGAGGTCTCGATACCGGCTGCGGCCAGCCAGCGATCGATGCTGGACAGCATATGGGGATCGCGGCCGAAGCGGATCATGCTCATGCCGGCGATGCGTTCGAGAACCGGTATGTGCGCCTTCTCAGGTTCGTCGGGCAGGATGATGCGGTAGGACTCGGAGAAGACCGGCAACGCGATCAACCCTTGCGGAGGCGGCGCATCGTCGGCTGTGATTACGAAATCGCAGCGGCGATCGAGGAGCGCGATGATTCGCGAAGCTTCGTAGCCGGTGTCCACGAACCACTGCACCGCCGTTTCCTGCAGGCTCTTGAGCATGAACGGGCCGAGGGTCGTGGCGAAGCTGTTGAGCATGCCGACGCGCAGGATAGGCAGTTGCGCCGCGTTGTCGAGGCGCAAACTGCTTTGCAGCCGCCGGATGCTTTCCACGACCGCGGAAGCCTGCTTGAGGAAGGCGGCCCCTCGCAGTGTCAGGACCGGAGGCCGGATCGAGCGATCGAACAGATCGATGCCGCTTGCTTCCTCGAGCTTGACGATGGCTTGCGAAACGGCCGGCTGCGAAAGGCCGAATTTCTCGGCCGCCGCACTCATGCTGCCCGTTTCGGCAACCGAAACGAAGATCGCAAGCCGATGCAAATTGATCTTGTCGCCAAACAATCCGTCCGTCGATGAAGAACGCGGCACTTTCGGGGTGTTCAATGTCGAGGCTCTCCACTTCCAGTTGGACCCGCGCGCCGGGGTCGCCCGCCGCGCCGGGATTTTCTCATGTTTTCAACTGCTCAGGATGCGTCGAACCGTGACCTACTTCAGCTTGCGCTGCAGGTCGGCGGGCAGAAAACTCTGGTCGACGTAGTCGCGCCAGTCGACTTTCTCCTTCAGGTCGCCGGTCTTCTGCGAGAGGTCGACAAGCGCGTCGAGACCCTTCGGGTTGATGTCGCCCTGGCCGAAGAAGACCGAGCCGTCGGCAGACGGACGGTCGACCAGTTCGGCGAGCATCGCTCTCACGACGTTGGGGTCCATCTTGTAGACCTTGGCGATGATGGCTACCGATTCATCGCGATTGGTCTTGATGAAATTCACCGCCCGCCGGCGCGCCGCGATGATGCCCCTGAGCATGTCCGGATGCTCCTTGATCGTCTTGACGGAGGTCACGCCGACCGAGGTGTTGACCGCCGAAAAAAGATCGCGCGACCAGAAGAGCGGCTTGAACGTGTTTTTGTTCATCGTGTACGTCGGCTCCGACACGAGCGCGAGGTCGATGCCGCCGTTTTGCAGCGCGGTCAGCGCCGCGCCGTATGCGCCCGTCGAAATCAGCTTGACATCCGAGGGCTTCAGACCGGCTTTCTCGACCAGCAGGAAGTCCAGCGACTGGCTCGTGCTCAGCGGGGTCGTGAAGGAGATGCGCTTGCCCTTCAGATCGGCCAGGGTCTTGATCGGGGAATTGGGCTTGACCAGCCAGACGAACTGCGCCGAGGTCTGGGTGTTGTCGCTGATGATCCGGAGATCGGAGCCGTTCTTGATCGCCTTCAGCGTCGGAATCAGCGCGCTGTCGGCGTAGGGCAGATCGCCGGCGATCAGGTTACGCACCTCGGTGCTGCCGCCGGGCGAGCCGATCACGGCTGAAACGTCGACGCCGGCGTCCTTGAAATAACCCTTCGCCAGCGCGATCGCCCACGGCATGCCGATGACGGAGCTGCCGTAATTCGTGGCGGCGATCTCGACGCTCGACGCCGGTGTGCTCATCACGCCGCACGTCAGTGCCGCGGCGACCACGACGGACCACAGTCCGCGTCTCCTTGTATTTGCTTTCATTGTCACTTCTCCATTCTGCTGTTTGGGTTAGCTCAGATCCGGTGATGCAAACGCTCGTCCAGCTTCATCAACACGCCGCTGAGAACCGCGGCGAACACGATCAGGATCAGCGTGATCGCGGAAATGTCGGTCACGACATTGTTCGCCACGGCGTTCATCAGGCGAAAACCGACGCCCTTGCTGGAGCCGAACATCTCGCAAAGGATCACGCCGATCAGGGCGCCCGAAATGCCGATGCGCAAACCCGTGAAGATTTCCGGGATGGCTGCCGGCAAGGCGATGGAAAACAGGGTCTGCGTCGTCGACAGGCCCATCGTGCGAGCGCTTTTCAGATAGACGGGCTTGATGTTGCGCACGGCGCTCATCGTGAAAAGAATGATCGGGATGATGCCGTGCAGGACCCCGAAGGCGACTTCCGAGCTGATGCCGATGCCGAAGAACAGCGTAATCATCGGGAAGAACATCAGCTTCGGAATCGAATAGAGGCCGGCGATCATCGGCTCCACCACATCGCCGGTCAGCCGCCGCAGACCGAGGATCGCGCCGAGCAGTATTCCGAGCACCGCCTCGATGACGACCGAGAAGCCGAAGGCGGAGAACGTCGTACGGATGTCGCCCCAGAAATCCGCCGAGCCGAGCATGGCGATGGCGGTGCGCGTCGCCTGCCACGGCGAGGCAAGCGCGACCGATCCGCCGATCTGGAAGAAAACCTGCCAGAGCACGACGAACGCCACGGCGATCATCAGCAGGTCGAAGGAACGTTGATGCTGTTTCCACATCGAGGGCCTGGCCGTGCCGTCGATCGTATTGAAGTTGCCGATGATGTTCATGCGAGCCCTCTGCGTTGGCGCAAGCGACGTTCCCAGCCAAGAAGGATCGTATTGACGATCGACACGATGATCAGCACCAGCAGAACGATCGCGTACATCTTGTTGTTGTCGAAGTCGTGGAACGCGTAAAAGATCTGGTAGCCGAGGCCGCCAGTCGACAGGATGAATTCGGCGCCGAGCACGCCGACGAACGCCTGCGCGATCGCCAGCTTGACGCCGTTGAATATGTGCGGGGCGGCCGAGGGAAGAATGACCTCGCGCACCGTGCTCCATTTGCTCAGGCGAAACACCCTGGCCGTCTTGCGCATCACCTTGGGAACGCGGTCGAGCCCGTTGAGCGTGCTGGCGATCATGGTAACGACGGCAAGCAGGAAGCCCAGCAGCACTTTCGGCGTATCCGTCAGGCCGAAGAGGGCGATGAACAACGGATAGAACACGAACATCGGGATCGAATAGTAGATCGACAGAACCGGGTCGATCGCGCGCCGCAGGCGGGGCAGGGCATGCAGGATCACCGCCCCGAGAATGCCGAAGATCACCGCGCCGACGATGGCGATGAGAACGGCGCCCAAGGTCGCGACGATCTCCGCGGTCAGGCTGCCGTCGCGCAGCAGGTGAAACAGCGCCACCGCCATCTTGCTCGGTGGAATGAGCGTATAGCTGTCGATCAGGCCCGTACGGCAGACGATCTCGAGCGCGATGACGCACAGCACGACGACAAGTAGTCTGATGCGTCCGAGTGTCATGATTTCGCCTTCGCATACTGGCTGGCGCGGATCGATTCCTCGCGCAGCAACGACCAGAGGTGCGCCGTCAAGGTGCCGAACTTGTCCGACGAGGCGATCCGGCTGTCGCGCTCGCGGCTCCAGCCCGTTTCGATGATTTCGATGAACCGGCCGGGCCGCGCCGACATCACGCCGACGCGGTCGGACAGCATGGCCGCCTCGTCGAGCGCATGGGTGATGAGGACGACGGTCGCCCCGGTCGCCCGCCACAGGTTGAGGACCTCGTCGCCCATCAGCAGCCGCGTCTGCTGGTCGAGGGCGGCGAAGGGTTCGTCGAGGAGAATGAGGCGCGGCTCCATCACCAGCGTGCGCGCGATGCAGACGCGCTGGCGCATGCCGCCGGACAGCTGCGCCGGATAGGAATCGCGGAATGCGGTGAGACCGGTCAGCGCCAGCGCCCGCTCGGCGCGTTCCGCTGCGATCTTCGGATCGACGCCGTTGCGCTTCAGGCCGAAGGTGATGTTCTTCCAGACCGTCAGCCAGGGGAAGCTCGCATCTTCCTGGAAGACCACGCCCACGCCGTCGGGAATGCTGCCCTGGACCCGCTTGCCGTCCATCAGCACTTCGCCGCCCGTCGGTGTCGCGAGGCCAGCCAGCACTTCCAGAAACGTGGACTTGCCGCAGCCGGACGGGCCGACGATCGAGAAGAATTCGCCCTGGCGCAGATCGAGCGTGATCGGACCCATCGCGTGGACGGCAGGGGCACCGCCGCGCGACGGAAAAACCTGGCTGACGTCGTTCAGCCGCACGATGGCGGGATGCGTCGACGCGGAAGCGGAATTGTCAAGATTGGTAAGCAAAGGAATCTCCTCCTTCTCTTCGTCCCGGAGACGACCGTGTTACGTCGCCGCGGGACTGATATTGAATATGAGCGATACGCCCGGTGTTACCCGGATGTCGGCAGCCATGGCATATCGGCCTGGCGCGCCTCCTCGAAGGCTCTGATGGCCTCGATATGGCCGAGGGTGACGTCGATATCGTCGACGCCGTCGATCAGCCGCTGCTTGCGCAGGGCGTTGATCTCGAAATCGAAGGTCGATCCGTCCGGCGCGATGACCGATTGCGCGGGCAGGTCGATGGTGATCGTCGCGCCCGGCGTCGCGCGCAGTTGCCGCCACAGGGCATGGATCGCCGGGTAGGGCAGCACGATCGGCAGCACGCCGTTCTGCAGACAGTTTGCGTAGAAGATATCGCCGAAGCTCGGTCCGATGAGCGCGCGCAGGCCGAAATCGAGCACCGCGTAAGCGGCGCCCTCGCGCGACGAGCCGCAGCCGAAATCGGCGTCCGTGACGAGAATCTCGCAGTGCTGATAGGCGGGCTGGTTGAGCGAAAAGTCGGCCCGCGGCTGCTCTTTTTCGTCGAAGCGAAGATCGTGCAGGAAGGCTTCACTGTAGTCGTGACCGGGGCGGCGATGCCGGCGCATGTAGCGTCCCGGCAGGATCATGCCGGTGTCGATCTTGGCGATCTCCACGGGCGCCGCGATTGCGGTCAATGTCACGAACGGCTTCATGACGCTATCTCCTTGACGGCCATGCTGCGGACATCGGCCAGGTGCCCGGCGACGGCGGCGGCGGCAACCATCGCGGGGCTCATGATATGGGTTCGGGAATCGCGGCCCTGGCGGCCTTCGAAATTGCGGTTGGTGGTCGAGGCCGAGCGTTCGCCGGGCGCGACCAGTTCGCCGTTGGAGCCGTTGCACATGGAGCAGCCGGAATCGCGCCACTCCAGGCCGGCGGCCTTGAAAATGAGGTCGAGCCCCTCGGCTTCGGCCTGGCGCTTGACCGACGACGAGCCGGGCGAAACCATGCCGGGAACGACGCAGCGGCGGCCCTTCAGAACCGCGGCGGCGCTGCGCAGGTCCTCGATGCGGCTGTTGGTGCAGGAGCCGATGAAAACGCGATCGATGCGGATCTGCTGTAGCGGCGTCAGCGGCGCGAGACCGAGATATTCGAGCGCGCGCTCGACATGGCGGCGGCGGTCGGCATCGGCGATGGCCGCCGGATCGGGCACGGTCCCGTCGATCGGTGCACAGTCTTCCGGGCTCGTTCCCCAGCTGACCATCGGTGCGAGCGTCGAGACGTCGATGTGCAGTTCGCGGGCGAAGACGGCGCCTTCGTCGCTGTGCAGCGTGCGCCAGTGCGCCAGCGCCTTGTCCCAGGCGTCGCCCTGCGGGCTCTTGGGGCGGCCTGCGAGATAGGCGAAGGTGGTGTCGTCGGGCGCGATCAGTCCGATCTTGGCGCCGGCCTCGACCGACATGTTGCAGATCGTCATGCGGCCTTCCATCGACATCGCGCGGATCGTCGAGCCGGCATATTCGATGGCATGGCCGACCGCGCCGCCCACACCGATGCGCGCAATGATGCTGAGAATGATGTCCTTCGGCGTCACGCCGTCCGGCAGTTCGCCGTCGATCACGATGCGCATCGGCTTCGGGCGGCTCATCCACACCGTCTGGGTGGCGATGACGTGCCGCAGCTGGTTCGACGCGCCGATCGGCGACGCCAGCAGGCCGAAGGCGCCGTTGGTTGCCGTGTGGGAATCGTTGCAGGTAATCATCATGCCGGGCTGGGCGATGCCGAGTTCCGGCGCGATCACGTGGATGATGCCCTGCATGCGGTGATGCATGTCGATATGCGGCAAGGCGAAGTCGCGGGCGTTTTCCGCCTGCATTTCGACGACGCGGCGGATTTCCGGATTGGCGATGCCGGCCGTTCCGGCTGCCCGGTTGATGGTCGGCAGATAGTGGTCGGTGACGGCCATCTGCTGCGTCGGCCGGCGCGCCTTGCGTCCTTCCAGCCGAAGCTGGTCGAACGCGAGGAACGCGCCGCCCTCGTTGATCATGTTGAAATCGACGTAGAGCAGGTCCTCGCCGTGCGGCGAGACGACCACCACATGACTGTTCCAGAGCTTCTCGAACAGGGTCAGGGGCGCGGCCGGATGCGAGGGGGCGCCTTTCATGCCGAGGCCTCTTCGACCATCGCCCGCGCCTGGCTGGCGAGCATCTGGATATCGCCCGCGACCGAGACGAACTGGCAGCCGGCCGCCAGCCATTTCCGGCCGGTGGCGCCGTCGCCCGCGGACATGCCGGCGAACGCACCGGCGGCGCGAATCTTCGGAATTGCGCCGGTGATAGCCGCGATGACATCGGCATGGCCGGATGCGCGCGCATGGCCGAGATCGGCGGCGAGATCGGCCGGGCCGATCAGCACGCCGTGCACGCCGTCCACGGCTGCGATCTCCTCGATACGGCCCAAGGCCGCCTGGGTCTCGATCATGACGATCAGGCAGACGCGCGCATCGATTTCATCGAAATAATCGCTGCCGCCCGCGTAGTGGTTGCCGCGATGGACCTTGGCGACGCTACGCACGCCATGCGGCGGATAGCGCGTTGCCGCGACGGCCATTTGCGCTTCCTCGACGGTCTCCACCATCGGCACGACGATGTTTTCGATGCCGAAATCGAGCAGCTGCTGGATCAGCAGCGAATCCAGCTTGGGAAGCCGCACGAGGACATGCGCTGGCGTGCCCGCAAGGGCCTGTGCCTGCTGTAGCACCGACATCAGATCGTTGGGGGAATGCTCCATGTCGATATAGACGTAGTCGCAACCGCTGAAGCCGAGCGCTTCAGCGGCGATCGGGCTGCACAGCTGCGAGCGCAGGCCGATCTGCTGGCGGCCGGCGCGCATTTCGCCAATAAAGGATGGTTTCTTTTCTGTCGTTCTCGTCACGGCTTCGTCGCCTCCAACGGATATGTTACTTATATTTAGTATAAGTACTAAAAAATGGCCGATATGCCCCCGCGTTTTGCCGCAGTGGCGCAATGCTCAGCAAGCCTGGTCAGTAAGCCGCCTCGTAGATGGCGAGGATGTCGTCACGCGAGATGTCGCGTGGATTGTTGTCGAGCAGACGCCGGATGGCGTGTGCTTCTTCCGCCATGGCGGGCAGATCGTCGCGCGGCACGGCGAAGCCCGAAAGCTTCATCTCGCAGCCGAGTTCCACGCAGAATTCATAGGCGGCCTCGAAGACCGAGGCGCGTTCCGGCGCGTTTAGCGCGGCAAGGACCGCGGCCGTTTTTTCGGGCGCCGCGTCGGCATTGAAGGCCAGCGTGTGCGGGAAGATCAGCGCGTTCGCCGCGCCGTGAGCGACGTGATAACGCGTCCCCAGCGGATAGGCGACAGCGTGCCCGGCAGTCGTATTGACCGGACCGAGACAGTAGCCGCCGTAAAGCGACGCCAGCGACAGGCCGCAACGTGCCTCCATGTCGGCGCCGTCTGCCACCGCCCGCTTGAGATAGCGCCCGACGAGCCGCACGCCTTCGAGCGCATACATGTCGATGGTGACGTGCGCGCGCCGGCTCGTGAATGCCTCGACGCAATGCGCCATGGCGTCGACGCCGGTCACTGCCGTCACTTGCGGGGGAAGGGTCAGGGTCAAGGCGGGATCGATGACCGCGAGGTCGGCCAGCATGTGGTTGCTTTGCACGGCCAGCTTGTTCTGCGTGAGCGGGTCCGTCACCAGCGAACGCGTTCCCGTCTCGCTACCGGTCCCGGCAGTGGTCGGCACCTGAACGAGCGCGGCGCGCTTGCCCGGAACCCGCTCGACACCCACTACGTCGGCGATGCCTTGACCGCTGCCCGGCAAAACCGCGGCGAGCTTGGCGAGGTCCATGGCGCTGCCGCCGCCGAAGCCGACCACCAGGTCCGGCCGCACCTCTTCCGCGACGGCCAGCAACGCTTCCAGATTGGCGACATCGGGCTCGGGGCGGACATCCGCAAAAACCGTGACCGCGCCGCTCAGACCGAGCACGTCGACGCGCTGGGCGTTGAAGGCGTCGGCGACGACGAGGATGCGCTTGAAACGGCTACCGCTCCATGTCCCGACCTTCGAGACGGAGCCCGGCCCGAACTCGATGACCGGCGGACGAACCAGGGTGATGGATGACGACGATATCGGCATGGACGCTCATTCCCTCATGTAGATAGGGATAGGCAGACCCGCACTTCGTCGCGCCAGCGGCGCGCTTCTCATCCCTTGAAAACGATTATACTAAATATAAGTTTTCGCGCAAGAAGACTTTTTGACGGATGACAGAGATGCGTGAAATTTCGTCGGGGCGAATTTAAGCTGATGTTTTGTAAGAGGAATTCGTGATTTCGGCGAGTGGCGGCGGTCTGTGCCTGAAGCGCCGGTGAATCGGCGCCAAGCTGGGTGATGCGGGGGGCGAGAGGGTGGGGATGATAGCGACACGCCGGCGCCGACGAGGATGTTCTTGCGGCGCCGTGGGTTTGCACGACAGCCACGGCATGTCGTGCGGGATGAGCCTGTTCGCGCCGAGCCGGCGGTATTGGATGAGCTTGCGTCGATCGTGCCGGATACGGTCACGGTTGCGAAGAGCAGTCGGTCACTGCGGCAGCGGCGCTCGCTAAAACACGCCGTTGCGCCTGTCGCCGCCCTTTCGATAATTCCGGTTGCCTTGATCCGGATTGCGGTTCACAAGCGGTCTTGCATAAAGCGGATGATGCAGGCTACGCACTTCATGTTCGAGCTTGAAGCAGTCCGCACCGCTCTCGGGATCGATCAGCGTCGCGAAGCGATACTGATGCGGTTCCTCGCCATAGACCAGCCCGCGTTCGGCAAGTCGTGCGTACGGCCCGGAGAAGTTGCTCACATAGACCTGGATATGATGGCCGTCGTATTCGGGGTTGGCCTCGAGCGTTTCGGCATAGATGAGTTGCTGATACGTGCCGATCGCGATGACTGCCTGTTGCAATCCGCCGTCATCGAGAAGCTCGACAGGAGCGTTGAACATCTCGCGATAAAAAGCCGCAATCGAACGCGCGCAACCCGCCGGTACATCGAGTTGCACATAGGCCATGCCGAGATCGATGGCCGGCCCGGCGGCGTTCTGCCGATACGTCTCCGGGTCGAGGCAGTCATAGCGGTTTCCCCACGGACAATTCACCTCTACGCGGTCGTCCCGCTCGGTCCATCCGAACGCCGTGCCGTCGAGCAGGGGTTGCACGGCTCTCAGGCGTTCGACGAGCGATTGGCGTTCGCCCACGATCAGTCCGACATGCCCGCGCAGACGCTGCGCGTCGCCGTGCGGCAGATGAATCTGCGAGCGGCCGACGTTGATCCACATATTGGTGACGCCGGTCATCAGATAGGGATCGCGCGTCAGTCCAAGTCCGCTGACATAGAACGCGGTCGCGGCGCGCTGGTCCGGTATCGTGAGGTTGAGATGCTCCAGCAGCACGAGATTGCCGGTGTCCTCACGCGCGTAATCAAAGCGATTCATTGCATGGCCCTCGGAAGATGGGAACGATAAGTAACAAGCGGAATACGAATGCATTCAATCAGGATGCGTCTCGACGTTCGACGCATCCATGACTCATGCTGCCTTTCTTGCTACGTTATGGTCGTCCGGCAATTCGATCCGCTTGATATCGCCGAGAATGAAGATGTACGACGCCGCGCCCAGTATCGCCACCGCGCCGATGAACATCAGCCCCCAGTAGAACGACCCCGTCAGTGAGACGATCGCACCGATCACGATCGGTGTGACGATGCCGGCGATGTTCGCAGTGAAATTGAAAATACCGCCGGTGAGTCCCATCAGGCGCTTCGGTGCGATATCGGGAATGATCGACCAGCCGAGCCCGCCCATGCCCTGACCGAAAAACGCGAGCGACAGCACCGCGATCACGGCCGTATCGCTCTGTACGTAGAGCGCGACCACGATGCACGCCGACAGCAGCAGGCCGGTGATGATCGGCAGCTTGCGCGAGAGGTTCACGTTGCCGGTACGGCGCAGCAGCAGATCGGACACCCAGCCGCCGAACAGCACGCCGGCCGATGCGCCGAGGAACGGCAGGATCGCGAAGAAGCCGATCTTGAGCCACGCCATATGACGCTCGGTGACCAGATAGGTCGGAAACCACGTGAGAAAGAACACCACGGTCGAGTTGCCGGCGAACTGGCCGATCGCGGCACCCCAGATTTCACGGCGACGCAGCAGGCGGCCGACGTCGTGCCACGAAAACGGCCGCTGTGCATCGGTAGCCGTCGACAGACCGCCGCCCGCGCCGATGTACTCGCGTTCCGCATCGTTCATCGTGCGCGACTCGTGCGGCTCGTGATAGCGCAGCCACCACACGACCGAGAACGCGAGGCCGACCGCGCCGACGATCACGAACATCGCGCGCCAGCCGAATGACTCGATGATCCAGAACAGCAGCGGGCTGAACACCGCAAGGCCGATGTACTGCCCCACCTGATAGATGCTCGTCGCCCGTGCGCGTTCGCGCTGCGGAAACCAGTGGCCCACCACGCGGCTATTCGCGGAGAAGCAGGGCGATTCCGCCACACCGAGTCCGAGGCGATAGATCATCAGCGAAATCAGTCCTCCTGAGAGTCCGTTCAGGATGATGAAGGCCGACCAGCCCGAGACCGCGAGGAAATAGGTCTTTTTCGCGCCGATGCGGTCGAGCAGCAGGCCGGC
>Ga0154001_1000248_pt1 | contig 17090 bp, 13 predicted proteins | sample TSNJ085MetaG_FD_104699 | JGI IMG/M metagenome (GOLD analysis project Ga0154001, IMG submission 104699) | Attine ant fungus gardens microbial communities from New Jersey, USA - TSNJ085 MetaG | ecosystem: Host-associated > Fungi > Mycelium > Unclassified | place: USA: New Jersey, Wharton State...
CAGGCCCGCGACGATCAGCAGCGGCGAAAAGTCGGGCAGCACGCGCGGCACCAGAAAGATCATGCCCCATAAGGCCCCGGCCATTACCCCATATGCCACACCGCGCTGCATCGACTGCCCCTGCAAGAAAACTGGAATGGTCCGCAGAATAGCCGTTCGGCGGGGGGGGGCGTCTTGTTCGATCCTGCATTCGGGCGGTCGAGAGCCGTTTTGGGTCGTTCGGGACCGTTGCGGGCTGGCGGGCGGTTTTTTCGGCACGCTTGCGCCGGTTGCTCCGGTCGCTTCGATCGTTTCGCACAGCTCAGGCTGCCGAGGCCATTCGCCGCCACCCGCCGTTTCCCCCTCGCGTGCCTGTGAACGCACAAACGAAACCCGATTGAAACCGGCGCGAACGGGCAAGCGAAATGACCGGCCCCGGAAACCGGAAAAAATCGCCTGAAATTCGCTAAGCTGCTGTTCGCGCAGTGAAATCCGGGGAGGTATCGCGTATAATTCGCTTTTGCGCCTATAGGATTTGCCATGCGTCTGATCCAAACAGCACTCACGTTCGATGACGTGCTCCTCGTCCCGGCCTTTTCCGACGTTCTGCCGCGCGACACCAGCCTCAAGACCCGGCTGACCCGCAACATCTCCCTCAACATGCCGCTCGTGTCCGCCGCGATGGACACCGTTACCGAAGCTCGCCTCGCCATTGCCATGGCGCAAATGGGCGGCGTCGGCATCATTCACAAGAACCTCACGCCGGCCGAGCAGGCGCGCGAGGTCGCCAAGGTCAAGCGTTTCGAGTCGGGCGTGGTGCGTGATCCAATCACGGTGCCGCCGCAAATGAAGGTGCGCGACGTGATCGCGCTGTCGCGCCAGCATGGCATTTCCGGCTTCCCGGTCGTCGAAGGCGCGCAACTGATCGGCATCGTCACGAACCGCGACCTGCGCTTCGAGGAGCGTCTGGACGAGCCGGTGCGCAGCATCATGACGCCGCGCGAGCGCCTCGTTACCGTCAGGGAAGGCACACCGCTCGCCGAAGCGAAGGCGCTCATGCACCACCACCGCCTCGAGCGCGTGCTCGTCGTCAACGACGCGTTCGAGCTGCGCGGCCTGATGACCGTCAAGGACATCACGAAGCAGACCGAGCACCCGGACGCATGCAAGGACGAACACGGCAAGCTGCGCGCGGGCGCGGCGGTCGGCGTCGGCGCGGACAACGAAGAGCGCGTCGAGCTGCTCGTGCAGGCCGGCGTCGACGTGATCGTCGTCGATACCGCGCACGGCCACAGCAAGGGCGTGCTCGAGCGCGTCAAGTGGGTCAAGCAGAACTTCCCGCACGTCGAGGTGATCGGCGGCAACATCGCGACGGCAGCGGCCGCGAAGGCGCTCGTCGAGCACGGCGCGGACGGCGTCAAGGTCGGTATCGGCCCGGGTTCGATCTGCACGACGCGGATCGTCGCCGGCGTCGGCGTGCCGCAGGTCACCGCAATTTCGAACGTATCCGAAGCACTGCGGGGCACGGGCGTGCCGGTCATCGCCGACGGCGGCGTGCGCTTCTCGGGCGACGTCAGCAAGGCGCTGGCGGCGGGCGCGAGCGCGGTCATGATGGGCAGCATGTTCGCCGGCACCGAAGAAGCGCCGGGCGAAGTGTTCCTGTACCAGGGCCGCCAGTACAAGTCCTACCGCGGCATGGGCTCGGTCGGTGCGATGAAGGACGGCGCCGCGGACCGCTACTTCCAGGACAACTCGGCGAATATCGACAAGCTCGTGCCGGAAGGCATCGAAGGGCGCGTCGCCTACAAGGGCTCGGTCAATGCGATCCTGTTCCAGCTGATCGGCGGCGTGCGCGCGAGCATGGGTTATTGCGGCTGCCGCACCATCGCCGAGATGAACGAGAAGGCCGAGTTCGTGCAGATTACCGGCGCGGGCCTGCGCGAGTCGCACGTGCACGACGTGCAGATCACCAAGGAAGCGCCCAACTATCACGTGGACTAAACGCCCATGAAGCCATTGCTGCGCGTTGTACTGATCCTCGATGCGTTGTTGCTGCTGGCGTTCGGCCTGCTGTTCCTGCTGACGCCGTGGACTTCGCTGTACAACGCGCTGCAACTGGTGCAAACGCAGCCGGCGTTGATCGGCCAGGCGTTCGGCGTCGCGCTGATCGGGCTTGCGTGGCTCGCGGTGCATGCGTCGTTCGACGGGGCGATGACGTCGACGGTCGCGAAGGTGGTCGGCCATGTGCACTGGCTGACCGGCGTGCTGATGCTGGTCTGGTTGCTGGGCCTGCGTTCGCCGTCGCTGACGGGCTTCGGGCAGATCGTCTCGGTGCTGGCCGGTGTCGTGCTGGTGCTGATCGGCCTGGGCGGCGTGCGGTTGGCGGGCGCGGTGCGGCGGCGCGAGAAGGGGATCGTCGCCAATTCCTCTTCGGGCAAAGCCGATAAACGTGCCGACAAGCGTGCCGACAAGCGTGCCGACAGGCAGGCGGAGAAAGAGGCCGGCAGCGAAGCCGCACGGCGGCGCGATCTCGAACGTGACAGCGTGCGCGAGCCCGGTGTCTCGGCGGGCTTTCCGGCCTATCGCGCCGAGCCGGTCATCGAGCCTGTGATGCCGGCCACGCGGCCCGTCAATCCCGCGGCTGCCGCATCCGCCACATCGCCTGCCACGCCGGCCGCCGCATCGGCCGGTGGCGCCGCAAGCGCCGTCAATCCCGGCGCGGTCGCACCGGGCGACGCCCGCAGCGACGCGTCCGGCACGTCCCGGCCGCCGTTTCATGGCTGACGCGCCGCGCGCCACGCCGTCCGCCGAAGCTACCGGGTTTCGTTCGCGCGCGCCGCAGGCTGCCGGCAAAGGCGTTGGCCGTGCCAGGGTGTTTTGCAGTGCGCTCCATCGTGGTGTTTCATGTTCGCGTCGCGGTTCCGCCGCTGTTGCGCGGATCGCCTTGAACGCTTTGAATTCGACGCCGCGCCTCGCGCGCGGCATTCCGTATCCGCTCACTTCTGATTCCGTCCGCTGCCATGCATGACAAGATCCTGATCCTCGACTTCGGTTCGCAAGTCACCCAACTGATTGCACGTCGCGTTCGCGAAGCCAACGTGTATTCGGAAATCCATCCGTACGACGTCGACGCGTCGTTTATCCGCGACTTCGCGCCGAAGGGCGTGATTCTCTCGGGCGGCCCGAGCTCGGTCACCGAGGACGACACGCCGCGCGTGCCGCAAGCCGTGTTCGAACTCGGCGTGCCGGTGCTCGGCATCTGCTACGGCATGCAGGCGATGGCCCAGCAGCTCGGCGGCAAGGTCGACATCGGCCATCTGCGCGAATTCGGCTACGCCGAAGTGCGCGCGCGCAACCATACGAGCCTGCTCGAAGGCATCAGTGATTTCACCACGCCCGAAGGCCACGGCATGCTCAAGGTGTGGATGAGCCACGGCGATAAGGTGCTCGAAATGCCGCCGGGCTTCGCGCTGATGGCATCGACGGAGTCGTGCCCGATCGCCGCGATGGCCGACGAACAGCGCCGCTTCTACGGCCTGCAATGGCACCCGGAAGTCACGCACACGGTGCAGGGCCGCGCGATGCTCGAACGCTTCGTGCTGCAGATCTGCGGCGCAAAGGCCGATTGGGAAATGGGCCACTACATCGACGAAGCCGTCGCGAAGATTCGCGAGCAGGTCGGCAACGAGCACGTCATTCTGGGGCTGTCGGGCGGCGTGGATTCGTCGGTGGCGGCGGCGCTGCTGCATCGCGCGATCGGTAATCAGCTGACCTGCGTGTTCGTCGATCATGGTCTGTTGCGCCTGAACGAAGCCGAGCAGGTGATGGCGCTGTTCGCCGATCACCTCGGCGTGAAGGTGATCCACGTCGACGCGAGCGAGGCGTTCCTCGGCAAGCTCGCCGGCGTGACCGATCCGGAAGCGAAGCGCAAGATCATCGGCGCGGAATTCGTCGAGGTGTTCCAGGCCGAGGCCGGCAAGCTGACCGATGCGAAGTGGCTCGCGCAAGGCACGATCTATCCGGACGTGATCGAGTCGGCGGGCAAGGGCAAGAAGGCCGCGCAGACGATCAAGAGCCACCACAACGTGGGCGGCCTGCCCGAGACGCTGAACCTGAAGCTGCTCGAACCGTTGCGCGAACTGTTCAAGGACGAAGTGCGCGAACTCGGCGTGAAGCTCGGTTTGCCGCATTCGATGGTGTATCGCCATCCGTTCCCGGGCCCGGGCCTCGGCGTGCGGATTCTCGGCGAAGTGAAGCGCGATTTCGCGGACCTGCTGCGCCGCGCGGACGCGATTTTCATCGAGACGCTGCGCAACACCATCGACAAGGAAACCGGCAAGTCCTGGTACGACCTGACGAGCCAGGCGTTCGCGGTGTTCCTGCCGGTGAAGAGCGTCGGCGTGATGGGCGATGGGCGTACTTACGAGTACGTGGTCGCGCTGCGCGCGGTGCAGACGCTCGACTTCATGACCGCGCACTGGGCGCATCTGCCGCATGAACTGCTTGGGCACGTGTCGAACCGGATCATTAACGAGGTGCGGGGGATTAACCGGGTTGTTTATGACATATCGGGGAAGCCGCCGGCGACGATTGAGTGGGAGTGAATTGACGTCCTTCGAGGACTATCGCCAGGTATCGAAAAACAGTCGTAACGTGTTGATTTAGCAATAAATACGTCGCGACAGCTATCGGTGGTTATCGCCGGCCAGCAGAAAAAGTTGACGGTAGAGCTGACGGTAAAAATCGAGGCCGGATTAAGACACTCTCGTTCACTATTCAGACTTTTACCGTCTTTGACGGTAAAAGCCTTCTCGGGAATGCTTGTTTTATGCGGCTTTCCGGGCATCAGCAGGTCTCCAGGTCCTTGACGGTAAAACCTGACGGTAAAGCCGTCACAAGCCGGAGGAAACCTCGATGCTTACTGACGCAGCACTACGAAATCTGAAGCCTAAGTCCAAGATTTATAAGGCTTCTGACCGGGACGGGATGTACGTGACGGTATCGCCCAGCGGCACTGTCACCTTCCGCTACGACTACCGCCTCAACGGACGCCGAGAGACGCTGACCCTCGGGCGCTACGGCCCCGGCGGCATCTCACTGGCGATGGCGCGTGAACTGCTCCTGGACGCGCGTAAGGCCGTTCTCAAGGGCACGTCGCCCGCGCTGGAAAAGCAGCGCGAGAAACGCCGGGTGGTCACCATCAAGACCTTCGGCACGGCGATGGAGACGTGGCTGGCCAATGCGCGATTGGCCGACAGCACCCGCGCCATGCGCAAGCACATCATCGACCGGGACATCCTGCCGGTCTTTCAGAACCGCCTGCTGACCGAGATCCAGGCCGAAGACCTGCGAGCCTTGTGCAACAAGGTCAAGGAACGCGGGGCTCCCGCCACTGCAGTCCAGATTCGGGACATCGTGAAGCAGGTCTATGTCTACGCCATCGCCCACGGTGAAAAGGTGGACAACCCCGCCGACCGCGTGGGCGCGGCGTCGATCGCCACCTTCGTACCCAAGGACCGGGCCTTGTCGCCACTGGAAATCCGACTGTTTGTGCAACAGATGGAGTTGGTGGCGACCTATCCCACGATCAAGCTGGCGCTGCGCCTGATCCTGCTGACGCTGGTGCGAAAGAGCGAACTGATCCAGGCGACATGGGATGAGGTCGATTTCGAGAGCAAGACCTGGACGATCCCGAAGCAGCGGATGAAGGGACGCAACCCGCACGTGGTCTATCTCTCGCGCCAGGCGCTCGACATTTTCGTGACGCTGCACGCCTGCGCGGCCGGCTCAAGGTTCGTTTTTCCTTCTCGTTACGACGCCGAGCGGTTCATGTCCAATGCGACCTTGAATCGGGTCACGCAGCTCGTGGCGGAGGCGGCAAAGACCAAAGGGCTGCCGCTGCAACCGTTCACCGTCCACGACCTGCGCCGTACTGGCTCGACGCTGTTGAACGAAATCGGCTTCAACCGCGACTGGATCGAGAAGTGCCTGGCGCACGAGGACGGGCGTTCCTCGCGCTCGGTCTACAACAAGGCCGAGTACGCCGAGCAGCGGCGTCACATGCTGCAAGAGTGGGCCAACTTGGTCGATGCTTGGGGCGGCGGGCAGACCTACGTGCCGACGCTGTTGCCGAAGAACGTCGTCGTGCCGGCGTTGAGCGCGGTGGCCTGAAACAGCGGAAAGGTTGTCACTTGACAACCTTTCCGCTCATCCTCATACTGGAGACCGCTGATGGCTCGTTCCCCTCATCCGAAGAAAGAGGTCGAGGAAGCTCTCAGGCACGCCGAAGGGCAGGGCTGGCGCGTAGAAGTCGGCGGCAGCCACGCCTGGGGGCGGATTTATTGTCCGTACAACGATGAGGAATGCCGCTGCGGCGAATTCTGCATCACCAGCGTATGGAGCACTCCGAAGAACCCCGGCAACCACGCACGCGCCTTGCGGCGTATCGTGGACAACTGCACCACGCACCGCAAGCAGCGCGAGGCTGACGGCGATGCCAAGGAGTAGCGCGATGGAATACACGTTCACCCTGAAGTACCAGCTCGCCGACGACGACCGCGATGCGGATGCGCTGGTCGAGCGCCTGGGCGAAGCCGGCTGCGACGATGCCTTGGTCGGCATCGGGCAGCCGGGGCGCTTGGCGCTGGAGTTCACCCGCGAAGCGACCGACGCCGGCGCCGCCGTGCGCAGCGCATTGGCGGACGTGCGCCGCGCGGTGCCGTCGGCAAAGCTGATCGAGGTGGCACCGGATTTGGTTGGCCTGACCGACGTGGCCGAGATCGTGGGCGTGTCGCGGCAGAACATGCGCAAGCTGATGCTGGCCCATCCAGGCAGCTTCCCGGCGCCGGTGCATGAGGGCAGCGCCTCGATCTGGCACTTGGCCGACGTGCTGACCTGGTTGCAGGCCAAGGGCAGCTACGCCCTGGCCAAGGACATGCTGGACGTGGCGCGGGTGGCCTTGCAGGTCAACGTGGCGAAGGAAGGCCGGCGCTTGCCGCGCGCGGCGTCCAAGGAGCTGCAAGCCTTGGTGGGATGAGAGCCGTGGCCTGGCTTCATTCCTCACTCGAACCCGCCCTAACTGGGCGGGTTTTTCGTAAGTGGACATCCGGCTTCGAGATGCTGCCGCGAGGGGCTTGCTTGCGCTGCTCGATCCACGCTTCCACTTCGGCCAAGTCCCACACGACACAGCGCGGCGTCAGGTTGAAGCGGCGCGGGAACTCGCCGCGCCGCTCCATTTCGTAGATCGTCGTTTCGGCCAGAGGAACAATCTGCCGCAGTTCCTGGCGGCGGATGGTGCGCCGAAAGGGCAAAATGTGGTGCCTTGGAAACTGGGGGAGCTCGTCGTAGGCGTTCGAGCCGGGCAGCGGGGTAGATACGGATACTGGGGACTCATCAGCGCTATTGTTTCGGCTGATTCGCTGTAAGGGGTTATTCTCCATACTAAGCTCCGAGAGTGTTCGACGCGCAAGGTTTGCTATCGCACCAAGTAATGGTGACTTTCATTGGCTATCGTGGAAACTCGCTGAAGCGTAGAAGAGCGTACTGAAGAAAAGATAAGGGGACACTCAATTGGTCGACTTCAAGAAACGGTTATCGGGAAAAACGGCAGAGCGCCCGACGGATCCCATCAAGCTCTACGACACGCTTGATCGTGCTCATGACAAAGGGCCACTGCGCCCCGCCCAGCTAGCTGTTTTGCAAAGCTGGTCTGCTGACCACCGTAGTGATCGAGACGTGATAGTTAAGTTGCACACGGGGCAGGGCAAAACGCTGATCGGCCTGTTGATGCTGCAATCCCAGTTGAACAGTGGTAAGGGGCCTGCGCTCTACTTGTGTCCTGACAACTTTCTCATAGACCAGACCATAGAACAGGCCAAGCAGTTTGGTATTTCTACTTGCGAAGCCGATCCTGACCTGCCAGACGAGTTCTTGAGCGGAGACAAGATCCTTGTTACTTCTGTGCAGAAGCTCTTCAATGGATTAACGAAGTTTGGATTGAATAGGAAATCCGAGTCTGTTGGGACGTTGCTGATGGACGATGCTCACGCGTGCGCTGACACCATACGTGAGGCATGTCGAATCCGAATTCCAAAAGATGAGCCTGCATATGACGCTCTCAAGACGCTATTTGCCGATGACCTTGAGCAACAGGGGTTGGGTACTTTTGCGGACATCGATAATGGAAAGCGCGACGCGCTTCTTCCAATTCCATACTGGGCGTGGATCAAGCGAGAATCGGATGTCGCGAAAATTCTCGCGGCAAATACGGAGCGGAAATCAATAAAGTTCGCTTGGCCATTACTGAAGGATATTCTTGGCCACTGTCGATGTGTTGTCTCTGGCGTAGCTATCGAAATAGAGCCATATGTTCCGCCCTTGGCAGCGTTTGGCAGCTACGCAGATGCATCGCATCGAATTTTTATGTCCGCCACGGTGACTGATGATGCCTTCTTGGTCAAAGGGCTTCAGCTCAAGCCGGAAACCATTATTAAGCCATTGACTTACGCAAAAGAGCGCTGGTCTGGTGAGAAGATGGTGTTGCTTCCATCGCTCATTCATGAGGAACTGGATCGCGAGCGCATCGTAGCCGGCTTCGCCCCTCCCAAACCGAAACGCCGTTATGGTTTCGTTGCACTCGCGACGTCGTTCGCGCGCGTGAAGGATTGGGAGAAGTACGGGGCAGTGATTGCAGATAAGGAATCGGTGGGCGACGTTATCAACGAACTTCGCAAGGGAGAGTTCGAGAAAACCGTTGTTCTCGTCAATCGATACGATGGCATCGATCTGCCAGATGATACGTGTCGTATGTTGATTTTCGACGGAAAGCCCTATTCGGAAAGTCTTATTGATCTTTATGAGGAGGGGTGCCGACCGGATAGCGTGTCGACTTTGATGCGGACCGTTAGAACGGTTGAGCAGGGAATGGGGCGGAGTGTGCGCGGGGAGAAGGATTATTCGGTTGTCGTCATCGCAGGAGCTGACATTGTTCGCTTGGTCCGAGATCGAGAATCTAGGAAATTTTTGTCTCCGCAAATGTCCAGACAGATAGAAATCGGGCTTGAGATCGCCGAAATGGCTAAGCAAGATATCGATGCGGGAGAGAAGCCAGCGGATGCTTTCAATGGTCTAGTCCGTCAGTGCTTGGGACGTAACGAAGACTGGAAGGCTTTCTATGTCGAACAGATGGCTAAGGTCAAGCCATCCGGGGCGAACGAACGCGTGCTTCAGGTCTATGCGTCAGAGCTTGCTGCGGAACAGGCATACCGCGGTGGTGACTATGCGACCGCAGTTGATACTTTGCAAAAGCTGCTGGATAAAAAGGATGTTGATGATTCTGATAAGGGTTGGTACTTGCAGGAGATGGCACGCTATCAATATCGCACGGATAGACCAGAATCCCAGCGGCTTCAGATAGCGGCACACAAGAATAACCGGCTTTTATTGAAGCCAGCCAATGGTGTGACGGTAGCTAAGTTGACCATAGTTAGCCAAGGTCGCGTAGAGAGAATAATGTCTTGGGTGCGTAAATTCGAGACCTACGAACAACTAGATATTGCTTTGTCCGATATTCTTGGGCGACTTGTGTTCGGAACAAAGGCGGACAAATTTGAGCAGGCGCTTGACGAAGTCAGCCGAGCCCTTGGATTTGCCGGTGAACGGCCGGACAAGGAATGGAAAGAGGGGCCAGATAATTTGTGGGCATTAGACGACACTCAGTACATCTTGTGGGAATGTAAGAGCGAGGTTGAGGTTAATCGCTCCGAAATCAATAAGCGCGAGGCGGAGCAGATGAACAGATCGAGTGCTTGGTTTGAAAAGCACTATGCTGGCATGAAGGTCAAACGCATCATTGTTCATCCTGCTAGCGCAGTTGAAAGCGCCGCATCGTTTACACATGATGTCGAGGGTGTGAGAGAGGTTGAGCTTCGCAAGCTTGTTAAGAAGATGCGAGAATTTTTCAAATCATTTGAGACATTTGATTTTAAAGATATGTCGGCAGTGAAAATTCAAAAGCTCATCGATTCGCACGGTTTATCGATCTCATCGTTGCTTACAGACACCACCAGGAAGCTGAGAAATCTTAAATAAGTTCGTTCATGTTGGTACCGATTTTGGCCAGAGTTAATTCGCTTCTAAAGCCTCTTTCGTGTGGCCTGCGCTTATACCGCCGACCACACAATGTGCTGATGACGGTCAGCTATTGTGAGATTGATCGTCATATCGTAGAGGTCGAATAACAGGGCGAGTTGTGTGACGGCTAATGAGCCTGGCGTCATATCTTCGTTCCAGAGTATTCACTGTCGTGATAATTTGACGAAATATTCGCTGATGAGGCGTTTATTCTTGAAGTAGGCATCGAGTACTAGATAGATGAAGTATCGATGTTCAAAGTTGAAATCAAGCGGTATGTGCGCCTTATCGATCTTGAAGGTCTTGTGCTTTTTGTGTCCCTTTATACTCGCGTCGTAGCGTCTGCGGCTGTATGCCTCTTCGGTATAAAGAATGTACTCGTGGTCCAGGTGGCTGATGAATTGTTGCCCTTGGGCAACGAAGAACTCTAGGTGCACCACTTGGGTGACCACCGCTCCATCCAACGTTGGGAAATCGGCGCACAACTCCTCGAAGGTCATGCTGGCAGGGAGGTGCGTGTCCACCTTGATCCAGAGTGCATCTTCATAGCACTCCTCATCATAGAGCTTCGATACAGAGGGAAGCTGTAGCGCCTGAAAGTTGAAAACGCTGCCGTATTCCACAGCCTCGAAGGCAGGCGTCACCTCGGTGATCGCTCCGATGTCGAAGGAGATGTTCGTGACCCAACCATTGGCTATCGCGGCTTCAATGGCCGCGAGCAAGTCTCGCGGTATATCGATCCGGAAGTGCCGGCCAATCCGGGCATCAACCAAGCTTTGGCTTTCTTTGCTATTGATGATGGAAATGTCGTCGCATAACGACAGTAGTCCGTATTTATTGAACTGCTGATCTGCGGTGTCCAAGTCGATGCCATGCTCACGATAGAGGGCACTCAGCGCAGAGGCACATGGCCTTTCGAATCGCTCGAAGATCGAGGTTTTGGCTACGTATCTCTCATATAGGAAAGAGCCGACTCGATAGAGCGGATAGTGTTCCGTTATGTAACGCATTCCATCGGCGCCGTTGTTCAGATGCATATAGTCTGAAGCTAGCAACTCGACGATTCCCAAGTGTCCTTCGGCGGGATCGCACATCAATTCTAGATAAGCCTCCAACGAGTTGATCGCAAGTCTTCTCTCCAAGGGAGGCAACTGCATTGTGTAAAAGCGTGAATCGTGCCCCGCCGCTTCGCACTTCTGCACTTCAGCACAGAGGCGCTGCCGTTCCAACTCAAGACTCTTTTTGTGCTGATCGATGAATCTTCTTTGGAAGTCAGGCTGTTTCAGTCTTTCCCGCAACACGGGAAAGACCTCTTCGGTGAGCAGCGGACTTTTCTTAAGAAAAAGCATCTTGAATATGGTGCCGTCGCAGTGATCCTCGGGCGACATGGCCGCTTCTTCGCTTCTTATTCTTCCAAATAATTCATCCATAGCCCTAATCCTAATGGTCCGACACGGACCAGTTCTACGGTCTATTTAGCGCACGACCCCAGCGGGTGATCAGCCCTGGAAGATGGTTCGCTATGCGTCGTATACATCGAATTTTCGATTCTCTCTTTTCACTTCGAGTTGGACATGCTCGACTTTGCGCCCCGAGCATGCGCGCTTGGTTTGACAACATCGAGGCTGCGAGAGAGTAGGGCGGTCTTGCTATTCCCTTCACCGTATCACGGCGTTCTCGCTGTCAAGGGCTGCGCGTGCCTGCACGCTTGCGGCCTCGCGACCGTCCGTGACCCCTGACGGCTTGCGCTGCTCCGTGCTGGCGACGGTTCCGGGCAAATCCGCCCGTGCAACCGGAGATCGCCATGAGCGCACTCATCACTAACGAACAATGCTTCTTGCTGCTGGCCAACGGTCGCGAATCCCTCCAGAACCCGGACTTCGATCCGGCCCCCGTGGTCAAGCTGTTCACGCCGGATGCCGGCGCGACCTGGCTACTGACCGAGATCGACCCCGACGAGCACGACCTCGCCTTTGGCTTGTGCGACCTGGGCTTGGGAGAGCCCGAACTCGGCTGGGTCAGCTTGCATGAGCTGGCGACCGTGCGCGGACGCCTCGGCCTGCCGGTCGAGCGCGATTTGCACTTCCGCGCGGAGAAACGCCTGAGTGCCTACGCGCGCGATGCGCGGCGGGCTGGGCAGATCGTCGTTTAATCCAGTGCTGGGGCGTCGCCAGACGCCCCAGCCGCGCATCCCGTTTGGGATGCGCGGCCTGGCGTCTCGTCAGCGGGGCCAGCCGTCGTAGCGCACGCCATCGAAGAAATTGGGGCCAACTTCGATGCGCAGCGAAGAATGATGTTTCAGGATCTTCCTCGCCACTTCTGGCGAGGCGGTGTCCGTGAAGTCGATGAGGTAGCCGTAGATCATTTCGCCGCTGTTGCCGTCCAGTGGCACTGTTTCCACTTCGGCGAGGTCGCCGACCTCGTGCAACTCCAGACCCAGCAACTCGGCGTAGGCTTCGGACACGCTGCGCACGGGCGGCTCGCCATCGTTATCGTCGTCCCCCCAGTTGGTATCGAGTGATGCCTTGGTGACTTCGCAGTCCACCGATCCGTAGCACCGGCGGCCAGAACGCGCCACGCTGAGAGTGCCTTCCACATTCACGATGTGGCCCGAGTAGGGGCGCTCCGTTTCGATGCCCAAGCCAACATGGCCGTCAAGGTCGATGTCCAGCGTGCTTCCGATGGGGATAGTGTTGGACTCGACCTCGAAGTCGAAATAGACCTCATCAATGCCATCGTAGTTGGCACCGGCCATCTCGTTGTTCACGTCGCCATCTTCGATGACCACCTGGTCCACATGCTCGCGCACGTAGGTATCGAAGCTCGCGTGAGAGGCATGGATACGGGCATGGGGCGCCCGCGTCTTGAAGGCGTCGCCGATCAACTCGCGGAGTTGGCTCGGCGCCGGGGCCGCACCAAGTTCGCCGGCACGCTGATCGAGCATGTCGTAGTCGAGTACGACATGGTGGACATCATCTAGATGCGGGGGTTCTTGTGCCGCTCCCTGCGCCGCTTGGTAGGCGGCGAAGCTCTTGTAGCCCAGTGCGGCGACGACAAGTTGTTGCGCGTGTCCAAGTTGCACGGGGACACCCGCAGAGGCGCTGTTCTTGCGAACAGAATGGGCAAGGTCGGAAATGCCGATCGACATACGATTCTCCTGATTCAGCGCAGGCCAATCGAGCGATTACTTGGCCGACGCCCAGGCGATATCGCATGGTGGTGGCAAGAAAGAAGGTCGTGCAAAAAACGCGGTCTTGATTGAGCCGCTCGAAGCTCAGGCGGACGAGGCCTTGCCTCCATTTTCCGCAAAAAGTCGGCTACGAGCAAGTAGTTGGAATAGCCAGACGGGCGGGCGTCCCCGGCCGGGCCGGGCCGCGCTCTCGTGCTCCGCATCGAACCTCGCTATGCGAGTTTCGCCCCATTCGGGCTTCCATCGCTGACGCCTACGGCCCGGATTCCTCGATCCGGGCCTGCGCGCTTCGCTTGCGTGCGGTCGGCACACAGGGATGGCCGTTGCCTTGTCCAGCCGTCTCCCCTGACTTCATCACCTTCTCCGCGACTGTAGCCCGCGGCCGTGTGCCGTCAAGGCGCGCAGGGCCGTGTCCTCGGCTGCGCCTGCGGGCCGCACCCACCCTGCGCTTGCCTCCTTGACGGCTCCCGTCCGCGCCCTCCTGACCGTCGCGGGCGATGAACTCAGGAAAGACGGTGGCAACAGGGCCAACCGGGTTTCTCGCGCCGACCGCACAGAAACGCCGAAAGGCGGGCTCCGAATCTAGGAATCCGGTGTGCGGCTTGAACAGCCAACTCTTTTCGTCAGGAGAAAGACCATGCAACTCGCTTCCCGTTTCGCTTCGCGCTCGCCGGTACTGCGTTCGGAGTATCCCTTGTCCGACGATCAAATCCGCGCCGTCGCGCCTTCCATCTTCGCGGATGCCCCACACGAAAGCCGTTCCGAGCGGTACAGCTACATCCCCACCGCCACGGTGCTGCAAGAACTCCGCGGCGAAGGCTTCGAGCCGTTCATGGTGTGCCAGACCCGCGTGCGGCAGGACGACCGCCGCGACTACACCAAGCACATGATCCGGCTGCGCCACGCTAGCCAGATCAACGGCCGCGAAGCCAACGAAATCATCCTGCTGAACTCGCATGACGGGACGAGCAGCTATCAGATGCTGGCCGGGATGTTCCGCTTTGTGTGCCAGAACGGCCTTGTCTGCGGCGACACCGTGGCGGACGTGCGCGTTCCCCACAAGGGCGACGTAGCCGGGCACGTCATCGAAGGCGCTTACGAAGTCTTGCACGGTTTCGACCGGGCGCAGGAATCCCGCGATGCTATGCAGGCAATCACACTGGACGCCGGGGAATCGGAAGTGTTCGCCCGCGCCGCGCTGGCGTTGAAGTACGACGAAGCCACACCCGCGCCCATCACCGAATCGCAAATCCTGATGCCGCGCCGTCACGACGACAGCCGCCGCGATCTGTGGAGCGTGTTCAACCGCACGCAGGAAAACCTCATCAAAGGCGGCCTGTCCGCCCGCGCCGCGAACGGTCGCCGCCAGACCACGCGCCCGGTGCAGGGCATCGACAACGGCATCCGCCTCAATCGCGCCTTGTGGCTGCTGGCCGATGGCCTGCGCCAGCTGAAAGCCTGAATTCCCACGCGGCAGGGGCAGGCAGCAGCCCTTGCCGCTTCTCTCGCTGCTGCATCCCCAACCGCAAGGAGTTGTCACCATGAACGCCGTTACCAAAACCGAAGTCCATGCCATCGAAACCGCCGCGCCGCTGGAAGCCGCCGACCCGACCAAGAATCTGATTCTGGTTCCGCTCTCGCAGTTGTTGCCGCGCCGTTCCAAGCGCAACGTCCGCACGACGCCGCGCCAGTCCATCCCCGAACTGGCCGCGAGCATTTCCCGCGTCGGCCTGCTGCAAAACCTCATCGTGATTGCCGCCGCCGATGGCGAGCAGTACGAAGTCGTTGCCGGCGACCGCCGCCTGACCGCCTTGAAGTTGCTGGCGAAGAAGAAGCGCATCGCCGCCGATGTTGAGGTGCCATGCCTGCTGGTGGCCGATGCGTCCGCCCGTACCGTGAGCCTCGCCGAGAACGTGCAGCGCGAGGCTATGCACCCCGCCGACCAGTTCGCGGCCTTCGCCGCGCTGGTCAAGGAAGGCCGCCCCATCGAGGACATTGCCGCCGACTTCGGCGTGTCCCCGCTGGTGGTGCAGCGCCGCTTGAAGCTCGCCAACGTCTCGCCGCGCCTGCTGGCCGACTACCGTGCCGGTGGCGTGACGCTGGAGCAGTTGATGGCCTTGACCATCACCGACGACCACGATGCACAGGAAGCCGCGTTCTACGCTGCGCCGGACTGGCAGCGCGGCGCGTCCGCGCTGCGCGAGCGCCTGACCGAGCGCGAAATCAGCGCCAGTCATCCGCTGGTGCGTTTCGTCGGGCTGGACGCCTACACCGAAGCAGGCGGCGGCATCCGCCGCGACCTGTTCGCGGAAGGCGATGCTGGAACCTACCTGACCGACGCCGCACTGCTGGAAACGCTGGTGCGCGCCAAGCTGGATGGGCAGGCCGAGGAAGTGCGCGCCGAGGGTTGGGCGTGGGTGGAAGCCGTGCCGCAGATGAGCCACGCCGACCGGCAGACGTTCCAGAATGCGCCGCGCCAGCGCCGCGAGCCGAGTGCACGCGAAGCCCGCCGTATCGCTTCGCTGCAAGGCCGTCTCGACAAGATCGACACGACGCTGGAAGAAGCCTACGACGCCGAGGACGAGGACAAGGTGGCAACGCTGGAAGAACGGCGCGAGCAAGTGGCCGGGGAACTGCAAGCCATCGAGGATGCCTTGCAGGACTACGCGCCGGACGTGCGTGCCGTGGCCGGTGCCATCGTCACCATCGACCGCGAAGGCGAAACCGTGATCTATCGCGGCCTGCTGCGCGAGGCCGAGGCGAAGGCGCTGCGCACGCTGCACCGGCTGCGGCAGGGTTTCGCAGAGGGCGGAGCCACGAACGAGGACGAAGGCCATGCCGACGAAGCGCCGAAGGCCGCGAATGTCTCCGACCGGCTGGCACAGCGGTTGAGCGCCCACCGCACGGTGGCGCTGCAAATCGAAGTCGCGCAGCATCCGCACGTTGCGCTGGCCGCGCTGGTGCATGGCATGGTGCAGACCGTCTTGCAGCCCAACGCCTACCGCGACGGGCTGCCGCTTGGCGTGCGCTTGACCGTGAAGGACCGGCTGGAAGACCTTGCCCCGGACGTGTCGGAATCGCCTGCCGCCGTGGCGCTGCACACCTTGCAGGAAGTCGCGGGCGAAGCCTTGCCGCAGGACAGCGCCGAACTGTTCGCCGTGCTGCTGGCGAAGTCGCAAAACGAGCTGGTGCGGCTGCTGGCCGTGTGCGTCGCGGCCACGGTGGACGTGGTGACGCCGCGTGCCACGCAACGCCAGCCCGGCGCGGAACTGGCGCAGGCCGTGGGGCTGGACATGGCCGCATGGTGGAAGCCGACTACGGAGGGCTACTTCCAGCACGTACCGAAGGCCGCGATTCTGGAAGCCGTCGGGCAGTACGCCCCGGATCACGTCACCCGCCTGTCGAAGCTCAAGAAGGGCGACATCGCCAGCGAAGCCGAACGGCTGGCCGAAGGCACCGACTGGATGCCTGCCGTGTTCCAGACCGGGCACCACACGGAGCCGGAAGGTGTGCCGGAAGCGGCGGACGAAGCTGCTGCATCGGAAGATGCCGCCGCCGAGGTGGAAGTGCACGCGCTGGCCGCGTGATTCCGCAACATAGCCTCGGCGCGCTGCGCCGGGGCTTTTCCCGGTTTCAACGTCCACAACAAAATCGCCCCGTCGCCGCCTTCGGCCAGGCGGCGACGGGGCGGGCGCGCAACGAGCTTGCACGCGGCACGGCGATCGGTGCCCGCTGGCGCGGGCGAGGTTTCGATGCGCCCCGCCGCAATGGGCGGGGCTTGTGGGCTACG
>Ga0154001_1000250_pt1 | contig 17075 bp, 16 predicted proteins | sample TSNJ085MetaG_FD_104699 | JGI IMG/M metagenome (GOLD analysis project Ga0154001, IMG submission 104699) | Attine ant fungus gardens microbial communities from New Jersey, USA - TSNJ085 MetaG | ecosystem: Host-associated > Fungi > Mycelium > Unclassified | place: USA: New Jersey, Wharton State...
CCGCTTCGTGCGGCTGATTGCAGATCAGCACCATGTCGCAGCCGGCCTCGAGCGCGGTGCGCGCGCCCTCGGTCAGCGTGCCGCCCTGGCGCGCCGCTTCCATCGACAGATCGTCGCTGAATATCGCGCCGTCGAAACGCAGCTTCTTGCGCAGGATGTCCTGCAGCCAGACGCGCGAAAAGCCGGCCGGCTTCGCATCGACCTTCGGATAAACGACGTGCGCGGGCAACACCGCCCCGAGCGACAGGCCGAGCCAGTCGTACGGCGCCACGTCGTCGCGCAGGATCTCTTCCAGCGAGCGCTCGTCGACCGGCATGGCAACGTGCGAGTCCGCCTGCGCGAAGCCGTGCCCCGGAAAGTGCTTGCCGCAATTGCTCATGCCGGCAAGCGCGAGACCGTGATTGAGGCTCTTCGCGAGCATCGCCACGACACGCGGATCGCGATGGAACGCGCGATCGCCGATCACCTGCGAGTGTCCGTAATCGAGGTCGAGCACCGGCGTGAAGCTCATGTCGATGCCGCACGCGCGCAACTCCGCGGCGAGGATATAGCCGGCCGCGGTCGCCACCTTGGTCGCCTGCAGCACGTCACGGTCCCACAGCGCGCCGAGCTTGCCCATCGACGGCAGCACCGTGAAGCCGTCGGTGCGAAAACGCTGCACGCGGCCGCCTTCGTGATCGACGGCGATCAGCAGATCCTCGCGAACCGTGCGGATCGCCTCGGTCAGCGCGACCAGTTGTGCGCGGCTCTCGTAGTGGCGCGCGAACAGGATCACGCCGCCCGTCATCGGGTGAGCGAGGCGGCGTCGGTCATCGTGGTTCAGCGTTTTGCCGACCACGTCGAGCATCACCGGTCCAGGAATGGTTTTCATCGAGCTCCGCTGGAAAAAGGGCTGTGGGAATCTAAGGCGAAGACAAACGCGGTTCGTCCGGGCCGCGTTCGAGGTCGTGCGTTATTCGGTGGCCGATTGAGCCGATTGGGCCACCGCCTGAACCGCGGCTTGCGCCGCCGATTGCACGGACTGCCCGGCCGAAGCGCGCGCCCCGGCCGCCTGCTCCGTCTCGGCGATCACGAACGACACCGCGTAGTCGCGCTCGTCGCTGATCGTCACGCGTGCGGTAATGCCGCGCGCGTCGAGCCAGTCGGCGAGTTCGCCCGAAGCGACGACCATCGGTTCGCCGCTCGGCTTGTTCAGCGTTTGCAGCGCGCGCCAGCTCATCGGCCAGTGCATGCCGAGGCCGATCGCCTTCGAGAACGCCTCTTTCGCCGAGAAGCGCGTCGCGAGAAACGCGAGGCCGCGCGCCGCCGAGCGGGCCTCACGCGCGCGATAGACGCGCAGTTCGTCGGGGCCGAGCACCTTCTCCGCGAAACGGCCGTTGGTGCGCGTCATCACCGCGGCCACGCGGCTCACCTGCACGATGTCGGTGCCGATGCCATAGATCGCCATGTGCGCGTCCGTCCGGGTTATCCGCGTGCGCCGAGACGCGCGGCGACCATGATCGCCTTCATCTCGCGCACCGCATTGTCCCAGCCCGCGAAGATCGCGTGCGCGACGATCGCATGGCCGATATTGAGTTCGACGATGCCGTCGATCGCCGCGATCTGCTGCACGTTCGTGTAGTGCAGACCGTGGCCCGCATTGACCTTGAGGCCGAGCGTCGCACCGAATTCGACCGTGCGCACGAGGCGCTCGTATTCGCGTTGCTGTTCGGCGGGGTCGTGCGCTTCGGCGTAACGGCCCGTGTGTAGTTCGATCGCCGGCACGCCGGCTTCGTGCGCGGCGCGAATCTGCGTCTCATCCGGATCGATAAAGAGCGACACGCGCGAGTTCGCGTCCGCCAGTTGCTTGCAGGCGGCACGCACCGCCTCGAACTGGCCCGCGACATCGAGGCCGCCTTCGGTCGTCAGTTCTTCGCGCTTTTCCGGCACGAGGCAGACGTCGTGCGGCTGCACTTCGCACGCGATGTCGAGCATCTCCTGCGTGACCGCGCATTCGAGGTTCATACGCGTATTCAGGAGCGGGCGCAGCTTGCGCACGTCGGCGTCGACGATATGGCGGCGATCCTCGCGCAGATGCAGCGTAATCGCGTCGGCGCCGGCCTCTTCGGCCACCAGCGCGGCGCGGATCGGATCGGGATAGGACGTGCCGCGCGCATTGCGCAGCGTGGCGACGTGATCGATGTTCACGCCGAGATCGATGACGGTCGGCGAAGTGAGAAAGAAGCTCATAGGTTCTGCAGGTCGATCAGGATCTGGCGCGTCGCCAGCGGCGTACCGCCCAGATAGGTGTTGAGCAGGAAGCGCATCAGCGTTTTGCTTTGCGCCACGGTCTGCGCTCGATGGTAATCGTCCTGTTCCATATCGAGCAAGGTTTGCCCCGCGATCACCGGCCACTGCGCGGGCCATTCGTCCGACGCTTCGCGCACGCCGCGCTCGGGATCGAACACGTAGCGGCCCTCGGCAAGCACCGCCTTGCGCGTGACGGTGCGATCGAGCGCCATCGCGTAGCCGGTTTCGCGCAGTAGCACCCGCTCGAACGAACGCAGCACCTGCACGGGCGGCTCGTCGTGCGCGAGGCGTGTCAGCGTGACGACGTAGTGGTGAAACAGTTGCGGATGCGGGTCTTCGCGCGCACAGAAGCGCACCAGCAGCTCGTTGACGTAGAAGCCGCACAGCAGCGCGTCGCCGGCCAGCGGCAGCATGCCGCCGACCCATTCGGCGCCGGTCAGCGTGCGCACTTCGGATTTGCCCGACCACGCGAGCGAAAGCGGCTGGAACGTTTGCAGCACGCCGCGCAGTGCGGAGTGCGGGCGCTTCGCGCCCTTCGCGACGAGCGCGAGACGGCCGTGATCGCGCGACAGCACGTCGACGATCAGACTCGTTTCGCGATACGGATAGCTATGCAACACGAAAGCCGGTTGCTCCGCGATCCGGTATTCGGACGCGGAGGTGCGCGGCGCGCGGCGGGCCGGCGCTTTGCGCGCTTCGGCGCGCGGCTCGCCGTCCCCGGCAGACGCGCTTCTGGCCCTGGCCGGGGATTTTCTCGTGCTACGCGCGGACCGCGACGGCTCGTGCTCCGGATCGTCCGCCGCCGCGTCGGAATTCAGCGTCGCCGACGCGTCATTCGTACCCATACGCACGAAGCCCGGCTTCGTTGTCGGCCCAGCCGCTCTTCACCTTGACGAAGGTTTCGAGGTAGATCGGCCCGTCGAACAGCTTCTCCATGTCGAGCCGCGCTTCGGTGCTGATCTGTTTGAGCTTTGCGCCCTTCTGGCCGATGATCATCGCCTTGTGCATGTCGCGCTCCACGAGAATGGTCGCGAAGATGCGGCGCAGGCGCCCCTCGGTTTCGAACTTGTCGATCAGCACCGTGCTCGTGTACGGCAACTCGTCGCCGGTCCAGCGGAACACCTTTTCGCGCAGGATTTCGGCGGCGAGAAAACGCTCGCTGCGATCGGTCAGATCGTCCTCGCCGTAGATCGGCTCGCCTTCGGGCAGAAACGGCTTGACCGTCGCCATCAAACGCTTGATGTCGTCGGTATTTTTCGCCGACAGCGGCACGATCTCGCTGAATTCGCGCAGCGCGCTCATCTGCTGCATGAACGGGAACAGCGTGTTCTTGTCCGACACGCGATCGAGCTTGTTCGCGATCAGCAGCGTCGGCACCTTCGCCGGGATCAGGTCGAGCACCTTCTGATCGTCGGGGCCGAAGCGGCCCGCTTCGATCACGAACAGGATCGCGTCGACCGAGGTCAGCGTCGAGGTGACCGCGCGATTGAGCGAGCGATTCAGCGCGCCGCTGTGTTTGGTCTGGAAACCGGGTGTATCGACGAAGATGTACTGCGCGTCTTCGATCGTGTTGATGCCGGTAATACGATGGCGTGTGGTCTGCGCCTTGCGCGACGTGATGCTGACTTTCTGGCCGACCAGCGCGTTCATCAGCGTGGACTTGCCGACGTTCGGGCGGCCGACGATCGCGACCATGCCGCAGCGAAAACCAGTGGGAGCGGGAGTGTTCATATTCGGACTACGGCAGGTTCGGTTCGGCGCACGGCAAGCACGCGCCGATGGCAATCAATGGCCCGCATCGGCGACGCGCGTTTGCACCGCGCCGACAACGCCGGGTTCGTGTTCGGCAGGCGCCGGCGCAGCCGCAGCGGCCGGCACTTGCGCTTGCGCCGTGGTGGCACCCGGCGCGGCTTCGCGGTTGCGTTGACGCTCTGCGCCGCGGGCTTGCGCGGCTTCGGATCGGGTGTCGGAGGCGTGGTTCGCCACGGGTTTGTCCGCGGGCGGTTCGGCTTTGTCGACCGGTTTGTCGGCGGCTTTCTCGCCGGCGCGATCGCTCATGTGAGCGGCCGGCTTGTCGGCTTTCTCCGCCCTTTCCGTGCGCTCGGCCTTCTCCTGTGCGCTGTACTCGACGTGAGCGGCACGGATCATCGCAAGCGGCGCGCCCACGGCTGCCGGCGCGCCGCGCTCGGCAACCGGCTTTTCCACGACGGATTTTTCCACCGGGGTTTCCGCCGTAGCAGTCACCCGCAGTGTGCTGCGCTCTACCTTGCGATCCGGCGTGCGCAAATCGAGGGCAGCCTGAACGCCGGTCACGCCGGGCACGATCTCCAGTTCGGCGTTTTTCGCCGCGCGAGCGCCCTTCGAGCGCTTCGGCTTCGCAACGACAGCGGGCGCCGCCGCCATCACTTCGTCGAGCGCCTTCTTGGCGGCCGCCTGCTCCGCCGCGCGCCGGCTCGCGCCCGATCCGGACACCTTCACGTCCAGCTTCGGTACCGTGCATTCGACTTCGAACTGCTGATTGTGCGCCGCACCATGAGTAGCGACGACCGTGTAGGTCGGCAACGCGATCTTGTGGCCTTGCAGATACTCCTGCAGCAGCGTCTTCGCATCCTTGCCGAGCGTGCGAGGGTCGATATGGTCGAGAATCGGCACGTAAAGGCGCTTGATGACCGTCTGCGCGGCCTCGAAGCCGCCGTCGAGAAATATCGCGCCAAGTACGGCTTCGAGCGTATCCGCGAGAATCGACGGCCGGCGGAAGCCGCCGCTGCGCAGTTCGCCCTCGCCGAGCCGCAGGCCTTCGGAAATATTGAGTGCCTGGGCAATCTCGTAAAGCGATTGCTGCTTCACGAGATTTGCGCGCACACGCGACAGATCGCCTTCGTCGAGTCGGCCGAAACGTTGGAACAAAAGCGCAGCCACCGCGCAATTCAGAACGGAGTCGCCGAGAAATTCGAGCCGTTCGTTATGCGTGGCACTGTGACTGCGGTGTGTTAAAGCCTGGCGCAGTAATTCCGCATTGCGAAATTCGTAGCGCAAACGGCTTTCCAACGGAGATAGGGGCATGAGCAGAGTATAACGCGGGCGCCGGACCCGGCGGAAACGCGGAGCGCCTGCGGAAAAAGCGTGGTGAAGCGACGTTACCGCGAATTCTTAAAGTAGCGTGAGAACACGCCGCGACCGATATAACCGAGTTACCGGTTATCGGCGCGGCGTGTGATGCGAGCGACGCTGCGAACTCAATGGAATGAGCCGATGCGCCGCAGATCGCTGAAGTTCATCCAGATGAAAAATGCGCGGCCGACGATATTCTTTTCAGGCGCAAAACCCCAGTAGCGGCTGTCCGCGCTGTTGTCCCGGTTGTCGCCCATCATGAAGTAATTGCCCGGCGGCACCTTGCAGATCACGCCGCGTTCGTTATACGTGCAGTTGTCGCGATACGGATAATCTTCGGCGCCGACGATGAACGGCGGCACGGCCGGGTTATTCAGAATCGCATTCTTGCGGCCGTCGATATTTTCTTCGAACTGCTTCGCGTAACCGAGGCGCTCTTCGTCGAGATAATCGGGCAGCGGCGTTTCCGGAACCGGCTTGCCGTTGATCGTGAGCTGCTTGTCCTGATAGGCGATCACGTCACCGGGCAGGCCGATCACGCGCTTGATGTAGTCGACCGATTCGTCCTTCGGATAGCGGAACACCACCACGTCGCCACGCGAAACCGGACTGCCCTGCGTGATCTGCGTATTGGTAATCGGCAGACGCAGGCCGTATTCGAATTTATTGACGAGGATAAAGTCGCCCACAAGCAGCGTCGGCACCATCGAACCCGACGGAATCTTGAACGGTTCGACGACGAACGAGCGCACCACGAACACGACCAGAATCACCGGAAAGAAGCTCGCCGTGTATTCGAGCCACCACGGCTGACGCAGCTTGTCGTCACGCAGACGCGCGCGCGTTTGCGCGGCGTTTTCATCGGCGAAACGCTCACCGATGCGTGCCTGTTGACGATCGAATTCGGCAACCGCCGCTTCCGCGTCGCGGCGCCGTTTCGGCAGGAAAACCAGTTTGTCAGCGACCCATGCGATACCCGTCAAAACAACGAGCACAAAAAGAATCAGCGCAAAATTCATAGGGTTCCGTTACTTAGCTTATTTGTCTTCGACACGCAGAATCGCGAGAAAAGCCTCTTGTGGAATCTCGACCGAGCCCACCTGCTTCATTCGCTTCTTACCCGCCTTCTGCTTTTCGAGCAGCTTCTTCTTACGTGTGATGTCGCCGCCGTAGCATTTTGCCAGCACGTTCTTACGCAACGCTTTAATATTTTCGCGCGCGATGATGTTCGAACCGATGGTGGCCTGCACCGCCACGTCGTACATCTGACGCGGAATCAGCTCGCGCATTTTCGCCGCCACTTCGCGGCCGCGGTACTGGCTTTGCGAGCGGTGCACGATGACCGACAGCGCGTCGACCTTGTCGCCGTTGATCAGCATGTCGACCTTCACGACGTCGGACGCGCGGTATTCCTTGAACTCGTAGTCCATCGACGCATAGCCGCGCGAAATCGACTTCAGGCGATCGAAGAAATCGAGCACGACTTCACCCATCGGGATTTCATACGTGAGCTGAACCTGACGGCCGTGGTACTGCATGTTGATCTGGTTGCCGCGCTTTTGCGTACACAGCGTGATCACCGCGCCGACATAGTCCTGCGGCATATACAGGTTCACGGTGACGATCGGCTCGCGCACCTCCTCGATCTTCGACGGCTCCGGCATCTTGGCCGGATTCTCAACCATGAGGGTCGTGCCGTCGCGCTGCAGGACTTCGTAGACCACGGTCGGCGCCGTCGTGATCAGGTCCATGTCGAACTCGCGTTCGAGACGTTCCTGCACGATCTCCATATGCAGCAGACCGAGGAAGCCGCAGCGGAAGCCGAAACCGAGCGCCTGCGAGACTTCCGGCTCATACTGCAGCGACGCGTCGTTGAGCTTCAGCTTTTCGAGCGAATCGCGCAGCGCGTCGTACTGGTTCGCTTCGACCGGATAGAGACCGGCAAACACCTGCGGCTTCACTTCCTTGAAGCCCGGTAGCGGCTCGAGAGCCGGCTGGCCCACGAGCGTTACCGTGTCGCCAACCTTCGCCGCCGCGAGTTCCTTGATGCCGGCGATGATGAAGCCCACCTGCCCCGCCGACAGTGATTCGAGATTCTTCGACTTCGGCGTGAACACGCCGATATGTTCGACCGGATACTGCGCACCGGTCGCCATCAAACGGATCTTGTCCTTCGGACGCAGCGTGCCGTTGACGATGCGCACGAGCATCACGACGCCGACGTAGTTGTCGAACCACGAGTCGATGATGAGCGCCTGCAGCGGCGCGTCCGGATCGCCCTTCGGCGACGGCACTTTCGCAATCAGCGCTTCGAGCACGTCTTCGACGCCAAGGCCGGTCTTCGCGCTGCAATGCGTCGCGTCGGTTGCGTCGATGCCGATCACGTCCTCGATTTCGGCAATCGCGTTTTCGGGGTTCGCCGCCGGCAGATCGATCTTGTTCAGCACCGGAACCACTTCGACGCCGAGTTCGATGGCCGTGTAGCAGTTGGCGACGGTTTGCGCTTCCACGCCCTGGCTTGCGTCGACGACGAGCAGCGCACCTTCGCATGCGGACAGCGAGCGGCTGACTTCGTACGAGAAGTCGACGTGCCCCGGCGTGTCGATCATGTTCAGGTTGTAGACCTGCCCGTCGCGGGCGCGATACGTCAATGCGGCGGTTTGCGCCTTGATGGTGATGCCGCGTTCGCGCTCGAGGTCCATCGAGTCGAGCACCTGGGCTTCCATCTCGCGGTCGGACAGGCCGCCGCAAATCTGGATGATGCGATCGGCGAGCGTCGACTTGCCATGGTCGATGTGCGCAATGATCGAAAAGTTACGAATATGATCCATTCAGTGCCGATCAAGCGAAAAGGCGCGCCCGGACAATAGCGGAGCACGCCTTGTAAGTAGGTGAAAAACCTACCTATTTTAGCCGAAAAGGCCGTCGGCCGGCGCATCTTGCAAAGGCCTGGCCTAAAGACGGCGCAGAAGATGCGAGAAATTCGATGTAGACGGCATCAATGGCGCATACGGGCAGCGGGCCGCGAATGCCGGCTCATGACGCCAGCGTTGCATGCGCTGCCAACGCCGCTCGCACCCGGACTTCGTCGAAATGGTAGTGACATAGCTCGACACCGTCGCAAACCAGAACCGGCACCCGTTCGTTGTAACGCGCTTCGAGCAGCGGATCGGTGTCGACGTCGATCACTGTTACTTGCGCGCCGAACTCGGCCAGCAAAGGTTCGAGCGCGGCGCGCATGTCCTCGCAAAGATGGCACCACGCGCGCCCGTAGAGCGTGAGCGATGCCGCCTTCGTCATTTCTGCGCGCTGCGCGGACGGATCGGCACGAACTGCGTGTTCTCACCGCGACGGACCAGCAGCGCCACCATCTTCTGCGGATCGAGATGCGCGGTCACGTCGTCGAACTGCTTCGCGCTCGTGATGTCCGTATCGCCCACCCGCAGAACGATATCGCCCTTTTGCAGCCCGACGCGCACGGCCGGGCCGTCCACTGCGTCGATCTGCACGCCGTTGTGAATCTTCAGCTCCTTCTGCTGATCGGCGGGAATGTCGCTGACGGCGATACCGAGCGCATTCGTCGCGCGCTGCTTCGGCGCCTTCGGCTGCTTCTGGTCCGCCTTCGCGACCTTGTCCGGCTGCATTTCGGCAATCGTGACCGGCAGTTCACGCGTTTGGCCCTTGCGCCAGATCGTGATCGTCGCCTTCGTGCCCGGCTTCGTATCGCCGACCATGCGCGGCAAATCCGTTGCGGTATCGACCGAATGGCCGTTGAACTTCAGGATGATGTCGCCCGGCTGCACGCCGGCCTTGTCTGCGGGGCCGCCCGGCTCGACGCTGCTGACGAGGGCACCCTGCGCTTTCGGCAGACCGAGCGAATCGGCCACGTCTTTCGTGACTTCGCCGATTGCCACCGCGATGCGGCCGCGCACGACCTTGCCCGAACTCTTCAGCTGATCGGCCACGCGCATCGCTTCGTCGATCGGAATCGCGAACGAAATGCCCATGAAACCGCCGGTACGACTGTAGATCTGCGAGTTGATGCCGATCACTTCGCCCTGCATGTTGATCAGCGGACCGCCCGAGTTGCCCGGATTGACGGCCACGTCGGTCTGGATAAACGGCAGATAGTCGCCGGTGTCGCGCCCCTTCGCGCTGACGATGCCGGCCGTCACCGTGTTCTCGAGCCCGAACGGCGAGCCGATCGCCACGACCCATTCGCCGACGCGCACCTTGTTCGAATCGCCGATGGTGATGGTCGGCAGGTTCGACGCGTTGATCTTCACGACCGCGACGTCCGTGCGGTCGTCCACGCCGATCAGCTTGGCCTTGAATTCGCGCTTGTCGGTCAGCGTGACGTAGATCGTGTCGGCGTCGTCGACGACGTGCGCATTGGTCATCACGTAGCCATCCGCCGACAGGATGAAGCCCGAGCCCACCCCGCTGTTCTGCTCGGGATCGTTGCTGTCCGGTGCATCCTGGCTGCCACCATTTCCGCCGCTGCTGCCACCGCCGCTGCCGCCGTTATCGCCTCCGTGCGGAGAACCCGGCGATTGCGGCGACTGGGGCAACGGAATGCCGAAGAAGCGACGGAAGAATTCGGACATGTCGCCGTCGTCCATACCCGGCGGCAGGCCACCGCGGGACGCGCCGTTCGACACGCGCGTCGTCGTGCGAATGTTGACGACCGCCGGGCCAACCTTGTCGACGAGATCGGTGAAGTCAGGCAGGTTGGCAGCGGGAGCCGCCGACGCCATATGCGGTACGAGCGGCAAACAAGCCGCCACCACGACGGCCGCGAGGAATTTGCGCACCGAGAAAATCGTCATATCGTAGCAAGCCGAGGGATTTCAGGATTCGGAAGGATTACTTCGGAGCTTTGTATTCTATGGCAGACGCAAATTGCTGCAATGTGGTTTGGGGCACTTCACCCAGCAGGGTAATCCAGAAGTTGCCCTGGCGCTTGACCAGTACGTGCGTGGCGCCGCTATTGCCCGTGCCTTCCTTGCGCGAATTGTTCTCGACCGGCTCGACGAATACCGAAATGGCCGCGAGGCCATCGGAAAACACTGCCTGATCCACTGGAATGGGCGGCTGCCCCGCCTCGCGCGACGCCATCGGACGGCGCAACTGGCGGATCATGTGGAAACCCGGCACCGACGGCGTGATCTGCCAGCCTTGCGCGGCCATGTCGACCGGCTCGACCGGCGGCCGCACCACGGTCCACCCGGCCAGATTGCGAATGCCGTTGACGATGCCCGCCTTGTCGACCGGCACGCCGATACGGACCTGGGAAAACGATAGCTGTTCAAGCACCTGGCCGCTCGGGTCGAGCGTCTGCGCACGCAGCAGCAGGCCGGTCTTTCTGTCGGCCCAGAGCTTGTACGCAAAGCGGTACGCGTCTTTCGGATCGAGCTCCATCACGAGGCTGTCGACACCCGCGACACGGTCGTCGGCGAGCATCTTCGGCTCGTAGACGGACAGCACCTGCTCGCCGTCCACCGCCAGCAGCGCCGGAAACGAGTCCCGGTTCTGGCGCTTTTCGACGACGACGAGATGTCGCTCCGGCACGAACGTGAACATATCGTCGTTGTGGCGGAGCATCTTGCGGGGCTTGCCATCGAGGCTTTCGAGCTGCTCTAATTCGCCGTCCGCATGCGTCGAATAATGCGCGATGCGCGACGTCTGCACGAAATTGCCGCGCTGGTAGACGAACGCGCCCTCGTAGTTCTGCTGCTGGGCGGCCTGATGGATGCGATCGAGCAGTTCCGCGGCCGAGCGGCGGGCGGCGGCCGGATCGTCTTGTGCGAAGACCCGCGGTGTAGCGGACAACAACACGGCTGCACAGAACAGGAATGCCGGCAACCGCCCCCAGATAGTCGTTTTATTGAACCGCGAAGTCTGCATCAAACTATTGGCCCTGCGTGGAGACGGAGGCAGCGCGAATGACCGGCATCGAACCCGCCATGACCGGTTGTTGCGCAAACTGCTGGTGGGCTTCGAGGTATTGATCGAGGCTGGCGTCGCGAATGATGTTGGCGTCTTGCGACGACGGCACCGAGACCATGGCGACACGTTGCACCGCGTCGCCATGCGGCTGAAGCGAAGCGACCTGTGCCCCCGGACCGCCCGGCACGCCCTGCAATTGCGGCACGACGATCCACGTCAGTGTGGCGGCTGCCGCGGCAACCGCGAAGGCCGGCACGACGCGGCGGCGCAACCCGAGCAGACGGCGCGCGACAGGCACCGCGGCCGGCGCGAGCACATGCGGCTCGCTGTCGAGACGCGCGGCGAAACCGCTCAGAAATGCGCTGCTCCTTGCGGGACTGATCGCCAGATCGTCGGAACGCAGCGCGTCGCCGATCAGGTGATAGCTCGACCAGGCGGCATGATCGTCGCCGTCCAGCGCGGAAAGAAACTTGTCCAGATTCAGATGCCCTTCGTCGAACAGTTCACCGTCGACAAAAGCGGACAGACGCTCGCCGCGCGAATCTGCTTGCGATTGCATCGAGACCGACCCCATGATGCTCCCCATCTTACAAATACCCCGTAGTGACACCACTAATCCAGATATTGCACCCGTGCCCCGCTCGACCACTGGACGCCTAGGCGTTTACCAGCGCTTGCCTTCGGGTGTGTCAAGCAACGGGCGCAATTTTGCCGCAATGGCTTCGCGAGCGCGGAAAATTCGTGATCTGACAGTGCCGATCGGGCAACCCATCATCTCCGCGATTTCCTCGTAACTCAAACCCTCAATTTCCCGAAGAGTAATGGCGGTGCGCAGTTCTTCCGGCAAAACCGCCATCGCAGCATTGACCGTCTCGGCGATCTGCTTGCTCATCAACATCGACTCGGGCGTGTTGATATCCCTTAGTTGGTCGGCGTCCGAGAAAGTTTCAGCTTCTTCAGCATCCGCTTCGGTCGAGGTCGGCGCCCGCCGGCCCTGGGTGGCAAGGTAGTTCTTCGCGGTGTTGACCGCAATCCGGTACAACCACGTATAAAACGCCGATTCGCCGCGAAACTGCGGCAGCGCGCGATATGCCTTGATAAAGGCGTCCTGCGCGACGTCCTCGACTTCGGCGGGGTCCCGCACGAGGCGCGAGATCAGCCGGAGAATCTTGCGGTGGTATTTGGAGACCAGAAGCTCGAACGCGGCCTTGTCGCCCTTCTGGACGCGCTCGACCAGCACCTGATCAATTTCTTTTTCGCTCACCTGATAAATCCGTTAACTATAGGGCGCATGGCGGGGCACCATTGTAGCGTCCCCCTCATTGGGGCACGTTACTCCGGTAACAGCGGTTACAGTCGTTACAGTCAGGCGCCGGCCGCACGTCGGCCGAGCACGGAAAGTTCCCGGAAGACGGCGGCCGGAAGCGCGTCGGCCACGAGCAGCAAGGTACGTGTGCACCCCCTTGGGCGACGATGCGCGCGGTCACGCGAATGAACTTCTTCGGGTTCGAGCACGAGAACCAGCAGCCGGCTGCTCCACTGCGCGCAGCCAGCCACCCTCCCTTGGGCGAGCAGCGTGCCCGCTGCGTCCCAGGCGGATAGATCATCCCGTCCGATCTGCAGCACAGCCGGCTGCGCCCGCTCATGCCTTGCCGCGCAAAGCGCCAGCAGCGCCCCCACGGCAAACGTCAACGGAACGGCTCGCCATGCACCCCATTGCGATGCGAGACAGGTATGGACGGCCAACGTCGCAATCAGCACGAAAGCCCCCAGCGCGGCGCGCATGGCAAACGAGCCACGCAGCGCGATGCGCTGCGTGGCTCTGCCCAACCTTGCTGCTTCCGGAGAAAGCGCCGGCAAGGCCGGCGTCGTGGACTGGTGCGTCACCCGCGATCAGGCGCGCTTGAAAACCAGCGTGCCGTTCGTGCCGCCGAACCCGAACGAGTTCTTCAGCGCGACGTCGATCTTCATTTCCCGCGCCGTGTTCGCGCAGTAATCGAGATCGCAGGCCGGGTCCTGATTGAAGATGTTGATAGTCGGAGGCGACACCTGGTGATGCACGGCCAGCACCGTGAACACCGATTCCAGACCGCCGGCGCCGCCCAGCAGGTGACCCGTCATCGACTTGGTCGAGTTCACGACGATGTCTTTGGCGTGATCGCCGAATGCGCGCTTGATGCCGGTCGTTTCTGCGAGGTCGCCAAGCGGCGTGGACGTGCCGTGCGCATTCAGGTAGCTCACCTGATCGGTGTTGATGCCCGCGTTCTTCAGCGCGGCCAGCATGCAGCGGCGCGCACCGTCGCCGTCTTCGAGCGGCGCGGTCATGTGATAGGCGTCGCCGCTCATGCCGTAGCCACTGATTTCGGCGTAGATCTTCGCGCCGCGCGCCTTCGCGTGCTCGTACTCTTCGAGCACCATCACGCCCGCGCCTTCGCCGAGCACGAAGCCGTCGCGGTCCTTGTCCCACGGACGGCTCGCGGTCGACGGATCGTCATTGCGTTGCGACAGCGCGCGCGCCGCCGCAAAGCCGCCGATACCGAGCGGCGACACGGTCGATTCCGCGCCGCCCGCGATCATCACGTCGGCGTCGCCGTATTCGATCAGGCGCGAAGCCTCGCCGATGCAGTGCAGACCCGTCGTACACGCGGTAACGATCGAGAGATTAGGCCCCTTGATGCCGAACTTGATCGACAGATGGCCGGAGATCATGTTGATGATCGAGGCCGGCACGAAGAACGGCGAAATGCGGCGCGGACCGCGATTGAGCAGTTCGGTTTGCGTGATCTCGATCATCGGCAGACCGCCGATGCCCGAACCGACCACGACGCCGATGCGCTCCGAATTCTCTTCAGTGACTTCGAGGCCGCTGTCGCGCATCGCCTGGATGCCGGCGGCCACACCGTAATGGATGAACGTATCCATGTGACGCGCTTCCTTACCGGGGATGTAGTCCTCGATATTGAAGCCCTTCACCTCGCCGGCGAAACGAGTCGAAAAGTTCGACGCATCGAACTTCGTGATATTGGCAATGCCCGACTTGCCGGCGACCAGATTGGCCCAGCCATCGGCAACATTATTGCCAACAGGCGAAATCAGCCCCAGGCCTGTAACGACAACACGACGGCGGCTCACGGTAACCCCTTTTTCATAGATGACAAAAGCAAAAGCCACAGCGGCCACAGGAATTCGCCCTGTGAGCCCTGTGGCTGTTTAAGTCGGCAATCGCGCGGAAAAATGCGCTGTCAACATCGCGGCTCCCTGCATGGCAAACGGCATACCCGAGGACACGCCGGAACGCGCCAGCCCCGCTGGCACCTGCAAGCGGCGCGGCAGGGCGTCATACGCCGCCAATGCAGAAACGCGGGCGCGAATGACCTTAGGCCTTGACGTTCGCGCGAGCGTAGTCGATCGCTTGCTGAACGGTAGTGATCTTCTCGGCTTCTTCATCCGGAATTTCCATACCGAATTCGTCTTCGAGGGCCATCACGAGCTCGACGGTGTCGAGCGAGTCGGCGCCGAGGTCGTTCACGAACGACGCTTCGTTCTTGATTTCCGCTTCCGCAACACCCAGTTGTTCCGCGACGATCTTCTTGACGCGCTGTTCGATATTGTCCATTACCCCTCCAAGGGAAAAGAAGTTCAAAAATACAGGTGCGCGCATTTTATCAGGTTTGACCCGGCAAAAAAGCTGCGCATCGGGTTCCTGTCAAGGCATGCGCCTCGTGCTTCTACAAACGCACAAGGCGCGGATAGTAACCGAATTTGGTTACTGCATATACATGCCGCCGTTCACGTGCAGCGTCGTGCCCGTGATGTAGCCGGCCTGCGGCGACGCGAGGAACGCGACCGCATGCGCGATGTCTTCCGGGCTGCCGAGACGGCCGAGCGGAATCTGCGTCTTCAGCGCGGTCTGCTGCTCTTCGGGCAGCCCCTTCGTCATGTCGGTGTCGATAAAGCCCGGCGCCACGCAGTTCACGGTGATGCCGCGGCTGCCGATCTCGCGCGCGAGCGCGCGCGTCATGCCCGCGACGCCGGCCTTCGCGGCCGCATAGTTGATCTGCCCCGGGTTGCCGGCCGAGCCGACCACCGAGGTGATGTTGATGATGCGGCCGCCCTTCGCCTTCATCATCGGGCGCAGCACCGCGCGCGCGAGGCGGAACACCGCTTTCAGGTTGGTGTCGATCACCGCGTCCCAGTCGTCGTCCTTCATGCGCATCGCGAGCTGGTCCTGCGTGATGCCGGCGTTGTTCACGAGCACATGCAGCGCGCCGAATTCCTTGACCGTGCCGTCGATCAGCGCTTCCGCCGCCGCCGCGTCGTTCACGTTGAGCACGGCGCCGCGGCCGTTCATGCCGGCTGCGTTAAACGCTTCGGTAATCGCGGCCGCGCCGCTTTCGCTGGTCGCCGTGCCGATGACCGTCGCGCCCTGGCGCGCCAATTCCATCGCGATCGCACGGCCGATGCCGCGCGATGCGCCCGTCACGATTGCGATCTGCTTGTCGAGAGTCTTTTCCATCTGTCAGTCCGGAGGCCCTTCGCAAAAGGCTGATTGATTCCTGAGGTGGGTCAGGCGCGGGCGCGCCGCAGTCTTGCGGCTCCCCCGCCGACGGTGAAAACGCTCAGCCCGCCGCGACGAGCTTCAGCGTTTCTTCGAGCGATGCCGGATCGAACAACGACGCGCCAGCGAGATTGCCGTCGATACGCTTGGTCAGGCCGGCAAGGACCTTGCCCGGACCGCATTCGATCACGTGCGTGACGCCCTGCGCGGCCATTGCCTGCACGCACTCGACCCAGCGCACCGGACCGGCTGCCTGACGCACGAGCGCGTCTTTGATGCCGGCCGGCTCGTTGACCACGGCGACGTCGATGTTGTTGATGACGGGAATCGACGGCACCTGAACGTCGACGCTCGCGAGGTACTCGCGCAACTGGTCCGACGCGGGCTTGAGCAGCGACGAGTGGAACGGCGCCGACACCGGCAGCGGCAGCGCGCGCTTCGCGCCCTTTGCCTTCGCGACTTCGCAGGCCTTCTCGACCGCAGCCTTGTGGCCCGCGATCACGACTTGCGCCGGCGCGTTGAAATTGACCGCTTCGACGACGCCCGCCGCCGACGCTTCCGCGCACACCGCGCGCACCGCGTCGTCGTCGAGGCCGAGAATCGCGGCCATGCCGCCGACGCCCACCGGCACCGCCGTTTGCATCGCCTGCGCGCGAAAGCGCACGAGCGGCACCGCGTCGCGGAATGCGAGCGCACCGGCGGCGACGAGCGCCGTGTATTCGCCAAGGCTATGGCCCGCGACGATCGCCGGCACCGGACCGCCGGCCTGCTGCCAGGCGCGATAAATCGCGTAAGCAGCGGTCAGCATGACTGGCTGGGTGTTGGTGGTGAGATTGAGATCTTCGGCCGGGCCTTCGGCGATCAGTTTGCCGAGGTCCTGATTGAGTGCGTCGGACGCTTCCTGAACCGTCTCACGCACGAGCGCGTGATCGGCGAATGCGTTGAGCATGCCGACCGACTGCGAACCTTGCCCAGGAAAAACGAACGCAAATTTCATATCGTCCCCAAAATCGATGTTGTCAGATGTGGGTGGCGCGCCCGGTTGATGGCAAGCGCGCTCAAGCGTAGCCGAGCGCCGCAAGGAGCGCTCGCCATAACGTCGCCGCTATCAGTAGCGGATAACCGACGCGCCCCAGGTGAAGCCGCCGCCAACGCCTTCGATCAGCAC
>Ga0154001_1000251_pt1 | contig 17051 bp, 17 predicted proteins | sample TSNJ085MetaG_FD_104699 | JGI IMG/M metagenome (GOLD analysis project Ga0154001, IMG submission 104699) | Attine ant fungus gardens microbial communities from New Jersey, USA - TSNJ085 MetaG | ecosystem: Host-associated > Fungi > Mycelium > Unclassified | place: USA: New Jersey, Wharton State...
CCAGCCGTTCACCGACGTGGTGGCCGAAGCACTGGGTTTGAGGAGGCTGCGCGTTGTCGAGGCGGGCGGCAGCGATTATCAGCGCGAGCGCACGCAGTGGGACAGCGGCGCGAACCTCGTGTGCGCAGCACCCGGTGTCGTCTACGCCTACGACCGCAACACGTACACGAACACGCTGCTGCGCAAGCAGGGCATCGAGGTGATTACGATCGTCGGTGCCGAGCTTGGGCGCGGACGTGGTGGCGGTCACTGCATGACGTGCCCGATCGTTCGCGATGCGGTGGACTATTAACCGCTCCAGCAGATAACCGGAAGGGCATCGTTCGGTTGCCTCGGTTGCCGCGTTTGCGGCAAGCGGCAGCGCATTCACGGCGACCGGATCTTGCCGGGCGGACGCAACTTCGTTGCGGCCGCTGTCCGGTTGCGGCCAAATACGGGGACGAGCTCAAATGAAAAGGCCCGAGTCACCTCAGCCGGTCACGCTGACCGAGGCGATCATTCCGATCGCCAGCCTCGTCGTACTGGTGGGACTGTCCTATTACCTGTTCGGCGACGCGGGCGCGAGCGGCCCGAATCAGGTGGGGCTCGTCGTCGCCACGATGATCTCGGTGTTTATCGGCTGGCGCCGCGGACACACGCTGGCTTCGCTCGGCGAAGCCGCGGTTGCCAGTGTCAGCACCGGCATCGGTGCGATCTTCATCCTGTTCGCGGTGGGTGCGCTGATCGGTACATGGGCGCTGAGCGGCACGCTCGTGGGCATGGTCTATTACGGGCTGAAACTGCTAAGTCCGAACTATTTCTATGTGACGGCGGCGGCGATCTGCGGTTTCGTTTCGATGAGCATCGGCAGTTCATGGACCGTCGCCGGCACGATCGGTATCGGACTGATGGGCATCGCGCAAGGCATGGGACTGAGCCCCGCGATCACGGCGGGTGCAATCATTTCGGGCGCGTATCTGGGCGACAAATCCTCGCCGCTCTCGGACTCTGCCAATCTCGCTGCCGCCGCAGCCGGTGTCGAGTTGTACCGGCATCTTCGCGAGGTTTTCCTAACCTCGGCGGTGGCGATGGTCATCTCGCTCGGCGTGTTCTATTTTTTCGGCCGGCCCGGCGATTTCGACGCGAGCGCCGAGATTCAGGCGATGCGCGGCGCGTTCCATATCTCGCTGTGGCTGTTTCTGCCGCTGATTCTCGTCATCATGCTCGCCGTTTTCAAAATACCGCCATTTACCGCGATCTTTCTCGGCGCGCTGGCGGGCGGCTTGCTCGCGGTTTGCGTGGCGCCCGAACGCGTGATCGCGTTTGCTGCCGCGAGGTCCGACGTGCCCGTGTGGCTCGCACTCGTCAAAGGCGTATGGCTTGCGCTCGCGAGCGGCTACAAGGCGTCGACGGGCAATCCCGCACTCGACATTCTCGTCACACGTGGCGGCATGGAGAGCATGCTCAGCACGATCTGGCTCATCATTACCGCGCTCGCATTTGGCGGTGTGGTCGAAAAGTGCGGTGTACTCGAGCGTCTGATCGAGCCGGTCATCAGGAAAGCGAAGAGCGCGGGTGCGCTGGTGGCCTCGCTGGTGGGTGCGATTCTCGCCACCAATATCGTGACCGCGGATCAGTACATCGCGGTCGTGCTGCCCGCGCGCATGTTCAGGTCGGCTTTCGCACGACGCGGCTTCGAGCCCGTTGTGCTGTCGCGTGCGGTCGGCGATACGGGCACGCCAACCGGGGCACTGATTCCGTGGAATAGCTGCGGCGCTTATATGGCGGCGACGCCCGGCGTGTCCACACTCAGTTACGCGCCATTCGCGGTGTTCTGCTTCGTGAGTCCGCTGCTGACGATTGCGATTGCCTACGCGGGTATCCGCATGCCACGTCTTGCGGCCGGTGCTACAGAGGGGTCTGCATCCGCATCCGCTTCGACGGAGTCCGCGTCATCGTATCCAGACGAATGAAACCTGGTAAGGCGATTGATTCGAACGGAGGCAATTTCGCCATGCTCACGAATCGTTTGAATAGCGTTCTTTTCAGTTCTCGTTGTGATGTATGTCGTGTTGGTTTGCCGGGCCGCTTGAAGTCGAAAAGCTATTTACTATACTTTTAACGACTTCGAGAAAGCCCTGATTTCGTAGTTCATTCCTTTCTTTTCCCGCAGGGAGGTTTGACCATGAACAGACGCATTATCTCGCAGCTCGTTGCCTTCTCTTTTTCCGGTATTTCTCTGATTGCGATTGCGGCGGGACCGCCGCCGGACGCGGGCGGTGGCCCGATGGCCGGACCGGGCCGTCAGCAGGTGATGCCGTCCATTCCGCATCGGGACTGGCACAACGGCCAGCGTGTGCCGAACGAATACCGCCATAACAATTTCGTCATGGACGACTGGCGCGGGCACGGCCTCAAGGCGCCCCCGCGCGGACATAGATGGCTTGGGATCAACGGGGATTATGTGCTCGTATCGACGAACAACTGGGCCATTTCGACGATCGTCAGCGGCACGCAATGACGCAGTGACATTGTGCGCGCGGACATGCGCGCATGTCCGCGCTTCGTTACGTGAGTCGATGCACTGCGCCTGGCGGATCAGGTCAGCGAACACGTGAGCCAGTGATGGATGAGGCTCGCATCGAGCACCATCTCCTGCCGCGTCGGCGCCCCGAGTAATACGATAGTCTCTGGCCTGCCGTGTACGAGTACATGGATCACGACACAGTGGCCGGCCTCGTTTACGAATCCGGTTTTCTGCAACACGATAGGCCAGTTGTCGAAGCGAACCACCGGATTGGAGTTGACGTAGCGGAGTTCGCCATAGCCGGGGTGGGCGACGTAAGTACGGTCCGTCGTGAACCGATGGATGAGCGGATCGCGCGCCGCAACGGCAACGAGACGGGCCAGGTCTGTTGCTGTCGACACGTTATGCGGCGACAGGCCCGTCGGGTCACGGAACTGCGTGCGACGCATCTGGAGTGTGCGAGCCTCGTCGTTCATCGCTGCCACGAATGCGGGCCGCCCACCCGGGAAATCGCGGCTCAAGGCTGCGGCGGCCCGGTTCTCCGAAGACATCAAGGCGACATGGTACATATCGCGGCGCGAAAGCCGCGAGCCGACCGACAGCCGCGACCCCGTGAACTTGATCATGTCGCGATCACTCGCCGTGACCTGCAGAACGCCGTCGAGTGGCCGATGAGTTTTGCGCGCGACCACTGCGGTCATTAATTTGGATATCGAAGCAATGGGCCGGACTTTGTCGGCACGGCGGGCGAGGAGTGCCTTTCCGGTTCGGACGTCGACGACATAGAGCGAGTCCGAATGGAGCCGATGAGCCGCGTGCCTGTCGTAACCGCAGCGGGCGAGCAGGCGTGGCCCCGCAGTGCTGTGGTGTGCAGTGTGTCGTGTGTGCCGCAGGCGTCTGCGCTTGTGCCCGGCGATATGATGCTGCACGCGCAATGGATGCGATGTCACCGCTGGCCGACGCCTGGACGATTTGCCGTTGCTCGTGGATGGCCCCTGCACGGACGCACTCCCTGGATGCGACGCGAATGCGTTGGTCACGAATGCGGATGCAACGGCGAACGCGACAACCATGACACGGCACGTGCAACCACGAATCAAGCGTGCGGCTACCCCAATCAAACAGCCATCTCCCTGTTGCGGCCGCCTTGCGGGGCAGGGCGCACCGGACGAAACGGAATGGCAAAAGCCGCGAGTCCTTCTGCCGAAGGGCAATAGTTTGCGGTACCCGGCTTTATGCCGTCAACCCTGAAATGGACGGAAGCCGCTTGTATTTATTTCGTTATCCAATTTAATTGGAAAAATGATCCGATAATAGGTGTCGATTTTACCGGTATGACGGGGTGCTATATCGGACGCTAATTTTGCAAAGGTAGACGTCACTGCACGAATTGCTTATACTTTTCTGCGTTTCCATCACGTAATGACATATCCAATGGTGTACCGCGCGTCCTGTCCAGAGTGGCAATTCGTGTAGGTTTCACCGCATCAAACAGGGCCTCCGGTCCTTGCGCAGCACCTATCGTGCTGCCGCAATTTCTGCCGCCGTCGGGCGGCATCGTGCTCCAACGCGCTACGCGTTGCTGGGCGGAAAGCGACAACTGTACGAACGCGTGAGCGTTTGTCAGGTCCCCGATCACGCTCAATCGCCATAGGGGGCCTGGCTTGCTGCATGGCCGATGCGCCGGGCAGTCCGCTTCCTCATGTCGTTCGATATAGCGTCTTTCCTGTCCGTATTCATCACACGCTAAATCGACAAGGAGGAGTCTCGTCATGACGCAACGCACCGCCCGGATCATGGGCAGTCTGATTGTGGTCGTCGCCATCGCTGCGGCACTGGCGCTCGGCATCGGTGCCGACACATTCCGCAGCCGGGCTGGCGATCTCGCCTACTACACGGGGCAGCATCTGCTGCTCGTCGGTTATTCGATGGCGCTCGCGATTCTCGTGGGCGTGCCGGCCGGGGTCATCCTCAGCCGGCCGAAATTCAGGCGGCATGCGGAACGCGCGATGCAGATTTTCAACGTCGGTAACACGATTCCCTCGCTGGCCGTGCTGGCCATCGCGCTCGGCGTTTTCGGCATCGGCAGCGTGCCGGCCATCGTCGCGCTGTTTCTCGCCTCGCTTCTGCCGATCACGCGCAATACCTACGAAGGCGTGAAGAACGTGCCCGCCGCGCTGCGCGAATCGGCGCGCGGCATCGGCATGACCGGCTGGCAGTCGCTCACGCGCGTCGAGTTGCCGAATGCAATGCCCATCATCATCGGCGGCGTGCGCACCGCGCTTGCAATCAACGTCGGAACTGCGCCGCTCGCTTACCTGATCGGCGCCGATAGCCTGGGCTCGCTGATCTTTCCCGGCATCTACCTCGACAATCAGCCCTTGCTGCTGATGGGTGCAGCGTTTACCGCCCTGATCGCGCTCGCGCTCGACATGCTCGTCGCGGCGGGCAATCGCCAGTGGCTCATTCGACATGGAGCCGTGGCATGATTTCCCGTTTGACGAAAGGCGGCATACGCCGTGTTCTGCATCTCGCAAGCGCCTGCATGATCGCGCTTCTCGTCGCGGCGCCGTGCGCTTCGGCATTCGCGTCGACCATCCGGCTCGGCGCGAAGAACTTCACCGAACAATACGTTCTCGCGGAAATCACATCGCAATACCTGCGCTCGCGCGGCTACACCGTCGAGGCGCACTCGGGTCTCGGCAGCACGCTGATGCGTAGCGCGCTGGAAAACGGACAGTTCGACGTGGTGTGGGATTACACCGGCACGGCGGCGCTCGTCTACGACAAGATCGAAGAAAAGCTCACACCGCAGCAGATGTACGAGCGCGTCAAGGCGCTCGACGAACCGCGCGGTCTGATCTGGCTCGACGCGTCGCCGGTCAACGATACCTATGCGCTCGGCCTGCCGGGCCGCGTTGCGCAACGCACGGGTATTCGCACGGTTTCGGAACTTGCCGCGTACCTGGCGAAGCATCCGGAATCGAAGCACTTCGTCTTCGGCATGGATGCCGAGTTCGCCAATCGCCCGGACGGTCTGAAGCCGCTGCTCGCGGCCTACGGCATGCATTTCCGGCGCGCGCAGCTCAAGCAGATGGACCCCGGGCTCGTCTATACGGCGCTGCATAACGACCAGTTGACGATCGGGCTCGTGTACACGACCGACGGCCGCGTGAACGGCTTCGGCATTGTGCCGCTCGAAGACGATCTGCACTTCTTTCCGCCCTACAACGCTGTGCCGATCGTGCGCAAGGAAGTGCTGGAACGCAATCCGGAACTCGCGAAGCAGCTCAACGCACTCTCTGCGGTGCTGAACAACGACGTGCTGCAGAAGATGAACAAGGAGGTCGATCTGGACGGCAAACCCGTGCAGGACGTCGCCGCCGGGTTCCTGCGCACGCATACCTTACCGTGAAGGAGTCCGCATGAGCGTAATCGACTATCTGTTATCGAACTGGCAGGACCTGCTGCACCTCACGCTGCAACATATCAATCTCGTGGGCATTGCCGTCGGCTGCGCGATCGTCGCGGGCGTTCCGCTAGGCATCCTGATCAATCGTCACGCGTGGCTCGCCGGGCCGCTGCTCGGTCTTGCGACCGTGATTCTCACGCTGCCCTCGATCGCGCTGTTCGGGCTGATGATTCCGGTGTTCTCGCGCTTCGGGCAGGGCATCGGCGCGCTGCCTGCAATTACGGCCGTGTTTCTCTATTCGCTTCTGCCGATCATGCGCAATACGCACCTGGCGCTTGCCAGCGTGGACGCCGGTATCAAGGAAGCGGGCACGGGCATCGGCATGACGGCCTGGCAGCGGCTGCGGCTCGTCGATTTGCCGCTTTCGGTGCCGGTCATTCTGGCGGGCGTGCGCACGGCGGTCGTGATGAACATCGGCGTGATGACGATCGCCGCCGTCATCGGTGCGGGCGGCCTCGGCACGCTGATCGTGCGGGCCATCGGCCAGAGCAGCATGATGAAGCTCGTGGTAGGGGCGGTGCTCGTCAGCATTCTGGCCATTGTCGCCGACCTGATTCTGCAGGCGCTGCAACGCGCCTTGACACCGAAGGGAGTACAAAAAACATGATCGAACTCGACAAGCTGACCAAGACGTTCCCGCGCAAGGACGGGCAAACCGTGCGCGCCGTCGACTCGGTGAGCCTTTCGGTGCCGGAGGGGGAAATCTGCGTGTTCCTTGGGCCGTCGGGCTGTGGGAAAACGACCACGCTCAAGATGATCAACCGCCTGATTGAGCCGACTTCCGGGCGCGTGCTCATCAACGGCGAAGATACGGCGGGCCTCGACGAAGTGAGCCTGCGCCGGCGTATCGGCTACGTGATCCAGCAGATCGGCCTGTTTCCGAACATGACCATCGAGGAGAACATCACGGTCGTGCCGCGTTTGCTGGGGTGGGACAAGCAGCGCTGCGCCGCGCGCGCGGCCGAACTGATGTCGATGGTGGCACTCGATCCGAAGCTATACCTGAAGCGCTATCCGCGCGAACTGTCCGGCGGCCAGCAACAGCGCATCGGCGTGATCCGCGCGCTCGCGGCCGATCCGCCGGTGCTGCTGATGGACGAACCGTTCGGCGCAGTCGATCCGATTAACCGCGAATCGATCCGCAACGAGTTCTTCCAGATGCAGCGCCAGCTCGGCAAGACGGTGATCATGGTGAGTCACGACATCGACGAGGCGATCCAGCTCGGCGACCGCATCGCGGTGTTCCGTCGCGGCCAGCTGATCCAGTACGACCACCCCGACACGCTGCTCGCGCGGCCTGCCGACGAGTTCGTCGCGCAGTTCGTGGGTCAGGACAGCACGCTCAAGCGCCTGCTGCTCGTGAAGGCCGGCGACGCCGCCACGCAGCCCGAGACCGCGCAGGCCGGCACGTCTCTGGCTCAGGCCTTTGCCACGATGGATGAAAGCGACACGCGCCACCTGACCGTGCTCGATGAAACCGGGCGGGCGCTCGGATACGTGGCCCGCCGGGCGGCGCGCGGCGCCGAGGGGGTATGCGGAGACCGGCTGAGCAACTTTCCCGCGACGGCGTCGATCGACGACAACCTGCGTATCGTGCTGTCGAAGATGTACCAGTTCGCCGCGTCGTGGTTGCCGGTGCTCGACAACGAGGGGAGCTACCTCGGCGAAATTACGCAGGACTCGATTGCACAGTACCTGAGTTCGGGCCGCTCGCGCCAGGCGATGGCCGCCTGAGGGTCAGCGCGATTCGGTGCGCGCGGCATCGAATCGTTAACACGCTTCCCGTTTTGCCAAGCACGTCGCAAAACGGGAAGCGTGCGATGCCGTGAGGCATCTTTCAGGAATGAACCGCACCGGCAGAGAACTGCGCATTCTGTTTGAGCAGTGCGGGAGCCAGGAAAGCGCCGATCGTGAGGCCCATGCTTTCGTGATGGCTCGCGTACCAGCCTTCTTCGTGCGTCAGGTTCATCGTGCCGATGCACACACCGTCGTAGGCAATGGGAATGTTCAGTATCGAGCCGAGGCCCATGCCGGCCATCACCGCGTGGTCGTCGAACGCTTCGCGAATGCCTTGCGAGGTGGCGGCGCGAAACGGCCTGAGATCCTGCAAGATCTGTTTTGCCCAGGCGGTGCCTTGCTTCTTCTTGCGGCCGCCAAGCGGATAAACGTCCGGCATGTTCGTGTAGACGCGTTCGACTTCGTGGTGTTGCGCGTCGTACGACATGATCGTCAACAGCCTGAAGCCTATCGTGCTCGCGGCTACCTCATGAACCGCGCGGAAAATTTCGTGCGGCTGATTTTTCAGGCGGATCGCCATCGCGAGACGTTCGAGGTCGGCAATGGTCAGTGCCTGCGTGTCGCGCAGCACAGGCTCGGTCGGGTTGGCTTGCATCGTTTGCATGGAAGAGTCCGAAAAAGGGCGGTGCGTTCAGCTGTGCAGGCGGGAAGAAGACTTGAGCTGGCCCGCTGCGTCAGGCGCCGGTGCGAACTCGCTGGCCTCGATGTCTTCGAGCGAGCGGTTACGCGTTTCGATACCGAGGAAGAACACGACGCAAGCGCCGACCAACAGCACCGCCGTGGTCATCGCGAACACCCCGAGGAAGCCCGATAGCGGATAAACGAGGCCGACCAGAATCGGCGCGCTCACTGAGCCAATGCGGCCGAACGAGGACGACGATCCGGTGCCGGTCGTACGCACCGCGGTCGGAAACACTTCCGGGGTGTAGGCATAGACGCCGGCGAAAGCGCCGTTCATGAAGAACGACAGCGCGATGCCTGCGGCCATGATCTCGAGGCCGGAGTGAGAGAACGCGAGCGTGATCGCCGCAATTCCGCCAAGCAGCATGTAAGACGCGACCACGCCTTTGCGGCCGATCTTTTCATTGAGCCATGCAGCGGAGAAATAGCCGGGAATCTGCGCGCCGTATATCGCAATTGAATAGCCGAAGCTCTTCGTGATCGTGAGTCCTTCCTTGACGAGCAGGCTCGGAATCCACGAGAAGAACGAGTAATACGCGAAGGCCACCGAGAACCACATGAGCCAGCTCACGGCGGTAGTGCGCGCGAGCCGCGGCGACCACAGCGCGAGCACGTTGTGCAACGCGCCACCGCTCGCGGGCGCGGCCGTGGGCAGCGGGGCCGCGGTGCTTGCCGCGCTCACGGGGGCGAGCGTAATGCCTTTGCCGACGAACCATGCTTCGATTGCGCTGACGATGTCGTTTGCCTCGGTCGCGCGGCCCTGGCTTTCGAGCCAGCGCGGCGATTCGGGCAGCGTTCTGCGCCACCACAGCAGCATGACGACGGGCAGTGCGGTGATGACCGCGAGATAACGCCAGCCGTCGGCGAAGTTGCGCACCACGGCGAAACCGAGAATCGAAGAGCTCAGGTAGCCGAACGACATGAAGCCGACCAGCGCGCCGCAGAACATGCCGCGATAGCGCCGCGGCACGAATTCGGCGAGGAACGGTGCGATGACGACGGTCTCCGCACCCGAGCCGAAACCGGCGACCACGCGTAATGCAAAGAACGTGTGCCAGTCCTGTGCGGTGGCACTCGCGAGCGACGCGACGCAGTAGATCGCGAGCGCGCTCATCATGATGCGGCGGCGGCCGATCACGTCGGCAAGCACGCCCGAGAGGAACGCGCCGAAGAAGTAGCCGATATAGGTGCTACTCGCGACGAGGCCGGTTTGGGCACTCGTCAATTGCCAGAGCTTGCTCACGACCGGCAGCAGGAAGGCGAGCGACGACGAATCGAGGCCGTCGAACATGTATCCCAGTCCGCCGATCAGCAGCAGTCTGCGATGAAAATTCGATATCGGCAGTCTTTCAAGACGGGCGGCGACGGCGGACACGGCAACTTCTCCTGATGATGCTGATGAAAATGGCGCGGCGAGCGCCGCGCGTTCTGTACTTCGGGCTGCTTATCGCCCGATTGCGTAGGCTTGCATCTGACGCGGCGTGGCGGCGCCACGCAGCAAACCGTTTCTGATGCTGACCGCGCACACGCGGCCCAGTGCCCACGGTTCCGCGACGGTCAGGTCGTGACCGCGCGCGCGCAACTCGGCGAGCGTGCTTTCCGGGAAGCGCGACTCGGCGGACATCTTGCCGAGCTGCATCGCACGCGGATAGAACGAGCCGGGGAAGTGCGCGGTCTGGAACGACGGCGCATCGACGGCGGCCTGGAAGTTCATGCCGCCATGCACGTGCTTGAGGAATAGCTGCAGCGACCATTGATCCTGCTGATCGCCGCCCGGCGTGCCGAAGGCCGCGTAGGGCTTGCCGTCGCGCGTGACGAGCGTGGGCGACAGCGTGGTGCGCGGACGGCGGCCCGGACCGAGCGACGAAGGCAGGCCTTCTTCCATCCAGAACATCTGCGCGCGCGTCGTGACGTTGAAGCCGAGGCCGGGCACTGCCGGCGACGCTTGCAGCCAGCCGCCGGAAGGCGTGGCCGAAACCATGTTGCCCCAGCGGTCGACGACGTCGAGATGCACCGTATCGCCGCGCAGTTCAGGCAGCGGCGCGAACGTCGGTTCGCCCTGGCCGAAGCCGCCCGCCTGTTCGCGGCCGGCATTCGCGATGATGCGCGCGGCGCGCTGTTCGCTGTCGCCGAGTTGCCCGGGGCGGAATTCGAACGACGCGCGGCGCGGATCGACGAGCTTGCGACGCTCGTCGTTATAGGCATCGCTGAGCAGCACGTCCATCGGCACATGCGAAAACGCGGGGTCGCCGTAGAACACGTCGCGATCGGCAAATGCGAGCTTCGAACACTCGATGACCGTATGAACGAAGTCCGGCCCGAGCGGGTCCATGGCGCCGAGGTCGAAACCCTTGAGCAGCGCGAGCTGCTGCAGGAACATCGGCCCCTGGCCCCACGGTCCGGTCTTGTGAACGCGTAGGCCCGCGTAGTCGTACGAGACCGGGTCTTCGTAGGTGGGCTCCCAACGCGCCAGATCGCCTGCATCGAGCAGGCCGTAATTGCGCTGGCCCGAGGTGTCGAGCACGGCCGTCGAACGGAAATACTGGTCGATCGCATCGGCGACGAAGCCGCGATAGAACACGTCGCGCGCGCGTTCGCATTGTTCGGCGCGGTCGCTGCGCGTATTCGCTTCGCGCAGGATGCGCTTGTAGGTCTCTGCGATCGCGGGATTGGCGAACAGATGGTTGGGCGTCGGCACTTCGCCGTTGCGCAGCCACTGCTCGGCCGAGGTGGTCCATTCGGTGCGGAAGAAGTCCTTGATCGCAAGGATCGACGCCGCCATGCGCGGCAGCACCGGATAGCCGTTTTCCGCGTAACCGATCGCGTAGCTCAGCACGTCTTCGAGCGGCAACTGGCCGTAATCGCGCAGCATGGCCATCCATGCGCCGAACGCGCCCGGCACCACGGCGGGCAGCAGACCCGTGCCCGGCACGACGTCGAGCCCCAGGTTGCGCATCCGTTCGATGGTCATGCGCTCGGGCGTTACGCCCTGGCCGCACAGTACGCGCACCCGGTCTTCGCGCGCGCTATAGAACACGACCGGCAGTTCGCCGCCCGGACCATTCAGATGCGGCTCGACGATCTGCAGCACGAAGCCGGCTGCCGCGGCGGCATCGAACGCATTGCCGCCTTTTTCGAGGGTGGCCATTGCCGAGGCGCTCGCGAGCCAATGTGTCGAGGACACCATACCGAAGGTGCCGATCAGTTCCGGACGGGTTGTAAACGACATGCGCGACTCCTTTGCGACGGCGGGACCAATGATGGAACCAATTATGAATGGTTCCATTGTAAAAGATAGAAGAGTAAAGCTAATGCAACCCGGTTGCACCCGGTGTTAACCCGATATACACGGCCAGTATAGCGGATAAAAAATACCCTGAAGGACGGCGTGCGGTCTCGCCGGGATTCTGATATCGTTTAAACCAATTAATATTGGTTCGGGAAAAATGGAAAAGCCGGTACTGGATGCGTTGCTCGACTACATTGCCCGGCATCGCCTGAAGGATGGCGATGCGCTGCCGCCCGAACGGACGCTTGCGGAAGAACTGGGCGTGAGCCGCCGCGAGTTGCGCTCGGCGCTGGCGTCGATGGAAGCCTCGGGCCGCGTGTGGCGTGGCGTCGGCCGTGGCACTTATCTCGGCGCCCGGCCGCTAAAGTTCGCGCCTACGCTGCGGGGGCTGCGCGTCGGCACCAGTCCGGCGGACATCGCCGAAATGCGCCTGCTGTTCGAACCGGCGCTTGTCGCACTGGCGGCGACGAAGGCGAGCGGCGACGATCTGCAGGAGCTGGAAAAGTGCGCGCGTAAAAATGCTGCCGCGAAAACCGACGACGAATGGCAGCAATGGGATCACCGCTTTCATCTGCTGATTGGCCAGGCTACGCGAAATCCCGCGCTGATTGCGTTGATGGAAGTCATCAACGGTATGCGTGTGAAACCGGAGGTCCGCGAAAAAACGGCCGCGCAGGAGACGCGGCAGTATTTCGCGCAGCAGCACCAGGAGATCGTCAATGCGCTGAAAGCACGCGACGCGGAAGCGGCGGCGCGCTACATGCGCGAGCATTTGCTGAGTGTTCAGTGGCGCGCGTCGGCGAAGGTGGATGAAGTCGTGGCGCGGCAGATTTGAAGAATGCGTTTTTCCGGCTTTTTCTCTACTGCGCCAGTTTTCTGTTCAACCGGCGCATGCCGTTGAACACCGCATCGGCGACGTCCATCGGAAAGTCGTCGGGCAGTTGCGACGATACTTCATCGATGACCGTATCGGTTCGCGCGGTCAGTTCGTCGATCATCGTTTCGACGGCCGCGGCGGAAAAACCGGTGCGTTGTCCTTCGGCAATCCAGTGTCTTCGCTGGATCTGATTGAGCAGGTAGTGGACGTTTTTGCCGCGAACGGCCATCGCGAGTTTCACTCTTTGCACGGCTAGACGGCTCGGGCCCGAACCGATGATCGGATGCGCGGAGAGCACGTCGTAAAGCGGCGTCGATTCGTAACGATTGCCCGCGAGATGCGCGATGCTGAAGTTCTTCGCATGGCCATCGGTGGCGGCGAGTAGCCAGAAAATCATCTGCGTCGTGAAAAAGTTGCGCCGGTCCGTTGCGGCGCGAGACGAGCCGGCGAGTACTTCCATGATGGTCTCGATACCCGGGCCGCCATCGGATTCGTATTTATGAAGCGCCGATGTGCCGGTTGCCTGGCACATGTCTTCTTGCGGCAGCCGCACGATCCACGTTGCGTCGCTCGATGGTCTGCGATCGAACCGCTCGACGATCAATGCTTTCTCTTCGTCGAAGCGCGCGATTTCGCAGTGGGCAACGGGCAGGCCGTAAGCGGCGACGATGTGCGAACAGAGCCATTCGTTTTCGACCGACGTGCGCATGTCGGCGCGCATGTTGCCGACGAGCCCGAGCGGCAGCTTGAAGATATGCGTGGTCGGCGTGCTGCCTTCGGGCAGCAGCCAGCGATTGCGATGACGAAGCAGCGCGGTTTTCTCCTGCGCCCCGGCGATCGACAGGCGCAGGTCTTCGAGCGGATCGTGCTGGCCGAGCGGTGCCGCCGAGGTCGTGCCGCGCAGCAGGGCGGCGACGTCGCTTTCTCCAAGCGCGCGTCCCTCGATGCTCGTGAGGTCGGTGGGCGCTTCGTCGGGCGGCAGCATCTGCAGCGCGCCGACGCAGTCGCGGCCGAGCGCGGCAAGCAATGGAAACGGCGCGGTGCTGCCGGTCCGGTAACGCGTGGCGATGCGGCGCCGGATCGGTTCGCTGTCGGGCAGCAGATTGTCGAAATAGTCCGCGACGATCTGGCCGCGATATGGCTGATTGCCTGGTGTAAAAGGCAGTGACAGCGAGAGCGGGCGCCCTTGCGGATCGTCGATCCATTCGTCGAGATACGTCAAACGCTCGCCGTTGCGTGTCGTTTCCCAATAGCCGACCTGCAAGCCGTTCATCCACAGATTCAGGCGGCTTTGTGTGCTGCGTGCCATGCTCACCATTCCTCGCGTTTTTTGCCGGTGTTCGCGGATTTCGCGGCGGCGCGTGCCGGTTCGGACGCGCTATTGCCGCGCGTGGTCGTGCTGGCGGGCGGCTTCTTCGCGGCGGTTCGCGGGCGAGCGGACTTCGCCGCCGATGTTGGCTGTTTGCGCGGCGTTGCGGTGGTGCGCTTTTCGCCGATGCCTGCCGTGGTAGTGGTTTTGCCGCCGACGCGCCGGGTGGGCGCACGGCTGGTTGATGGCGGCGCGACACTTGCCTCGGCGGCTTCGCCTGGCGCCGCGCCGGTCTGCGCGAGTTTCAGATCGACCTGCAATATCCGCAAGACCTTGAACAGACGTTCGACGCTGACGGCGGCCGGATTCGCTTCGAGTTGCGCGTAAGTCTGCTGCGTGACGCCGAGGCGGCTGGCCATCGCGGCCTGGGTGAGTGCGGCGGCTTTCCTGAAGCCTTGCAGGATTGGTCTCAACTGGCTCAGCGTCTTGATGGGGTAGTCCACGACAGGTCTCCGGCCGGCTTCGGCGTGACAACAGGCCAAAGCCTGTAAATGACTCGTACAGTCTATACCCTGTATTTTTCAAATACAAGCTAAAGACTGTTAATGCCGAAGATATGGCCGTTCGGATCGGCGTGACGCGGATAGAACATTTAACGCAACTAACGGTCAACAGTTTCAACCCCTTCTTTCGCTGCTTCGCAGCCATTTCAGACTATTGCCATCAGGTCGCGATCGAGCGTAACTGAACCGATCGAATTTGAATAATTGAAACGTCAATCGCTCTTTATTGATTAATGTAAAAACATTGAAAATTGAGAGGAAAAATAGAAGATCATATTTCACAAAAAATTGACGAAACTCATATGTAATGCTTCCGGCATATAAAAGACTCGTTCAATAAAGCGATGAGTGTTTACGCGCATTGCATTCCTTTACCCGTTATTCGATCGTCAATTTATTCAATAGCATTGTTGCGCGAAGGGCACGACAGCAGGCTTGGAAATTACAGAAAACTCTGTAGACTCTATGGCGTGCCTGAGGTGCACGCGCGTTAGCAAACCATTTGAATTCGTCGAGAGAATTTCAGGTCTCGCAATAGCTATTTCTCTATTGAACCTGATTCGATGAACCATGCCGACCCGGTGAACCTGAAAAGGAGATTCGACGAGACCGAGACCGATCATTCTTCCAAATAACTCGATCGATGCCGCAGGTATTTCGGCGGCAGGCCGCTGGAGAACATTATTTCCATGGAGTATGTAATGGCAATCAAACCACAATGGCGAACGCTGTTATCTCTGACTTTCCTGTCGCTGGCCGTGATGAGCAACGTCGCGCGCGCGGACAACATTCCAATTGTCACGGGTCAGCAATGGATGGAGTCGTCGCCGGAAGCGAAGAAAGCCTATCTCGTCGGGATTGCCAATCTGATCGAAGTCGAGCGCGCCTATGCCGGCAATGCGGCGAACGCCAGCGACATCGCGCAGCGCTTTGGTAAAGGCATGCAGGGGCAGACGCTCGACAGCGTGCGCGTGGGGCTCGACAACTATTACGCATCCAATCCGACGATGATCCAGCACCCGGTGATCGAGACCCTCTGGTTCCAGATGGTCGTGCCCGGGCTGAAGAAAAACCAATAAGGAGAACGATCATGAAACGACTTGGATGGATCGTGAGCATCGGAACGCTGGTTGCGATGATCGGCTGCACGGACATGAGCCCGCAGGCGCAGGGAACGATGAGCGGCGCCGCGCTCGGCGCCGGCGCGGGAGCGGGGATTGCGGCGATCTCGGGTGGCGATGCCTGGACCGGCGCGATCATCGGCGGTGCGGCGGGCGGTGTGGCCGGCAATATGCGCGGCCGCTAATGGAACGATGAGCAGGGGTGTACGGGACGCGGCATGTATCGCGTCCCGTACTTTATTCATGAACCGGATGGCTTGATCCGATTGAGCGAGTCATCGGGCGAGTCGATCTTTTCCATGCCGCTGAAAGGTGTTCGTTGCATCGGCTCCTTCACAACTTCCCCACGACCTCCCCACGATGAGTGCGGGAATTCCGTGCAGTTTTCCTCGCGTCGAATTCCGGATAGCGCAGCGCGTCGATCTGATCGGCCTGTTTCATTCGCGCTTGCGGCATCGCCGCGCACCTCAGGTCGTTATGCTAATCATCCGGCAGTGCCTGCCGTGCAACGGCCATAGAGTTTGAACGGATGATTAAAAGACCTTAGGATATCCAGACCGGAACGCCGTCGACACGACGGTCTCAGCGTCCGACGCGGACAGTAGTCTGCGTTGCGGTGCAACCTTCATCAAGAGAACACGAATGCTACGCACGTCGCTGAAGGTCATCAAGATAAGTGCATGGGTTGTGATTCTGTCGGCCGTACTCGCACTCGGTCTGCGCGCATGGTACTCGCAGCGCGGTCCGGCGCTGTCGGTCTGGCATACCTATGTGCCGCGCGAAATGACCGCGGAAGAGATGGACACCGGCGACTGGAACGCCTATATGAAAGCGGAAGCGCGCATTTTCGAGGACGTGCGCGTCAATGTCGTCGAAAAGCTGAAGCCGTCCGAGCGCGTTGCGGCGAACCGGTATTACGAGGGCTCGCCGATCTTTCCGCCGCATTTTGCCTACGACTGGAATCACTCGTACATACTCGAACCGTCGGGGCCGCCCGTTGGCGCGGTGGTGTTGCTGCATGGCATGACGGATTCGCCGTACAGCTTGCGGCATATCGCACGCAACTATCGTGATCGCGGTTTTGTCGCGATCGGCATCCGCTTGCCGGGGCACGGCACCGTGCCGGCCGGGTTGACCGACGTTCACTGGCAGCAATGGGCCGCGGCCACCCGGCTTGCAGTGCGCGAAGCGCGCCGGCGTATCGGCCCGGACAAGCCGCTCGAACTGGTCGGCTTCTCGAATGGCGGCGCGCTGGCGCTGCAATATGCACTGGATGCGATCGAGAACCCGGCGCTTACGCGTCCGACTCGCGTCATTCTGATTTCACCGATGATCGGCGTGACGCGTTATGCGCGCTTTGCCGGTCTCGCGGGACTGCCGGCGATATTGCCCGCATTCGAGCGCGCCGCATGGCTTGGCATCGTGCCGGAGTTCAA
>Ga0154001_1000252_pt1 | contig 17046 bp, 15 predicted proteins | sample TSNJ085MetaG_FD_104699 | JGI IMG/M metagenome (GOLD analysis project Ga0154001, IMG submission 104699) | Attine ant fungus gardens microbial communities from New Jersey, USA - TSNJ085 MetaG | ecosystem: Host-associated > Fungi > Mycelium > Unclassified | place: USA: New Jersey, Wharton State...
CTATGCGGACAAGTACGGCCTGTCGGTCGCGTGCATGCGCATAGGCTCGTTTCGCCCCGATGACGAGCCTGCCGCGCCGCGCCATCTATCCACCTGGATCAGCCATCGCGACATGGTGCAGCTTGCGCAACGTTGCATCGATGCGCCCGACTATCACTTCGTGGTCGTATATGGGGTATCCGGCAATGCGCGCAATCGCTGGAGCAACGCCAACGTGCACCTGCTCGGCTACGCACCCGAGGACGACGCGGAGCGGCACGCGGCACGGATTGCCGCGAACGGCGCGTCAGAGGACGCAACGGAAGCGCTATTTCACGGCGGCTTCGGCTGTCGGGTGGAATTCGCCGGCGACGCCTCGCGCATCGACTGAGCGAAGCCGCAACACGCTCGCGTACGCTAGGCCGACGCGAGCCGTTCTGTCTGCCGCTTGAAGACCGGCGACACGCTGCTGTTGCGGCCTAGCTCGTCCGCGGCCAGTTGCAACGCGGCGCCCAGTTCTTCCATGCGCGCCTCGGTCAGCCGCGTCATCGGCCCGGCGATGATGAGCGTGCCGAGAATCTCGCCGCGCGGATCGCGCACGCAGGTCGCCATCGAATTCATCGCGGGCAGGAAGACGTTGGTCGTGATCGCGAAGCCGCGTTTCTTCGCCGCCTTGACGTGAGTCAGCACGGCCTTGATCGTGGTCGGCGCCGCGGGCCCGAAATTGGCGGGATTGGGCAAGCCCTGCTTGCCGAGCAGGCGGATCGCATCGTCTTCCGACTTCGTCGCGAGCCATGCATAGCCCGCCGCGCTGCACCAGATACGCACGGGCGCGCCCATCTCCGGGTCATAGCGCAGGCCTTGCGTCGCGCCCTGCGCCTTGGCGACGTAGACGAGCTGATCTTCGTCCAGCAGCGCGAGGCGAACCAGTTCGCCGCTCTGCGCCGCGAGGCGCTCCAGCGTGGGCTGCGCAATGTCCGTGATGCCGCCCGCGCTGAGAAAGCGCAGACCGAGCGACACCACCTGCATCGTCAGCGTGAATTCATCGTGCCGCTCGTCCCGGCGCACGTAGCCTTCTTCCATGAGATCGGCGAGCAGGCGATGAGTGGCCGATAGCGGCGCATTCGCGGCAACCGACAACTCCGACAGCGTGCGGCCGGCCGGATAAAGGGAAAGCTCTTCAAGGATGCGGAAGGTCCGCTCGATGATGGCGCTCACGACGAATCCTCTCCTCAATGGTCAAGCGGATAAAAGCGTACGAAATAGTATGTCGAAGTTCTTTCCAAATTGGAATAGCCTTACAGGAAAGGACTGCGCACTTTGCCGGCGCGCCGGGTCTCACGAGGCAGGCTGGCAACGCCCTACCGCTTCGAAAAACGAGGTAACCAGCGGCGTGTCCTGCCGTTCGCGCAGACAGCAGACATGAATATGCGTCGTGATGGGGTTGCCCTTGATCCTGACCTTGTGCAGCCGCCCGTCGGGAATGTATTCCGACTCCGACATGGTGCCGACGCCGAGACCGCGCGCAATCGATTCGCGCAGCGCTTCGCGGCTGCCGATCTCCATCGAGATGCGCGCCTTCAGGCCGATCTTGTCGAGCGCGTCTTCCAGCGCCCGGCGCGTGGTCGAGCCCTGCTCGCGCATCAGCAGCGGCACTTCGGCCAGTTCCCGCAAATCGATCTCGTCGCGTTGCGCGAGCGGATGCGCCGCGTTCACGCAGGCGATCACGGGATAACGCGCGTACGGCTGCATATAAAAGTGCTCGTTTTCGAGCGCGCTCGCAATCGCGCCGACATCGCACACCGCCAGCACGCCGACGTCGCACACGTAGTTGTCGAGGTCGCGCAGCACCTCTTCCGAATTGCCGAGCGTCACCGACAGGTTCATCGCCGGGCGCAACTCGTGATAGGCCTCGATCATGTCGATGATGTGATACGGCCCCACCGCGCCGATCTTCAACGTGCCGTGCACGAGTTCGCCGCTGTCGCGCAGCAGCGAACTCGCGTCCCCTTCGAGGCTCGCCATCTGCCGCGCGATGGTCAGGAATTCCAGACCGACGCTCGATAGATCGACGCGCCGGCCACGCCGGTGAAACAGCTGCACCGCGTATTCCTGCTCGATCGCCTGGATTTGCGAGGTGATCGTGGTCTGACTGGTCGACAGCGCCTTGGCTGCCGCCGTGAAGCCGCCGTACTGGACGACGGCGAGAAAGGCGCGAATCTGTATCAGGGTCATGGCGCGTTTGATCTGTTTTTTCGGTCGATTGACCGAATTTTTTCGGAAATTTCGATGATATCCGCGCCATGTGACAGATTGATTCCATGACCGCCCGCATCTCCCGCGCGCTTCGGGGAATACCCTCAATTCCCGGAAACAACTTGCAAAATGGAAGTCACTTCCATAATATGCGACGCATGTAAAGGCGTGAACCGCGAGCGCGACATGCGCGTCCGGCGCGTCTTCGTCACCCGCACATCAGGCCACCAGGAGGAAAACCCCATGACCGCCAGCACCCACGGACTACTCGCAATATGGAGCACCGTTCAGGAGCCGTTCGAAACCGATTATCTGCACTGGCTCACGCGCGAGCACATATTCGAACGGGTCGGGGTGCCGGGTTTTCTCTCGGGCCGCGCGTACCGCCGGCGCGACAGCGCCCCGTCGGAATACGTGATCGTGTACACGCTGGAGAACGCCGCCGTCATGGCGAGCGAGGGATATATCGAACGACTGAACAATCCGACGCCGTGGACCCAGAGCGTCATGCCTCACCTCGGGCAGTTTCGTCGCGGCGGCGGCACGACGATCGTGCGTGCGGGCCAGCCCGGCGCTTTCGGTTCGCGCCTCGCGATCGCACGCTTCGACAGGTTGCCCGCCGCGGTCACGCAGGAAGCGCTCGACGCGATCGCGGCCCTCGATCGCGTGACGCAGACGTGGGTCATGACCGTCGCGCCGGATGCCACCTCGATCGCCACCCGCGAAAAGTCGATGCGCACGGGCACGGAAGGCATCTTCAACAGCGTCATGGCGGTCGAGGCACTGGACGACGCCTCGCTGAACCGGGCGACCGACGCCGCCCAGGCGTTGACGCGTCACGACTGCCGCTTCGAGCCGTACGACTTGGTTTTTTCCTTTAGCAAGACTCATTAATTCCAGGCCCATGCCGATGCACGGCCATGCCGCGTCGCGAGCCGGGTCTCGCGCTGCGGCATGCCGCACACCCAGGCCCATGACAATTCAGGAGACAGCATATGTCAGACGTCAATGTCGGATCGTTTGCCGACGACGCGATGCAGCAGGCCCAAACCCTCGATCGCGCGGTCGTCAAGGCTAGAAACAGGCTGGTGCCGTTCCTGCTGCTGATGTTCGTCCTCGCGTTCATCGACCGGGTCAACGTCGGCTTCGCCAAAGCGCATCTGCAGGACGCGACGGGCATCAGCGACGCCTCTTATGCCTTCGGCGCCGGGCTGTTTTTCATCACGTATTTTCTCTTCGAAGTACCGAGCAATCTCGGCCTCAACCGTTTCGGCGCGAAGATCTGGATGTGCCGGATCATGGTCACCTGGGGCATCATCTCCACCGGCGCGGCCTTCATCAACGGCAACGTCTCGTTCTATCTCCAGCGGCTCCTGCTGGGCGCGGCCGAAGCCGGGTTCTTCCCCGGCATGGTCCTGTTCCTGACTTTCTGGTTCCCGGCGAAATGGCGTCTGCCGATCATCGCGCTGTTCTATTGCGGCACACCGCTCTCGTTCGTCATCGGCGCGCCGATCTCCAGCGCGATCCTCGGCATCGGTGCGCATCTCGGTCTTGAGGCGTACCAGTGGATGTTCGTCATCGAGGGGCTCGCCTCGGTCGTGGTCGGCATCTGGGCGTTTTTCTATCTCAGCGACAAACCGCAAAACGCACCGTGGCTCGATCAGCGCGAACGCAACGCACTGACGGCGGCCATCGAGGAAGAGGAACGCAAAAAGATCGCGGCGGGCCCGCACAGCATACTGGCCTGCCTGCGCGACGTCGGACTGCTGCGCTTCATCATCACGTACATTCTGATCGTGATGACCAATACCGTGATCCAGTTTTTCATGCCCTCGCAGGTCGCGAAGCTCATTGGACAAAACACCGGCGCACTGGTCGGCGTGATCGTGGCATTGCCGTGGTTCTGCGCGCTGATCGCCGTGCTGGTATTGCCCTCGCTCGCCAACAAATACCAGCGCAGCCGCTGGTGGGGCGCCGCCGGCCTCGTGGCGGCCGCCATCGGCCTGCTCGGCTCGCTCTCGCATTCGCCGACGCTGGCGGTGGCCGCGCTGTGCTTCTCGCTCGCGGGCCTCTATGGGTCGCAGCCGATCTTCTGGCAGTCGCTGACCAAATATCTCGGCGGGATGTCGGCCGTCGCCGGCATTGCCGCCGTCAACGCGATCGGCAACCTAGGTGGGTTCTTCGCGCCCAATATCCGCTCGATCACGGTATCGCTGTTCGGTTCCGCCGACCTTGGCACGGTTGCGCTGGCGTTCACGACGTTCCTCGGCGCCTTGCTGTTCCTCTTCCTGCCGCGCGGCGCGGCCATCACGAACGCAGCCGATTGAGCCGGCACGATCGCGTGGCGTAGCGTGGCATCGCGCCATGCTACGTCATGGCACGTGCCGACCCTCGCAGACTTCAGCTATCGACAGGACATCATGGAAAGACAGTATTCCTTAGCCCACCTCACGGTATTGCATCTCGCCCCCGCGGATGCGATACGCGTTGCCGCCCGCACCGGCTACGACTGCGTCGGCCTGCGCCTGATTCCCGCGCTGCCCGGCGCCCCGGCCTACCCATTGATGAACGATCGCGACATGCTGCGCGAGACGCTCGCCTGCATGCGCGACACCGGCGTGCAGGTATTCGACGTCGAGATCGTGTGGCTGTACGGAACGTTTTCGGTCGACCACTACAGCAGCTTTCTGGAAACGGCGGCCGAACTCGGCGCCCGCAGCATTCTCGTCGGTGGCGGCGATCCCGACGAGCAGCGCCTCGCCGATTCCTATGCGAGGTTCTGCGAGGCGGCGAGGCCGTTCGGGCTCAATGCCGATCTGGAATTCATGCCCTGGTCGACGGTCCGCAATGCCGCCGACGCGCAGCGCATCGTCAAGCTCGCGGGCCGGCCGGCCAATGCGGGCATCCTGATCGACGCGGTGCACTTCGAACGCTCCAATACGTCGCTCGACGACCTGCGGGCGCTACCCGGCGATCTGCTGCACTATCTCCAGCTATGCGACTGCCCGGCCGGCATTCCGCCGACGATGGACAGCGTGATCCATACCGCGCGTCACGAACGTTTGCTGCCGGGCGAAGGGGGCATCGACCTGAAGGCGTTGTTGTCGAGCACGCCCGCCGGCCTGCCGGTCTCCATCGAACTGCCCAATGACTTTCGCATCCCCGCGCTCGGCTACGAGGAATGGGCACGACGCGCGCTCGTTGCGGCGAAGAACCTGTAACGAACCGCCCGATAACGGGCCGACGTTTTCGCGCGGTGATGCGGACGGCCACCGCGCGCCGTGCCGAAGCCTGACCGAAAACAGACATAGCATGACGCCGTCGTGACACCGTCCTGTGCACCGGCCGCGCGAATAATCATAATGAAATGACTTCGGCGCAGAATGAAGTTTGCCGAAGTCCGTGCGAACGAAATCATGCCGGGCGCCATCTCCGTGGCCCATGTGCGGCCCATGCATGGCGCGGGCGCGATTCAGCGCTCACTTCACGGCGAATTTTTTAAGCATCCTCTGAGCAAAAATCGGCTGTGCGCGCTCTGCACGCCGAGCCAGCTTCTGGCAATCTTTCACTAGCAGCCGGTCGTCGCGCGTGACGCGGCGCCGGGCATTTCGCCGTCAATGCCGGTTCACCCACAGACCAGGCAGGCGCGGTTTGTCATCCTGTCGATTCAGGCGTCCGAAGGAGTTCGCCATGTCGGTCTATGTCGATGAAGGGTTCCGGCCCTGTGTCACGGAATGCGCGACAGTCGCGTTCCGCGTGTGCTGCGACGATCGCGCGCAGATTTTCGAGGTCAGCGCCGATGCGCTCGTGAAGTTCTGCGGCGCGGCGAGCCGGCGCAAGCAGGACCTGCTCGTCGCATTCGAGGATGCGCAGCAGGAAATTCTTTCGGTTGCCGCGCAGAGATGGAAGTTCGTGCCGACCGAATCGGTACGGCTCGATCTCGACGAATTCCGTTTGGTCAGACATTAGGCACAGTGTCACCGCACGCAGCGGCCCGCGCGAAAGCGAAGCGCGCGGCGCCGCTTCTTACACTCGCCTTGCTTTAAGCGTTTCTCCCAGGTGCGCGCTTACTGCTGCACGTCGAGCACCAGAAGCTGCGCGCCATCGTCCACCTGATCGCCGACCGCATACAGCACTTCGGCGACCGTGCCGGCCGCCGGCGCACCGATCGTGTGCTCCATCTTCATCGCTTCCATGACGATCAGTGGCGCGCCCTTCTCGACCACCGCTCCCGCCTCGACCAGCACCGCGATCACCTTGCCCGGCATCGGCGCGGTCAGACGTCCTTCGCCGCCTTCGGCGTCGGCGGCATGCGCGAGCAGGTTCTGCCATTCGAACGCAAGCGCCTCGCCATAACAGAACACATGGAACGTGTCGCCGTCGACGAACACGCGGCCCGTCACGCGAGCGTCGCCGAGCGTCGCGCGGAATTCGTGCGCGCCCGCGCCGGCCGACCAGCTGAAGCTTTCGCGCACGCCGTCGTGTTCGAGCGTTTGCGTGCCGCCGTCGCGCGCGAACCCGACCGTGAACGCCTCGCTGCCTGCGTGCTGGCCGCCGTCGTCGAGCGCGCGCCAGCCGAGCGTCTGCGTATAGCCGCTATTGAGCCGCCAATGCGACAGCGCATCCCACGGCGACGCACCGTGCGCGATGCCGCCCTCGCGCGTGAGCAGCGCCGCGCAGGCGAGCGCGAGTGCTTCCCTGGAGGGTTTTTTTACCGGCGCGAACAGCGCATCGTGATGACGCTCGATCAAACCCGTGTCGAGATCGCCGCTCGCGAACGGCTCGCTCGCGACGATGCGCTGCAAGAACTCGACGTTCGTATGCGGCCCGACGACCTCGCACGCATGCAACGCACGCGCGAGACGCGCCAATGCTTCCTCACGCGTCGCGCCGTGCACGATCAGCTTCGCGATCATCGGATCGTAGAACGGCGTGATCGTATCGCCCTCGCGCACGCCGCTGTCGATGCGCACCGGCGCCTTGCGGCCAGGCTCGCCGAGACCGGCCGCGTCGATCGCGAACTCGACGCCCTCGGGCATGCGCAGATGCCTGAGCGTGCCCGTGGACGGCAGGAAGCCGCGCGCCGGATGCTCGGCATAGATGCGCGCTTCGATCGCGTGGCCGTCGAGCTTCAGTTGCGGCTGCGCGAGCGGCAGCGCCTCGCCCGCGGCCACGCGCAATTGCCATTCGACGAGGTCCTGCCCCGTCACCATCTCCGTGACCGGATGCTCGACCTGCAGGCGCGTGTTCATCTCCATGAAATAGAACTCGCCGCTGCCGGTCATGATGAATTCGACCGTGCCCGCGCCGACGTAGTCGACCGCGCGCGCGGCGGCCACGGCCGCTTCGCCCATTGCGCGTTTGATGTCGGCGGCAAGACCCGGTGCCGGCGCTTCCTCGAGCACCTTCTGATGACGCCGCTGCACCGAGCAGTCGCGATCGAACAGATAGACCGCGCCGCCGTGCCGGTCCGCGAACACCTGCACTTCGACGTGACGCGGCCGCGTCAGATACTTTTCGATCAGCACGCGGTCGTTGCCGAAACTGCTCGCCGCCTCGCGCTTGCACGACAGCAATGCGGCCGCGAAATCCGCGCTGCGCTCGACCACGCGCATGCCCTTGCCGCCGCCGCCCGCGCTCGCCTTCAACAGCACCGGATAGCCGATCGCATCCGCTTCGCGCTGCAAAAGGCGCGGGTCCTGATCGTCGCCGTGATAGCCGGGCACGAGCGGCACCGCGGCCGCGTGCATCAGCGCTTTCGCGGCGGCCTTCGAACCCATCGCGGCAATCGCCCCGACCGGCGGCCCGATAAAGACGATGCCGGCCGCTTCGCAGGCATGCGCAAAATCTTCGTTCTCCGACAGAAAACCGTAGCCCGGATGCACGGCCTGCGCGCCGGTCGCGCGCACGGCCTCGATGATGCGCTCGATGCGCAGATAGCTTTGCGCCGCCGTCGAGCCGCCGATATGCACCGCTTCGTCGCAGGCGGCGACGTGTTTCGCGTTGGCGTCCGCGTCGGAATAGACGGCCACGCTCGCGATGCCGAGCCGCTTGCAGGTCGCGGCGACGCGGCAGGCAATCTCGCCCCGGTTGGCAATCAGGATCTTGTTGAACATGAGTGTCTCGATGAAGTGTGCGGTTCGGCGCCGGGTTGCTGTGTCAGCCGCGCCAGGACGGCGCGCGCTTGTCGAGGAACGACGCGATGCCTTCGCGGCCTTCCGCGCCGGCGCGTGTGCGCGCGATGCGCGCGGCGGTGTCTTCGATCAGCGCGTCGTTCAGTTCGCGGCCCGCGACGTCCTGCACGAGCCGCTTGCAGGCTCGCACCGCTTGCGGTCCGTTCGCGCACAGCGTTTGCGCGAGTTGCGCGACGCTCGCGTCGAGTTGCGCCGCGCTCACCGCTTCGCTGACCAGACCGAGACGCCACGCGGTCGCGCAGTCGAACGCTTCGGCCGTGACGAAATAGCGCCGCGCCGTCTGCTCGCCGAGCGCGCGAATCACGTAGGGCGCGATCGTGGCCGGAATCAGGCCGAGCCGCGCTTCGGAGAGGCAGAAATGCGCGCTGTCCACCGCGACGACGATATCGCAGGCCGAGATCAGGCCCATGCCGCCCGCGTAGGCGTCGCCCTGCACGCGCGCGATCACCGGCTTGTTGCAGCGGTACACGGCTGCCAGCATGTTCGCGAGCCGCATCGCATCGGCGCGGTTCTCGTCGTCCGAATAGCCGGCCATCTGCTTCATCCAGTTCAGGTCGGCGCCCGCGCAGAACGCCTTGCCGTTCGCGGCCAGCACGACCGCCCGCACGTCGTCGCGCGCATCGAGTGCGGTGAATGCCGAGGTCAGTTCGGCGATCATCGTTTCGTTGAACGCGTTGCGCACGTCCGGGCGATTCAGCGTGAGCGTCGCAACCTGGCCGGCCACTTCGAACTTCAGCGTTTCGTATTGCATGCGTTGTGCTCCTTTACCGGGCTTTCCCGCACCATCGCGTCGTGGCGCGCCATCACATTCTGAACACGCCGAAGCGCGTGTCTTCGATCGGCGCGTTCATCGCGGCCGAGAGGCCGAGACCGAGCACGTCGCGCGTTTGCGCCGGATCGATCACGCCGTCGTCCCACAGACGCGCGCTTGCATAGTACGGGTGCCCCTGATGCTCGTATTGCTCGCGAATCGGCTGCTTGAACGCCTCTTCCTCTTCGGCGCTCCATGCGCCGCCCCGGCTCTCGATGCCGTCGCGCTTGACCGTGGCCAGCACCGACGCGGCCTGCTCGCCGCCCATCACCGAGATGCGCGCGTTCGGCCACATCCACAGAAAACGCGGCGAATACGCGCGGCCGCACATGCCGTAGTTGCCCGCGCCGAACGAACCGCCGATGATGACCGTGAACTTCGGCACCTTCGCCGTCGCCACGGCCGTCACCATCTTCGCGCCGTTTCTCGCGATGCCTTCGTTTTCGTATTTGCGCCCGACCATGAAGCCCGTGATGTTCTGCAGAAACACGAGCGGAATCTTGCGCTGGCAGCACAACTCGATGAAGTGCGTGCCCTTGAGCGCCGACTCCGAAAACAGGATGCCGTTGTTCGCGACGATGCCGACCGGATGTCCCCAGATATGCGCAAAACCGCACACGAGCGTCGTGCCGTAGCGGGCCTTGAATTCGTCGAAGGCCGAGTCGTCGACGATGCGCGCAATTACCTCGCGGATATCGAAAGGCTTTCTCGTATCGACCGGAATCACGCCGTAGATACTCTTCACGTCATGGCGCGGCGGCTTCGGCTCCTGCAACACGAGCGGCACCGGCTTCACGCGATTCAGATTGCCGACGATGCTGCGCGCGATCGCGAGCGCATGCGCGTCGTTCTGCGCGAGATGATCGACGACACCCGAAAGACGCGTATGCACGTCGCCGCCGCCGAGGTCCTCGGCGCTGACCACTTCGCCGGTCGCGGCCTTCACGAGCGGCGGGCCGCCGAGAAAAATCGTCCCCTGGTTCTTCACGATGATCGACTCGTCGCTCATCGCCGGCACGTAGGCGCCGCCCGCCGTGCACGAACCCATCACGACCGCGATCTGCGGAATGCCGGCCGCCGACAGATTCGCCTGGTTGTAGAAGATGCGGCCGAAGTGGTCGCGATCGGGGAACACGTCGTCCTGATTCGGCAGATTCGCGCCGCCCGAATCGACGAGATACACGCACGGCAAGCGGTTCTCGCTGGCGATTTCCTGCGCGCGTACATGCTTCTTGACGGTGACCGGATAGTAGGTGCCGCCCTTGACCGTCGCGTCGTTGCAGACGATCACGCACTCCTGCCCGGCAACGCGGCCAATCCCGGTGATGACGCCCGCGCCCGGCGCGTCGTCGTTGTACATGCCGTAGGCGGCCAGTTGCGAGAATTCGAGGAACGGCGTACCCGGGTCGAGCAGTTGCGCAATGCGCTCGCGCGGCAGCAGCTTGCCGCGGCTCGTGTGCTTGTCGCGCGCGGCCTGGCCGCCGCCCTGCGCCAGCAGTTCGACCTTCGCGCGCAGATCGGCGACGAGCGCTTCGAGCGCCGCCGCATTCGCGCGGAAGTCGTCGGAACGCGGGTTCAGCTTGGATTCGATGATCGGCATGAAGTGACTCCAGGTTGCCGCTTTTTATGGGCCGACTTTAGGGCCGACTATAGGCCGACTTTATGGGCCAACAAGCACGCCACAACGCACGACGCCATGACGCCGCAACGCATGCGCACTTGCGTCACAAAGTCTCGGCAAACAGCTCGCGCCCGATCAGCATGCGACGAATCTCGCTCGTGCCCGCGCCGATTTCATAGAGCTTCGCATCGCGCCACAAACGCCCGACCGGATACTCATTGATATAGCCATTGCCGCCGAGAATCTGGATCGCCTCGCCGGCCATCCACGTCGCTTTTTCGGCGGTATAGAGAATCACGCCCGCGCAGTCCTTGCGCACCTGGCGCACGTGCCCGCTACCGAGCGTGTCGAGCTGGCGCCCCACCGCGTACAGATACGCGCGACAGGCCTGCAGCGTCGTATAGAGATCGGCGACCTTGCCCTGGATCAGCTGGAATTCGCCGATCGACTGGCCGAACTGCCTGCGGTCGTGGATATACGGCACGACCGCGTCCATCACCGCGACCATGATGCCGGTCGGGCCGCCCGCGAGCACCGCACGTTCGTAGTCGAGGCCGCTCATCAGCACTTTCACGCCACCGTTGAGCTGGCCGAGAATGTTTTCTTCCGGCACCTCGACGTCCTGAAACACGAGTTCGCCCGTATGCGAGCCGCGCATGCCGAGCTTGTCGAGCTTCTGCGCGACCGAGAAACCCTGCATGCCCTTCTCGACGATAAACGCGGTAATGCCGCGCGAATTCGCCTCGGGATCGGTCTTCGCATAGACCACCAGCGTGTCGCAATCGGGACCGTTCGTGATCCACATCTTGGTGCCGCTGAGCACATAGCGGTCGCCCTTCTTCTCGGCGCGCAGCTTCATGCTGACGACGTCCGAGCCCGCGTTCGGCTCGCTCATCGCGAGCGCGCCGACGTGTTCGCCCGAGACGAGCTTCGGCAGATACTGGCGCTTCTGCGCGTCCGTGCCGTTGCGATGAATCTGGTTCACGCACAGATTCGAATGCGCACCGTAAGAAAGACCCACCGAGGCCGACGCGCGCGAAATCTCCTCCATCGCGACCATATGCGCGGTATAGCCCATGTTCGCGCCGCCGTATTCCTCGGCGACGGTCATGCCGAGCACGCCGAGGTCGCCGAACTTGCGCCACAGGTCCATCGGGAACTGATCGGTGCGATCGATTTCCGCCGCGCGCGGCGCGATTTCTTTGGCGGCGAACGAGGCGATGCTGTCACGCAGCATTTCGATTTCTTCGCCGAGCGGGAACTGCAAACCGGGCAGATTGCGCATTGCGGTATCTCCTGAGTTCATTGGCGGCCGGGCGCGGCTCGCGCTGTGCACGCCCAAACCACGCGCATCGCACGCCCAAACGTATCAACGCGCATTTCACGCCAGATTGACGTATGCGTCAATAGGTATTTTTGAGCGTGACTCATAAATTTACGAACCGGCATCGGGCGCCGATTAGGTGCTAGTATCGCGACAATTAGGCATCAACCCTTTATCTTCCGCGCCAAGCGGCGTCACAAATCTGAATCCGACTCATATGACCGCTGCCGTAAAGACCCGATTGCCCGTCTCGCGCCGCGAGCCGGCCGGGCGCAAGTCGCAACAGCGCGTGAAGGAAATTCTTCAGGCCGGGCGCGACGTGTTCGCCGCCAAAGGCTACGAGCGCGCGACGACCGCCGAAATCGCGCAGCGCCTCGGCATTTCCGAGGCAACCGTGTTCAGCTATTTTCGCGGCAAGCGCGAACTCTGCGCGCGCGTGATCGGCGACTGGTACGACGAGATCATCGAGGCGATCGAAGCGGGCTTGCCGCGCGACGGCAGCGTGCGCCAGCAGTTCGCGTTCATCGTGCGCATGCATGTGCGGCTGATGCTCGTGAACGGCACGGACCTGTGCGCGCTCGTGCTGTCCGAAGGCCGCGCGCGTCATCACGAGTTGAGCGAAGCGCTGACCGAATTGCAGCGCCGCTACACCGCACCGCTGATGCGCGTGCTCGCCGAGGGCCAGCAAAGCGGACAGATTCGCGCGGACATGCCGCTGCGCCTGCTGCGCTCGATGGTATTCGGCCCGATGGAGCACGTGCTGTGGGACGCGACGCTGACGAACCGGCAGATCGATATCGACGCGACCGCGGATCAGTTGATCGACGTGCTATGGGCCGCGCTCACGCCGCCCGATCTCGCGCTGAGCGCGTTGCAGCGCTTTCGCGCGGAAGTGGCCGAAGCGAACCGGCGTTTCGAGGAGACCACCAGGATGGCCGAAACGGCGCAAGAGGCCGCGCAAAAGACAACGCAGGAAGCAGGCAGAAAAGCAGGCAGAAAAACGGCAAAAAAAACGGCGAACCCGAATCGTTGACGACACCGCGCATCTTGCGCCTCGAACGTCTTCAAAATTTCTACTTACGAATCGTCTTCCCTATGTCAATCCGTCTTTCGCCACTGTGCCCTTCATGCGAGGATCAGGCCCATGCCCGGACCCGTCACCACGACCCACTACGATCATGCACTCGAAGAGCAAGGCATGCGCAAGCAAGGCATGCTCGGACGAGGCGGCAACATGGGGAACGCGCTTTTTTCGATCGACTATGATTGCCTGCCCCCCGAAGCCCGCCGCACGATCGACCTGATCATTTCGGATGGGCCCTTTCCTTATCCGGGGAAAGACGGCTCGTCGTTCGGCAACCGCTTCGGCGATCTCCCCAACGGCAAGTATCTCGAGTACACGGTCGCCACGCCGGGTGTGCGCAATCGCGGCGCGCGGCGCATCGTCGCCCGTGCAACCAATGGCATGCTGTTCTTTACCGCCTGCCATTACGAACGCGTCAGCGCGCGAGGCGGCACCGCGACCGAACGGGCCCAGGCGCAAATCGACGCGACGCAGGCGCTGGACCCGGAATGGCGCAACGGCTTCTACATCATCACCGGCATGACTCTCACGCTGCGCGATGAGGTCACCAAGGCGGTCAAGCGCCAGAACGGTGCCACATAATAAGCGGCGAAACATGAGCTGCGAAACATGAGCGGTGCCGCGTAGCGTGGCCGCCGAACCCGGCGGCCCGCACGAAAAAAACGCTCACGCAAGGATGAAAAACGAGACGGTCTTCCCGCCTAGCCGAACATCGGCGGCGGGCGGACGATAATGACCTTGTCCGACTTGCCCAGTTGCAGATAATGCGGCCCGCGGTCCTTGTTGCGGCCGTTCCAGATGCGCTCTGAAATCTTTGGGCCGTAGTGTCCTTCGCCGTCATCGGCGCCATTCGACTCCGCCGTATAAAGAATGCCCTGCTGACAATCGACGTCGTAGATCAGCGCGATGTGCCCCGGCGACCGTGTCTCCACCTGCGCATCGTTCATCCATAAAATCATGTCGCTCGGCTGCACGTCGTCGAGTTCCCAGATCAGCGGGCTCTCGCCCGGCGGCCGATGGTTATGCTTGGCCTTGTTGATAAAGGTAAAGCAACTCGCGCCGCCGCTATATCGCTCGATATCCATGATCCCGAGCGCATCGTAAAAGGCCACGACGAAGCCCGTGCAATCCACGCCGAGATTCCGGTCGGCCCAAGCCTGGATATTCTCGGGCTGGACCGTGCCCGAGTCGACCGCGAGCGTCAGAATATGCTCGCAGTCGTCCGGCGAAACCTTGCCGCAATTGGCCCGCGCAAATGCGCTGTCCTTCGGCCCGAGATGCTTCTTGAGCGCCGCCGTTCGCACCGCCGCGCGCGCCTGCGCTTTCGGGCTCGAATAGTCCGCGCCGATCATGTACTTGTTCAACGACACGCTCGTCGGCCATTCGCTGCTGCCGGCCTGGAGGTTCATGTATCGATCGACGAAATCGTCGGCGGTAAAAGTGTCGCTTGCCATGTGCTGTACTCCATAACAATCGTCGCGAGAGGTCCGGCCTTGCGGATCGCACCGCTCGCGCGCTCCGCGCGCCGACGGCGTGTTGCTACTCTCCCGTGCCGCTTCTGCTCCCCCGCTTTTGCTTCCCCGCTTTTACCCTCTTACTCGCCCCCTTGCGCCACCCGCTCCTGCAAGCGCCGCCGCACCTTGCCGACGTCGATGCCATCCGGCCCCGGCGTATCGACGATCGGCATATAAGCCGCGGGGGTATGCAGCAAATACGCCTGCATCTCGTCGATCACGATGCGGTCGCTCGGGTCGTAGCCGAGGTTTGCCAGTTGCCGGGTCAACTCCGCGCGTTCCTCGTAGCTCAATTCCCGCCACCAGAACGAACGGCATGCGTGCGCGTAGGCATTATTCGAGAAGTACTGCCAATGCCCCAGTTCGTGACTGAGGATCGCCGCCCTGACCGCGGCGTTGATCGTCTCGCCGCCCGGTGCGGGACCGAGCCCCGGAATCGTAATCAGAAAATCGCGCGGACTCGCCGCTTTCCAGACACCCTGCTCCTCGCGGATCAAACGCCATCGCACCAGAATCGCCTGCAAGGTACGCTCGCCCTGATTCAGCACCACGCCCTGCTCGCGCGCGAGTTCGAAAAAATGCGTCAGCTCGACGGTGCTGAAGTTGTTGCCCGCCGTCAGTCCCGCCGGATCGGCGCCGAAGCGCCGCGCGTGAGCCACCAGCGCCGCCGCCGACACCACGCGGTCGCGCGGCATGTCGCGCCTCTCGAGCAGGGCCACCACGCGCGAAAACATGGCGCCCTGCTGCGCGAGGCTGGCGGCCTGCATCACATGGAGTCCGGGCTGATCCGTCACGGTGAACAATTGCAGACGCGCGTCGGACACCAGCGCGGCTTCGAGCTGGCCCAGCGGCAGACGGATGGCCCCGGTGTCGCCATCGACGGCGAGCGCGGGCCATGAGCGCGCGCCCGATCCGCTCGATGCACCCGACTCGCCTGATCCGTCCGGGCCATCGGCGGCACGCGCCGGCGCGTGCATGTCCACGGCAAGCGCGAACGCGGCGAACGTCACGAACAGCAGCGCCGCCCGTCTCGCGAGGGCGCAATACCCGCGATAGCGCGTCATCGGCGGCCTCCCGACAGTGTCTAATCCGTGACCGTGACGATCGTCACGCGGCGGTTCTCGGGCGCCGTCGGATTGCGCCGGTTCAGCGGATCGGCGGACCCCTTGCCGACCGACGACAGCCGCTCGGAGGCGATGCCGTCTTTCTGCGTCAGGTATTCGACCACCGCGGCGGCACGGTCTTCCGAGAGCTTCATATTGGCATCTGCCGAACCGCGCGGATCGGCATGCCCTTCGACGCGAAACCGGTAGGCCGCGAGCTTCTCGGACTGCAAGGCACCGGCGACCTTGTCGAGCGCGGCCTTCGCACTATCGGTGAGCGTGGCCGAATTGGTGGCGAACGTGATGAGGATTTGCGCGGAAGGCGTTTTCGCCGGCGCGGGCCGCGGCGCGCCTGCGGGCGGCTTGTTCGACAGCACGAAGCCGCGCGTCACGATGTTGTCGTCGGGCCCGCCGGACTGCGCGGGTTCGAGCGCCCGCGTGACCGACTGCTCGTTGATGTCCTGCTCTTTCATCACCGGTTCGGCGGCTCGCGCGGCCGCGCACAGCGAGGACAAGGCGCACAGCGAGGACAAGGCGCACAGCGCGGCAACCAGAACCGCGCCTCGCGCGCGGGTTCCGGAAGCAGAATGTGTCAGGCGTGACATACGGAAATCTCCGCGGAATTGACCGGCCATCGGACCGCGAGGCCGCCAGCGCCTCGTCGCGGACCGTCGGCGAACATGGACGGACCCCGTTGCGGGGCAGCTTCATCCTTCAAAGACGAATGACGGGAAGCCAATTTGAAACCCGTCACCTTATACGTTACTCATCCGTCATCCATCCGGCACCCATTCGACGCGGCGATGCCATCGCTACGCACCCGCGTGCGCAATCAATGCGGTCACCGCGTCCCATTCATCCCTGCCGGCGTCGAGCAGACTCGCGAACTGCGCGCCGCTCGTCGCGCCCGCGCACCGTCGCGCGGACGGCGCCACGGCCGGCGATCCGTCGCTCCACCAGAGGCTCCGTCCCGCAGCGACGGTTTCGACCAGCAGCGCGGCGAAGCCGTCGGATGCATCGGATGCATCGGGTATGGCCAGCCGCCATGGCATCGCTTCGCGCCCCTCGTTGCACCAGCGCTCGACGCGCACCGCCGCGTCGAAACCATCGAGCGTGAACTCCGGCGCGAGGGTCGACAGGGCCAATGCCACCAGCCGGTC
>Ga0154001_1000254_pt1 | contig 17033 bp, 17 predicted proteins | sample TSNJ085MetaG_FD_104699 | JGI IMG/M metagenome (GOLD analysis project Ga0154001, IMG submission 104699) | Attine ant fungus gardens microbial communities from New Jersey, USA - TSNJ085 MetaG | ecosystem: Host-associated > Fungi > Mycelium > Unclassified | place: USA: New Jersey, Wharton State...
CTGCTGCAGTGTCTCCGCATAGCGCCAGTGCGTCGTGACAGTCTTGCCGTCGAGCACGCCCGCTGCCGCGAGCACGAACACACCCGAGCAGATCGAGCAGAGTCGCGCGCCACGCTCGTAGGCGGCGCGGATTGCGCTCAGCAGCGCGGCGGGCGGTGCTTCGTCCGCGTCGCGCCAGCCCGGAATCACAATCGTGTCGGCTTGTGAGAGCAGCGTCAGCGTATGCGGCGCGCCGATCGTAATGCCGCCCGCCGCGCGGATCGGCCCCGGCTCGGCCGCGCAAACCGCGAAGCGATACCAGGGCACGCCGAGTTCGGGACGTTCGAGCGCGAACAGTTCGGTCACGCAGCCGAATTCGAAGGTGCAGAGCCGATCGTAGGCCAGCGCGACAACGAGATGGTTTTGCATGGCGCGATGTTACCGAAGATTGACGATTACGCCACTTATCCGCGTACGGGCCGGGCGGCACAATCAAACCGCCTGATCGCACCGCAGCCCCGCCCGCCGACAGGCCGTCCGCTCAACCCTGCCATCGCGCCTAGCCATGTCCGACACTTCCATGCCTTCCAGCCGCGCCGCCGACAGCGACGGCCCCAACGTCACTAATCGCGCCAACGCGGTCACTGCGATCCCCGCCGCCGACAGCACCGCCGCGCTCGCCCACTTCCACGCGTCGCTGCAATTCGAAACCGATTGTTCCGACGTCCACGCCGCGCTCGCGAGCGGCACGCCCGGCTTCGTGCTGCTCGACGTGCGCAGTCCCGCGCTGTTCGCCCAGGGTCACGTGCCGGGCGCGCTCAATCTGCCGCATGGCAAGATCGTCGCGTCGAAGCTGGCCGGCTATCCCGCCGACACGCTGTTCGTCACCTATTGCGCGGGCCCGCACTGCAACGGCGCGGCGCGCGGTGCCCTGCGGCTCGCGCAACTCGCGCGCCCCGTCAAGCTGATGGCCGGCGGCGTCACCGGCTGGCTCGACGAGGGCTTCGCGCTGAGCCGTCCCGAGGCAGCGCTGCCATGACGCGCCGCCGGGGCTTGCTGCCATGGTCCGCCAGCGCGATCTGCAACCGTGATTCGCCGCCGCGACTCGCCCCCGTGATCCACCGTTGAAACACGCCGCAAAGCCCGGCCCGGCCGCCATCCGCGCCCAATCGGGCCAGCTCGCGAAGGCATCTCGATTTGTCTAAATAAAAGCCGCGAACTGCCGATAACAGGTCAAGCCGCCCTTCTCCTGGCGGTTGGACCCCATATGCTGAGTTCCCACCCTTTCTGGTTCGTCGCTATTTCGTTTGTGGCCGTGGCGCTGGCGTCGTCCAGCGCGCCCGAACTGACGGACCGCATGTTTCTGCTTGCGCCGATGCCGCTGCGGCACGCGTGGCGGCTCGCCGACGCGCTCGCGGCGACGGCCTGCCCGCTCGCGCGCGCCACCTCGACGGCCGCGCCGCGGATCGCGCGCGCGCCCGGCAAGCCCAACCCACTCGATCTTTCGCGCAAACGTTTCGCTGCCGCGCTCGCACATCCTTTCGAAATGGCAACACGGGCCGCGGACGTCGAGACGAAATCGCAGGCCGACCAGCCGCCCTCGACGACGCGCAACGCCAGCAACACATGCAACGCAATGCCAGGCGTCCTGCCCGGCCAGCCAGTCAACGCCGGCGACTTCGGCGCCATGCTCAGGGGGAGAACAATGGCCGCGTGAGCACGCCACGCGTTGAAACGAGCTTCGCAACGACTTTTCAGAATGATTTCCCCGAAACGACTTCGGGATGACATAAAAGCATGTTGTCGTCAGTTTTCATGACGATTGGGCAGACGCCCGGCCGCAACGACGGCAACGCACAAAACAAAACAGGCAAGGTGTTGGAGATTTCATGACTTTCGACGTAGCGACGTATACCTCGTTGTGGCTGATCACGTTCCTCTGCTGTGCGCTCATCACCACGGCGCTGTCGCGCATGTTCCCGCAGGTCGTCGCATTCCGTTTCTGGGCCATCGGGTTCTATCTGAACGGCGCGTCGTCGGCCTGCTTCGCGTTGCATCTGACGTGGCGGCACGGTGTGTTTCTCGTGCTCGGCGCAACGTTCGCGCTGCAATGCCGGATCCTGATCTGGTGCGGCCTGCGCAAGCTGCTCGGCATTCGCGCGCCATGGCGCACCGGGCTCGCGCTGTCGCTGCTGTTCTGCGCGCTCTATGGCGGCGCGCTCGCGTATCCGCTGCCGATTCTCTTCCGCGCGGCGCTGCTCGCGCTGTTCTTCCTGCCGTGCCGCCTCGGCACGCTTTACGACATATGCCGGCCGCGCCGCACGCATCTCAGCCCGGCACGCTCTATCGCGGCGACCGGCGCCATGCTCGCGTCGCTCAATACAATCCTGCCGCTCGTGCTCGCGCTGCTGAACCGCACCAACCTGTCGCTCGTGCTCGCCAATCCGCGCACGACGTCGGCGCTGTACGCCTTCGTCTTCGCCGGCGACCTGCTGCTCGCGAGCGGCCTGATCGTGCTCGCGTTCAAGCTGCTGAGCGTCGAGCGCAACATGCTTGCCACGCTCGATCGCAGCGCGTCGGCGCACCGCGCGGCACGCCGCGCCATGCGCGCGCTGCGTCAGTCGAAAGAGACGCTCGGGGCGGCACGCGTGCATCACGACGATGTCGGATATGCGCCGACGGCGGCCGGCACGATTTGAGAAAGCACGGGCCGGGTGTGTGCCGGGTGTAGGCCGGCCAGCCCGTGTTTCGCGGCTTCGGATCACCGCTTTACGCCACGGCCGCGCGTCGCGGCTTCGTGCCGCGACCTCATGCCGCCACCTCGCCCCGCCGCTTTACTTCCGCTCGCCCTCTGCGCTCGCGACGAGCGCTTCGAGCCGCCGCGCCAATGCGTCGCTCGCAGGCGTCATCGGCATGCGCAACTCGTTGCGGATCCAGCCTTCGGCCGCAAGCATCGCCTTGACCGGCGACGGATTCGGCTCGACGAACGCAAGCTCGATCTGCGGCACGAGCGCCTGAAAAATCCGCCGCCCGTCGTCGAGCCGCCCATCGGCGAGCGCACGATGCAGCGCGACGAAACGCTCGGGCCGCACATGCGCGGCTGCCGCAATCGCCCCGCTGCCGCCAAGACACAGCGTACCGAAGATCTCGAGGTCGTTGCCGGCCAGCACCTGCAAGCGAGCGTCGCGAATCAACGCAAGCGTTGTGTCGAGCGAGCCCGCGCAATCCTTGATCGCCCGAATCCGCGGATGCGCGGCCAGCGTGAGCAGCGTGTCGAGTTCGAGCCGCACACCGGTGCGCTGCGGAATGTCGTACAGCACGACGGGTTGCGCACTCGCGTCGGCCAGCGCGCTGAAATGGCCGACGATACCGGTTTGCGCAGGCCGCGTGTAATACGGCGCGGCAATCAGCACGCCCGCGATCGGCAGCGGATTCAACTGTTCGATGCGCTCGCGCATGCTCGCCGTGCCATTACCCGACACGCCGACCAGTACCGGCAACGCGTGCCGCTGCGGGGTCGCGTCAGCGGCAACCTGCACCGCGTCGAGAATCGTCGCGAGCACGGCATCCTGTTCGGCGGCGTCGAGCGTGGCCGGCTCGCCGGTCGTGCCGAGCGCGACGAGACCGGCCACGCCGGCGTCGGCATAGCGGCGCACGAGCGCGCGCAAGGCGGCGTGATCGACCGCGCCGTCGGCGAACGGCGTAATCAGCGGAATCCAGATACCCGAGAAATCAGACATGTTTTCTACCTCGATGACGACCGTATCGAATCCGGTCAGCGGTGCGAGGAAGAAAGGAGAAAGCTGGGGGGCGGTCAACCGGTCGTTCCGTCGCACATCTGACGACGGAACAGCGTGCTCCGGTCAGATGAGCGGCTGTTTTTTGGCTTTGGCGTGCACGTTGAGCGAAGCGTCCATGCGTGCGAACGCCACGCTCGCGAAAGCGGTGCGGACGGAGGTCGACGGACGGAGTCGGAACGTGGAGCCGGAGTGCATGAACCGCAGTGTAACCGCGATAGCGCCGCAGCGGGTGCAGTCTGGCATGGCATGCGGGTTCGTCTTCACCGGTGACCTGCTGCTCGCGAGCGGCTGGATCGTGTTCCTCTGTTCAAGCAGCCGAGCGTCGAGCGTGACATGCTCGCTACGCTCGGGCGCGGCGCGTCGGTGCGTCGGCACACCGCGCGGCAAGCCGCGCCGTGCGCGCGCTGCGTCAGCCGAAGGAGACGCCCGGCGAGGCGTGCGGACACCAGGCCCGGCATCACCCCCGCTCAGCCTTCGACGGAGACGGTTTGAGTTCGGCGGGGCGAACTTCGCGAGGTTCGCTCTCGCGCAGCATGACCCGCACCGGCTCGCTGCCTGCGGCCGGACGTGCCAGCAGCGGCTGCGCCGGCTCGCATTTCTTGAGCTTGCCTTCGACCGAAGCGCCGCAATCCATCTGCAACTGCTGGTAATAGATATTGCCGGTCACATGCGCATTACCCTGCAGTTCGACGAAGTGATCGGCCGTCAGATCGCCCACGATCCGGCCATTGACCACCACGTCATAGCAGTGCACGTTGCCCTCGATCGAGCCTCGATCGCTCAGGACGAGCAAGGTCTGACTGCCGGCCGCGCCGCTGACGTTGCCTTTGATATGGCCGTCCATGCGCAACCCCTCGCTGAACTGAAGATCGCCGGTAATTCGCACGTCTTCTGCGATCAACGTGGCAAGCCTCGAGCGCTCGATACCTGCGTTTTTTTTCTTGCTGAACATCACGGTTTCCCCGAAAAAAGCCGCCGCTCAGGCTTTGGCGACGGCGACCCGACTCCACGACGGCACGGCATCATGCTCATGCCGCGCCTCTGTGGCAGCCGTGCATTGTTTCGCTCAGCGACGCGGCGCCGTCGCGCGGGCGGTGCCCTGCTCGCGCAGAAACGCCAGCTCGGCGCCGAGCCTCGCGACCTCGGCGGCGGCGCTATCCGCCGTCTTCTGCACCGCGCCGCGCGCGGCCGACTCTTCGGCCAGCGCGAGCCTCAGGCGAAGCACTTCCGCCTGCCGGCTGCCGGCGTCCGCGCTCGCCACGGCGCATCGATCGCACGGCTCGTGCGGCCCGCGAGCCTGGCCCATCTGCCACGCCTTCAGCGCGAACGCGCCGGCACACGCGCTCAGCATGCAGACCACGGCCCAGACGGCCATGCGCCAAGCCAGCGGCCGCGTGGGACGCAGCGTATAGCCGTGGCGGCTCAAACTCATCGTCACGCGCGAGGTGTGACCGCCCATGCGCCGCTTAACCATGAGCCGGCGGCGCAAACAGCGCGAGATAAGCGACGGGATTGACGACCTCGCCATTGACCCGTACTTCGAAATGCAGATGCGGACCGGTCGAGCGGCCGGTCGAGCCGACATCACCGATATGCTGTCGCGGCAGCACCAGTTCGCCCGCATGCACGACGAGCCGCGAGGCATGGCCGTAACGCGTGACGAACCCGTTGCCGTGATCGATGTCGATGGCGTTGCCGTAGCCCGATTTTTCGCCGGCGAAGATGACGCGGCCGCCGGCGGCCGCGAGGATCGGCGTCCCCGTGCCGGCGACCAGATCGACGCCGGGATGGAAGCTCAAACGATGCGTGAACGGGTCGCTGCGATTGCCGAACGGCGAGCCGAAGCGCGCTCCGTCGACCGGCATGCGGCCGGGAAACGCGGCATAGACGACGGCATGCCGGGCCGTCTGCCGTTCCAGTTGCGACAGCGTCGCGTCGATGCAGCTCAGTTGCTCGCGCGTGCGCTGCGCATCGGCACGGCCGCGTGCCTGCCCGGCAAGTTCATCGCAGCGGCGCGGCGGCAATGCGGGACCGCCTTCGCCGTCGGTGGCGGACATGTCGGATTCGCCATCCGATGCGGCACTGGCCGGCGCGGCGGAGCGTGGCATGGCCGGGCGCCGGGTCGGCTGCAGCGTGCTCAAACGCGTTTCGAAGTCGCGCAGCGTATCGACCTCGGCGGTGAGCCGCGCAATCCGCGGTTCGATCTGCGCGACCGACGCGTTCAGTTCGCCGAGTTGCGCGATCCGGTAGTCGCGTTCGACGTGATTTTCCTGCGGGACGACAGCGGCCTCATGAACCGGCCAGTGCATGCCGATCGCGATACCCGCGCCAACGGCCACGACGGCGGTGCCGCACGCCGCGCCCAACGCGAGCGATAACGCGGTACGACGCGTGACGAATCGCAGCGAGCCGCTTGCCAGTCCGCTGCCCAGCCGGAACGGGGCGGCCATTAGCGACGCCCGGCGCGCGTGCGGCCTCGCGCGCGAAGCGGCGCATGCGCGAGACCTCGCATGCGCGGAAACAGCCCATCGGCATGAGCCTCGATGCCACGCGCAGCCAGTGCGGCGCGCCGGGTAAAACGGAACTGCGGAGAGAACGGCGAAGGGATCAGCGGCATTGGATTCATACGGTATCGGCCGGATAAAACCGGAGGCGATAAAAGACGAAGCTGGCGATTATCACCTGGGATTGCCAGGCTCTATCTCAAATACAGGACGGGGCCTGGAGAGACATGCGCGATGCGCAGCGAATGGAGCAACGCGTGGCGTTCGAAGCGTGTGTTGCGCGCTGCGCCATGTCGTGCGGTACGAGCCGATGCGCGTTCGCGTCGGTCGGCACACGGGCATGACCGGCGATGCGCCGCTGCGCGTGCAAGGTGCAAGACCGCGCGGTAATCGGCGGCGCCGTTCGGGCGGCGGCCCGCCCCGCGAGAAAACGCTTGACTTCTGGCGTCCAGAAATTAATATACGCAACGCGTATATTTTTACCTCACCCTTCCCGCCGATTCCTTTTTCCGACAGGTGCCCTCATGAGCGTTCCGCAACAAGCCTTCCTACGCGATGCGATGCGTCGCCTGAACATGACGCGCGATACGTTCGCGAGCCGTATCGGCGTATCGCGGCGGGCGCTCGATACGTGGCTGCTGCCGGACGACTCGCAGGAATCGCGTGCGATGCCGGAAATCGTCGAGCGCTTCGTGTCGGAAATCGTCAACGCGGAGCCCGGTGAAAAATATACGCAAAGCGTAGACTCGCAATCGCTGGCGAGCCAGATGCTGTTCGAGGGCAGGCCGCAGTTGCTGTCGGTCGATCAGTTCTCGCGCGACTCGGTCGAGGCGCTCTTTCGCGTCGCCGACATCATGCAGCCCATCGCGCGACGCCGCAAAATCTCGCGCGTGCTCGAAGGCGCGGTGCTCGGCAATCTGTTCTTCGAAGCCAGCACGCGTACGCGCGTGAGTTTCGGCGCGGCGTTCTGCCGGCTCGGCGGCTCGGTCTGCGACACCACGGGCTTCACGTTTTCGTCGATGGCGAAGGGCGAATCGATCTACGACACGAGCCGCGTGATGAGCGGCTACGTCGACGCGCTCGTGATCCGCCATCCGGAGCAAGGCTCGGTGGCCGAATTCGCGCGCGCGACCAACGTGCCGGTCATCAACGGCGGCGACGGCCCCGGCGAGCATCCGAGCCAGGCCCTGCTCGACCTCTACACGATCCAGCGCGAGTTTTCGCGCCTGGGCAAGATCGTCGACGGCGCGCATATCGCGCTGGTCGGCGACCTCAAATACGGCCGCACCGTGCACTCGCTCGTGAAACTGCTCGCGCTGTACCGTGGCATCAAGTTCACGCTGATCTCGCCGCCGATGCTCGAAATGCCGGGCTACATCATCGAGCAGATTTCGCGCAACGGCCATGTGATCGAGCAGACGCACGACCTGCGCAACGGCCTCGCCGGCGCCGACGTCGTGTACGCGACGCGCATCCAGAAGGAACGCTTCACCGACGAATCGTTCGAAGGCTACACGCCCGACTTCCAGATCAACCAGGCGCTCGTCGACAGCGTCTGCGGCGCCGACACGCTCATCATGCATCCGCTGCCGCGCGACAGCCGGCCCGGCGCGAACGATCTGAGCGTCGACCTCAACCACGACTCGCGGCTCGCGATTTTCCGGCAAACCGACAACGGCATTCCGGTGCGGATGGCGATTTTCGCGGTGCTGCTCGGCGTCGAAAAGCAGGTTCAGCATTCGATGCGCGATGCCGCATGGCGCCCGCCCGTGTATCTCGGCCCGGATGACGCGATGTTTCACGGCATCGACTGAGAGCGAGCCCGCTGCCGGTTCTGCTTACGGCATCATTGGCGAATCAGGCTGCTGCGCCCGCTTGCGCCGCGTGTCTGAACATGCCGGCAAAGAACAGCACCTGATACTGCACCGCGTTCGACCAGTACTGCCAGGTATGTCCGCCTGGCCGCTCGGCGTAATCGTGCGGCACGCCGAGTTCGACGAGCCGCTCGTGCAGCAGCCGGTTCGATTGCACCAGCGAATCGTTGACGCCGCAGTCGATCGTCAGCGCGATATGCTCGCGGCCGAAATCCTGCGCACTCGCGACGATCGCTTCGCTGTTCCAGAAGTCGGCATCTTGCGACGGATCGCCGAAAACCTGGTCGATGCCGGGTTCGTCTTCGCAGCCGCGCGGGTCCACCGCGCCGCTGATGCTGCCCGCCGCACCGAATTCGCCGGGCCGGTCGAGCGCGATGCGCAGCGCGCCGAATCCGCCCATGCTCAGGCCCGTGATCGCGCGCGCCTGCTTCGCCGCGATCGTGCGGAAATGTCCGTCGATATAGCTCACCACTTCGGTGCCGACATAGGTCTCGTAACGGCTGCGAGGATCGACGGGACTATCGATGTACCAGCTCTCGTGCCCGCCGTCGGGCATCACGAGAATCACGTGATAGCGGTCGGCCAGTTTGCCGATATGCGAATTCGCGGTCCAGTCGGTATTGTCGCCGCCCGAACCGTGCAGCACGTAGACGACCGGAAAGCGCTTGTCCGCATTGCCGCGCGCGTACTGATCGGGCAGCACGACCGTCGCATCGAACGAACGATGCATCGCCACGCTCGGAATCGCGACGACGCGTGTCTGAAATGCCCATACCGGCGACGCAATCAGCATCAGAATGAGCCAGAACGCACGAACTGGATTCATGGTGGGTCGCTCTCCGCTTCGCTTTCATTCGTCAGGCATGCGAATAAAGTCATTGCGCATGCGTCGGCCAATGTCTCCCGACGACTTTAGCAAGAGCGACTTACAACCGTATTTCAGCGAAACATACGGTCCGTCAGGGGCGGGGCGTTGTGGGACAGGTCGTGCCAGAGATCTTCGGTGTTCGGCGTATTTCGGGCTTTGTGGACGGGCGGTGACGCTGCGCATCAAAATCGTCCCATTAAATGGAAACACGGCAAGACGACAGACACGCCCCTCATAAATAGGCATTTGAAATCGAAATAGACAGCGTTTTTGTCAGTCTTTGTGAAAATCGTTCTATCTCGATTTTTCCGTGTTGACCCGATCGTTTTTCCATGATGAGGTAGCGGACTTCTCAAGCTGCCTGGGAATCAAACTTGCGCAGCCGGATATCGATATTCACGGCTGTTGACGTTACCCATAGTGAGGCAAAGTGAAGCGCTACGTACTCAGGAAAGGAGACAAATCGACCAATGGCGGCATCGTTACGGAGGGAATTGAAAACTGCACCGATCATGGTGTGCCGATAACCTATCTTGGCGCGCAGGTCTGGTGTAACGGTTGCCAGTCTGTTGGTCATATTGAACCAACGGGGCCGCGCCACCGCGCAGTCAGATACGGCAAACAGGAAGCACTAGGCGGGGACATTTGCCTGTGCAAATGCTGCCCGCCCCCCATCCTTCATGCATCGCAAAGCCACTCATTGTACGGTTTCCAAGCTCATAGACTGGAGGCAGTGGAATATGACGCTCGCGGTCAGGCACTGCCAACCAATCCAACCGGCGATTTTGACGAGCGAGTGCGCATCATCGACGCTAACGGTCGAGCACTCGTCGCGACGCCGTATCACATACGAACGGCGAGCGGCGCAGTCTACCAGGGTGTAACGGATTCTCTTGGCTACTGTCCACGCGTCTATACCAACAACATATCGCGACTCGATATTGCAGTCGGGATTCGTGCGCTGGAGCGCTGGACAATCGCTTCATGACTAAAGTGCCGGAGCACTGAAGATAATGGGAAATTACGTTTATCAAACCAACACCAATCGGAGAGCAAACTCTCAATACGATGTGCTTGGGCATCCTATGCCCGCAAAGGTATTCATCTTTGTCGTCGTTGACGAACCTGGACAGGATGGTTTTCTCGTTCGCCAATGCTACGCTGACGTTGACAACCCCTATCTGCAAGAGTTGAAACTTGGTGAGTTGGGAAATTTGCGGGAGGTGTACCCGGAAAAATATGGGCTATGGGGAAAGGACCTGGCTCGGGTGCAACGATCGCAAAGCATGTAATGGGTGAAGAAAGAGTCACAAGCTTTTCCTCTACAAGCTCAGACTTTCCGGGTGGTGCAACCCGTTTTGATGGGAAAACAGTCTATATCGACATCGCAAAGGCGAAGCGCTCCGGCGCGCGACTTGTTACCGGTCAACAAATTCGTGCCGCACTGGACGAATACGCCCAACAGAATCCACATTTGAAGAAACGAATAGAGACGATACGCGGCTATTCGGAAGCCCTGGATAGGGAAATCCTGATACAACCCCATCCCAGCGTGTCGCCATCAGGCGTGTTCACACCGGAGGGATTGGGTGGGACGCGGGGCCTCGTGAAATACGTGCGCGTGGTACAGGTATTTTGCATTGCATTCACCGCTTATGAGCTTTCGGTGGCAATCGGGCAATCGTTTAAGACAACGTCGGTTCGCCCCATCGAAAAGGAAGTTGTGCGACAGATGGGCGGCTGGGGTGGCGCGATAGCTGGTGCCAGGATCGGTGCAATTGCCGGGACCATAATTGGTGTCGAGACAGGACCGGGAACCGTGATTACGGGTCTGATTGGCGGAATAGTTTTCGGAACGATAGGCTATCTCGGCGGAAGCTTCGCCACCACGAAGATGCCGACGCATTAACAGGGAAATCAGCGTGTTCTCATTGCAACGAATAATCGACGATATCGGTCGCAAACGGCAAGAACGGCGCTTTGCTTCGCAGTCGCAAAACCGGCTGACGGAAGTCATCGAGCACGTCTTCGGAGCCGATATCGACAAACTGAAGGAGATATTTCCATCGTCCGGCATAGTCACGATTCTCGACGACTTCCCCGCTTACATCGAGATTCGCCCTCTTCGCGATATCGGCGTCAATGCCTTTCTCGTGAGTCAGACTATCGAGGTTGCCCAAATGCCGCGTTACGTCATGACTATTCGCAACGGTCGCGAGAAAACAGAGTGGCAACACTATAACAACGACCATCTGCATACTTTCCTCAAGCATGACCAGGAACTTGCGGGATTCAATATGCGGCTCCTGACCAACGACATTGCCTTGATCCGGCAACTCGCTGACGCACGATTCAATCCCCCTTGCCAATGGATCGCATTCTATGAGCTTGGCCCGATTGCAGGCTCCTTACAGGGTAACGCCGAATACTGGTATCACCACGTCTGGGACCGGTACTGGGAAGCGCTCAGTCTCCACGAACAGTCTGAGTTTCTTGCAAGGAAGCGACAGGAAACCATTAGCTACATGTCCGAGAGTGAATGGCGGGATTGGATAAGCGGACTCAGATTCCGCGATCCAAGAACACGCGACTCACCATGAATGGCTCGGCAAGAACGTCAGGCACATCCCGCTTCCCGCATTCAACCGAACCCGCCCCATCATGCACGCCATGCATAGTCATCTTGCAAGAGTTTCCCTTCTTCGGCGCACACGCCTGTGGCATCGTCATATCGCGCTGCAACGTATCGAGCTTCGCACTTCCCCCAGGGAAGAGGTGAGCGCGCCGCGCTCCACATATCGAATGCTCATGACGATCAATTCAAGGAGAAACCAGCATGTCCCACCCCCAACAATTCAGTGGCAAGGATGAACTTATCGCCCGTTGCATCCCCTTTCTGGAAGAGGTCAAAGACATCACGACGAGCACGGAAGTCGAACAATGGCTGAATACCCGCTATGGCGTGGATAGCGAGTTGTACCAGGATCTGTCGCGTCTGATCCGGCTCGGCGTGAAGGAAGGCTGGGCGGCCGACGTCGAAGTCGGCGGCCCACGCTATCGCCGTGCCCGGCTCGTCACGCCCTCCGCCGAGACGTTCTATTTCAGCATCACCGCGGTTCTGATAGACAGCTCGGACAACACCCAGAACAATCCCGAAGGCAGCTTTCGCGGCGACTACCACGCGCATCCGTATGGCGAGTTCAACATGGTCGTGCCGCTCGACGAAGGCGCCGCGCTGATGGGCCCGAACGGCTGGTGCCACGCCGGCTGGACAGCCCCGGCCCCGGGCAGCAGCCACTATCCGGAAGCGAGAGGCGGCGCCGTCATCGCCCTGTTCTTCCTGCCCTCGGGACGAATTTCCTACGATGCAAAGCCGCCGCAAGCTCGAACGTCAGACGCGCTTCACGCCTGAACCTCGCTGACCACGTCCTCGATCTGCCGCCTGAGCCACTGTAGTGCTGCGTCGTTGTCATTGCGCTCGTGCCAAACGACTCGTACCTCTTCGCTCGGGCACGCGTAGGGCGTCGCGCGCGTCGTCAATTCTCCCTGGCTCTCCATCTCGCGCCCGAGTGGCAATGGAACAAGCGCGAGCATGTTGCTGGAACGCAGGAGTGCCGGCATGGCCAGCGCGTGCGCGACCGCCACGCGCACGCGCGGCGACTCGCCGCGCGCCGCGTAGGCACGATCGAGTGCATCGCGGTTGAACATCTCGGACTGCCTGGCAAGACCGCGTTCGAGAATAAAGCCGCTTACCGCGCCCTCTTCTTCCCCGCCGAGCGAGATGGTCGCGAGCGGGTATTCGAGCAGATCATCGAGCGTAAGCGGCCGCCCGGCGAGCGGATGATCGCGATGCATCAGCAAAACATCGGTCTGCTCCCAGATCGTCATCCAGCGCAAGCGCGACGGAATCTCCGCGAAGATGCCGACCGCGATATCGATGCGGCCCACATCGATCTGGCCGGCGAGATCGAGGCGTGTCGACGGCCGGACGACGAGATCCGTCAGCGGCGCTTGCGCGCTCAGACGCTGGCTGAGTCGCCCGAGCAACAGCGAGGTGATGTAGTCGTTGGCCGCGACGACAAACTTGCGCTGCGCGTCGGCCGGTTCGAATGCGGCGACGCCCAGCGCCAGCTTGATCTGCTGAAGCGCACCGCGCAACGGGCCTGCCATGTCCATCGCGCGCGCGGTGGGCTGCATGCCCTTGCCGGTACGCACGAAAAGATCGTCGTTGAGGACCTGGCGCAGGCGTGCCAGTGCATGGCTCACTGCTGACTGGCTCAGGTGCAGGCGCTTGCCCGCAAGCGCGAGACTGCGCTCCTCGAATACCGCGTCGAAGACGCGCAGCAGGTTCAGGTCGATGTTATCCAGAGACATCATGCGGCTCCGTGCGCTGGCCGGCCGGTAGGCACTGCCCTAGCATCGTTGACGTTCGGCATGGATTCAATGCGGCACGCTGCGTCCAGCAGCGCCCTGTACGGCACGCAGGCAGCGCCGCCATCTGCGGCAGAAATCAACGCGTCGCTCGTGCGCGCGAGCACGTCGAGTTCGCCGCGCTCGCCATCGTGTGGCACGTAATTGACGATAGGCATGACATCTTTTCCTGGTCGACTGAAGCAAGCGCGTCAGCTTACCAGGATTCCATGCAAAGCGAGCGATGGGAACACCATCGGCATGTTTCGACATATCCCCGATGTTCCCACCCGGTAACGTCCAGACGAGATTGCGGCGCACGCCTATCTCGACGCGCACGGGCGCCCCGAGCCTCGGCACGAACTGCTGTCCCACACGTGCCTGCGCGGGCAATTCTCCGGCGGCGCGACGCCGACCTCGTACCTCGAACGCGAGAGCGAACTGCTGCAATGGCATCCGGGCGGACCACTGCTCGTACAGCCGGGCGCGGCGATCGACCTCGCGGTCAGTTGCGCTCTCGCGGGTATTGGCATCATTCATCTGTTCGAGGAGATGCTGCGCGCACATATCGCCAGCGGCGCGCCCGAACCAACTCTCGAACCGTGGCGGCTGCGCTTTTCGGGGCCGTTTCTGTATTACCCGAGGGCATCGCCACGTGCCCGCGCCGCTGCGCGCATTCGTCGACTTTCTCAAAGACGACGCACAGGCATCCTGATGATTGATGCCGAGCCGGCCGGGACATGAGCAACATGCCGCCTCAGCGATCGCCCCTGCACAGACGCGCGATCATCGTCAGAAAATATTCCACGCCACTCGGCTTGCGCAGGTAAAAACTCCAGTTGCGCGCCTCGCCTTCGGACGGCGGCACGGCCGTGTGCAGCAGAATCGGCACATCGGCGAGTTGCGGCATCGCCTTGAGGCTGCGGCACAGCTCGGCCCCGTCCATGACCGGCATCGTCCAGTCGGTGACAATCAGGTCGGGAACATGGGCACGCGCGCACGCGAGCGCTTCGGCGCCGTTGTTCGCACAACTCACCTCATACCCCTCGCGTTCCAGAATCAGGCACCACGCGGCCAGAATTTCCGGCTCGTCGTCCACCAGCAGGATTGAGCGCGTCATCGTCTGCGGACTCGTTGCTTCGATTGCCCGACGAGATGGCGCAAGAGGTGTTCCACATGCGGCAATTGCGGCGATAATGGGCGCCATCTTCGGCTCTCTCCGAGCCCAGCCGGGTACCCGGCGCCCGTGCATACGCTGCACAACGACGCGATGGCGCGATGGCGCGACGCCAGGGCCCACGGAGCCAAGGGGAGCAATGCGATCGGGCGAGTTCGTACGTTCGTATGTTGTAGAAATTTCCTGGGCGCATTCATCATGACCGACACACGCATCAGTCCGCTGCGCAATTTCGCCGACTACGTCCGGGCGGAACACAGCCGTCTCACGCAGCAATGGATGGATGCCGTTGCCACCGACCTCGATCTCGTCGAAGCCGACAAGCTCACCTATCAGCAACTCGCCGATCATCTGCCGGAAATTATCGAAGGACTCTGCGCCGCGCTCGATGTGGAAGACCTCGAACAGGTCGAAACGTCGATCGAGCGCAACGCGAAAAAGCACGGCAAGATTCGCTGGGATCAGGGCTACCGCATCGAAGAACTCGTGCGCGAACTCGATCTTTTCCGGCGCGTGCTCGCCGAAGCGCTCGAGGAATTCGCCGCGCGCGAGAGCAGCTTCACGCGGCGTCACGAAAGCCGCGCGCGGCGGCTCATCGCCGAAGCATTCAGCATGGTCACGTACACGTCGATCAAGGAAGTGGTCAACGAGCGCGATCGCAAGATCGACGAGTACACGGGGCAGCTCGAACGCGCGAATCACGAGTTGATGCTCAAGCAGCAACTGGTCGGCGCGCTGCACGAGTCGCGCATGCAGATCACGCGCAGCGTCGTGCACGATCTGCGCAACTTCCTCAACGCGTTTTCGATCGCGCTGCAACTGATCGCGCGGGCGCCGTCGAAAGCCGAGACCGCCTTGACGCTCGCCAACCGCCAGGCCGCCGACATGAAGCAACTGGTCGACCAGATGGTCGAGTACTCGGTCGTGCTCGGCGACGCCACGCCGCTCGTGCCCGAAGCGGTCGATCTGCGCGAGCTTTACGAGGAGCTCGTCGCATCGTCGCGGCCGCTCGTCGAAGCCAAAGGGCTCAGGCTGCTCGCCTCGATCGATCCGGCGTTGTCGGTCGTCACGTCGAATCGCCTGAAGCTCAAGCAGATCGCGGTCAATCTGCTGTCCAATGCGATCAAGTACACGAAGTCGGGGCAGGTCGAATTGCAACTCGCGACCGCCGGCACCGACCACTGGACGATTCGCGTGACGGATACCGGCGTCGGCATCGCACCCGCGGATGCGGATCGCGTGTTCGACGAATTCGAGCGCGCCGCCGGCGAGGACATTCCGGGCACGGGGCTCGGGCTCGCGATCGTCTGCGAGCTATGCCGCGTGCTGAACGGCCACATCGGGTTTGCGTCGCGCGAAGGCGTCGGCACGACGTTCGAGATCCGCTTTCCGTTGCGAAGCGAGTGACCTTCGCGATTGCCGTGCGGCACGTTCGCACGATCCGCTACACTGCGCGGATCGATACATCTCCCCATCGACCCACAGCCTCATCGCCTTATCGACCGCGCATGATCCATCTGCAAACCGCCCGCTTTCCTGAACAACTCGACATCGTGCGGACCATTTTCCGCGAATATGCCGGGAGTCTCGGCATCGATCTCGGCTTCCAGCAGTTCGACTCCGAACTGGCCGGCTTGCCCGGCAAATTTGCCGAGCCTCGCGGCCGCGTGCTGCTCGCAAGCAACGACGCGGGCGAGATTGTCGGCTGCGTCGCAATGCGTCCGCTCGACGAAACGATCTGCGAAATGAAGCGCCTTTACGTGCGCCCCGCGGGACGCGGCCTGCATGTGGGCCGGCAGTTGGCTACGCGCATCTGTGCGCTGGCGAAACAGGCCGGCTATCGGCGCATGCGCCTCGACACGCTGCCGACGATGCAGGCCGCGCTCGGACTCTATGCGTCGCTCGGCTTCGAACCGATCGACGCTTACGTGTTCAATCCGATTCCCGGCGCGATCTTTCTCGAATGCGATCTGACGAAGCAGCACGAGCAATCGGCGTAGCCGGCGCCATCGCGCGCGCCGGTTCTGCTCAGCGCGCGGCATGAATGAGGTTAGCGCCGCCGTGGATGGCGTGGCCCGCGGGCAGGCATGCGCTCATCGCGCCGCCCTGCCCGCTCAGACCGCGCACGATCACGTCCGCCGATTGGCCGTCGCGCCGCGCGAGTTCCGCGAGATCGAGCAACGCGGCGTATCGCGCGGAACAGTCCTGCGATGCCGCGTCGAAGCGGTGGCCCGCGACATCGGCCGCCGATGCGACCCAGGTGTCGATGGCCGGCAGCGCCGCCACCACGAGCATCGCCAGTGCGGATACGGTGCAGATGGCGCGTATCGACGACACCCCGGTTCGCGCCCGACGCCTCACGGCTCCTCGCCCGGCACACGTTGCATCGCTCGCGACCTCATACGCCGCCTCGCATTTCCC
>Ga0154001_1000255_pt1 | contig 17030 bp, 16 predicted proteins | sample TSNJ085MetaG_FD_104699 | JGI IMG/M metagenome (GOLD analysis project Ga0154001, IMG submission 104699) | Attine ant fungus gardens microbial communities from New Jersey, USA - TSNJ085 MetaG | ecosystem: Host-associated > Fungi > Mycelium > Unclassified | place: USA: New Jersey, Wharton State...
ACCTTCAGTGGAAACGGTGGCTTGACTTATGAAGAAGCCAAATCTCATTTTACAGCCTGGGCGTTGATGAAGTCGCCGTTGCTGGTGAGTCATCTTGCAATTCATCTATATCGTTCTTTAACAAAATACTGTTTCCAGATCGGTACAAACGTGAGTGTCTCGGTTCAAGAATCCCTGACCTGTAAGCTTGATCGACAGACTGTCAGTTGTCTGCAATCACATCCGATGTTCTGAGCATTTTGAAAAACAAAGAAATCCTCAAAATTAACCAGGATCCTGTAGTTGGCAAGAGTATATCGCCATTCAGATGGGGTATCAATGTTAGTCTCACCATCAAGGATTGTGACCTCTGTGTTTGATGACTATTTCAGCCTGATTGGACTAGCAACAGTACTCATCCTGCGCAATACTGGAGTGGACCAAACAAGGATGGAGTTGTTATCATGCTGGTGGGTTCATAGATTAAGCTTTGATACACTTCTCAACTTACATCTCCAGCTGAACACCTTAGATGAAGCTGCTACTATGACTTTCAACCTCACGGAATCGCCATGGATTAACGCAGGTCGCCAATATTCAGTTCGAGTAAGTGAAATGGGAAACAGAGTCGCCTGGGAAATCGGGCTGAATCTGCTGTAACTTTCCAGGATCTGTGGACTCACACAGACAATGGAACGGCTGTCAGAAGTTTTACTGCGCATGATATTCCACCACATGGTGTCATTGCTTTGTTACTAAAGGATGTCGGTGATGAGCCGACAGGTTTGACCCCTGAGTGCAGCGTCTGGTACCAATGCACAGATCAGAATGGCACCCGGGTAGGTGGTTGACCGGAAATATTTACATTGAATCATTCTTGTGATGGTAATCTCAAAGGCAAAGTGGAGCATGGAAAAAATAGATGATTTTTTTGGGATTTCTCTCAACAGAATCTTGCGTCGAGAAGCTGAGTAAGACCTTTCGGGCAAAATCATCTACTTTGTCTAAGGTTGTTGGCCTCTTTTTTTGGTGGTAATAGAAGGCATCGAGAGATTTTCCAACCTGCCTTGTCTCACGATGTATCTTCGGCGCCCGTTGTCATATCTTTTTTAGATGCTGGTCAAAGTTTCTCGATGAGAACTCGTTCAAAATGGTGAGGGTACTCTTTGCATTGAGATGTCGCATACTCTCGTTTTCAGACAATGTAAACTCATTTCTGGATGCAGGAATCTCCAGAATGGATTTGAGATCTGATGTGGTTGGGACACTCTACTTTGTTTCCAATTTGCTGGGTTGATTGTCCCTGCATACGGGTTCACCGGTTCTTACACTGGCAAACAACTGAAAACTATGTTCGCCTCCGATTCAAACGAGAATATTGGCTCACCAACATCCGTCCGTTACTATAAAGTACGTTGATGGCTATTGCGAGAATCGTCCTGTTATCCCACGTGATTGCATTAGCTAGGTCTTTCTATCACCAGACTAGGGTCCCTCTGCGGATCGTCTACGGTGTTAAGAATGTTCTCAATTGTTATTTGTGATGGAACAAGTGCAATGCATTCATGTCCGTTGAAATAGGTGACTATATATTACAACCTATCCTTACCTTGACGGGAAGATCTACAATGACTGAGAGACTGCCTTGGATTGCCATACCTACCGGTGGGTCTGTTACCATGTTACCAGAATTCTCGCTTTCTTGATTTGTGATCTGTTAAATCATCCCATTGAAGTTTAGATAGGTGATCTTGAGGAAATAATACTTCTGATGATGGCGTCGGCATTTTGACCAATGCAGCTGGTTAGGTGGCATCTTGATCATTTATATTTTCCGCACTTGAGCCCGAACAGTTAAAGGCAAGCCAGTCATAAGATTTCCGCGACAACCTCAAGATGGTTTACCGTGTTCCCACATCTCACTCAATCGTGCCCTCTCTTGTTGACCAGACGCAGAATCAACCAGCATTACCTGTTGTTTCATGGAGGGGAGGTATCATTGTGAGCGGCACTCGACCATCCGACAGGGCTGGAAGTCAGGAAATATGGGTTACTGCGCTTGAGATTGAGGGAGATAGGTGAGGGAAAAAATTGACCATGCTGCATGTGATACTAAATTGACCATGCCATAGTAGGGTGCGCAGCTGGCCCTCTCAATTCATTGCCCGTGTGGTACATGAAAAACGAATTTTGAACGAAGTTCTTTCCTACGTTCAACAAAATACCGTCCCAATGTGTACCTTTGTCGCAAACCGGTACATACGTGATAGTGGACATAGTTCAGCCAACGAGCTTATGTTCCGCAATTTGTCTCGAATTCTGTTTGAGAATGAGACGGTGAGTTTCAGGTCCCCTTCAAGTCAACCCGGATAATTCAGCTTCTTTCGAAGGTCGCCATTGCACCATGGGGAAATCCTTCCCTTCTAGGTGCAGGAATGATCATATATCCCACACGGAACTCTAGTTCTCTTTTTGTCGGAGCACTTTTCTTTGACAGACCTTTCCCAGAGTTCCTTGGCCTGAATTCACCTGATGTCCCTCTTGGACCAGCGATCCCCGCCCTTTCCCCGGTGTACGCTCAGCCCTCCTTCAGTCATCGAATAGCCTCGGCATCCCCATATCACGAACGAAGTAGCCAATCGCTTTCACCTCGTCATCCGAATCTTAACAGCCCTATTGACTCGGCTGTCGATCTCAGCTACAGGCAGGAGCAATATCAGCAATACGTGATGGCTTACGGTCCAGTGGGAACAACCAGTCCGTCCTCTGCAGGATCTGCTGCTCAATGGATTGATGAAGTGCATCATTACCCTAGCGGTGGTAGCTACACGGCCCGCCAGAATCCTGCATAGCCTCATTAGATGTCCCCGGTTTCATGAAAGCAACGGTCATTGCCGATGAGGCTTCATGAAACATAATCTGCTGACCATGGTATCTAGAACTATTTATCTCCCTCGGTGATCTCATTCATTGACATGTATCCATTCATCTCTACTAAATTGATATGTTACCATAGATTTTTTTGTCCTTTGCTTTATTCACTAGTGCATGAATCGTTGTAGCTAAAAATGTGCAACAAATGTATCAATATCTCATGCTCTTCTCTCTGCTGGTCTATACAGTGATCAAATCACCATCCGTCGTCATTTGAAATCGTAATGCTACGCCAATTTATTATTCCCATCCACATTGGTATGGTCCAGTTCTGAGTTCATCTTCGCTCTGTGTTGACTTTCTTGTTGCAATTGTCTGGGCAATAGGCCAAGGCCCACAACATATAACACCCAGAAAACCTATAACCGACGCCGCTCATAAACATTAAACAAGTCGATGAAGTGAGAATTTTACGTGCCACTATAAGTGCAATCCATGCATGCTTTGCAGCAGAAGGAACTATGTGCAATCATCCAGTTCTTATTGTCCACTCTGTGTAGAGACCATAATGCATCTGACAAAGCAAGTACGGGATTAACAAGTCAATCACAGGAAGACTGCTGGTTTAACAAATTGTCGGCGGTGAAGCATTCACGCTTGAGCACACAGCTAACATATGCCCAAACGTCCTACGACCATTCATTTGGCCAACCACAGCGAAAGTGCTCAACTGCAAAAAAAAGTAACGTGCCTGATATGCCGCTAGGATGAAGATAGCGATCCCAACAGCAACGTGAATGTAGTTATGAGGAGCACGATGTCCATGTAATTGATGTCGAAATTTGAGGAAATGAGCAGAAGCGCCGAGGACGAGTTGTATGAGATAGAGTATCAGAAGGGCCAGCCCACATTTGAGGTGGGTATCGAAGAAATGAGTTGGTGGCACAAGTTGGAGTTCCTCTGCACTCTTATAACCTAAAGCCCATCCAGCAAAGGTGATAGGTCCCGCAACAATAAATTGGATTATCCAGTGAGGTAGAAACCACCTGAAGATAAAAAGGTCATAATGCTGTTCACAGTAGTCGTCTTCCAAAACAGGTAGCACCGGGCAAGCGCCACAGATTTGACAGTGCAATGGCGAATTGAGCCTTGGCACTGAAAATATCGTCCCTGTAAGGACATGGACATTCTTTCCTTACGGTGATTTCTGATATCAGGAATTGAACTCACTTGGTTGTAAAGGTACGTGAGTATCTAGCACTCAGTGCACCAATAGGCAATAACACCAGGAAGCCAATCGACGATAAGATGGCGTGCGTCTTGACTTGTTGTTCTATCGGTGATAAAGGTGGATGAAACGCAAGTGCAGGACTTGTCGACATAATTTCAAGAATCTCAACTGAACCAGAATACAAGTTCGTTGGACGGCTGAGTGCTAGCCAATAAGAGAAGTACGCTTCGCACAACTTGATCAGAACTCTGGCTCCTGTGGGAATTTATCTCTCGAATGGCCACTTGATATGTCATGCCCACGGTTGGTCAGAAGGGCACTACTAATTATGGGCGAGTCTTGGTAAGGTCCCTGCACTGCCCTGGTAGCACGTTACTCGTGCTACGTTATGATTAAAATGATTGTCACACTTGTACTTGACCAATTCAGCATACCCATTGGATTGTAAATGAGGGCAACATGACTGTCTTTGTGATCATCATACGACCTCAGCAACTGTCCGTATATCCACGCAATTTACTTTCCCACATTCAACAGTAACTTCACCTTCGCCGTCTCTACATCGCGTCTCATCCGATATCTTATGCAGATGTCACAGTATCGCGGTGAACTGCCATTATGGATACCATGTGATGGGGACCCCAAATCAAATAAACTAGCCTCGAAAAGTCAACCTAACTAGGTTGTCGACTCTCAGGATTTGCTGATGATTTGTGGCGCAGCGCACGTTGGAAAGATCTTCCCTTAGCAGTCCAGTGGGTGATGTAGGGACCGTAGCGGGAAGACATTGTCACAAAGACATAGCTCACTACGCTATAGCTGACTCTGTAATGACCCATACTCTGTCATGACCTTATAGCATCTCCCAAGTTGATTTTTAGGTGTATAAACACCTTTCATAACTCATACATTGTCAAAACTCAGCCAAATTCTATGGGTTATTACAGAGTTGACTGTATTGCTTTGCAATGACTGAGGATGGAAAACCTTAATTTCAACGACACCTGAACCAAATGGTAGCAAAGAGTCAAGTTCTGCGACCAAAAAATTTACTACCGATGATGATATAGTAGATGTAACATACGGATTACGTTGCATAATGCTTGCGTGCGCTGCGAAGAATTACGAGGACATCAACCTGCTCTATCCTAATCTCACTGAAACTTGTAAGGCCCGTACCTCTCTTAATGTAATTTTCTCGATGATATTTGTGATATAGGGTACACGCGGTAAACAGTTTCTATCAATCAAGAATCTTAATTAACTGATCCTACTACCTTGTCTGACTAGACAGCATGGGACTGCGCTACCAGCAACTATAACTCAACTACAGACCGTCAAGAGGTGATATCGGATAAGATTGGTAGTGATGGTAGTAATTTTCGGGGTCAAGGCTTAATGTACAGATATTTGGATCTGATATACTAAAATCATCCGACCAACATTGTGTTCTTGGAAGCCCAAGGTTAAATTATTTCTGGAATTCAAGAATCAGATTACGGCAACGCTACATCATGAAAAAAATTCTTGAAAGCCATGCAGTTATCAGAACCCAGGAAACTCCAGCCAATACATCAGAAATCTAAATGAAACAGCAACGCACAACACCGGTCTTTCGCCAAGCTATCATAATCACCTACGAAGACGCAACGATATCTCCTTCCTTCAGAGTGACAGGCAAGATTTTCTCTCTCCAAACTTCCACCTCTACCTCGTCCTCACTCACCGAACTATCGAGTTCTTCTAGACCGGTAAACTTAACTTTCTTCGGCGTCCTATTCTCGCTTGTTCTATTATCATCATACTCATTCTCGTCCTCAACAACGGTGTACAAGCGCTTGCACAATCTCGGGCTTGAACCAGATACGGCAGCATGAATCGCACTACTTCCATGAGAAGTAGTATTGGTAATCTCCACGCCAAACTCCGTCGCCGACGAATCTCCAAGTTTATGATGGTGGGTATGATTCTGGGAACTAGAATTCGTCTTCTCGTTCATCTGCATCTCCATACTTGATAAACCGTAGTCGTTCTCTTCTCCATTCAAACCTGCAGTATTATTCTCAGTCATCCAGTCTTCCACATTTCTCTTCTTCTTCTCCTTCTTCTCCCTCCGTGGAGGTTTCGGTGTTGGTATAAAGTCCTTATTATTCTTCACCGCCCATTCCAGCTCGATGATCCTATTAGGGCAGTCAGTGCCGAGTTGACAACGAGTTGGAATGGCAGTCAAGTAAAAAAAAGACGAGACCAAGAGAGAGCGAATGAGGCAACAGCTATAGTGAGGGCACAGGCGTGATTCGCAGTATGATGAGATAACAATAATAGCAGAGCAGATTGGAAAAAAAAAACTAGCTGTTTGTCAGGGATGCCGTTGTTCGCTCCCGAGTTTCAGGAGAAAAACTCGGATAACAAAGTGTATCCACCTCTCTTTGAGCTTGATATTATCTGGCACATACGCCTCTGCTCGACGATATAGTTCCAGTGCATCTTCAAGTTTACCCCTGAGTTTCATGATCGGTCAGCTCAGTACCAGAATACAATAAAATAACCAACTTTTCTGAGTAAGCACGGGCAAGGGAAACATATGCTCTCCCTGTTTTTTTCTTGGAAACAGGGGAGAGTACATCTACAAGTGACGTTTCCTTATGGCTTTGTTCCCTGCCAATGAGATTATCAATGAGTAAGGAAACAAAGATCTCAAGAACCCACAGTTTCCGTTCCAGCTCGTGTAATCTCGCACGTAGTTCATCATCTAGATCCTTGTGCTTCTTCAACAAGGGCGTGAGCACCCCCGATGGTAACGATCCACTCGTCTCGGCCGGATCATGGTGGGCCTGAATGATCTGTTCTTTCTCTTTAGCGATCCTTTCAGCTTCCTCTTTCTCCCTTTCAGCTGCCAAACGCTTTGCAACTTCTATTTCCACGACTTTCATAATCTATAGATGGAACAATTAGTCAAATGCCCAAAGGACAATTATGCCGCAGCAAATCACGTCAATGAAACAGCAAAATATTCAGTGAGGACACAGAAATATGATTACTCTTCGAAAACCTAAGTTTCCCTGTGTCAAGGCTCGGGCGAGGTGTCTGTATGACAACCATCACAATCTTTGGTTGATGCCATTACTAGAAGTGGCTTACCGACACCGAGGCTCAAGCGTATTAGAGTTGCTCCATGACGAACAGGAAAATAGAAACACCATAAGAAACGATGAAGGCATACGATCCACTACCAAGACATCGCCCGAAAATACGACACAACCACCGTTGGCACGAACGCCATGTGGAGATGGGTGTCAAGAACAGAAGGCTCTTGGAAAACACCTGGCGGCCGAAATTGCAACAAAAAACTTGCCTTCTCTTCAATGTCCTTTTCTGTCAATCCTGCGAATCCACCTACGACAGGTCTCTCGTCAACGCTCTCTAAAAATCTCCTTCCGCCTCCAGGAAGTCCTCCTGGAAGAGCAAATCTCTGATAGACAGTCCCACCTACACCCATATTGGAGATGCGCGGCACTCGGGAACGAACTGCATTCGCATTGGGACCAAGAGAGGCCCGTGCTTTGCCAGCTGCCGTGGCAGCAACATTCATTGATGGACCTATAGATGAAGAAGACCCTGCTGTGTTGATTGTTTGAAGAATTGTTGGTGCAGGTTTCGGTGCGGGAGGGGCAGCAAGATGAGGTTTAGGTGCTTGACGGTTATCTAATGAAAGTCTCAGTGAGTATCTAGATCAATAGGATGTGTCCACATGCACACACCGCGTTCATTGACAATGGGTTTGTTTTCAACATTCTTTGTACGTGTTGCAAAGCTATCAAAACCCGTTACTGTCAATCAGACAATGTATATTCGAGGGACGCCACATACTTGAGGGTATTTAGGGTATCCTGTCGGAACTTGGTTCCGGGGGCTAAATTGCAGATAAGAAGTCCCACAGAGGAGCCTCCAAGGGCGTCTTGAAGCAATCGTGTCAACTTTGAATTACGGTAGGGTATACGGGCCTACAAATTAGTGTTAGTTAGACATAGGACGGATGGCATGCAGGAAAATCGAACGAACAGCATTTTGATTGAGAGAATGCACGACTTGACCGAGTACACTGAGAGATTGGTTGATGGCCTTCGATTCTGCCATTCGGGAAGGGTCATTACCAGTAAGCTGTACAGAATCTGGGTGAGTTTTAGTCGCAATGTGTTATGATCAAGTACCTTGTTATTTTCCGATCCAGCCAGGTCAACGAGATTGATCTTCCCGGTCAATGCTAACTTAGAAGTTGAGTGGTAGTTTTTGAAAAGGAGAACGACCGACTTTTCTGCTCAGATGGATCATCCATCGTAATTTCAATTGTTAGGATGGCGTGTGAGCGAGAGGAAGCACGATTGAGATTGGTAGCACCTATTGAGCGATTTTTTGTCGCTTGGCTATATGCAAAATTCAGTAAAAGTAGGAAAATTATTTGTGAAAAAACATACTTATAGATAGCTTCAAATTCAGTTACCGACCCAATGGATAATGAAGAGAGGTTGGCAACGAAGACCATGCCATTACCATCCTCACGGACGGGCAATTTGGGAGCCTAGAGAAAACAAAAAACCAAGATGAAACAGGATACCCAAACAAGGGAACTAGGTAGGTACATTCTCACGAACGACGAGGAGGTCGTATGGCTCGTCCTTGTATAATTCCATATAGGACATTGAGAATGAGAGCTGATACTGTGAGTATTGACTCTGCCGGTCGAAAAGAGCCTACAACACGTGAGATACAAGGGAATCATAGGAAGACGAGACGCACCTGTACTGTACGAGGGATGATGCCAGGTTCTGCTTTTGTGCCTTGCATCGTATGCGTTTTTCCGGAAGAAGTGACACCATATGCAAATATAGTTACAGTCTGAGAGAGATTTTTCAGTCGTATATTTTCAAGGAGCAAGATTATAATACTAACAACACCACTGTACACGAGATCAAGCAATGGCTCTACGTCATTGAGGAAAATTTCCTCCTGTGTAGAATCATAGCCATAACAGCTAGAAAATCTGTTTGTCTCTCTTGAGAAACCATGTGGTTCAAAGCCAGGTACAAGCACGTACGCAAACTTAAAAATTTGTGAGATATCCCGAGGGTTGGCTACAGATATATAGCTTCCGTCAACAGAGTCGATAGACTCATCAGAAGAGTGGTGAACAAAGATGTCGTGGTCTGTGATTTCCCCGGAAGGGGAGGGCGAAGACGAGCAGCAATTTTAATCCTATGCGAAGCCATTGAGGGCAGCTAGGAGGTGTATTGTCGATGTTTGGTTCTTATGTTCGGCGACGTGCTGCTGAGAACTGGCTGACGGTGGAGCACTAAACGCGGCATCGCGTACAGCACGTGACCGCAGCACAGCGGAATTCCATAATTAAAACTCCGATCCAATCCGTCAATTCGGGCACAATGCTGCAGACAGTGACAACGACTCGCTCAGACTCAAGATGAAGTTGGTCAGGTATGTTATTCTGGTGTGGTTTCTATTCTCAGCGGTGCCCAGAGGTTAGTTGGACTCTTGCAGAGTTTCGAGTATCTCTGGACTGCTTTTCATATCTCGTACAGTTACATTCGTCTAACATCTTTTTCTTGCAAGATTTCTGATGAAATTGAACAATGAGACGGTAACAATTGAGCTTAAGAACGGTTTTGTAGCTCATGGCACCATCACTGGTATGTTTTTTGGGAAAAACTACTAACCCAAGTTACTGATGTGTGCCAGGCGTGGACATGCAGATGAACACCCATCTCAAAACTGTGAAAATGACGACACGCAACCGTGATCCCCAAAATCTAGATACTCTATCCATTCGTGGAAATACTATCCGGTATCTCATCCTTCCTGATGCTCTCCCGCTAGATACGCTACTAGTTGATGATGCACCCAAACCGAAGGGCCGCAAGAAGGAAGAAGCAGCTCGCGCACGGGGGCGTGGACGTGGTGGAGATTGTGGACGTGGAAGAGGCAGAGGCCGTGGAAGAGGTCGAAATTAGACTGCCGCTTTGCAGAACTCGCATACCCTCGAAATGGCCAGACGCGCATAACACGCCATCACCAATAGAAGTTTTGTATTCTTGATGTCCTTTGCTGTAATGTTCAACGTGCTCTTCAATTTCGGGATATACGTAGCTCATGGCTGACCTTATTTCGTCCACCAGTACCAAATAGTATCATGTTTGAATTCTCCCTTCGTCGGCGAGATTGGTTTCCGTCCTGCACAGTGCACCAGTCTATCTGATCAGGGTCTCTGATCGATGTGTTCATAATCCCTGCCTGCATAATCCCTGCCTGCATAATCCTGAATGGTCATGTCGCCCTCACTTGGGCTGCTCCCGGTCTTGAAAACGCCAGCCCATTGCTCTTCATCAAAGGCCAAAATACCACCATGGCTATCTCTACCCCACAGGCCTTGGTACTCGGTATCCAACCTACCTTATGCAATGACAATTCCCCGCCAAAACTACAAGTCATTGGCTTGATAATCTTGAATGAATCATCACATCCAAAGGCGAAGTCTACTACTCTAGCCGCTCATTTACTGATGGCCGAATTGAGCAACAGCAACCGGGACAAATCCCGGTTGCGTCCTTGGGCAAACATATGAGAAGTTATTTCAAAATTTCCTGGGCTCTCTTCACACAGCGTAGGTTTAGGTTATCTTGTAGCCAAATCGATGGTAAAAGACTTCAGGTTCCCGATCCTGACACCCTCGATCCTCGGCTGAGCGGTCAATTCAGCACTACTCATCAATACAGGAGGAATATTCTCATTATGTTCAGAAGTTTGGGCCCAGGGATGTTTACAAAATGTTCAGAACCATACCCGATTCTGAGCTTGGGGCAGAAGTGATGGTTGAGATTACGGATGCGCTGATAGTGTATGTGCATTCGTTTGCTTTTATATGATTCGTTTGCTTTTATATGTTTTCATGACCATCTGGTAATCCGATTATAATATGTGCGTCCTTAAATCTGTCATATCTAACCTGGAGCTGACACATTTGTTGAACATTGGTGCTCATTAGCCTCGGGATGGACTTATCATGTTGTCTTTGAAACCATGGTTTACAAAATAAAATATTCCTGCGAACATGGTAGCATCATCGCCAGATCTAAACTGTAAAACCAATTTTCTGGTGTGTATTTCAGTTGCCAACATCTTTTGCCTTTACATGATCAACATCTACGACAGCCTTTTCATATCCTTCCCATTGAAAGCGCCATGACACTTGATCTAACACACTATCACTAACACTATTCTCGACCTTCTTTATCTCGACCCAGTGCGAACTGTTGGTCCCTCAAAGTTCCCTCTGCTTGCCAATATGTCCTTCCTGGTATAATTCTTTCCTGAGACATAAAGTCTGCAAATCACACTGAACTTTCTTTGCCCGCCTCCTACTCTGTTCCGTGACCTATGTGTTTATATTGTACTCAATATGAAATGCAGAGCTCATGAAAGTTGAAGCCATTGCCGAAAATGGCCTCGACGGAATTGGCAGATGCAGGCGGTTCCATCCCACTCTTGCTAGGGAGCATAGTACGGGCGGCGGGTACACGATTGGATGCACTGCAGTCACGACAGGACGATGAATTCTTCCATGACCGGAGACTAGGAGCATGACACTGATAGCTTGGGGTGCTTGAGTCTTGGTGCATGACACTGGAACCACGAAAGGCGTAATAGCTGGTCGTCTTATGACTTTCTTGGACGCCATGGACTTGGCTAAGACAGGAACATTTGATCTGGTATCGCTTAACTCATCGGCACCAGAGTCGCCCGTTGGTGGCATGATAGAGGTGGGACCTTGGTCGGAACTCCGGGCCTCGCTGAAATGCTGGACTTGGGTATTGGCACGACTAAAGTCACTACTACGCCCACGATGAGTTGCACCACTGGGACCACTTGAGCGTGAGTAGCGGATCCTCGCGCTATTTCGATGGGCCTGAGTTGACTCGACACCTGATTGCCTGTAGTCTGTCCAGGAGTGCCCTCACTCGTTCGCTGACGTCTTTGACGGGTGTGACGACTGCGATTTGTCAGACGCTCGACTCCACCAAGACCTTTGGTGGCACTAGACAATACGGCCGTCTCTTTACTACCCTGCCCACCCGCAGCATCTCTCCTCCCTTGAGCTTTGAATACAGCTGTCACGACGGCGTGCGTCAAGCCTCAGCTTTGCTCACCTTTAGGCCGAACTTGACGGATGTTTTCATTAAATCGCCTCCTCGACGCAGGCTACAAACTTCCTCATGCACACGCACACATCGCGAAGTTGAGTCTCTAAGTTTGGATCGCTTATGTGTTCAACGAAAGTGTCGGCTTCACTAATTATGACTCCTCCCTGCTTTGATGTATCATCTCAGTCCCTGGATGCACAGAACTGAAGTGTGTTTAACCTAGGAGGCAAAAGAAAAATACGCTGATCAGTGATGATCAGTGATAAAAGGAAAATAATAAAGTAAGTCACGATGCAATGTCTTTTTTTTATTTCAACAATTTATTACGCGGCAACGATACAATATGTCATCACAGAAGATTGATGGAAAATAATTCCTGACACATATATCAATCATAACAACTATTGGGCAGTCCACAGTGAATCAGATAGACCACGGACTATTAACAGCGCATTAATCACCTGACTGGCAACCAGATGCCTTATTGATTCATCCTGCAGAGTTGAATCCGAGTTGGGGAAAAAATGATATGGCAGGGTACATGCGTATATACTTTTTGATAAATACATATATGGTAATTGCATCCAACAAATGGGATATTAGGGACATTTACTGTGCCCAAGGTTACAAAACGCAGCCACAGAACATATTCTTCACAAAATAATAGGGTGGTGTGATGAACGTGAAATATATCTCAGATCAACAAACATCGAAAGCGACAAGTATCAAATGAAATCCAATTCTCCAGCTCAAAAAGACTGCAAGTGAGATGATTTGGCATCAAATTAGCTTAGGCGGAAAGGAATTATTAATATGGCAGGTAGTATACCTTGTTTCGCGGGAACGAAGGAGCAGATAAAGCCCCTAGTCACACGGGTCATCAATCGTCCTTGGGAAAATTGAAAATACAGACTTACAAACCCGACAGCGCATGTCACCACCTGCCGTGACAATAGTTGACCTGTGCAAATCGACAGAAATGACTAACAAATTCAGATTTTTGCCGGATCACGGATGGAGAAATGCTCACCCGAATTTGTATGACCAATCAACTGGAAACAGGCTGAATCCTCAACTGTATCCCGCAAAAATATACTACGGTCTTTGGCACCCGAGATGATGTACCGATTGTCGCAGGCAATCGTCAGAACGTAATCCTTGTTGTGAACGGGGTCAGAATGTAATGATAGTGGACTAAGCTAGCAAACATACACTGTGTCCCCAGAAAATCTTGATGACCGGACATGCAACCATTCCATGCAAGAACCTAGGTTTCGTGTGCTTCCTATCATCGGATACGGCATCCCACAGACTCGAAACATTCCAGATTCTGATACTGCGATCCAAACCCCCACTAACAAGTCGCTTCGCGTCATTCATGAATCTAACAGCATAAACACTGTCCTCATGCCCTCCCAACTTCAGCTCTCCTGTTTTCATGGACCATATACGAATGAACTTGTCAAGACAACCACCAGCGACATACTGACTGCAGAACGAGATAGAGATTGATGTGATGCCTGCTGCGTTAGAAGACTCTTTGATCTTGGCTGCAGGTTCTGAGGTCCTGAGGTACTTGTGATTAAAATTACGTAGGTCCCAAATGATGGCAGAGCCATCCATGGAACCAGAAACAACAGAATGCCCATTTGGGGAATAATCAAGGGCACAGATCTCGCCTGAGTGACCAGAAAAAACGCCACATAGCTTTCGCTGTTTGGTGCTCCATATCTGTCCAGAAATGTAAGTAAATGAGTTCAATAATCGGATGGGAAAATATACGTGCCCTAACATTCATATCCTCGGCTCCTGCGGCCAAGTATTCGCCATCAGAACTGAAGCGAACACTCCGGATGTAAATATCCCCTTCTATGTTTGAGAATGCCGAATCGGTGAGCGAACTGCATTTATTGATAAAAAAAATAAAGGATGCTGGTAACCCATGAGTGGAACACTTACTATACTTGAACACCCGTCTTAATGTTGTAGATATTGATATCTTTGTTACATCCCGCAGCTACACAATGGCCATCCGGTGAAAAATGAATAGAACAGACGATACTAGATAGGAGATGGTAAGGCAGGCTGGTGCATGAGAGAGAGAGAGAATAAACCTTGGTTGAGAGGTGGATAAGATTGAGTCAACATCTAGATTCTGAACGAATTTAGGATTAAAATTAACAGCCCAGTCACTGTATTCTTTACGGCATCCTGGAGGTACGCTGGACACTGCGAGATCTTTACACAATGAAGGCGCGAGTGAAGGCTTCTTCTCATTAACGCCACTAGAAGACGGAGATGGAGCGGGCAGTGATTCAATTGTAGATGATCCATGATCGTAGCTGATGTCAGCGAAATTGACCTTCAGACTGTTTGCCGGAAGTATTCCACGTTGATAGGAACGATGCAGTAGAGAATCTAGGGTTACTTTGATATCAGAACAAGGAAACTTAGTTCCTTCTACCGACCTCGGTTTAAGCAGGATCCTCTATCCTCAGACTTGATCCGCTTGGAATTATAAAGGCCATCGTCCGCACTGGAGTATGTTCTCACACGTCGTTTGAGCTTTCGATCGATATGGGTGGTAGGCTCATGATGGCCTCGGTCTTCCGATAGCTGGATCACAGAGGGAGCTAAGCTTGTAGGTGCCGATGCCGAGAATGACGGTAGGTTTGTTGAGAGCTTTTGCGGAGGGAATTGGGGCTCTAGACTGACAATGCTACGCTCATAGTTCAACTCGCCAATGATCTTTGATCGCTCCTGCTCAAAATGCTGTCTGTAAATTTTTGAGCATCTCTCGAGCTTTTGAACTGCTTGTTTCATCATTTTAATTTCCATCTCCTGTTTTGTGACTGAAGAAGAGATGAGAAAAATATGAGATTCCTATAGATTGTTACTGACAGAGAGTCCAGAGGCGGTTGCAGTCTTGATAGATGGCACGGCGCTCTGCCAAGATTTTGTTGTACTCTTCCAGGATTGCACTAAAGGTGTCCCCAAGCTGACTGCCAAGGGATTGCCTAGAGCGCTGCGAATAGTCGTTATGGGCAGAGGATACAGGTTGCAAGGACATCAAGAGACTAGGATAGCTTACGGAGCTTAAATATAGCGATTCGAATATTCAGAAACAAGTAGATCTCCGGCAACCTGATCCAATGATGGCCTCGCATAGCTTGTCTGTAATCTCCGCTGCCGCTGTCGGCTCCTTTCTTCGGATCCGGCAACACCCCTGAATATGTAGGCTCCAGCACTTCCAGGATGGCCAATCAACCAGTGTTACCCCACAGTTGTCTTACCCTAGGCCACGGTTTTCGTCACCTTCCGGTATCCATACAATATGCCGAAGGTCGAACAGGCCAACCATCTCAATATTGCCTAGTCATCATATTCAGATTGTCGGCAAAATTCCACCGATGGACAGCGCTTTTTGCAGTAAGGTCTTCGGGTCAAAAAGCTTCTCATATCGTTGTTTGACGCCATTCCGCTGAGGGATAAAAGATCAAGAACAAAGGAAATCTGATAACTCCTGGCGTACTTCTCTCGGCTATCAAAGGTGAGTCTTGGCATTTCTGCTCCCGATGTCTCATTCCAGGTCCATATCCTTAGCACCAGCTGGTGTTCTATATATTTCTGGCCGCAGGGTCCATTCTAGAAGCATTTCGGGACAGCGACTTCTTGAGACACTGTTTCGAACCTTGATTATCTCTCCTTGGGAAAAGGTTTATCACGTAAGCCCGCTTAATGACAGTCGGCGATTGTTTCCTTCCCCACGGCACAGGAGGAGTGAATAGTCTTGCCTTATTTACATCCATCCATGCCGTAGCTAGAGGCTGAACATATTCTCGGCTCAGGGTAAGACATTTGAGCGATAAAAATCTGGGGTATTCATCTTTTGTCATTATTACGATGTCTTCCCCACTTGACATGACATGTCATCGCAACGCATTAACGCATTTAGGGGAATTTCAAAAGGTTGTTGAGGACTGATCAGGACTGGAGTGTATATCATTTTGTGACGCATGATTCTGGATTACAGCTTCACTGTCATATGAAACATAAAGCAATGTTTCTCCATTTTGAGAATCGCCCTCTAACCCCATTCTATGCAAAACTCCACAGTTCACCGACAACATCGAAGTCGAATTGGTGCAGTTCACCGCCATCTCCTCCTTCCCCTGAAGTGATGACTGAAGTCGGAAACGATATAAAGCCCTTCGATTGATCTATAGCTAATTCGGGTGCTTTCTTGATCTTTCTACCCGCTTCCGTATCAAATAGCTACCCGGATTTGAGAAGCCAGAGAACGCAACACGACAAAAGGAACAATAGGATATTTTAACCAATGAACTACTTTCCCATTAAAGAACTCACCGTAGCATAAGTATGATCTAAAAAATCTTCAAGGGGATAACTGGGTTTCGTAAATGGTTCAGTGAATATTTTGCACAGCGTGGATACGGTAGCATGATAATGCGATCGGTGAGACAGCAGTTCCCATAAGGAGCTTTCTAACGCTCGGGTATTGATAGGATCTGTCTCATCGGAAAGAAAAGGATCTGTATAGATCGATGAAGAAGTGGAGTTTCATGCCCAGCGAACGCGAATAACAAATCAATTCACTCAGCATTCATGACATAAACAAGGTACAGACCTGCATATTCATTTCCAGCGTCGGGGTTATGTATCATGACCATCAACGCGGGATGTCTTTTTAGGATGTTATAGGTGAATGGGATGAT
>Ga0154001_1000256_pt1 | contig 17025 bp, 28 predicted proteins | sample TSNJ085MetaG_FD_104699 | JGI IMG/M metagenome (GOLD analysis project Ga0154001, IMG submission 104699) | Attine ant fungus gardens microbial communities from New Jersey, USA - TSNJ085 MetaG | ecosystem: Host-associated > Fungi > Mycelium > Unclassified | place: USA: New Jersey, Wharton State...
ATCGACCCCAGCAAGGAGATCGAGGTCATCTCCCGGTGAGCAACCTGCGCGAGGAGCTCCAGCAGATCTACGACGAGCATGGCGACCTGACCCCTCGCCTGCTCGTCGCGGTGGCCAGCGACCCGTCCCATCCGTTGCACGAGAAGTTCACCTGGGACGACTCCGAAGCCGCGGAGAGGTTCCGGGAGATCGAGGCGAGTCGGCTCATCCGCCGGGTGCGCATCGTGTACCGGGAGGGCACGGGAACTACGGCTCCACGGTCGACCCGGGCGTTCGTGGCCCCGCGGCATCCGGATCGGCCGGGCTCCTACGTGCCGATCGAGGAGGCCATCGAGGACCCGCTCACGGCCAAGCTGCTCTCCAAGCAGATGGCCGACGACTGGAAGGCGATGAAGCGCCGCTGGGCGAACTACGAGGAGTTCTGGGCGATGGTCCGGAACGACGCTCGTGAGCACGTGGCGTGACGGGTGAAGCCAGCTCTACTCATCAGGGTCCCGGCAGGCTAGGCCGGGTGGGGCAGGGCGATGCAGGGCAGGGCTTGGCTTGGCGTGGCCGGGCAGGCAAGGTCCGGCGTGGTGTGGCTTGACATGGCGGGGCGTGGCAGGCATGGCAGGTCTCGGCAGGGGATGGCGGGGCCCGGCAGGCACGGATAGGCGTGGCTCGTCAGGACAGGGCTCGGCCCGGCACGGCAGGCGGGGCAAGGCCCGGCATGGTTTGGCTTGGTGCGGCTGGTCGGGGCAGGCGTGGCAAGGCATGGGTCGTCAGGGCAGGGCTCGGCCAGGCACGGCAGGGCAGGCGTGGCAAGGCATGGGTCGTCAGGGCATGGGTCGGCCTGGCAGGGCAGGCGCGGTGTGGACCGGCGGCGCTGGGTGTGGTTGGGAATGGCTGGGTACGGCATGGCAGGCAGGGCCAGGCGTGGCAGGGCGAGTCCCAGCTGGGCAGGGCTTGGTACGGCAGGGCAGGCGTGGCATCGCGGGGCTTGGTGGGAAACGGCATGGTGTGGCCTGGCGAGGCAGGCGAGGTCCGGCAAGGCATGGACTGGCTGGGCATGTTCCGGCGCGGCGGGGCAGGCGAGGCGGGGCAGGTGCGTCATGGCGCGGCTGGTCATGGCAGGTCGGGGCACGGCAGGCAGGGCAAGTCAGGGCTAGGCAGGGCCGGGCATGGTCTGGCGTGGCTGGGCAGGCGTGGCATGTCGAGTCGGGTCGGGGCATGGCTGTGCATGGCGAGGTGCGGCAGGCAAGGTGAGGCCCGGCGAGGTTTGGAGTGGCGCTGCGAGGCATGGCGAGGCTCGGCAGTCGTGGCGCGGACGGGCAGGACAGGGCCTGATGGGGTTCGGCGGGGCAGGCGTGGCTCGGTATGGCTAGTCATGGCCCGGTAGGGCCTGGTGTGGCTTGGCGGGGCAGGCACGGCTTGGAGTGGCTTGGTTTCGCACGGCAGGACAGGGCATGGCAGGCACGGCATGGTCGGGCTCGGGTTGGCGAGTCCTGGCATGGCGAGGCGAGGCGAGGCAGGCATGGCGCGGTGCGGAGGCGCTGGTCAGGGCAGGGCTCGGTGTGGCGGGCGAGGTCCGGCGGGTCCCGGCGAGTTAGGGCTGGGCTGGGCGTGGCTTGGTGCGGCAGGCGCGGATGGGCACGGCACAGCTGGGCGCGGCATGGCTGGGCATGGCAGGCACGGCGGGGCCCGGGGAGTTGGGGCTCGGCAGGGCTAGGCGCGGCGGGGCTGGCGCGGATTGGCGTGGCTTGGGACGGCGGGGTCCGGCAGGGCAGTCGAGGCGTGACTGGGCAGGGCCCGGCTTGGCGTGGCACGGCGTGGCTCGGCAGGCGAGGCAGGTCACGGCTGGGCACGGCGTGTCTTGGCGCGGCATGGCAGGCACGGCTTGGCTTGGGAGGGCTTGGTACGGCACGGTGCGGCGTGGCTCGGCAGGCGAGGCGTGGCTTGGAGGGGGAGTTCGTACTGCCGAAAGGCTGAAAGTGATCACACTTCGGAAGGGTGACGACCCGGCGGACCTCGCCGGCGTCACCAAAATGGCGGTCGGCGTTTCGTGGGACCGCACAGCTGGTGCGAGCCGGGGTCCGCTCGGGAAGCTCAAGCGCCAGGTCGGAACGGACCTGGACCTCGTCTGCGTGGTCATGCAGAACGGGGAGCCTGTTCGGTACGCGGGCTTGGATAGCCTGGATCCGTTGCAGAACGGGTCCGTGATCCATACCGGCGACAACCAGACCGGCAAGGGTGACGGCGACGACGAAGCCGTGATCGTGGACTTCGAGAAGATCCAATCGAATGTCGACGGGCTTGTGTTCATAGCCGCCGCCTTCAAGAAGGGCAGCGACTTCGCGAAGGCTGCCAACGTCTCTATGAAGATCTACGATTCCAGCGACGGGAAGCCGGACGTCGTTGCCGACTATTGGCCAAGTCTCGTGGCCACCGGCAACGCCTGCGCAATCGCCAAGGCTACCCGGGTCGGGAACACCTGGCAGTTGACCGTCTTGAACGAAATGGGTCGGGTCACCATCGGCGATACTCGTGCCCTGATGCGGTTCGCAGCTGGGAAGTAGGTGGCCATGGCCGAGCCGGAGCAGCCCGACGAGCTGGACCTGCTCGAAGTGGACGACGTGGTGGCGCTCCTGAAGGTCACCCGGAACTGGGTGTACGCCGAGGTCGGGGCCGGGCGACTGCCTGCGCTTCGTCTCGGTCCGAAGTACCTCCGGTTCTCGCGGGAGGACATCCGGGAGTACTTGAAGGGGTGTCGCGCGACGGTCGGCAAGTGAGAAGGCCCCCGGAATCCATCCGGGGGCCTTCTCATTACTGGGCTTTCGTCCGGCCGAGGAGCTGGTCGCGTGCGCTCGCTGTTTCGGCCGCTTTCCCGCGGAGGGAATGAACGTACAGGTTTGCTGTGACGATCGAACCATGACCCATGTGCGCCATGTTCTTGTTCAGTGGGAGTCCGGCGGCGTCATTCCATGACGCCACTGTGTGGCGAATATCGTGGAACCGCATGTCCGGGAGCTGGTTCGATTGCAGGAATGGTTTCCAGATCCTTCTCGTGAACCACGAGCCGCCGATAGGCATTCCGCTATCGGTTGTGAACAGCAGGTCTTCCGGGCCGAGATTGCGCTGTTGGATGTAGGCCGAGACTTCTTTCATGACATCCGCGTTGATCTCGACGCGGCGCCGCTGATTTGACTTTGTGGTCGGCTTGAAGAAGAACGTGTTGCCGATGCGGTACTGCCCGTGAGGCCAGTCGTCGTTGTCGTCGCGCTCGTCGAGAACCTTCTTCGGTGCTTCGCCGATGGTCTCTTCGATGACGACGTGATTGTGAAGGGTCAGGATGTGCTTGGCCCGGAGTCCGCGGATCTCGGAGAACCGCGCCCCGAGGTCCAGGTTCAGGAGCAGCATGATGCGCCATCTGTCGTCGAGGGTTCCGAGCCAGGTGACGAAGCGGGAGTAGAGGGCGGGGTCGAGGATGGTCCAGCACTCCGAGCCCGTGGAGTTCGCAACTCCCCGGAGTTTGCACGGGGCTGAGGGGTCAGTTTCGAGCAGCTCATCGCGTACCGCAGCCTTTGTCACCAGGCGGATGACCCGGAGTACTCCCTTGGCGCTGGCGGGCGAGAGTCCGGCACTCTGGCGCTCGTTGAGCAGGCCCTGGATGTTCGAGTAGCGGAGGGCGCCTACCGGCATGTCTCCCAGGTAGGGCAGCACATGGATGCGCAGCTTGCTCTCGTACCCCTGCCAGGTGCGGATCTCCAGCGAGAGCTTCACCGCTGGGCCCCAGTGGTCGTAGACGTACTCCCGAAGCGTGAGCTTCTCGTCCTTGAGGCCGCGCCTCCGGCCCTTGCGGACCTTGGCTTCGGCCTCCTCCCATGCGTGCTTCGCCTGCTTGGGGGTGGCGAAGGTGCCGGCCGAGAGTGCCCTCCCGCTGGCGTCGTAGTACATGGCGGTGAAGCGGTTCTTGCGTTCGATGGCCCAGCCCATGGGGTCAGCTCCTTGGTCAAGGAGACAGCGGAATCGGAATCCGCTGTCTCAAGATCTTCTGCACTTTCCGTGACCACCCAGAGGCAGAGCCCGAGGCTTCGGGATCATGATCATTTGTTAGCATCTTGCTAGCAAAACCTGCAGGAGTCAGGAAGGCCCAGGAACCGTGACGAGGGGTCAGAACGCTCTGTGCACGTGGAACCGGGGCTCTGGAAACCATAATAGACCAGGGTTTTGGGCCCGTGAATCCCTCTTTTAATCCGCGGGTTCGGGGTTCGATCCCCCGGCGGCCCACCCCCTCTGACCAGGACTTATTAGGTAGTCCTAACCGAGATTACAAGATCATTGGCTAGCATCTTGGCTAGCATCACGCTTGCAAGCCAAGATCGACAACCCGCCTGGCTTCGCCTGACGTTGTTACGCTCCGCTACGTGGACGGAGGGGTGGCAGCCTCGAAGCCGCCCCACGCGCCGACCGTGCGGCCCCACCGGACACCCACCGCGGCGACCCGCTCGTGGATGAACTGGCCCGACTTCCGGGCGCGCATGAGGTCGTGACGGAGCTCGGCGACGACCACGTCGTACGCCATCCGAGCGTCGGCGCGGTCGTCGTACGGGCCGGCGAGCACGACGCCCTGGTCGGTCACCACGTACCAGCTGGCGGGGCGCTCGGGGGCGCGCGAGGGGTCAGCGGTCACCTTGAGATTGTCGAACACTTGTTCTAGATTGCCAAGCTTCCCGTCGACACAGGAGGAACCCCATGCCCTTGATCTACGCCTTCGCGGACGAGTCCGGGCAGTGGTACGGGGAGCCCGATGCGCGGACGGACCGCGACCCCTGGACCGACGAGCTCGTGATGGACGAGTCGCAGGAGGACGCGGTGCCCGGGAGTCCTTTCTGGGGCAAGCGTCTGACGGTGAAGATCGCGGCTATCGAAGGGCCGGCTGGCGGAGATGGCTCTCGAGTTGCAGGGGGCAGGGTCCACTTCACGACTGCGACCGTGGAACAGCTGTTCGCCAACTGGCGGCCCTATGTCGACGATGACGACGAGGCCTGAGCCGGTAGGTGAGTCGGCCTACCACTATGAAACTCGACCCGTCTAGGCTGGATTCCTTCAATCCATGTGGGCGGAAGGACACCTGCGCATGGCGACCCAGACACTGGTCATCACCTCCTCGGACCTCTCGGGTGACGAGGGAGCGATGCCCGTGAAGTTCGGCCTCTTCGGAGTCGAGTACGAGATCGACTTGACTACCGTTGAGACCGAGAAGTTGGAATCCCTACTTAGTCTCTACACCTCGGCCGCCCGTCGCATCGGTGGCCGGCGCAATACGTCGTCAGGTACCCCTGGGGCGCGGCCAGCTGGAGCTCGGCCCGGCGGTGCCGAGGCGTTCACCGGAGCCAGCTCGAAGGTTGTTCGGGCGTGGGCGAAGGAGCAGGGAATCGACCTGCCCGACCGTGGTCGGGTACCCCTGCAGATCCAGGAGGCGTTTGTCGCCTCTCGCAATGCTCCTATTGCACCGGTAGTAGAGGAGCCCGTAGTCGAGGCACCTGCTAACGGCACGGCTAAGCGGGCCCGGGCCCGCAAGGCAGTCGCGGCGCCGGAATTCGTGGCGCCTCCCGCCGAGGCGAAGCCTCGTCAGCGTCGGACTCGTGCCCTGAACGGTGGTGCCTAGGCCCCTGCGCGGGACTCGAACCCGCATTCCGGATCACCGGGTGCTATCCGATTGCACTAGCAGGGATCTTGCAGTCCGAGCCTAGACGGCTGTGCTGTCGATCCAGCGGTCGTCAGTCAGCTTGGTGCGAGCTATCGGTTCGGCAGCTGCCCACGCGGCGTGGCAGATGTGATCGCAGAACCGTAGACGGATAGCCCGGTTTCGGTCAGGCACTTCGATGAGCACGTGAGTCCAGCGAGCGTCGAGTGGAGCACGCCGGTCGCACTCCGGGGACTCGCAGCTGAACAGCGGGGTCCTCGGCGTCCCGGGCGGCCGGATTCCGGTACGTCGGGCAAGCTTGCCCATGGCATTCCTCCTCAAGGTGGGCCCGAAGTTGGGCTGAGGAGATCGTGTGGCCGCCCGGGCAGAAAGTGTCGGAGAGTCAAGCCCCACCCCGCGGCCCCCGACGCACGGATACTGGCGAGTACATGCACGCATGCGCGAATACCCGCCAGTACCTGCATCGGGGGTCGCGGAGCACCGCCGGCGCTCTCCTAGGCGATTCGCTCGACCTGTGGTATGGGCGTCAGTACCCGAAGTCCTGGACCCAGTAGTCGCCGTCGGGGGAGTAGCCCACGCCGATGGTCTCGAAGTCGCAGTCGAGGATGTTGCGCCGGTGGCCGGGGGAGTCCATCCAGTCCTGGATGACCTCCTCCGCGCTGCCCTGGCCGTAGGCGATGTTCTCCCCGCCCGGCTTCTTGTAGCCGGCGACGCGGATGCGGCGGTCCCAGCTGGTGCCGTCGGCCGAGCTGTGCGAGAAGTACCCTTGGTTCGCCATGTCGTCTGCGTGACGCTGGGCGGCGACCGTCAGCTTCTTCGAGACCTTGAGCGGGTTGTGGCACCCGTGCGCCGCGCGCTGGTCGTTGGTGCGCTCGACGACGGAGCTGCGCTCAGCGTTGACCGAGGTGTCGGCCGCCTGAGCGTTGCTCGCAGCGGCGACCGCCGCGAGCGTCATGGTGAGCAGAGCGGTGAAGACCTGGGCGGGGATGGAGCCCGGGGCGAGCTGAGTAGCCATGACATTGCCTCCAAACGGTGGATGGAATCCCGTCCGGAGACGACGCCCTTGTACGAAGCGCCGGCGGGTGCTCGCCGGGATCGCCGGCTTCGAGCTACTACAGGTAACCCCGTCCGATCCGCCCGTTCATGGGCCGAAAGTCCCAAGCTGCTGAGCGGAACGTCACTCCGGCGTAGGGAATCCGTCGCGCCATGACGATCTGAGCTAGCTCCACCCATCACTCTTTAGTTTCCCGAGGGGCCGTGTCGAACACGGCTAGCGTCCCCGTCCTCCCCAACCCCCCAAGGAAAGGACGGTGCGTCATGGCACGACTCCTGGCTGCGGCGGACGCAGAGAACAGCGTCGCCGAGAAGCCCAGCAAGACCGCGGCGGCCAAGGCTCACTCCGCGATCCTCACCGAGCTCGCCCGCCTCGGCGGCAACCTCACGACCGAGGACGCCCTGGAGTTCACGGGCAACAAGGTGATCCTCCCCGAGTCGATGAGCGGCAACATCAAGGCCGCCATCAACTGGCTGGAGGAGCACCGCGAGCAGCAGGAGCAGCGGCACGCCTTCCGCCGGACCTTCAAGTACAGGCCGCTGGACGGTGCGCACGCCTTCTACCAGGTGCTGCGCAAGATCTGGGGCAACACCGGCCTGGGCAAGCCGATCCAGACCATGTTCGGCGACATCCCCCCGACCTACATCACCATCGACACCGGCGTCGGCACGACCGCGCAGGTCCCGCAGAACAAGTTCACCTTCCCGCCCCTGGAAGCGGACATGTACTGCACGCACGACGAGGACGCCGAGCTCGGCCCGCTGTTCCACCTCTACATCGAGGCCCCCAGGAAGTACCGGGGCCACATCGAGGGCCTGTTCCTCGCCGTGGAGGAGGAGCTGCGCAACTGCTCGATCTACAAGGGCAAGGCCATCACCGGCGCCGTGGTGCCGACCTACATCGACACCACCAAGGTCGACCCGGAGAAGGTCGTCTACAGCCAGGAGACCCTGACCCAGCTGGGCGCCAACATCTGGTCCGTCTTGCGCCACGGCGAGCAGATGAAGAAGGTCGGCATGAGCCTCAAGCGGGCGGTGCTGCTGGAGGGCCCGTTCGGCACCGGCAAGACCCTCGCGGCGTACCTGACCGCCCAGGAGGCCGAGCGCGCCGGCTGGACCTTCGTGTTCTGCCGCCCTGGTCAGGATGACCTGGAGAAGACCATGAAGACGGCGCTGCTCTACGCACCCAGCGTCGTGTTCTTCGAGGACGTCGACGTCGTCGCCGACAATGGCGAGCCCGAGGCCGTCCAGCGCCTGCTCGACCTCTTCGACGGCATCTCCGCCAAGAACCAGGACTGCCTCGCAGTCTTGACTACCAACCACGTCAACAAGATCCACCGCGGCATGCTGCGTCCGGGCCGCCTGGACGCCGTCATCCACATCGGCGACCTGGACTCCGAGGGCATCGAGAAGCTGATCCGTGCCAAGGTTCCCGCCGACCAGCTCGGCGAGCTCGACATCGAGCCCGTCTTCCTGGCGATGAAGGGCTTCCTCCCGGCTTTCGCCGCCGAGGCGATCGACCGCGCGCTCCGCTACCAGCTGCACCGCACCAATGGCCAGCTCGGCCAGCTCGTCACCGCCGATTTCATCGAGGCGGCCGAGGGCCTGCGTCCCCAGCTGGACCTCATGGAGGGCGCCGGCGAGGGCGTGCGCCAGCCCAACCTCGACGCCGCGTTCCGCGACCTCGTCCGTCGCGCCCAGGACAAGACCGTGATCCTCGACAGCTGCGGCGATGCCGTCTTCCAGCTCGACGTCCTGGCCGACCCCCTCGTCAACCGCTGACGAGTGAAGCCAGCTCTACCCATCATGGAGGTACTCGCATGAACACCGACGTGCGGACCCGGCTCGGTCGGATCACCGTCGCCCGGGTGGACGCGGCACTCAACGCCGTGGTCAACCGGCTCGGCCCGAACCACATCGACCACACGCACTACTTCTTCTCCGCCTACGGCGGCCAGCCCGGCTGTCTGGTCGGCCAGATCCTTGCCGAGCTGGGTGTCGATGGGGTCGACCGGGACAACCTGCAGCTGGCGAACACCCCGGGCATCCTCACCCAGCTCAACGCCGACATCGAGCCGGCGGCAGCGATGTACCTGTACGCGCTGCAGCTGCACAACGACCGTGACCAGATCTGGGGCCGGGCCTCCGAAGCCGCCTGGCACCACGTCCAGCAGATGTACGCGACCCGGGCTCCCGGGTGTGGCTGCTCGACCTGCTCGGGGAACATGGGCGCGGACTACTGGGGGCGGCTGACCCGCCAGTTCCTGTCCGGCCCCCCGCCGCAGCGCGGACAGGTCGAGGCCCCGAGCACGCAGCGCCCAAGCGTGCGCCTCTCGCCGGCCGAGGTCGACCGCCGTTGGACGGAGCTGACCTACGGCGCGCTCGCACCGATCGAGGTCAAGGTCAAGGAGTGGACCAAGGAGCTCGTATCAGTTCTCAGTGGCGCCTAGCCGATAGGCTCAGTAGCGTCCCTCCCTAGCCGACGCCACCTGTTACCACGCCAGGGAGGGACGCCCCCACCAACTGAATAATTGAGGCCGGTGCGTAAGCCGGGAGTTCTTCATTTGGGACCGTGTGTCGCTGGTTCGACTCCAGCTCCCCCAACGCTGGGGGGTAGCTCAGTGGATAGAGCAGCGGTAGTAAGAGCCCAGCTGACTTTGATCTCGGCCTCACCCAGACACCGGTAACCCGGTGCGAAGGGGGCAGGTACTTCTCTCGCCAGGGATTCACATCCCGCCGGAGGATTTGAGAAACCTCCAACTGCCGCCATCCAGACCTCGGGTGCCTTTGATCGGCCCACCCCGCGACGGAATTACATTCCGCGCCGGGGTGGGCCGATCGCGTTTGCATGGTGCTACGTACAGACTTCACCGACACCACGGTCGCCGCAGGCAATCACGCAGCCCTGCACAACGACACCTCCACCGACGTCAACACCCTGTCCGCGTGGCTGGGCGGAACTCGTCACCAGGTCAACGTCTACGTTTCCAACGCCACCTGGACCAAGCCCGCCGGCGCGAAGTTCGTCTGGGTCCGCCTGGTCGGCGGCGGGGGAGCGGGCGGTGGCGCTGTCACGACCGCTGCCAACGAGTCCGCGGTCGGTGGTGGCGGCGGTGGTGGCGGGTACTGCGAGAAGTGGTGGGACGCGGCCTCGCTGTCCGCCACGCAGGCCGTCGTCGTCGGACAGGGCGGCACCGGCGTGGCCGGCGCAGCAGGCAACGACGGGACCGCCAGCACCTTCAGCACGATGTCCGCAGGTGGTGGCATTGCGGGGACCATTACTGCCGCAAGCTCGACGGCCCTCAGTGTGGCCACCGGCGGTGACGGCGGGCCGAGCAGCGGCGGTGACATCAACGCCACGGGGTTCCCTGGCGAGATGGGGCTCCGCTACCCCAGCCTGCGGGACGGTGCTGGCACGGGGACGATCAACGCCTTCGCGCGTGGCGGCATGGGCGGCGGCTCGGTCTTCGGCGGCAACGCCCGAACCGGCAACACCAGCAACAACAGCGGCTTCGCCGGGGAGAGCTACGGCGGCGGCGGGTCGGGAGGCCAGAACAACGCCTCCCAGGTGACCACCCGCACCGGGGGTTCCGGGGTCGTCGGGATCGTCATCGTCATCACGTTCTTCTAGCACATCGGCGCAGGTCGAAAACGATTGGCGAGGGCCTCTGGTAACCCTGCTAGGGTCCTTCCTCAAGCGCCTCCCCGGTGCGAAGGCATGGGGTTACTTCCTTCTTGCGGAAACCAGAACCTCGACGCCGAATCTGATCTCGGGGAGGCCAATAACTTGGTGGCCGGTGCGTAGGAACGAGTTACTTCCACTGTGAATGGAGAGGTTGCAGGTTCGAGTCCTGTCGGGACCCTTGGGTCCTGTAGCTCAATTGGCTGAGCGCTAAACAACTCGATCCGATTTGATCTCGGCCACCCCACATAACTGAAGACGCACCCTCCCGGTGCGAAGGTTCGGGTTACTTCTTTCGCAAAGGATATGTACCCGTACCGAATATGACCTCGGGAGGGACCGCCTTGGGGCCGGTGCGTTTAGCGCGGGCTACTTCTCACGAGGTTGCAGGTTCGAGTCCTGTCCGCCCGGCTACCGGGCGGTCGCCCATTGGCAAGGGCATCCCCTGCGCTGACCCGACCTCGGCCCCACCCCGGTCCCTCTCTCCGTACGGAAGGAGAGGAACCATGGCGAAGTTCAGCGGGCGCACGGCAACGGCACCTCGTGGCCGTACCCCCATCACCACCAGCAAGACCCCGGACACGGTCACCCACGAGGGCGCGCCGGCCTACAGCCGCGACCCCAAGGGCGAGCTGTTCCTCCTGGCGGTCAGCAACATGGTCGGCGAGGACACCTTCTACGAGTCCGCCGGCGACCGCGACGCCCGCTACGCATCCCTGGTCGGCAAGCTCGCCGTCGAGGACCCGGCCTGGACCGCCCAGCTGCTCAAGTGGCTGCGGTCGGAGGGCAACATGCGCTCGGCCCCGGTCGTCGGCGCCGCGGAGTACGTCCGTGCCCGGCTCGCAGCCAAGGCAGAGAACCCCGACGAGGCATGGTCGAACCGGCGCGTGGTCGACTCCGTCCTGCAGCGTCCCGACGAGCCCGGCGAGATCCTCGGCTACTGGCTGTCCCAGTACGGACGGGCCGTTCCCAAGCCCATCAAGCGCGGCGTCGGCGACGCAGCTGTCCGCCTCTACAACGAGCGTTCGGTCCTCAAGTACGACACCGCCAGCCACGGCGTCCGCTTCGGTGACGTCCTGGAGCTCACCCACCCGGTCTCGGACCGCACCTGGCAGGGCGACCTGTTCAAGCACTGCATCGACCGTCGGCACGGGCGGGACACCGAGATCCCGGAGTCGCTGACGATGCTGCGCGCGAACCGGGAACTGCAGGAGCTGCCCGTGGACCAGCGCCGCGAGGTGCTCGGCGACCCCGAGCGGCTGCGCGCTGCCGGGATGACCTGGGAGTCCCTCGCCGGCTGGCTGCAGGGCCCGATGGACAAGCAGGCATGGGAGGCGATCATCCCCCAGCTGGGACTCATGGCCGCCATCCGCAACCTGCGCAACTTCGACCAGGCCGGCGTCTCCGACGAGGTAGCCGACGGCATCTGCGAGCGGCTCAAGAACGCCGACGAGATCGCACGCAGCCGCCAGTTCCCGTTCCGGTTCTACTCGGCGTACGCGAACGCACCTTCGCTGCGGTGGGGGCCGGCGCTGGAGAAGGCCCTGTCCCACTCGACGAAGAACATCCCGGCACTGGGCGGGCGCACGCTCATCCTGGTCGACACCTCCGGGTCGATGACCGGGATCGGGATCTCGGCCAAGTCCAGCGTCTCCCCGCTCACCGCGGCGGCGCTGTTCGGCGTCTCCCTTGCAGCCAAGGGAGAGCAGGTCGACCTGGTCGGGTTCGCCGACGGGATCTTCGCCCACAACCTCAAGAAGGGCGCCTCGGTGCTCAAGGAGGTCGAGCGGTTCGTCAAGCGCTCCGGCGAGGTCGGGCACGGGACGCGCATCGCCCACTCGCTGCGCGCGGCCTACAAGGGCCACGACCGGGTCGTGCTCATCAGCGACCAGCAGACCTTCCGGGACTACGAGGGCAGCGTCACCGACGCGGTCCCGCAGAACATCCCGATCTACGGCTTCAACCTGGGTGGCTATCGGGGCGCGGCGATGCCCTCGACGCCGACCCGGCATGAGTTCGGCGGTGGCCTGACCGACTCGGCCTTCCGGATGCTGCCGCTGCTGGAGGCAGGCAAGGCAGGCAAGTGGCCGTGGGAGGACCAGAAGGCAGCTGACCAGGCCGCGTCGTGAAGGAGTCCGTTCCGTCCACGGAGCGGCTGCCCTGTGGTTGTCTCATCAGCTTCCAGGACGACATGTTCATCTACGAGTGCTGCCCGAAGGCCGAAGCCTGCGAGTGGTACCAGTACGTCAGGCAGGTAGGCGAAGAGCTCGGGATCGGATCGACAATCCTGGACTTCCGCTAGGCTGACGCACCATCAGATGCCCCGCCCCAGGGGATAATTGGGGCGGGGCATCTGCACGCACGAGGAGGAACAGATGGGTCTGCGCGGTCCCCAGGTGCGCAAGAAGATGCGCTGCTCCGACTGCGGACGGCTGGTGTCGACGGCCCGGGACATGCAGGAGGAGGACCCCATGTCCATCCGCCCGGCCAACCACACCCCGAACCGGCAGGGCAACCCCAACGGGCCCGACCGCTGCATCGGCAGCTTCGACCGCGACGAACGCCTCGCCGCCCGGGTCGCGGCCGTGGACTACACCGCCGACGTCGACGACCGACGCAACCGGATCTCCGTCGCCGGGCTGCGCGCCGGCCTGCGCTTCGCCCTGGACAACGTCGGCATCGAGCTGCAGCTGCGCCGGCTCGACGCGGACACCCGCGGCGAGGTCGAGACCTGGCTCGCGCAGTCCCGGGCCCAGCTGGTCGACATGCTCGCGGAGCTGGAGCTCATCACCGGCCTGCTCGGCGGCACCGCCGTAGTTCGCCTACCCGACAGGGCCAGCCAATAGCCGACGCCTGCATGGCGCCCATAGGCTGGCGGCGCCGCGGAGGGTCCATCCCCGTTGCCGTCAACCCACGGCGGTGACGGGGAGTGGCCGCGGGCCGAAGGAGTCCCGCCACGGCCGGGGCTCCTTCGCGCGTCTAGTTCTGTTGCGCGTCGAGCTCGCGGTGCAGGGCGGCGTTGATGTGCCCGACGAGCACCATCACCTCGGGGCTGTGGTCGTTGTGGCAGCACATCTGATGGAACGCCTCGCGGTGGGCGTCGGACAGTCGCGCCCAGATGGTCTGCAGCGCCAGGTTGATCCGAGCGGTGTCCGCCGGCTTGTGCCCCTCCAGGGCCAGGACCGCCGGTTCGCACTCCTGCCAGCTGTGCGGCACCCTCACTGTGGCCTCCGATAGCCGCGCTCGTCGCAGGGGATCCCGAGGATGCCGTAGATGTCGCTGGCGTAGAGCGTCAGCTCACCCCCGGGCGTCTGGTGCCCGATGTCCATCCCGGCGGCGCTCACCTCTGCGAGCGCACATAGCTGCTCGATCTGCAGGAGCTTGCTCTCGGCCGCGCTGACGCGCCGACGGACCTGGTCGGTGTACCGGCGGGCGCGGGCGGCCGACTCGTCGGCGACGGAGGGCTCGGTCATCTCGGCCCCATCGCCGTGGCCAGCGACCAGTCCGGCGGTGGAGGAGGCACCACCACCGTCAGCGTCACCCCGTCCACGGGCAGCTCGATCTCGATGTTGTCGGTCCAGTTGCCCGCGTCGTCGCGCACCCCCGTGGCCTTGACCCCGTTGCGCAGGGCGATGCCGAGCACCCACCCGACGTAAAGCACGTGCTGCTTGCTCACGAAGTTGCCTGTCTCGGTCACGTCAGCTCCCGGCCCTGGGCATGAGCACGTACTTGCCCGCGCGCCAGTCCGCGGCGTCCATGAAGTCGATCGACGCCGCCTCTGCGCACGCCCGGTCCTCGGGGCGGTCGCCGACGAACAGCGCCAGGTGCGGCGGGTAGATCTCCCCGTGCACCTGGGCCAGCTCCAAGGCGGCTTCGACGATCAGGCCGGTTGCCGGCTTGCGGCACCAGCACCGAGCCATCTCCGGGGCCTTCGCCGCTGGGTGGTGCTGGCAGATCATCACCCGGTCGAACAGGCCGCCGCACTGGACGTGCGTCTCCATCACCGCCTCGACGACGGCGGCCTCCGTGACGTACCCCAGAGCCACCCCGCCCTGGTTGGTGATGCCCACGATCCGCCCGCCAGCAGCCTTCCAGCGGCGCATCTGCTCGACGGCCGCCGGGAACACGCGCACGTCTTCGGGGCCGTTGACGAACTTCCCCAGCGGATCGTCCTTGCCTTCGCGGACCGTGCCGTCCAGGTCCAGGTACAGCACGGGCACCCGGCGGGGCTTGGAACGGGGAGTGTCGCCCAGCACGACGGTCAGCGGCATGGTGCTCCTAGGGCTTGGACTTGGGTGGCACGACGGCGGAGGCCAGCTGGCCGTTGAGGAAGCCGAGCAGCACGCAGCCGAGCACCATGTGCAGCAGGTTGACCGCGAGCCCGCTCATGCACCAGGCGATGCCGAGGATCGCTCCGAGGACCCAGGCGACCAGCACGCCCAGCTGGAGGCGCATCACAGATCTTCGACCCGGACGCGGTCCTGCGGTTGGAACATGCCCATCGTCCGGGCCAACTCGCCGGCGCAGTCCTGGCAGATCGAGTCGACCGTACCGGCGATCACCCAGGTGGTCTCCATGCCGACGAGGATCACCGGGTGGCGGCAGCGGAAGCAGCTGCCGATGCCGGTGGCGTCCGGGACGAACGGCACCATGGCCCTGGAGCCTCGGCTGCAGACGACGACGCGGACCTGACCGTCACGTTCTACGACCACGCCTCACTCCGGGATCTCGGCGTCGGCGCCGTAGCGAGCGAGGGCGACGGCGTCACGGGCGCTGACGAGGGTGTCGTGGGCCTGGCGCCACAGCTGCGGGTTGCCGTGGTCGGCCTCCAGCCGCTGGATCGTGGCGCTTACGGCGGCGATCAGGGCCTCGGCCTGCGAGCAGGTCAGCGTGACCCGGACGTTGCCGTCGGCGTCAACCACTGGGCACGCCCTGCATGGCGAACTCGAACCACATGGTCAGCTCGTCCTCCTCCATGGCCTGCATCTCGGGGCCGGTGGCGGGGATGGCGCCCGCCCGGAGCAGCCATGCCCGGGCCCAAGCGCGGGGGTCCTGGATCGTCAGGGCTTCGTGGACGGCAACCATCTTCACCGCGCGGAGAATTGCTGCAGCAGCATCGGTTGAGATCATGCTTCGTTCTCCGTGGGTGTAGGCGGGTGCATGCTGCGCTCCAGCCAATCACGCAGGGAGCTCTCCCCGTGATTGGTCGAGTAGGCGGAGAGCGTGCGTAGCTTCTGCCAGAGCTGCTCGTCGTGAGGCGCGGGCACAAGCCCGGCATCGCGGGTCTGTTCGCGGTGGTGCAGCACCGCCTGGGCCAGCCGGTAGAGGGACTGGGTGTTGTGGTTCCCGCGCTTGGCGTTCGGGGTCGTCGGCTGCCCGGGCGGGGTGTAGCCCGGCTCCTGACGCTGGCGCTGGCACTCGGCGATCACGAGCTTGGCCAAGTCCATTCGCCCGAGGATCAGGCGGCGGAAGCCCAGTGCCCGGGTCCGCCAGGACTCGTACTCCGCCTTCAGCGGGGCGGCCTCGGCCTTGGTCAGTCCGACCGTTCTCGCGCCCTGCAAGGACCTGCGCTGGCCCAGCTGGCTGTCGATGTCCATCATCAGGCCGGTGAGAGCCGCAAACGTGGTGGTGACCAGCGCGGGGTGTAGCAGGGCCTCCCACTCCTCGTCGTCGCTCAGCACCTCCTGGATGTGCTGGCGTAGGGCTGACGGGCTGAGGCTGCGTAGATCATCAACCGACTGCACTGAGGACCGTCTCCTCGTGCGCCGGCTCGCCTTCGTCGCCCCCGCACAGGCCACAGTGGCCGACGACGTACCCATCGCACGCCGGCCGGAGGTTGCAGGACATGAACCGGTGCGGGTGGATGGCGCCCAGGCCCGGGCGCCGGTAGCCCCACAATGCTGACTCCGCGTCAGGTAGGTCGACATAACGCGGAAGCGCAGCGAGATCGGAGACGTCCTGCTTGTAGATCCACCTGAGGAAGGGCTCGTACATGGGGCAGACCCAGATTGCGTGCTTGTTCAGGTCAGCTGCCGCGTGCCCCCCGTGACGGAAGGCGGCACCCTCACACGTCTGTAGGTCAAGCACCCATATGTCGGTGGAGTTGTACCCCAGCTGCTGGAGCAGGTTGCGGTGCTCGTAGCCCGGCAGGCTGCTGTTCCAAGCTAGCTCAGACTGTAAGCGCCCCACCGCGAACTTGCCCCAGTTGAGGCCGTTGGACACCTCGAACGGGTATAGCCGCATGTCGAGTGAGGTTAGCGGGTTATGTGCGCCAACACATACCCCGTGCCCGTGTCGAGGCTCAGGGCCGGGTGATCGCCTCGTACTGAACCGGCTGTTCCAGACAACAGTTCGGATCAGCGGCGCCGTGGACCCGACACGCGCGGCGCATCGCGAACGCCCGGCGCATCGCGCTGGCGTGCCAGTTCTCCCCGTAGGCGAGGAACAGGACCAGGACCGAAGCCATGGCGAACATGGCGGTGCGCGTCAGCGCGGTCTGCCCGACGCTGAGCACGGCGGTCCCACCGAAGAGCGCGGCGAGGAAGCCGAGGCCCCGGTACAGCTGGCGGACAGTGGTGTTCATGTGCCCACCCTGTCAGGGGTG
>Ga0154001_1000257_pt1 | contig 16985 bp, 14 predicted proteins | sample TSNJ085MetaG_FD_104699 | JGI IMG/M metagenome (GOLD analysis project Ga0154001, IMG submission 104699) | Attine ant fungus gardens microbial communities from New Jersey, USA - TSNJ085 MetaG | ecosystem: Host-associated > Fungi > Mycelium > Unclassified | place: USA: New Jersey, Wharton State...
GCCCGACGCCGTGATGCCGCATGTCATCTAACAATGCGAAATACTCTCCCGGCTGCGCGCCAAACCGGCGCGGCATGCCCGATGCCGATTTGAAGCGGCTTGCAATCGATGGGAAAAACGACTAATTACAAGGTGTAACAAATGTTCATAGCGGTTACAAAGGTATCCGCTGGAGCGAAGATTGCTCGATAGAATGCATTGTCTTTCTCAATAGACATGCAATACTCGGGTCCACCACCACTCTACGGAGGTAACGATGAAGAAAGTGTCCCTGGCGATCCTGGTTTCCCTCTGTGCCGTAACGGGCGCGGCTTATGCGCAAGACAACGGCATCGTGACGAGCACCGATCCGGCCAAGGTGGCCGAGTTCGAGCAGCATGCGCAAGATCTGCAAAACCGCCAGCAAACAATGGGAGGCGCTCCCGCCATGCCGGCCAGGCATCACAAGATGGCACCGCATCACCACCACAAGAAGGCTCCCGACGCTTCGAGCTCCTGAGCGAGCCTGAAGTCCCACTTCGCGGCCATGCCGTGAAGTGAAAAGCCGAAGCTGGCGCCGCCGGTTTCGGCTTTTTTGTTGTCCGCCCGGTGTCGACCATAGATTTCGGATACGGCGCGTAAAGCGCGTGAGGCGGGGCCTGTGTCGCCAGTGCGTGGCGGCATGGCGGTGGTGATCCGGCATGCTCGATACCTGTTCGATGCACGCACCCAAACGCTCTGCGGAAACAGGCTTGCGACATCCCTTCGAGCCCCGCCCGGGCGGGCCCGGTTCGCGCGCTTGCTGGCATCCGCCCGCCATCGCCCGTTCGCCGCGGCATGCCGTCGGGCCGCCGCTTTCGGTATGCTAAAGTCGCGCACCGGCCGGCACCCTGCCGGCATCCCTAACCCGTGCGCACCCCGGTGCGGAGGACAGCATGAGCAACATCCAGCTAGATATCGAATGGACGGAAGCAGCATCTCGCAAAATCGAAAAACTGATGCCGCGTGGCGGTCAGGAAGCGTACCTCGCGCTGCCGCCCGTCGAATGCCTGCCGATGGAAGGCGACGTGCTGTTTCTCGGCCCGGCTGGCAAGCAGCAGCCGTTCATCGTCGCGGAACGCCAGTATCACCATGACGGCGACGCGGACTGGACCATCATCCTGATCCTCGACGTACCGCAAGCAACGCATTGATGCCCGGCGGCAAACCGCGGCGCGACGGATCGGCCGCCTTACCGCCTGGCCGATCCAGCCGGACCAACGCGCCGCCTCGTGCCCGGTGCGCGCCGGGCTCTTCACCCGGCACCTGCCCGCTTGCGGCGCTTCAACCCACAGACACTCAGACGATCTTCGACACGACGCGAATTTCCGAGTGCTCGACCCAGTCGGCGACCGCTTTCCGGTACGCCAGGACATGCGCCGACTTCGCATGCGCAGCAAGCGCTTCCTGGCTCTCCCAACGTTCGACGAACACGAACCGGCGCGGCTCCTGCACATCGCGATGCAGGTCGTACTGAAGCACCCCCTGCTCATTGCGCGTCGGCCCGACGATGCCTTCCAGTACCGTGCGCAGTTGCTCCTCGTACCCCGGCTTTGCCACCGAAATTGCGACCACCGCGATTTCCGACATGCGTCTCTCCTTTCGACAAAAAGCAGCAGCATACCTGCCGCTCGCCGACTCTGCCCGCGATGCGGTCCACGCTCCGCGCTCCGCGAACGACACCGCCGTGCCGCCTCGACCAACCCCAGCGCCCTGAACCGAACGCGTCGAACACGTCAGGAAAAGACACAATCCCGGCCATCGCCCCCGAGCACCGTCCGCGCCTGGAATTTGGCGGGCGGCCACTGACCACCCTGCTACCCTCGGCTGATACAGCATGCGATTGAGCATCGGTTTCGCGCGAGACAAGCGCGCAAGACAAGCCGGCACATTGTTTGAAACGCATGATCGGATGGCCGTGAGCAGCCGGTTTGCTGACCGCCAGGGTGCTCGGGCGTCTGTGATAACCCGCACATTCTTGCCCCCTGCAAACTGCTAGACTCGTTTTGACCAATTCGCCGGAGTCCAGCATGGCTGGCATCGCGCTTCGCGTTTGCGGGCAGTATCCGTCGTGCCCCGTCGACGCTTCGGGCGTGCAACCGTTGCGCGCCGAATGGGTTTGCGCGCCCCCTCACCCGCTTGCCGCAAGATTCCCATGTCAGCTCTCATGCCCGCTTCCATGCCATCCGTCAGCGAATTGACCGTCAGCGGCCTGCTCCCGCATCTGGTCCGCGGCGAATCAGGCTGGACCGCGACATGGCGCGCGCTGACGCTGCACAGCGTGTTCCAGCCGGTGCTGTCGGTGACGCATCAATGCGTGGTCGGCTACGAAGGGCTCTTGCGCGCGTTCGACCCGGTCGGCCTGCCCGTTTCGCCCGACGTGCTGTTCTCCGGCACGCGTTCGGCCACCGAGGCGCGCGAACTGGACCGCATCGCGCGCTGTCTGCACGTCGCCAATTTCATGGAGCAAGGCATCAGCACGGGGTGGCTGTTTCTGAACACGCGCCCGCAGGTATTCGAAACCGGCTGGCCGCAGCGCGCGTTCATCGACGAGCTGTCTGCGCATTTCGGGCTACCGCAGGAGCGCATCGTGATCGAAGTGCTCGAGCAGCCCGCCGACGATGAATCCGCGGTCGCGAGCATGCTCGCGGCGTCGCAACCGCGCGACTTCCTGATCGCCATCGACGACTTCGGCACCGGCTTTTCGAACTTCGACCGCGTCTGGCGCTTCCGTCCCGACATCGTCAAGCTCGACCGCTCGCTCGTCGCGCGGGCCGGCAAGCACGAAGGCGACGATTCGATGATCAGCCACCTGATCGCGATGCTCCATCAATCCGGCACGCTCGTGCTGGCCGAAGGCGTCGAAACCGACGAGGAGCTGATGCTCCTGATGCAGGCCGACGTCGATTTCGTGCAGGGTTTCTGGTTCGGCCAGCCGAAGGGCTCGGTGCAGGCGGCCTGCACGAAAGTGCCAAAGCTCGTCGAATCGATCTGGAGCAAGTTCGCCGACTACGAACGCGCGCACGACGCTCACCCGCGGCTCGGCTTCGAAGGATTCGCCGAAGCGCTGCTCGCCGCCGCCGACCTCTACAAGGCAACCGGCGACCTCGAACAGGCGGCGCAAAAAATCCTGCATCTGCCCGAAGCGCGCCGCGTATTTCTCACCGACGGCCAGGGCGAGCAGACCCGGCCGTCCGTGACGGCCGCCTCGGTGCCGCCGCCTCCGCAGCGGCTCGCGCCGCTCTATGCCGAAACGCGCAGCAACTGGTCGCGGCGCGCGTATTTCCGGCACGCGCTCGCCGCGCCCGGACGCGTCGCGATGATGGGCCCGCACTATTCGCTCGCGGACGGTCAGGACTGCTACACCGCGGCAATCGCGTTCGAGCATGACGGCATGCATGTGCTGTGCGTCGATTTCGTGCCGGCGACGGCAAACGCGGACGCGCGCCCAGGACAGCGCGGAGCCCGGCGCTCCTGAGCGAGCGCCGGCGGTTCGCGCCGTTATTCGCCGTTATTCGCCGTTATTCGCCGTTATTCGCCGTTATTCGCTGCTATGCGTTGCGATTCGTTGTTGATGTGCCGTTATTCGTGGACCCGGCCGCGGCCCGATTTGACTTCGCCGCGTTTCGCCTTGCTGTCGAGGCGCCGCAGATTCGATGCACGCGTCGGCCGGGTCGCGACGCGCGGTTTGCGCGTGACGCTGACGCTTTCGATCAGCTCGTCGAGCCGCGCAAGCGCCGCCGCGCGATTCATCTCCTGAGTCCGATGCTCCTGTGCCTTGATAATCACCACGCCGTCGCGCGTGAGCCGGTGATCGGACAGCGCGAGCAGGCGCATTTTCAGCACCTCGGGCAATGACGAAGCCCGCACGTCGAAGCGCAGATGAATGGCGCTCGACACCTTGTTGACGTTCTGGCCGCCCGCGCCCTGCGCACGCACGGCGGTCAATTCGATTTCGTTCGACGGGATCGGATAGCGGGATGTCATGGGCGGGATCGGGCAAAGGTCGGTCAGTGTACAAGCGGCAGCGGCAATGCGTGTGGCGCGGGTTGGACAGCGCGGCCCCCCGCTAGTAGCCGGTCATGTGAAACACCCACACCCGCGTGAAGCGACGGACCACCGGCCGCGAACATGACGAAAAACTATTTGCGTCGACGTGGCCTGTTCATCGATACTGCCTTTTTCGCTTACAGCGTAAATTAACATGAAGATTCGTCCCGGTTTTGTGCTCGAACTGGCCGTCAACTTCCTGCTGCCGTGGCTCGCCTACCGCCTCGCCTTGCCGCGCCTCGGCGAAACCGGCGCGCTGATCGCGTCCGCGGTGCCGCCGCTCGTCTGGAGCGCGATCGAGCTGGCGCGCTTTCGCCGCGTCGATGCGCTCAGCGCCATGGTCATCGCGGGCATCGTGCTGTCCGTCGCGGCCATGGCGCTCGGCGGCAGCCCGCGCATGCTGCTGCTGCGCGAATCGCTCGTGTCCGGTGCCGTTGGCGTGGCGTTTCTCCTATCGCTGCCGATGCGCCGCCCGCTGATCTTCTATCTCGCCCGCGCGACGGTCGCGCGCGAAATGGAAGGCGGCGCCGCGCGCTTCGAGGCACTGTGGCGCGAGCGTCCGGGTCTCGCACCGGCCATACGAACGATGACGCTGATCTGGGGCCTCGGCCTGACCGGCGAAACCGCGCTGCGCGCCTGGATGGCGCTGACATGGCCGATCGGGCGCTTCCTGATCGTGTCGCCGTTCATCGGCTATGGCATCTACGGCGCGCTCGCACTGTGGACGCTGTGGTATCGAAAGACGATGCGCAGCCGTGTCGAGGCGAGTGCGCGCGCGAGCGGGATCGCAGGCTGAAGGGTGGCGCGCGAAAGAGAAGGCTACTATGCCTCGCGCCAGCCGCATCGTCCGGCGTGTCGCCGCCCCTTGCTCCTTGCTGCCCTTCACCGCCCTTCACCGCCCTTCACTACGTTAGCTCCGCGCGTCGCTCTTCATCGCCACATTCGCACCGGCAATCCGCGCGGCCAGCCCCGAATCGCGCTGTGTCGGCGTCGCGATCGCCTGCGCGAGCACGGCCCGCGCGCCGATCACCTCGACCCGCTCGCGCGCACGCGTAATCGCCGTATACACGAGTTCGCGCGACAACACGCGGCTAAACACCGACGGCAACACCAGCACCGCGTGCTCGAACTCGGAGCCTTGCGACTTGTGGACCGTCAGCGCAAACGCGGTGTCGTGCGGCGGCAGCGCGGCCGGCGAAACCGCCCGCACGGAACCGTCGCCGGTACGGAAATACACGCGCAACGCGCCGCCCGCGCCCGGCAGCGCAATGCCGATGTCGCCGTTGAAGAGGCCTAGCGCATAGTCGTTGCGCGTCACCATCACCGGCCGCCCGGCAAACCACTGCGCACCGACCGCGAGCGTCACGCCCGCGGCACGGCGCACCTGAGCCGCCATCGCCGCATTGACCTGATCGACACCGCGCGGCCCGAGACGGGTCGCGCACAGAATGCGGAAGCGGTTCAACGCATCGAAAAGCGGCAACGGATCGGGGGTATCGCCGGGGAGTGCCACAGCGAGGGCCTCCGCGTACGGAGCGAAGCCGGCGGCGAGCCGTGCGACGGTGCGCTCGGCAAGCGTCGCGTGCGCGTCTTCGCGCAGCGCCGCCGCGCAGGGTTCGGCGGGATCGATCCGCAGCACGTCGAGCGCGGCGCTGGCCGAGCCGTTGCGGATTGCGAGCGACAGCCGGCCGATCGGCGATTCGAGGCCGAACCGGTAATTGCGTTCGAGCCAGATGACACAATCGGCAAGCGGGCTGGCGTCGTGCGCCGGTAGCGACTCCGCGATTGGCTCAGCGTTGGCTGGCGCGGGCGCGTCGAACAGATCCAGATTCGCCGGCAGCGCTGAGTCGAAACCCTCGAACCTGTCAGGCGGGGCAAAAAAATCGTCGGCGGGTATCTCACCGAGATCGCGCGATTCACGCGGCAATGCGCTCTCGAACCGTGCCTCGCCGATACCGAGCGCCTGCGCCACGCGCCGCACGCCACGCGGCGTCAGCGCCGGCCGCGCGCTCAGTTCGGCGAACACCGCACCGGCTTCGACGGCAGCCAACTGATCCTTGTCGCCGAGCATGACGAGACGCGTGCGCGGCGCAATCGCATCGAGCAGATGCGTCGCCATCGCGACGTCGATCATCGACGCCTCGTCGATCACCACCACGTCGTACGGCAGCGGATTGTCGCGATGATGGCGGAAGCGCCCGCCCGGCCCCGACCCGAGCAGGCGATGCAGCGTGTACGACGTCTGCGGCAAACGCGCGGCGAGTTCGGGCGGCAGATCGCCGGCCCGCGCGAGCAGCGCTTCCTGCATGCGCTGCGCCGCCTTGCCGGTCGGCGCGGCGAGCGCGATGCGCAGATCGGCGCGCGCATCGAGCAGGCACGCGAGCACACCGACCACGGTGGTCGTCTTGCCGGTGCCCGGCCCGCCGCTGACGATCGTCAGCCGCCCCGACAGCGCCATCACGGCCGCGACGCGTTGCCAGTCGATCTCTTCGTCTTGCGGCGGCCCGAAGTAGCGCAGCAGACGCTCGCGCAACGCGGCAAGGCCCGCGTCGGGCTGAACCGAAGACTCGGCGGCAAACTCCGTTGCAGATTCCGCGGCGACATGAACCGCGCGATCGGCCACGGCATCCGATGCGTGTCCTTCGCCCGTTGCATGCGCGACCAGCGCGCGCGCGAGGCGCCGCTCGTAATCGTAGTAGCGCGCCAGATACAGCCGGCCTTGCTCATCGATCACGAGCGGCCGCAATGCCGCCGCGCTTTGCGCGCCGTCGTCCGTCATGCTGCTTGCCATGCCGCTCGCAAGCAGCGCTGCGCGCACCTCGGCGCTCGATGCCTCGAAGCGGCGCGCAAGCGTCGCGAGCGGCACGCATACGTGGCCTTCGGCGGTCGCGCGGCTCGCCGCGAACGCCGCGCGCGCGGCCCACCTGAGCGCCTCGCCCGATGCGCCGCCGCGCCGCGCGAGCATGCCGATACGGCGCGCGAAACCCTCGGCGAGCGCAATGCTGAAATCGGCCGGCGCAGGCAGATTGACGCCGATGTCCTCGAGCCCGAGCGGCGCGGCCGCGCGTTCTTCGAGTGTGCCAGGCGTGCCGGGCGTGCTCATGCGCTACCTCCGATCATCGCCGCGTCGAGCAGCGCCACCAGTTCGAACGGCGCGCGCCGCCGATGCACGCCGGCCGGCCCACCGGCATCGCGCCACTCGGGTCGCACGCCGCGCACGAACAGGTACAGATAACCGCCGATATGCGTGTCGTACGCGTAGTCGCGCACCCGCGTTTTCAGATAGCGATGCAGCGCGACCGTATAGAGCAGCGCCTGCAGGTGATACGCGTGGCTCGCCATCGCCGCGTCGAGCGGCGCGGCCGCGTAGTCGGCGGCGGTATCGCCGAGGTGATTCGATTTCCAGTCGACGATCCAGAAGCGGCCGTCGTGCTCGACGATCATGTCGATAAATCCTTTGACGAACCCACGCAACACGCCGGACTCCAGCGCGACATCGGGATAACCGTACTCGATCAGCAGTTCGCGCAGCCCCGGAAAATCGAGCGACGGCGCAGCGAACAGAAACTCGAGTTCATTCAGACGCCGGTGCGGATTCAGCTTCGCGAGCGCCATGCCCGGCACGAGTTCGGTCGTGACGACGTCGCCGATCAGCCGGTGCATCATCGCGGGCAAACGCGCGGCGAGTTCGGGCACGGCCGGCGCCGGGCGCTCGCGCAGCGCACCGCGAATCGCCTCGGGCCACGTGCTCGCGTCGGTGAAATCGGCGAGTTCGAACATGCGATGCAGGCAGTCGCCGGCCGCCGCGCCACGCGGAAACGCGAGAATGTCGTCGGCGGCATAGGCAGGTGTTGGCGGAACAGAGGCCGGCGCGAGCAACGGCGCGAATTCGAGCGCGTCGGCAATTTCATCGTGATCGGGACGCACGTCTTCCGGCAGCGCATGCAGGTCCGCAGCCTTGCCGCCCGCCGCGATCAAACCGCTGAAACTCGCCATGCGCCACTGATCGCGCAGCGGCCGGCGATAGGCTCGCGCGAGCCATTGCGCGTCATGATCCTGCAGACTTTCGAGCGGCGTACGACGCGCCACTTCAGGCAAGGCCTGCAGCGCGACAGGTCCGCCCGCGAGCGCCTGCCAGCTTGCCGCGAGCGCGGCTTCGTCGGGCGGCTCGGCAAGCCAGGCGTCGAACGCATGGCCTGCACCGCCGACGAGCCAGTTCAGCACGCTGCGGCGCGACTCCTTTGTCGAGCGCGACGACAGGTAGGTGCCCGCAACCAGATAGCAGCGATACACCGCGCGCGTGAGCGCCACATAAACGAGCCGCGCACGCTCGGCCGCCTGCTCGCGCACCGCGTAACGCGAGGCGCGCTCGGCCTCGTCGTCGTCGCAACCGTAGTGCAGCACCGCGTCGCCGCTGTCGTCGTGATACTCGCGCGCATCGGGCAAGCCGGACGAAGGCGGCTCGCGCAAGCCGCCGTCATTGAGAAACGGACAGAACACGACCGCGTATTCGAGCCCCTTCGACTTGTGGACCGTGACGATCTGCACGAGATTGCGATCCGATTCGAGCCGCAACTGCGCCTCTTCGCCGCCGCCCTGCTCGCGCTGCGCGGCGAGCCAGCGCAAGGTCGGCGCGATGCCGGGCTGCGTGGCCGCACGCGCCTGCACGAGTTCGGCGAGATGGCTCACGTTGGTCAGACGGCGCTCGCCATCAGGACCGGCGACGAGCCGTTGCGCGACGCGCAACTCGCGCATCAGCGTGCGCCACATCACCGCGAAACCGCGTTCGTGCCACAACACGCGGTAACGCGAAAAGCGCTCGACCCAGCCCATCGCGTCGGCCGCATCGAATGCTTGCGCGGCTGCGTCGACGGCGGCGGGCGTGTCGGCTACCTGCGCGAGCCGCCATAGCGCGGCGGCATCGAGCCCGAGCCAGTCGGTCGCGAGCGCGGCGCGCAGCCGGCGCAGATCGCCGGGCGTGTCGATCGCGGCGAGCACGCGCTCGATCTGCTCGGCATCGAGCGTCGCGAACACCGACGCCTGCGCCAACTCCACGCTGCCGACGCCCCATGCCGCGAGCACGCGTTTGACGAGGCTGCCCTGCTTGTGCGTTTGCACGAGCACGGCGACGTCGCCCGGCGCAAGCGGCCTGTCGCCGATCGTCACCGTGCCTTCGCGCGCGCCGCGCAGCAATCGCACGATCTCGGCCGCGCACGCTTCGCTTGCGGCGCGTTGCGCATCGCGTTTGCTCAATGCGGCCTCGCCTTGCGGCAAGGTCCAGATGCGGAAATCGCCGCCGCTTGCAGCAGGGCCGGCAGCAGCAGCGGTATCGGCAAACGGCGCGCGCCGCCGCGCGCCCGCGCGCACCGGCTGATAGTCGAGCCCGTCAAGCACGAACGCCTGCGGGTTCGCTTCGAAGATCCGGTTGCACGCCTCGACGATCGGCGCAGTCGAGCGCTGGTTGACCGCGAGCGTGTAGCACGCGGACGCCGAGGCGCGCGCCGCGAGGTACGTATGCAGATCGGCCGCGCGGAAACTGTAGATCGCCTGCTTCGGATCGCCGACCAGGAACAGCGGCCCGGCCGGCGCGAAAATGCGGCTGAAGATCGCGAATTGCAGCGGATCGGTGTCCTGGAACTCGTCGATCAAGGCGGCCGGATAACGGCTGCGCAACGCATCGGCGAGCCACGGATGCGCGGCCAGCGCGCGATACAGGTTCGCGAGCAGATCGTCGAACGAGACGACGCGGCGCGTGCGCTTGCGCGCGACCAGTTCGGCGGGCGCGTAATCGAGCCACGTCTGGACCAGCGCAAGCCAGCGCGCGCGTTGCGCGGCCTCGGCCGCGACAACCGCAGCGGCCAGCGTTTCGGCGTGCTCGAAGAACGGATGCGCGGGCGGCTCGAACTTGACCTTGGTTGCCTTCTTCAACGCCGACACGGTCAGCTTCAACGCGGCGCGCGGCGGCGGTGCATGGCAGTCGCCCTGCGCGAAGTAGTCGTTCCACGCGGCAATCGCGGCGCTCACGTGATCGGGCTTGTGCGTGGTCTTGCTCAGGCGCTCCTGCGCCTCGGCGAGCAGCGCGACGATCGCCTCGCGCTCCGCCTGCCAGATCGCGCGGGCGGCATCGAAACCGGCTTGAGGATCGGCGCTCGCACCGTCATCCACCTTGCCCCAGCGCAGTTGCGCGAGCGGCTTTTTCAGACGCCGTGCAAGCTGCTCGTCGAGCGACGCGGGGCCCGCGCGTTTCGCCACGAGCCATGCGGCAAACGCGGGATGCGCATGCGCCTCGGGCTCGACCTGCTCGCGCCAGAAATCGGCGGCGAGTTCGAAACGCAGGGCTGCGTCGTCGGCTTCCATCTCGAACGCGAACGGCATCGCGGCGGCGAACGGCGCTTCCTGCAAGGCGCGCTGACAGAACGCGTGAATCGTATGAATCGCTGCCTGGTCGAACGTGCGCAGCGCGCGGCGCACGACCTTCAAGGCGGCCTCGCGCTCGATGCCGTTCTCCGGCGCGAGCGTCGTTTCGAAGAGCCGCTGGATGAACGGATCGCCGCCGTCGTCATCCATTTCGATCGCGCGATGCAGTTCCGCGAGACGGCCGCGAATGCGCTCGTGCAGTTCCGCGGTTGCCGCCTTCGTGAACGTGACGACGAGAATCTGATCGGCGTTCAGATTCTTTTCGAGCAGCAGCCGCACGTAGAGCGCGCAGATGTTCCACGTCTTGCCGGTGCCCGCCGATGCCTCGATCTGGTTGACGCCGTCGAGCGAACAGGCAAAGACGTCGAGTTCCTCGGCCACCAGCGTGTGATCGCGCAAGGTGCCGCTCATGAGGCGCTCCGCAGATGTGCGAGAAGCGGCTTGAAGACGATCGCGGCAAGGCTGCCGAACGGCTCGTCGAGCGTGAGCGGCGTGCCGCGCAACGCGATGCGCAGTGCCGGGTCGTCGGACTCGCCGCGCACGCGGTCGTTGATCCACACGCCCTGCGCCGCCGCATCGCTTTCGCTGATTTTCGTCCACGCGCTCTTCGGGAAAAAGCGTAGCGGCAAGCGGCGCCCGGCCTTGAAGAGCGCGGCCAACGGCGCGAGTTCGTCGAGCGGCGCTGTGACCGGCGCGAGCTCGAAGCTCTCGCCGCTGCCGTGCCATACGGTGCGGCGCGGGCCATCCGGGCGCACCGCGCAATAAACCAGATGCGCGAGCCACGCGGACAGATAGTCGCGCGCAGTGGCCTTGGCATAACGAAACATCACTTGCCCCGTTCCGGTCAGCAGATTCAAGGTGCCGCGCAATTGCAGCGGCGTTTCGGCGGCCTCGCGCAGCAGCGCATCGTGCGGGCCGAACAGCGCGCCGACGATATCGGCGCCGGCGGGCCAGCGCGGCGCCACGTCGAGCACGAACGGCAAGCGCTCGATGCCCGAGGCCACTTCGCGGCGCACGCTTGTCGCGAGTTGCTGCAACGCGCTCAATTCGCGCGCGCGCCATACCGCGCCGGTCGCGCCGCCCGGCAACTCGGGGCTCGCCTCGGCGACGCGGCGCACGCGGCTGAACATCGCGTCGTCGTCCGTGCCTGCATCGAGCAGCACCGGCAGCAGGCGCTCGGCGAGCGCGTCGCGCCCCGCGTAATCGAGATCGAACGGCTCGGTGTCGAGCAACTCGCCCTGCGCATCCGACAACGCGACGCCGAGGCGGTCGCGCAACAGCGAACGCGCCGGATGACGCCAGAAGCGCACGAAATCGTCGAACCCGACTTCATGCGTCTCCTCGGCCGGCAGCGGCTGATCGAAGAACGGCGCGGCGGCTGGGTGCCGCGGCGCGGCGAGCAAGGTGGCAAGCTCGGCGCGATCGGCGTCGTAGGTGAACAGGTCCGGTTGAGCCGCGAAATAGTTCGAGGCGAACGCCTGCAACGGATGCTCGACGATGAACGCGTGGCGCGCTGCATCGACCTCCGCGGGACTCGCGCGCTCGCCCGCCGACACCTGCGCGAGATGATCGAGCAGTTCGTCGACGAGCGCGGCCGGCGGCAGCGGCGCGTTGTCGCGAATGCTGCGGCCCGTGTAGGCGATGAAAAGCCGCTCGCGCGCGGCGAGCAGCAGATCGAGGAACAGATTGCGCTCGTCGTCGCGGCGCTGACGGTCGCCGGCCTTGCCGAACGCGGCCATCAGATCGAACTCGTCGGCCCGCGCGAGACTCGGCAGCACGCCGTCGTCCATGCCGACGAGGCACACGACGCGAAACGGCAGGCCGCGCAGACTCGTGAGCGACGAGAACGTCACGCTGCCCCACGGCACGCCGCCGCGCGCGGGGTCGTCGAGCGCTTCGGTGAGCGCGCCGCGGATCACCGAGGCGGGCAGCGGCACGTCGTGCGCGCCGGCCTGCATCGCGTCGCTCATCGTGTCGAGCGCATCGCGCACGGCCGCGAGCGAATCGGCGAAATCGACGCCGCCGTCGAAGCACTGCGCGAGCGTTTCGAGCAGCTGTTGCGACCATTCGGCCGGCGTGCGCTCGATCGCGCACTGCGCCGCGAAGCTGTCGATGTCGTCGACGAAACGCGACAGGCGGCCGAGCAGTTCGGCATCCGAGCCGTCCGCGCCTTCCACCGGCAACCACGCGTCGACCGGCTCGCCGCCGGCCGGCATCGCGTAGCCGAGGTAAAGACGCGTAAGCGCATCGGCAAATGTGTGGCGCGCGACCGGCACGTTTTCGCCGGCTGGTTCGAGCGGCGCGAGCCCACGCCGCGCGCCGGCCGCCGCGAGCCATTCCTGCGCGGTTTCGAGCGAATTCGCGTCGATGCCGTAGCGCACCGCGACCGCGTCCACGCGCAGCCATTCGATCAGGTCCGGCGCGCCGACACTGCGCTCGGGCAGCGCGAGCCAGTCGAGCAGCAGCCGCGCAACCGGGTTCGCCTGCGACGGCGGCAAGCCGGTGATCCGATACGGAATGCGGCGCGTGTCGCCGGCGGGCGTGGTGCCGAACACGGCGTCGATCAACGGGCCGGCCGCCGCGAGATCGGACACGGCGACGAGCACGTCGGACGGCTGCAGATCGTCGAATTCGTCGAACCAGCCGAGCAAGCGGTCGTGCAGCACTTCGAGCTGCCGCGACAGGCTGTGGCAAACATGGACCTCGATACCGCGTTCGAGCGGCAACTCGTCGGCATCGGCTTCGTTGCGCAGATCGAGAATGCCGTTCTGCACGGCCGCGAGCCAGCTCGGCTCTGAATTTTCCGTGAAGTCGCCGGTCTCGGCCGAGGCCGCGCTCTCGGTCAGCTCGTGCAGCATATGCAGCTGCGCCTGCGTCTGACGCCCCCATTCGGCGAGCAGCGGATGACCGACTTCCTGATAGTCGAGTTGCCCCGCCGCGTCGAGCGCCTGTACGCGCCCTTCGCTGACCACGTCGAACCAGAACTCGCGGCACGGGTTCATCACGTACAGGCGCACGTCGATCCAGCGCGACAGCGCGCGCAGCAACGCGATATGCAGCGGCGGCATGGTCGGCAAGGCGAACACGCTGACCGCTTCGGGCCATTGCGCGTTCGAGATCGCTTCGAGGTCGAGCGTGCCGATTTCGTCGAGGAAACGATACGCGGGCGGCAACGCGGCCGCGGACGTTTGCGCATGACCGTGGGCCTGCGCGAGTTCGGCGAGCAGCGCGCGCCACAGCGCGGCCTGCCAGCGCTCGTCCTCGCGCGCCGAGTCGCTCGCGCCGCTCAGACGCGGGCCGGTCTCGTCGGCGCCGTTGCCTGGCATGCCGCCCGCGAATATCGAACCGCCCTTCTGCCATTGCAGCAGCCATTCGGGGCGATAGGTCAGATAGTGGTCGAGCACGGTCGCGACGCGCCGCGCGAGTTCGTAGCGCATCGACGCGTCGGCCGCATCGAGATAGGTGCGCAGACGCGGCGACGCGTTCCACGGAAGCGACGCGTCCGCCTCATGGCCGTTCTCGAGCAGCCGGTAGCAGCGCCACACGAGCCGGTCCGGCGCGAACGGCGACTGCCTCGGCACCTCGATCACGCCGCCGATCCGCGCCCACAGCCATTGCGCGAGATAACAGAAATCAACATTCGCGCAGATGCCCTGGCGCGCGGCGATATCGAGCTCGAGCCGCCTGCGCACGGCCGCGCTCGGCACGATCACGGGCCGCGCGGTCCACGGGTCGGCGGGCGCTTGCGCGAGGTCGTCGAGCAGCGCGCCGACCAGCGTTTCATAGCGGTTCGAGTAGAAGAGCTGGAGCATGGATTCCGGGTGAGGCGCAGCTCGCAGGCGGCGCATGAGCGGCGCGCAAGCCACGGCGGGCATTGAAGCGACAGCATAACAAACACGCTCCCCAAGGCATAACCTGGCCGAACGGACGAGGTCAGAACGCGCGCAAAATCAGTTAGACTCGACGGCAGTTTTCGAGCTGTCTCTTCAACTGCGGTTTTCTCGGTGAACGGATTCAGGTAGTCGATGCGCTATTCGGTCGAAATCGACATATCAGCCTGAAACCCTTGTAATACGGGGTTTTCATCAAAAAACACCCCCACCAACCCCCAATATAATTCTTTGAAAAATTCCGACGCACGGATTCTTTAAAATTCGCCTGACGGCTTCGTGCCCCCGCCCTTCCCGACACACGTACCGACCTTGACGAACGGCACAGCGGCCCGGGTTTCAGGTCACGCCCCCCTTCCGCCTGACCGGTTTCCCACCCACCGCTGGCTTCTTCGCCGACCGCCTGCACTTCGGCTTCGGTCAGATCGGTAAAGCGGTGCAGTTCGCCCCCGGCGCGCACCAGCAGATAGACCGCGATCATCAGCAGCGTCCCGACCACGGGCGGGTCATCCGGTCGACAGTAAGTTCGGTCATCCGCTCCGGGCTCGCGTGACGCACGATCAGGCTTGACACGCTCGTATGCACCTGCGCGCAAAGCACCCGATACCACGTATAGGCTTCGCCCAAGCCCGCCCGCTTCAGCGGCCATGGCGGCGGCGTGGATCGGCTTGTGTATTCGAGCGATGCTCTATCGATGTTCATCAATCTCGACCGTGCCACCCATCGCTCCCATCATCGTGCGGATATCGTCGGGCACATCAGGTACGCGGTCGCCTCTTTCGTTGTACCAGTAGCAGAAGAAGCGCATTCGAGCGCCATTGTCTACAAGTATCTGCCGAAGATCGGCACGCGGCAGACCAAGACGCTCAACGAGGTAGCGCAAATGCGGCTCTAGCGAGTTGCTACGGACGGCGACTTCACTGCCTATCCTCCAAAGACCAACGCGTCCGGGAATGCGGCTCGGCCGTCCCGACGGTGTAATGAACGGCTGGCCCCTGGTAATCGCCAAATCTGGCTTGACGTTAAAGTACGCCGACCAGAAAGCTGGCTCCAATGAGTCTCCAGAAATGTAAAAGGTCGCGTGCGCAAGTTGGTGGTCTTTCATTGGAGTTATCTCAGTCCGCCCAGCCATGAAAATTTCCGATGTAGCTACCCTTAAAATACACGTCACCGTTGTCATGCCAGATGACGTTATCGGCTGGACCCAAACCATTGTCTGGCTTGAAAATGTGCAAGATTTTTCCGAACGTCTTGCGGTCATACCCAAGCATCTTCGCTGCGTAGTCCGGATCGTTCGTGCTCGCGGCAAGTTCTTCGGTATCGGCGCTCATCGCGTCCGGCTGATACGTAAATCCACGCGTCCACCTCGTTCTCCGACCAGCGCACAGCACGCGACTCGATGACGGGCACATTGTGGATGCAGCGAGTACCGACCGACTGGAATTTCTCAAGTGCGGTCTTCTGGCAGTGCGGCGCGGCTCGGGCTGCGCAACGTACCGGACGCGACCGAACTGAAGAACCTGCACGCACTCACCGCTGCACTTGAAGACGTGCGCACGGTGCTCGGCAATAAACCGATCCTGATTTCGTCGGGCTTTCGATCCGACGCGGTGAATCGCACCGTGGATGGTGTGTCGAACAGCGTGCACCGCTCGGGCCTTGCTGCTGATTTCATCTGCCCGGGGTTCGGCACGCCGCTCCAGATTTGCCGCGAGGTGGAGTCGAGCGACATCGACTTCGATCAGGTTATTCAGGAGGAGACGTGAGTGCATTTTGCGATTCCCGTACCGGGCAAGAGCGGTCGGCGGCAGGTGTTGACCGCGCACTTTTCGGGCTCGGGTGGTGCCACCTACACCAGCGGCCTTTAACTCGCTCTATCGATATTCTTGTATCCCTCAATGAAATATTAAATCGATACCTTGTTACCCTTTCCATCTGTGACTTCGAGAAAATCACGAAGCTCCGGGTATTGCGTCGCAAACCAGAGAAGCGCCGCACCGCCCAAGCGACGGGCAAATTCATCATCAATCGGATGGTCTTTGCCTACCTCGTGGGACATTGTCATGTTTATTCGTGCGTTTTTGAATAGCCGCGAGTCGACAAATCCTGTCTTGATAGTGCCGGATTCCGGGTCGTAGTAAGACACAAAATATTCAGTCATCGATATCCCCTGCACGCTTGATAGTCCTGGAAGGCTTGATCCTTACACGCCAGATAAGTGCGCATGTCACCACCATACATTTTGCTGAGCGCACTGCAATAGGTCATCCGTGCTTCGTACATCGCATCGCACTCCTCTTCCTCAGCTGCGCTGACTCCGCGCGCCGCGATGTCATGCACATCGTCGCTGATCGCACCCGGTTGGTAGCTGAACGGCTGTGCATTGCCGAGGTTCTGCGGCGGGGTTCGTGAGCGTCCGCGACAATTGCACGTCCATGCGAGCCCCTGTGCTTCGAGCATAGCGAAACCGGTTGGTAGCGAGCGCAGCCGGTCAAACGGAAAGAACTCGCCGGTCTCGACGTTATAAGCCCGTGCCGATGATGGCATCGGCGGGAAGTTGGAATAGATCGAATAGGTAATGCGACAACTCTGGCACTCTTTCTGGTCCAA
>Ga0154001_1000258_pt1 | contig 16980 bp, 32 predicted proteins | sample TSNJ085MetaG_FD_104699 | JGI IMG/M metagenome (GOLD analysis project Ga0154001, IMG submission 104699) | Attine ant fungus gardens microbial communities from New Jersey, USA - TSNJ085 MetaG | ecosystem: Host-associated > Fungi > Mycelium > Unclassified | place: USA: New Jersey, Wharton State...
CCGCCCCCCCTCGCCCGGGGGCCCTCCTCCGTCGGGCCCCCGGCGTGTGCGCCTGCGGCGCCCGGCCTGGCGGCGGCTTCGCCGCCTGAGGCGGCGTCAGCCTGCGGCTGACACTCCGTCACTTCGCATCCCTGCCTCACAATCGGGAGTCTGACACACCGTCACTGTCACGGTCAACCCCCTCGGGCCTGCGGCCCTCGGTGCCTCCTGCGGAGGCCACCGTCACCCGGGGCCTACCCGCCTGCGGCGAGACCGGTCCCACGGCCACCAGCCCTTCCGCGACGAATCCTGACGGCGTGTCAGGTTCGGCGCGGCGATCTCGTCCCAATCCTGTATTGCGCGGCCGTGCCCACCGGCCAATAAGGGCGGTCCCCCTGCAACGGGTGTTAGACCCGATCGGGGCAGTGCCCCTCAGTCGGGCGAGCGCCGGCGTTGCCGTGCGAGCTTGACCATAACGCCCGGGCGGTGTAATGCGATCTTTCCGCTGATCCGGGTACGCTTCTGGGGCGGCTCACCCCTCGCTCAGGTGGGGTCAGTGTCGCTCAGGTGCGGCCGTCAGGCCGCTCGGTGAATCGGCCGCCCCCTCGAATCCCTGCCAAGGTCAACCAGGGGGCGGCCGAAGCCATGTCAGGGGCTCATCAGCGGCCCCCGAGCCTGAGCGAGGAGACGTCCCCGACGGACATGGAGGGGATCGCCGTCGCGATCGCGGCGTGCATCGCGGCGCCGGCGGCGACGTCGTCGCCGCGGAGGTAGGCATCGACGACCGGCCCGAGCGTCCCCCGGGGCATGTCGCCACCGAGCTGCACGGTGCGGTTGCGGGTGTCGCGGGAGACGGTGATCTCTCCCCCCACCGCGACGTTGGGCGTGCCGCGCAGCCGCTTCTCCTTGCCGGGGCTCATCCGAGCCCGGCGCATCGCCGCCCGGGCGGCCTGCGCGAGCGTGCCGAGCCCCTTGGGTGCCTTGACCCGGCCGGACTCCCAGCGGCGGAACGTCGCGACGTTGACGCCGAGCTGCGCGGCCGCGGCCTTCTGCGACCCGGCATCGGCGCGGACGGCCCGAGCCATGTCGGACACGCCGAGCCCCTTCATCTCGGCTCCCGGGCCGCTCTGACGGCCGCTGAGGGCCCGGTAAACGGCTTCGCTCATGTCCACCGGCCCTCCCCCTCGGGTCGGGGCCGGTAGTCCCGCAGCAGGTCCGCAGGCCGAAGTTCGACGCCGGCCAGCTCGATGACGTACATCGGGCCGGACTTGTGCTCCTCGACCAGGCCCTCAGCGAGCGCGAGCCCGGCGAGGGCGGCGAACTCGGGCAGCTCCATGGAGCCGTCGAGCCCGTCGCCCCACCAGAACTCGGCGAGCGGCTCGACCGGCCACGTCCAGGTGTCGGTGTCCGGGCTCGGCTGCGCCTCGACCGTGCCGTGCCCGTAGCGGAACCTCAGGTAGAGGTACTGGCCCTCGGTCGTCCAGGCGTCCCACTGCGCCGGGCACGCCTCACAGGTCTTGACGGCGCGAGCAATCGTCGTCATCCGAGGCCGTCCGGGAACCGGACCGAGATCGTCACGCCCGCGATCTCGGGGCATTGGCGCCACTCGCGCGGGTCGCCGACGATGGGGAACTCCCAGAACGCCGAGCGGCAGTAGTGGAGCCGCACGGCGTGGTTTCCGGGCACGTACTCCACCTCCCACGGCTCATGAGGCCGGGGAACGTCGAATGGGATCGGGCCGGGCCGCAGGTCGTAGGTGCGAACCGAGGCGAACGGTTCCGTGCCCTGCCCGCGGGCGGCCGGGAAGTGGCACAGGACGGCCACCTGAACCCGGGGTTGCTGGGGCGTCATTCGGCCACCGCCGGCGGCTCGTTGTAGACGTGGAACTTGCCGAGGCCGGGCCCGAGGGTGATGCCCTCGGGGCAAGCTGACACAGGGTCAGGATCGTGCGAGCCGTAGGTGACGGCGTCGACGTGCACGGCGAGGGGCCATCGGTCTTGCGCTTGCCCGATGGCCCACATGCGCCGCCACAGCGACACCCGGCATTGCGAGGCGACGGCGTGCCGCCAGTCGGGCCGGTAGACCGCGGTTTTGGTTGTGCTGCGGGCGAACAGGCCGACGGTCTCGCGGGTGCTGTCCTTGACGGCCCGATAGACCGCCTCGTCGTCGGGGTCGTGGCGGGTCGGGTCGAGGGCGGCGAGGCCGTCGCGCAGCCGTTCGGCCCACGGGCGCAGGATCTTCCGCGTGCCGGGCGCGGTGTAGCTGTCGTGCAGCGTGGGGGCCGCACAGTGCCCGTCCTCGGCGAGCCCCATCAGCAGGTCGAGGGTCGGCGTGCACAGCCACACCCGGCCCTTGTCGTCGCGGGGCAGGCACGCCGTCGGGTCGAGGATCTGCGGGTGCTGCCAGGGTGGCGGGGTCACCAGCCAGTACCCGGCCCGGGTCTTGTCCCATGCCTTGTGCGTGCGCTCGAGCTGGTCGGCGGCGATGCTGACCAGCTGCGCGGCCGCGAGGTAGGCGGTGTTGGCGTCGTAGCGGTGCCGATAGGGGCTGTTGTCGAGCGTGGCGGCGTCCCACGCGAAATCTCGTTCCCCGCCTCGGACGGCGTTGTCGAGGTTGCCGGTGAACCTCGGGCGCCAGTACGGCGTCCCGACGTACTTGCGCTCGCGCAGGGCCTCGATGCCCGACCAGCCCGGGGTGAGCTGGAAAGGGCCGCCGTTGAAGGTGTGGAACCGTGCCAGGCGGTAGGTCGTGACGCCGAGGTCGCCGGGCTCGACGAGGGGGCCGTGCGCGTACTTCGCCGACCGCCAGGCCGGGACGACCATGTGCACGGCCGGTGCGCCGGTGCGCCAGAACGAGGTCCAGTGCCCGAGGTCGGACACGCGCCACCCGGCCGCCCGAGCCTCCTCGGGCGCGGCCTCGTGCTCGCGGCCGGGCCCGAGCTGCGCGGGCAGGCCGAGCAACGGCAGGGCGTCGTCGTCGACGACCAGGACGACGCCGGGCAGCTCCCCGGCGCGGGAGGCACGCTCGACCAGGCGGACGAGCTGCAGCGGCCCCTTGGCGAACACGCCGGGGTGAGCGAGGCCGTCGACGTAGGCGTACTCGGCCGACACCCCGAGGGCGTGGGCCCTCGTCGCGGGGGCGGCGGTGACGGGCTCGGCGCTCATCGCTGCACCCGAATCAGGACGGGCTCGCCGCCGGTCGTCGGGTCGACCCGCACGACCTCGGGGGCCATCGGGTAGACGCCGCACACGCGACCGGCGACGAGGCGCTGCGGGCGCAGCACCTTGACCCGGTCCTCGCGATCCCACAGTGCCGGGTCGATCGCGAACCCCTGCGCCCGGTCGCCGAGGTCCTTCGCCGCGGCGGTCATGGCGTGTCGCCGATCGCGGTCTGGCCGGGCAGCTGGTTGCCGTTGGCGGCGGCCTTGTCGAGGCCGGCGGTGATGAGCAGGCGGGCCGCTTCGGCGCGGCTGACGCGGTTGTCGTAGGCGTAGGCGTCGAGCCGGTCGACCAGGGCCGCCGGCATGGCAATCGAGGCGTTCACCATCAGGGGTCGCCTCTCTCGTTTGGTGGGAGTCATGACGCTCACGTTAGCCACTCACTACCGATCGCCAAACCAGCCACGCCGCCCGTAGCCGTTGCGCTTGGGCTTTTTCTCGCCTTCGTCGTCGTCCTTGGCGGGCTCGGGCTCGCCGCCCTCGTCGGCCTCGGGCGCCGGGGCGACCTCCTCGGCGATCTCCTCGATCACGACCTCGTCGACGGTCTGCCGGCCTTCCATGGCCTCGACCCGGTCGCGGAGCTCGGCGACCTCGGCGGCCGTCGCCCACGCGGTGCCCTGCGCCTCCTGCGCGGCGTCGAGGGCGGCCTCGGCGACGTCCTGGGCGACCTCGGCCGTCGCCTCGGCCTCGGCGGCGTCACCGGCCGCGGTGGCGGCGGTGGCGGCCGCTGCGCCGGCGGCGAACGCGGCCGCGGTGTCGGCCTCGCTCGCGGTGTCGCTCTCGTCGGTGACGACGACGGTTTCGCCCATGGCAGGGGCCTCCTCAGGTGACGGGGATGACGACGATGTCGGGGTTGCGGAATGTGGCGGTGCCGGACGAGGCGAGGTACAGGCCCTCGATAAAGCCGGTGCCCGAGGTCGGCAGGCCGGTGACGACGGTTCCGGTGGCGACCGTGGCGCGGTTGGTGCCTTGGATACGGACGGTCTCTTCACTGCCGCCGGTGAAACGGATGGTTCCCGCGGCGTTGGTATCCCGGATTCGAAAGGACATGTTCGAGAAACCGGCACCGGAATTGACGGCGTCGGCGCTGATAAGGACGAGGGCCCGACCCGAGGGCGCATAGGCGAAGGTTCGGTTAGGGCCGTTGGTGTTATCGGTGACGAAGGTTGTCGAGGCCGTCACGACGTTGCCCGCCGAGCCGGCGTCGACAGAGCGCATGTCCGAGCACAGGATCGGCGCCCCGACCTGCAGGAGGCCGCCCTCGTTCTGCAGGTTCAGCGTCGAGGCGACGGCGGGGAACGATGATCCGTCGCCGGCGAGGACCTCGTTGCTGTCGATGCGCAGGAACGGGCCCGAGCCCGAATAGCCGATCTCGATAGCGCCGGTGCCGCCGGCGAGCGAGGCATCGGGCGCGTCGGGGATAAAGAGCTGGCCGCCGCTGAGCATGAATTGGGCGAGGCCGAGCAGGGCTGACGGCGCCGACAGGAAGACACTCGCAGAGTCGACCGTCCAGACCCACTTACTCGTGCCGCCGGGGTTGGTGGCCGGCCCTTCGATGATGAGCGAGGGGTTCCCGCCGATCCCGTAGCAGCGCACGCGGGCGGGGCTGGTCTCGGCCGCCGCCGCGGAGATCAGCTCGATCACCCCGACCCCGGCCGGCGGGGGGCTGCCCGCGGAGGAGAACATGCGCACCCGGGCCTGTCCGGGCAAGTCGGTGGCGATCTCGCCGCGGGCGACGAGCTGGTTGACCTCGGCGTCGCCGGTCGTGCCGTTGAGCTTGTATCCGGCGGCGTTGGTGGCGTAGTTCGCCGACTGCAGGGTGCCGCGGATGGTCACGTTGTTCAGGTCGGCGTCGCCGGCCCGGGTGAGCCGCCACCCGGCCGCGCCGGGGCTGTAGACCTCAGACCGCAGGGCGGTGTAGACCAGCACGTCCCCGGCGGCGACCTCGTCTTTGAACGGCATTGGCTCAGCCGCTCCGCTCGCCGAACACGCTCAGGGTGTAGCGGGCACCGGCGAGCCCGCCGATCCATTGCGCCGAGAGGTATTGCCCGGCGTGCAAAGGCATATCGAGGTCGGTCGAATTCTGATTGCCGTTATAGGAACTCGTGATATGCGAGCCGGGCGCGGGCTCGCCTTTGTACAGGTACACGCGGGGGATCGGGCTGGGGTTCCCCGGCGACAGGACGGCCGCCGCGGTCACCCGCCACCGGGTGCCGGCGCGGCCCGGGCCGATGCGGGCGATCCCGCCGCCGCTGGCGTCGAGGGTGATCGACGCGGACTCGTCGAGGGCGACCATGCCTCGCTCACTCACCGGGGCACACCTCCACCCCGAGCACGGGAACGCACGGCCGCGGGGTCGCCGTCGGGCGCGGCTTGCTCGCCGCCGGCGGGGTCGTGGCCTTGGACGGGGTCGGGGCCTTGGGCGCCGCCGAGCTGGTCGGCGTGGGCGAGGGGCTCGGGGCCGCCGGCGGGTCGGGCGGGCGGACGATGATGACCCTCGGCGCGGCCGCGGGCGCCGGGGTGGGGAACGCCGTGGGGAGCTTGTCGACCTGCCGGCCGAGGCCCTCGACGTCCCCGCGGGTCGCCGCCAGCTGCGCGACCAGCTCGGCGCGCGATGACTCGGCCTCGGCGAGTCGGTAGGCCAGGCTGCCCGGCCTCGTCGGGTCGGCTTGCTCGGCGACCTGCCGCCGCGCCGAGGAGGTCGAGGCCCGGGCGTCGAGGATGACCCACACGACGACGAGGGCGGCCGCGACGAGCCCGAAGCGGGCGATGAGCACGCGACGCCTCATGCTGCGGGCTCCTCGGGTCGGGGCGGGTCCTCGGGCAGGGGGGCGCCGAATCGGCCGGCGACGGCGGGCAGCAGGGCGGCAGGGGCGATGCACAGCCCGACGCCGACGAGCAGGCAGGCCTCGCAGAGCGGCTCGACGATGACGGCCCGGGCGATGAGCGCCAGGCCGACGAGGAACAGCAGCCCGTCGCGGACGGAGGCGAAGCCGCTTGCCAGTCGCCCGGCCACATCAGGGCAGCCAGACGTGGTCGCCGGGCTGGAGCAGCTCAGGGCGCTTGCGCTTCGCCCTGATCCCGGCGTTGTGCGGGTCGCGCCAGACGTCGGCCCAGGTGATCCCGGCCGCGGGGTGCCGGGCGGCGACCAGCTCGGAGAGGGTGTCCCCGGGCTTGACCACGACGACGACGGGCGCCCTCGGGTGCGCCGGTGGCACGGTGGCGGTCTTGACGACGAGGACGCCGTTGAGGTCGCGGGAGTCCCCGACCCGGCGTATCCCCCACAGGGGCGTGATCGCGTCGATGCGCACGAGGTCGACCTGACCGGGTCGGCGGGCGTCGTTCGACCAGAACAGGCCGCCGCCGGCGCTGACCCCGACGTGGCCGGCGTCGTGGTCGGTGGCCGGGTTGCCCGGCCGGTCCCACCAGACGAACCACCCGGCCGGCGGCTGCGCCTGCGGCTCGCTGCGGTAGCGGGTCGCCGCCCATGCCTGATCGGCCTCGGGGGGGCCCGAGGGAATGTCGTAGGCGGTGCGGGCGAGCTGCAGGCAGCGGTTGCGCCACGACCCGGGCGGGGTCGGCGGCGTCGGCTTGCGGCGCTGGTTGTCCAGCCACCGCAGGGCATCGTTGACGTCACGCATCGTGGGGCTCCCCGCCGTCCTGCGGGCCGGCCTCGGGGTCGAGCCCCGGCCGGGTCGCCTCGCTCACCCCGATCTCGTCGTCGTCCTCGGCGGGGTCGTCGAGGATCTCGGGGTCACCGATGGGCGGCGGCGGGGCGGGCTTGCCCTCGCTCGCGGCGAACAGTTCGGGGTCGTTCATCGGGTCGCTCCTCTCGGGCTCGGGGAGTGAGTGACGGGGCCTCAGTCGGCCCAGCTCTCGGCAATCACGGTGACGATCACGGTGCCGGTGACGGCGGCGCAGAACAGCCGCGAGGAACCGAACAGCGGCACGCCGCCGGTCGACTGCGGGATCTTGCCGCCGGGGGCGAGGGTGCCGCCGGCGGGCACCCGGCAGTCGGTGGTGGACTTCCCGATCCAGATCGCCCCGTCGGTGGGGATGATGACGGCGCGGCGGCGGCGCAGGTCCTGGGCGAGCAGCTCTTGGGGCTCGACGCCGATCGCGAAGCTGCGGGCGACGGATGTGCGCGGGGGAAGGTCTTGGACCTGCACGGGCCCGTCGACGTGCACGGGCACGGCGGCGATCGGCAGCTCGGCCAGCTCCTCGCGTTGCTCGACCTCATCCCAGCTCGGCGAGCCGTCCTGCGGGTCGTCGACGCCGAGGGGGGTCTGTCGTGCGCTCATGCGGCGGCACCTTTCGCGCGTGTGCGGGCCGAGGCGGCGGACAGGGCGTCCCAGCCGTCGGTACGGGGGGCCTTGGCCGCGGCCGCGGGCGCGGCCGACGAGGTCGCCGCCTTGGCGGCGCCGCTCGCGGTCTTGGCGCCGGCGGCGGCCTTGGCGACCTTGCCGGCGGGGATGAAGTTGGCGGCGACCTCGGCCGCGGGCTTGAGCGCCGGCCAGCCGAACATGAGGGCGCCGAGCACGCTGAGCCACGACCCGGCCCAGACCTTGGCGACCCGCATCCAGTTGTGCGGGTCGGCCATCCACTTAGCGGCCTTGGCGAGGAACTCGATCAGTCGGGCGGCCAGGCCGAGCCCGGACTTGGCGGCGCCGAGCATGTCCCCGACGTCGTCGAAGATGTTCAGCGGCAGCACGACGGCGCGGGCGGCGTCGCCGACGAACGACCCGGCGTCGCCGAGGAACCCGACCTGCTGCGCCGAGGCGCCACCGGCCGCCGCCTGTTGGCTCGACCCGGCGGCGGCCGGCGCCCCGGCGACGGCAGCCCGAGCCGTCGGCAGGTACAGGGTGGACAGCGCCGGGTAGGTCGACCAGGCGCCCCACGTCCCGCCTCGCTCGGCCCAGATCGCGCGCATCGCGGTGGCGTTGTAGGACGGCGTCGCGAGCTTCGCGGCGTCGCGGTACTTGTCGGCGCCGGTGGCCTTGGCGAGGTAGGCCGGGCGCAGCGAGCGGATCTGCCAGGGCCCGACACTCGGCCCCCACTTCGACGACTGCAGGTGCAGGTCGCCCTGCAGGTCCGAGGGGATCGTCTTGGCGGCGTCGAGGGCCTCCCGATTCTCGGCGTAGGCCACCGCAACCGCGGTTGTCACCTCGCCCTCGGGCAGCCCGGCACCGCGGGCCAGGGCGGCCAGCTGCGGGCCTGAGAGCCTCATCTGAGCCCCTCACCCGCACCGCGTGGCGTTCGGCCCGCAGCGGCGATCCGGTGACAACCTGGGTTGTCATGAACGGGTGCCCGACCTGCCGCACGCGGCCGCCGGCGCGACGCCGCCGCCGACGCCGCGAGTCCGACGAGATGGGGGCCTTTCTCGGCCGCCTGCTGCGGGCCATGGTGCGCCGCGCCGAGGCCGGTGACCTCGGGGCACTGACGGCCCTGCGCGAGGCGGCGACCCGCGTCGACGAGGCGATGAACGACGCCGGCCGGGCGCTGCGCGACGGCCACGGGTACAGCTACGCGACCCTCGGCGCCGAGCTGGGCATGAGCCGCCAGGCGGCCCTCAAGCGTCTGGGCTAGCACGACGGCGCCGCCGGCCAGCGGAACACGGCGCACCCGCAGGCGGCCCGGGCGCACCCGCCGCCGCGGCCGTGGCGGGTGTGGACGTCAGCCCCGTGCGAGCACGCGCACAGGGCGTGCTCCTCGTCGTCGAGCACCCACAGGCCGGGCAGCAGGCCGCTCGCGGCCTCGGGGTCGTCGAGGGTGTAGACGTTCCCGGCCGGGTCGGTGTAGCCGACGAGGCGCCAGGTCTGCACCGTCGCGGGCTGGTTGAGGCTGACGGTGCGCCGGGTGACGGGCTCGCGGCCGCCGGTGTGCCAGGCGGCGACCTCGGGCCGTACCACGGTGCTCACGCCGCCTCGGGCATGTCGTCGGCGTCAGGGGCGTACATGTCCGGCTCGCCGCCGGACATGGAGGCCTTGCCGGTGCGCGGGTCGACCTCGTTGGCGTGCTTGTGCAGCCACGTCATGAACAGCCACGTGCCGCCGCCGATGGTCAGGACGGTGTAGTCCCCGGTGATCGCGGAGATCCCGACGACGAGGGCGGCCGCGGCCCACGCGGCGCCTCGCTCGGCCGAGGCGGCGTCGCGGTCGCCCTGCTGACCCACCCTCAGATCGGCGATCGTCGGCAGGGCGTTGGAGTAGATCGCGGCGACGCCGGCGGCGACGCCGAGGCCGACCATCACGCTCGTCTCGGGCTTGAGGTTCGTGCTCATCGCGGGGACTCCTTACGCGGGGACGACATAGACCCGGTCGCCGGGCTGGATAGCGGTCATGGACTTGCGACGGGCGCGGAGCCCGGCGTTCTTCGGGTGCGACCACACGGCCGAGGTCGAGCGGTGGTAGTGGGCGGCGATGCCGCCGACGCTCGACTGCCACGGGGTGTTCGGCGGCTTCTGCCAGCGCTTGACCCGCACGTAGATCCCGGCCTTCTCCTTGGGCTTGCTCGTCGGCTTCGTCGTGGTCGAGGTCGTCGGCTTCGTCGTGGTCGCCGGGTTGGGGCTCGTCGCGGTCTTGGCCGGAACCGAGCCGATCGAGTAGGTCCCCGACGGCGGCGGGCCGACCATCGCGAGGGCGGTCTGAATGATCGTGACCTCGTTGGCCGAGGCCGGCGGCGTGCGGGAGAGGAACCGGCCGAGGGCCGCGGCGACGGCCTTAGGGTCGTAGCCCACGCCGCCGAGCTGGTCGACGGCGCGCGAGGTCCACGCGGCGTTCGTCGTCGGCGGCAGGGTGTCGGGGTCGGGCGGGTTGTACTGGCCGACGACGGCCGGGGCGGGGTTGCTGTAGGCGTCGAGGCCGTCGACGCCGCCGTACGGGTCGCCGCCGGCGTTGTAGTCGCCCTCCGTCGCGGTGGGCTCGTCCCCGGCCGCCGGGTCGGCCGCCGCGGAGTCCCGAGCCCGGCGCACGTAGGCGAACGCGATCACGCCGCCGGTGATCCCGACGGCGGCGACCACGTAGGACTTCTTCATCTCCCCGAGGCCGGGCACGGTCACGTTGCCCGAGAGGTCAACAGACACCGGGGGCCCCCTCGCAGAACGAGGCGACGGCGCGGGCGGCCGCCCCCCACGCGGTGCGGATCGGCTCGGGCAGGCCGTCCCACTCGGGCAGCTCGGCGCCCGAGACGAGGGACTTGCCGTCCGAGCACGCCCGATACCCGTCGTAGGCGACCTGCCCGAGGCACACGCTGAGGCCTGCCATCACAGGCCCCACACGACGTAGCTCGGGTCGGGCTCGGGGGCGCCGTCGGTGACGACGTCCTCGTCCCACGCGCGGGGCATCCGGCGGGCCATGGGGGCGGCCATGTTCCGCCGGCGGCTGAGCTGGTTGAGGTAGAACGGCGAGGCGTAGCGGTTGGCCTCGTCGGGCCCGGGGGGCGGGGAGACGTTCGGCGCGGCCGCGGTGCGCTGGGTGAACGGGTAGGGGTTGTGCTCGCGCCGGTACGTGCCGGGGATGCGCCGTTCGGTCCAGCGCTGCACCCGGCCGCCGACCCGGAACCCGTCGGGGTTGTTCTCGGGCAGCGAGTTGTCCCCGCGCAGGGCGAACACTCGCGACCCGGCCGAGATCGGCTCGACCTCGAGGAGCTGGGTCGTGCGCTCCTCGTCGACGGCCCGCATGCGCCGCTCGCGGTAGCTCTCCCGGGTCGGGCCGCCGCGGTCGACCGATCGGGCGCGGTTGCCCTGCGCGATCGCGTCGTAGTAGCTCTGCCCGCCGGTGATGCTGACGCCGCCCTCGTGACCCTCGGGCTCGCGGTCGAGCACGATCCCGGGCTGACGGGCCCGGTCGAGGTCGTAGGACACCTCGGGGTCGAGGACGAACGAGGGCACCGGCTCGCCCTGCACGGCCGCCCACGGGGGCCGCGAGCCCTCGACGTCGGGGGCGCCCTCCATGTGCAGCTCGGCCAGCTCGGGGTGCCCGAGGGCGGCCGCCTCGACGGTGAGCGTCGAGCCGTCCGTACGGGTCTGCGTGCGCCGCCAGGCGCCGGTGAAGGTCATGCCTCGTCCACTACGGGCTCATAGATCAGCGACTTCTCGGCGTCGGCGATCGGGTACGGGTAGCCGCGGGCGTCGAGGGCAAGCCACCCGTCCTGACAGGTCAGGGGACCCTCGCTCGTCTCGACGATGAACGGGCCGTTGATGCGGACCATCTGCGTGATAGCCGTCTTCCGGAACGGCTCCCAGCCGCCCTGAGGCAGCACGTCGACGCTGAACCTGTCCACGGGGTCAGGCCGCCTTGGCGGTGCCCATGGCGGTGCCGAGGATGCCGCGGATGGCCTTGCCGAACGACTCGATCACCCCGGCCGTCTGGCGGTCGGGCAGAACGAGCGTTGTCGCCATGGCGAGGCCGACGATCAGGGCGGCGTACTTCTCACCCTTGCCCATGGGGGGGCTCCTCTCAGGTGTACACGTAGCGGGGGGACGAGGGGGTCGGCGAGGTCGTGTTCCACCAGGCGGCGACGGATTCCAGCGGCGGGGGCACGCTCGGGTCGAGGGGGACGATCAGCGAGGTCACCAGGGCGACGTAGGCGGCGCCGACGGCCCCGGGCTCCCAGAGCTTCTCCCCGCCGGCGAACACGGCCGCGGCGGCGAGGGTCGCGATCGGCACCCGCCAGTCGATCGGGCGGCCGTTGAGGATCACCCTGTTGGCAAAGGTGATCGCCCCGACGGCGAGGATCGGCGCGGTCGACTTCATGCCGTCATCAGCCGCCCTTGCTTGAGCCGCAGGCACCGGGTCGGCTCGCCGGTGCCGAGGGGCCCGGCGCCGCGGATCGCTTCCCGACGCACCGTCAGACCGGGCCGCGGGGCGGAAATGCAGTCACTGTTGGAGGTCGCGACGACGACGTGCCCGGGCCACCAGCACACGTCCCCGGCGCCGACCTCGGCGCGGTCGATCCGGGTGAACCCCCTCCACAGGGATTGCCCGGTCGAGCCCAGCGGCGCTTTCTGCCCGGTCGCGTCGAGGATCGCCCGGTAGACCAGCCCGGAGCAGTCCAGGCCGGTGGGGGACTTGCCGCCCAACACGTAGGGGACGCCGAGGTAGCGGGCGGCCGCCTCGGCGACCTCGGGGTGCGCCCCGCCGGCGCCCGTGGTCGAGGCCTCACCGGCGCCGTCCGGTGGCGCGCCGGTAGCGCCGGCGCCGGTGAAGCTGACTGTGGTGACCTTGGGGCCGGCGCCGGCGGGCAGGCCGGCACCCTGCGCGAGTGAACGCAGAGTGTCGACCAGGCCGACGTCCTTGATGCCGCTGTAGATCAGCAGCATTCCGCTCAGGCCGACGACGAGCCCGAGCCCGGACACCCCGGGGGATTTCATAGTGAGTGACCGTCAGCTATCGCTTGACGGCGTTGAGCACCTTGGGGACGACGAGAAAGCCGATCGCGGTGAACACGACGGCCTTGGCGTCCGGCTTGAGGATCGGGGGAATGTTCGCCACGGCGGCGCTCCTGTCTCGCTGAGCCGCTTGCGTTTCGGCTCGGGAGGGGGGGGTGCCCCGGCCGGTGGCAGGGCGGCCGGGGCCTTAACCGATCGTGGCCGCGACGCCCTGCCGCCGCGGCCGTTGTCGTAGCTAGGTGGTAATGACGGCGTCGTCGCCCTTGGCGGGTGCGACGTCGTTGGTGATGACGGTGAGGGTGTGGGCGCCCGAGCCGCCGATCGTGCCCTGCAGCTCCAGTCGCGCGGCCGAGCTGGTGGGCAGGTAGCCGCGGCGGGTGTCGGCGCCGGGCTTGAGTCCGAAGTCGAGCATGAACGGCTCGACGAACACGCCGGAATCACGGCCCTCGGCCGTGTCAATCGCGGCGGTCTGCCCGTAGCCGTAGTTCTGGCTCATCATGTGAATCCACACCCGCTTGAGGCGGGCGATGAGCACGTTCGCTTCGAACTGAATGGTCGCCGGGTCGAGGAAATCGGTCTCCCCGACGGTGCGGGAAAGCGACCCGTCCTGCAGGACAAAGATCAGGCAGCGGATCAGGTAGCCGACTCTTTCGAGCGGCTGACGGATCTGGCCGGCGTTGACGGTGAACACGGCCTTTGACCAAAAGGACGTGGTCTGCACGCCGGGCGGATTCTGCGCCTGCGGGCGGCCCTTGAGGTCGGTGGGGTCCGGGTCCCACCAGGAGACCTGCTGCACGCGCACGCGCACAGAGGGGGCCGCGGTGGGCGCCACACCGTAGATGGTCGCCGTGGCCGCGAGGCGGATACGGAGTTTGAACATCGAGGTGCCGGACTTGTTCGGCAGCGCGCCGAGAGCGTCGCGGTTGACGATCTCCACCGGCACTCGGAGGATGAATCCGAAAGAGCCGCCGGTGGCGCCTGATCCGGTCGTCGCCGAATAGGTGGGGTTGCTCTTGGGGTCGTCCGAGAACGAATAGCCGCCGTACTTGTTGATGAGGTAGAGGTCATATCCGTTGAGCGGCCCGACAATGGGCGCGGAGTTGACGTCTTCCAGGGTGATCGTGTCGATCACGTTGAAGGGGCCGTTCTGGGCGAACGTCGTCGCCGCGGAGTTGCCGGCGGTGGTGCCGACGACGTCGACGTACAGGCCGCGGAGGAAACCCGCAGGTGGGACGTTGAGGACGGTGAGGTCCTGTGTGCTGGTGGTGGTCGAGACGGTGACGTCGTAGTCGACCTCGTCGTGGGACTGAACGCCGATCCTGAATGCTCGGGGGGCCGGCGCCGGGGCTCCCTTCGCCTGCCCGTTCCCCGCCGGCTTCGGCGGGCTCATGACGCCCATGGCGCTCCTCTCGCGCGTACGCGGTAGCGCCGACAAGCTTGCGCTCTCGTCGGCTCCTTATCCGGGGTCACCCTGCCAGGGGTGATCTCAGCGGTCAACAATGCACATCGCCCCATCGGATCGGCGAATGTAGAGCCACTGAAACTTGAGGAGCCGCGCCACGGTGAACTTGACGAGGTCGGGGTCAACGCCGCCGATCTCGCCGAACCGATCTCGCCGTCGCTTATCGGGCTCGCGGGAGAGGAACAGGTGGTGACAGGCGCTGTACATATGTAACGAAACGTGAGCGGGGGCCTGTGTCGCGCCCCATAGTCCGCACCCATTCGAGGCGCCTCGGGTCCAGACGGAGTCAAGCTCCCGGCCCATTTGGAGGTCCTTGGTGAGGCCGATTACCTCGTCGGCGAAAAAGATCCACGGCCCTTTCCGGCCGTAGGGGCGGCGGCGTTCGTAGGCGGCGCGCAGGGCGTGCACGAATTGCTCGCGCAGGGCGGCGTCGTCGCGGTGGAAATCCTTGGTGGTCTTGGGCCACAGGGTGTAGCCGGGGGGGTGCAGCGGCCAGCTCGTCGGGGGCGGCGGCCAGGTCGTGACGCGCCGGAATCCCAGCTCCCGATTCCAGCGGGTCACGACGGCGTCGCGGGGCTTCATGCACACGACGAGGGCGGGCAGGTCGGGCGTGGCGGTGTGCTGCAGCAGTTGGTAGGCCAGGGTCGTTTTGCCGCTCGTCGTGGGCGCGATGAACGACGTGTGCTCGCCGGGGGCGTACTTCCAGCGGCGGGTGAGGAAATCCTCGCGGTCGACCAGGGCGACGGCGGGCAGCGTTCGGCTCATGCGGCCGCCGGCGGCGCCTGGGGTGCGGCGGTGGGGGTGCCGCCGAACATGACGGCGACGCGGTTGAGCAGCTCCTCCGGTGGCAGGGCGCCGAACATGACGGCGAGCTGGGGGGGCAGGGCGCCGTGGTTGACGGAGAACTGCGCGCCGATCGCGAGCACGGGCAGGATCGCCTCGGCGTAGGGGCCGGCGGTGATGAGCTTGTCGGCGATCGCGGCGAGGCGGGGATCGTTGGCGCAGACCTTCCCGAGGCCCTGGCAGGCCGCGGGGCCGTGGTAGAGCAGGGCCGCGGCGTCGAGCTGGTAGGCCACGTTGCCGGTCATGGCCCCGAGCCCCCACAGGCCACTGCCGAGGAGGGTCGTCAGCCCTTCCAGGCCGGCGGCGTACTCGGCGGCGGGGTTGCGGCGGCTGGAGCTCCCGGCGGGCTTGCGCGCAGCTCCGGGGGGCCGTGGGGGCGCCTGCGGGCCGGTGCCGGGCCCTTGGGCTCGCTCGCGGGCGCGGCGGCGCCCTTCGGCGCCTGAGGGCCGCTTGGCGCGGCCGTGGGGGCTCGGGCGGCGGCCGGCGGGTGACTTACGCGGCTCACCTTTGACGGTGTAGCCGTACGGTGCTTCCGGGTCGGGCTCGGGGGCTTGGGACTCTGCCGCTTGCGATTCGACAGACTCCCCGTCGTCCCCGAGGCCGAGGCCTAGCGGGTCGTCGGGTGGCATGGTTACAGGCCTGCCCTCCTCATGAGGTTCTGTACGGCGGCGTCGAGGTCCTCGACCTTCCAGGGGGCGATCACTTCGCGTTCGGCCTCGTCGTCGGGGTCGGCCAGGCGCAGGCCCTTGTCGTAGAGCATGCGGTGGATCTCCAGCCACCGGCTCATTTCCTTGGGGTTGGCGTCGTCGCGGGGCACGCGCAAATAGGCGCACTGTTGCTCGTGCAGCTGGTAGCGGACAGCGTCGCGCTTGGACGTGTAGGCGATCCCGTCCGAGCCGCCGTCGGACAGCCGCAGGGCGACCCAAAAGCCGGGGTAGCCGTCGACGATTGCTTGGCGCACGACGTCACTGGCCCGGCGCCCGGCCTCGGTCACGGTGATCTCAGGCATGGGAGGACAGGGCGACGCAGAGGGCCGAGACGGCGAGGGCGATAGCGAGGGCCAGGGCGGCGGCGACGGCGACCAGACCGGCGCGCAGGCGTTCGGCGGCGTCGATCGTCGCGGCGCCGAGCTGGTCGGCGGCTTCCCCGAGGCGCGCCCCCACCCGGTCGGCGATGCGGTCGGCGAAGCCGTCCACTCGCTCATGCATTCGAGCCATAGGTCACCCGACCACAACGTCCCGTGTCGGGGCAAGTCTGACCCGTGGCGAATTTGAGAAACCTGTTAACGATCAATGGACGGTGAACATATCGAGCGCCCATAACTAGCTCGTGTGGACGTATGAAGCCGTTGCCCAGACGGCTACCCTCCGTTGTGGGTGAGCCCTCGGGCGAGCCTGGTCGGCTGGTCCCCTTCTTGCGTTAGGGGACCAGCCGGCGCCTCTCCGCAAGGCGCAGGGTCCGGGCGCCTCGTCGGTCAAGCGCTCGCGTACGGGCCGAGGCGCCCCGCCATAGTCCCCCCGCCGATGGGTGAAACAAACCTGCCACCCGGGCGGAAAGTCGATCTCCCCTCGGGCGTGTCGGGGCGGTAACGTCACCCCATGGCAACCATGACGCAGGCTCAGATCCTGCGAACCCTGACCGACCTGACCAACTTCCGGGGCGACGAGGGGCAGCGTGAGGCGATCTACGCCAGCCTCGACGCCCTCGACGCCGAGGACAGCGCCGAGGCTGCCTCGGCCCTGACGACCAGCTCGACGGCCGACGAGGGCGCAAGCTCGTCGGACGACACGGAGCCGGTCGACCTCGTCGGCACCGGCACCGGCACCCGCCGGGCGTCGTCCTCGTGACGCCGCCGAAGCGTCGGGCCCGCGGCCCGACCGCCCCGCCGGCACGGCGAGACCCCCAACGGCCGCAGGCCGCCCTGACGAACCGTCAGAAGCCTCCGCCCCGTCAGATCCCTCGCCCACAACGAACCTGACCCCGTGTCAGCCGAAGGCTGACGGGCCGTCAGGGCGGCGAAGCCGACCGTGCCCGTCCGGCGCCGCAGGCGCCCGCGGGTCCGGCCGCCGAAGGCGGCCGCGAGGGGGGCGG
>Ga0154001_1000259_pt1 | contig 16970 bp, 11 predicted proteins | sample TSNJ085MetaG_FD_104699 | JGI IMG/M metagenome (GOLD analysis project Ga0154001, IMG submission 104699) | Attine ant fungus gardens microbial communities from New Jersey, USA - TSNJ085 MetaG | ecosystem: Host-associated > Fungi > Mycelium > Unclassified | place: USA: New Jersey, Wharton State...
AATGAAGCGGGAGCGAGGACGACGACGGGCGAGGGCGACGAGTTCGGCATGGTGTCTCTGAAAAATTTGAGTCGTTGTGAGCAATGGCGCGGCGGGTGAAGCGAGTCGGCGATGGGCAGGCCCAACCGAGGTCGTTAGCTTAGCAGCATGGGCGCGTCGGCTGAATATGTCGAACGGCATAGGCGGAATCGGCCGGAAAGACGCGGCGGCCACATGTGCGCGAACGCACGTTCGTCAAGCGCTTGTGTGCGAGTACGAAGTGCCTGTTCGGTGACCTCGCGAGGGCATTCGAAAAACGGCGCCATGCAGGCGAAAAACACCGCTAAATGGCCCGCAAAGCGGCCTGAATGCGGGGAAAAATCGATGCAATCATCGAATCCCGGCTAAGCGCGCAAATAGTTTGCTAAAATATTCGGCTCTTTGGACTCAACCGTGCTGCCGGCAGCCTGCAGCCCGCGGCGCAGGCGCGAGATCGATGCAATCGCGGCGCAATCGGCGCGAAGCGACATCGAGCAGCGGCACGGAGAAGATATAACTGATTCGCTCGAATAATTTTAGGACGATTGAAGCCATGGCAAACGTTGTTGAAAACCTCGGCAAGCTCGAACGCCGCGTGACGATTTCCCTGCCGAAGGATGCCGTGCAGAAGGAAGTGGATTCGCGTATCCGTCAACTCGCGAAGAACGTGCGCATGCCGGGTTTCCGCCCGGGCAAGGTGCCGCTCAAAATGGTGACGCAACAGTATTCGGGTCAGGTGGAAGCCGAAGTGCTGAGCGACAAGGTCGGCAAGGAATTCTTCGACATCAGCCGCACGGAGAACCTGCGCGTCGCGGGCCAGCCGAGCTTCGCGCCGAAGGCCGAGGCCGTGGAAGGCAGCTACGCGTTCGACGCGACCTTCGAGGTGTATCCGGAAGTGAAGCTGGGCGACGTCGCCGAGGCTGAAATCGAGCGCACCACGACCACGATCAGCGAAGAAGAAATCGACCGCACGCTGGACATCCTGCGCAAGCAGCGCGTGCACTTCCACGCTCGCGGCGAAGCCGGCGAGCACGGCGACGGCGGCGCGGACACGGCGGCTAAAGACGGCGACCGCGTGACGGTCGACTTCGTCGGTAAGCTCGACGGCGAAGCATTCCAGGGCGGCAGCGCCGAAGACTTCGCATTCGTGCTCGGCGAAGGCCGCATGCTGCCGGAGTTCGAAACGGCGGCGCTCGGCCTGAAGGTCGGCGAAGCGAAGGAATTCGACCTGAAGTTCCCGGACGACTACCACGGCAAGGACGTGGCGGGCAAAACCGCGCAATTCACGGTCACGATGAAGAAGATCGAGTGGGCGCATCTGCCGGAAGTCGACGCTGAATTCGCGAAGTCGCTCGGCATCGAAGACGGCGATCTGACCAAGATGCGCACCGAAATCAAGGACAACCTCGAACGCGAAGCGAAGCGTCGCACGCAAGCCATCGTCAAGAACCAGGTGATGGACGCGCTGCTGAAGATCTCGGAACTCGACGTGCCGAACGCGCTGATCGAACAGGATCAGGAGCGCCTCGTGGCGATGGCTCGCCAGGATCTGGAGCAGCGCGGCGTGCCGAACGCGAAGGACGCGCCGATCCCGGCCGCGATGTTCAAGGAGCAGGCAGAGCGTCGCGTCAAGCTGGGCCTCGTGCTGGCCGAACTCGTGAAGGCTAACGAACTGCAGGCGAAGCCGGAGCAGATCCGCGCCGAAGTCGACGAATTCGCGAAAAGCTACGAAGACCCGAAGGAAGTCGTCCGCTGGTATTATTCCAACCAGCAACGTCTTGCTGAAATGGAAGCGTACGTCGTTGAAGCCAACGTCGTCGATTTCGTCCTCGGCAAGGCCAAGGTAACGGACAAGGTGGTGAGCTTCGAAGAACTGGCAAACGCAACGGCGCAAGCTTAAGCGTCGCTGCAACGCGGCGTGCCGGCTGTCGGAGCGACGGCCCGCACGCCGTTTTTTTGTGCTGTGAAGATGCGTAGTGCCGCATGCGATCGCGCGGCGCGCACGCACCGATCGTGCACTTGAATACGGGCTCGTCGCACCAACCTGTCTCGCATCTACATCCAGAATATTTCCAGACAAGGATCCATTGCATGACCTTTCGCGCCCAAATGCTGGACACGTTGACCTCCCAGTCGTCCCGGGATCTCGAAGCGCAGGCACTCGGTCTGGTGCCGATCGTCGTGGAAACGAGCGGCCGGGGCGAGCGCTCGTACGATATCTATTCGCGTCTGCTGAAGGAACGCATCGTGTTCCTCGTGGGCGAAGTGAACGACCAGACGGCCAATCTCGTCGTCGCGCAGATGCTGTTTCTCGAAAGCGAGAATCCGGACAAGGACATCTCGTTCTACATCAACAGCCCCGGCGGTTCCGTGTCGGCGGGTATGGCGATCTACGATACGATGCAATTCATCAAGCCCGACGTGTCGACGCTGTGCATGGGGCTCGCGGCGAGCATGGGCGCGTTCCTGCTGGCAGCCGGCGCGAAGGGTAAGCGCTTTGCGCTGCCGAATTCGCGCGTGATGATTCACCAGCCGCTCGGCGGTGCGCGCGGCCAGGCGTCGGACATCGAAATCCAGGCACGCGAGATTCTGTATTTGAAGGATCGGCTGAATCATCTGCTCGCGCACCATACGGGTCAACCTGTGGAGCGCATCGCGCGCGACACGGATCGCGACAATTTCATGTCCGGCGATGATGCGCAAGCCTACGGTCTCGTCGATCAGGTCGCGCACAAGCGTCCTTGATCTGGTACGGTTTTGCTCCGCTGTTTTGTCCAGAATTGGGGCAAAAACGTCATCGGCTCGGTTGTGAAATGGTCAACATCCGTCCGGGCGTCTGCGGCAAACGCCGTTATCTTGCTCACTAGCCCTGTCTTGCCCGAACTGCGAGGCGGGGGCAAACGGCGTATCATGTAATCCGGTGTCCGGAGGCTCACACATCTATGGCGGACAAGAAAGGTTCTAACAGCGAAAAGCTGTTGTATTGCTCGTTTTGCGGCAAGAGCCAGCATGAGGTAAAGAAACTGATTGCTGGCCCGTCGGTGTTCATCTGCGATGAATGTATCGACCTGTGCAACGAGATCATTCGCGACGAAGCGGCGGGTGCGGGAATCGAGGCGGGCTTGTCGAAGTCCGACCTGCCGACTCCGCAAGAAATTCGCGAAATTCTCGATCAATACGTGATCGGCCAGGAGCGCGCGAAGAAGATTCTCGCCGTCGCGGTCTACAACCACTACAAGCGTCTCAAGCATCTCGACAAGAAAGACGAGATCGAACTCTCGAAGAGCAACATCTTGCTGATCGGCCCGACCGGCTCCGGCAAGACGTTGCTCGCGCAGACGCTGGCACGCCTTCTGAACGTCCCGTTCGTGATTGCCGACGCAACCACGCTGACGGAGGCCGGCTACGTCGGCGAAGACGTCGAGAACATCATTCAGAAGCTGCTGCAAAACTGCAATTACGAAGTGGACAAGGCGCAGCGCGGCATTGTCTACATCGACGAAATCGACAAGATCAGCCGCAAGTCCGACAACCCGTCCATCACGCGCGACGTGTCGGGCGAGGGCGTGCAGCAGGCTCTGCTGAAGCTGGTCGAAGGCACGATGGCATCGGTGCCGCCGCAAGGTGGTCGTAAGCATCCGAACCAGGACTTCATCCAGGTCGACACGACGAACATTCTGTTCATCTGCGGCGGCGCGTTCGACGGCCTCGAGAAGGTCATTGTCGATCGCACCGAGAAGACCGGCATCGGCTTCGGCGCCAGCGTGAAGAGCAAGCAGGACCGCGACGCCGGCGAAGTGCTGCGCGAAGTGGAACCGGAAGACCTGATCAAGTTCGGTCTGATTCCCGAGCTGATCGGCCGTCTGCCGGTGGTTGCCACGCTCGGCAAGCTCGACGAAGCGGCGCTGATGAAAATTCTCGTCGAACCGAAGAACGCGCTGGTCAAGCAGTATCACAAGCTCTTCAACATGGAGCGTGTCGAACTCGAGATCCGGCCCGCCGCGCTGCAGGCCGTGGCGCGCAAGGCGATCCGCCGCAAGACGGGCGCGCGGGGTCTGCGCTCCATTCTGGAACAGGCGTTGCTCGACGTGATGTACGACCTGCCGCAAATGAAAGGCGTCAGCAAGGTCATCATCGACGACAACGTCATCGATGGCGACGGCAAACCGCTGCTGATTTACGAAGACGCGCCGAAGGTCGCGGGTTCGAACTGATCGGCTTTAGAGTTCTGCAAAAAGGCCGTTCATGGCGACGTGAACGGCTTTTTCGTTTATCGTGTGGTCAGGCTGATTGTTTTCACTATGGAGTCATTGAATCTTCGGAGTCTCTGAACTTTTCCCACACGCGAAGGCTTGCAATATTTTCTGCTGGCCTCACCTATCGAACGAACTGATTCCACTCATGGGGAAATGAAATGTCAGGAACCCAACTCCTCCCGCCGGAACGCATTACGCTGCCGCTGCTCCCGCTGCGCGACGTAGTCGTTTTCCCGCACATGGTGATTCCGCTCTTCGTAGGCCGCCCGAAGTCGATCAAGGCTCTCGAAGCAGCGATGGAAGGCGGCAAGCACATCATGCTCGTTGCCCAGAAAACGGCTGCGAAAGACGAGCCGACCGAAAAGGACATGTACGAAGTAGGGTGTGTTGCCAACATCCTGCAGATGTTGAAGCTGCCCGACGGCACCGTGAAGGTGCTCGTCGAAGGCTTGCAGCGCGCGAAGACGCTTTCCATCGAAGAGCAGGAAACGCAATTCTCGTGCGAAGTCATGCCGCTCGAACCCGACCACGCCGACAGCGCTGAAACCGAAGCGCTGCGCCGCGCGATCGTGTCGCAGTTCGACCAGTATGTGAAGCTGAACAAGAAGATCCCGCCGGAGATCCTGACCTCGCTGTCGGGCATCGACGAGGCCGGGCGTCTCGCCGACACGATCGCGGCGCATCTGCCGCTCAAGCTCGACCAGAAACAGCACATCCTCGAGATGTTCCCGGTGATCGAGCGGCTCGAGCATCTGCTCGCGCAACTCGAAGCCGAGATCGACATCCTGCAGGTCGAAAAGCGCATCCGCGGGCGCGTGAAGCGTCAGATGGAGAAGAGCCAGCGCGAGTACTACCTGAACGAACAGGTCAAGGCGATCCAGAAGGAACTCGGCGAAGGCGAGGAAGGTGCGGACCTCGAAGAACTCGAGAAACGCATCACGGCCGCGCGTATGCCGAAGGAAGCGAAGAAGAAGGCCGACTCCGAGCTGAAGAAGCTCAAGCTGATGTCGCCGATGTCGGCGGAAGCGACCGTCGTGCGCAACTATATCGACACGCTGATCGGCTTGCCGTGGCGCAAGAAGAGCAAGGTCAACAACGACCTCTCAAATGCAGAACGCGTGCTCGACGAAGACCACTTCGGTCTCGAGAAGGTGAAGGAACGCATTCTCGAATATCTCGCGGTCCAGCAACGTGTCGACAAGGTCAAGGCGCCGATCCTGTGCCTCGTCGGGCCCCCGGGCGTGGGCAAGACTTCGCTCGGCCAGTCGATCGCGCGCGCGACGAACCGCAAGTTCGTGCGCATGGCGTTGGGCGGCGTGCGTGACGAAGCCGAGATTCGTGGCCATCGTCGTACGTACATCGGCTCGATGCCGGGCAAGATCCTGCAGAGCCTGACCAAGGTCGGCGTGCGCAATCCGCTCTTCCTGCTCGACGAAGTCGACAAGATGGGCCAGGATTTCCGCGGCGATCCGTCGTCGGCGCTGCTCGAAGTGCTCGATCCGGAACAGAACCACACGTTCGCCGATCACTACGTCGAGGTCGACTTCGATCTGTCGGACGTGATGTTCGTGGCGACGTCGAACTCGCTGAACATTCCGCCGCCGCTGCTCGACCGGATGGAAGTGATCCGTCTGTCGGGTTATACGGAAGACGAGAAAGTCAGCATCGCGCAGCGTTACCTGTTGCCGAAGCAGAAGAAGAACAACGGTCTCAAGGATGGGGAGATCGAAGTGACGGAAACCGCGATCCGCGACATCATTCGCTACTACACGCGTGAAGCGGGCGTGCGTTCGCTCGAGCGTGAGGTGTCGAAGATCTGCCGCAAGGTCGTGAAGATGCTTCTGCTGAAGAAGGCCGAAGGCGCGGTGAAGGTCGACGGCAGTAACCTCGACACCTTCCTCGGCGTGCGCAAGTACGACTTCGGTCTGGCCGCGAAGGAAAATCAGGTGGGCCAGGTCACGGGTCTCGCGTGGACGGAAGTGGGCGGCGATCTGCTGACCATCGAAGCCGCAGTGATGCCGGGCAAGGGCAATGTGATCCGCACGGGTTCGCTCGGCGACGTGATGAAGGAATCCGTCGAAGCGGCGCGCTCGGTCGTGCGTTCGCGTTCGCGTCGTCTTGGCATCAAGGACGAAGCGTTCGAGAAGCAGGACATTCACATCCACGTGCCGGAAGGCGCGACGCCGAAAGATGGTCCTTCGGCCGGTATCGCGATGACGACCGCGCTGGTGTCGGTGCTGACCGGTATTCCGGTGCGTGCCGATGTCGCGATGACGGGTGAAATCACGTTGCGTGGCGAAGTGCTGCCGATCGGCGGCCTGAAGGAGAAGCTGCTCGCGGCGCATCGCGGCGGCATCAAGCTCGTGCTGATTCCGGAGGAGAACGTCAAGGACTTGACCGAGATTCCGGACAACGTGAAGAACTCGATCGAAATCGTGCCGGTCCGCTGGATCGACAAGGTGCTCGAACTGGCGCTCGAACGTGTGCCGCAACCGTTGCCAGAAGAAGAGCCGAAGCCGGCCGCGCCTGTCGCCGCCGAGCCAGGCAAGGATTCCGCAACGGAAGTCGTGAAGCACTGACGCTCGCGAGAACGCGCTAAAGCATTCGGTTGCGAAGTGCTCGACTGAAGCAAAAAACCCGCGGTTACGGCCGCGGGTTTTTTATTGCCTGCGCGAAGTTCATAAAGTCCCGTGAGTGTCTTGCACGCTCACCTCAAAGAGACGCTGAAAGCGCGAACAGCGATTCATCGCAAACACGCACGCCATCGAGCCAGCCGTCGCAATATCGGCTGATCGAAAAGCCCTTCCCAAACAGCGCTCATCCGGCTCAACCCCGCTTGACACGAGGGTTTCGGCTAATTCTAATGAGCCGGCCCGGCATTGCCGCCGGTCGCGTGAAGCAGGCGCTGGAAAGCGCCATCACGATTCCATACACATTCTCGGGGGACAGGAATGAACAAGACGGAATTGATAGATCACATTGCGCAGCAGGCCGATATTTCGAAAGCTGCGGCAGGCCGTGCACTCGATGCCGTGATTACCGGCGTCAAAGGTACGTTGAAGAAGGGCGATTCGGTGACGCTGGTCGGTTTTGGCACGTTCGCAGTCGGCAGGCGTATTGCGCGCACCGGTCGGAATCCGCGCACTGGCGCCGAGATCAACATCAAGGCCGCGAAAGTTCCCAAATTTAGGCTTGGCAAAGCGCTGAAGGATGCGCTAAACTAACGGGCTTGCTGCTTGAGGAATCGCCTGAAATAGGTTGCTTGATCGGATCGCGGATCGGGCGCGTAAATCGGCATAAACATCGGCAGCAAGGAATGAAGCACTGAATCACGAAACGGGTGCTTAGCTCAGTTGGTAGAGCGGCGCCCTTACAAGGCGTAGGTCGGGAGTTCGAGCCTCTCAGCACCCACCAGTTTCATGATTCGGCAGCCGTATTTCAGGCAGCGAATGCAGCAAAAGCGCAGTATAAGCAGTGGTAGTTCAGTCGGTTAGAATACCGGCCTGTCACGCCGGGGGTCGCGGGTTCGAGTCCCGTCCACTCCGCCAGTATCCACGAAAGGCGAACTCCGGTTCGCCTTTTTTATTGCCCGCTGTTGTAAGATCGGGCGTTCTGTTTTTGGCACCCCTCACGCATGCTCGATTTCTTCCGCAACCACCAACGCCTGATGATGTTCATGCTCGTCCTCGTCATTCTGCCGGGGCTGGGTTTTGTGGGTATTCAGGGCTTCCGCGGCTTCTTTGACGAGAGCACGAACGTCGCAAGCGTCAACGGTCACAAGATCACTCGCGTGGAGTACGACGACGCGATGCGTCAGCAGCTCGACCGCGCGCGTCAGATGCTCGGCGCGCAGTTCGACATGAAGGCGTTCGATACGCCGGAGCGCCGTCGCGAGATGCTCGACGGCATGATCGAGCAGCGCGTGCTAGCCGACGAAACGCAGCGCCTGCACCTGACCGCATCGGATGAAGCCGTGCGCCGCGCGTTGCTGGCCGACCCGGTGATTTCGTCGCTGAAGAATCCCGACGGCTCGATCGACCTCGACCGCTACAAGCAACTGCTCGCGATGCAGGGCATGACGCCCGACCAGTACGACGAGCGCGTGCGCTACAGCCTGTCGATGCAGCAGCTGCCCGCGAGCATTCAGGCAAGCTCGTTCACCTCGAAGACGCTCGCGCAGCATCTGACCGAGCTGGCCGAGCAGCAGCGTGAAGTGCAGGGCATCGCGTTCCATCCGCGTGACTATGCCGCGCAGATCCAGCCGACCGACGCGCAACTGCAGGCGTATTACGACGCGCATCGCAACGATTTCGCGACGCCGGCCACCGCGACGATCCAGTACATCGTGATGTCGCCGGCCGCGCTCAGCGCATCGGCACAACCGAGCGACGCGGACCTGAAGAAATACTACGACGACAACATCGCGCACTTCCGCACCGAAGGCGAAGTGCGCGCGAGCCATATCCTGATCGCGGCGCCGAAAGACGCGAGCGCGGCCGACAAGGCCAAGGCGAAGCAGAAGGCCGAAGAGTTGCTCGCACAAGTCAAGGCGCATCCCGACCAGTTCGCGCAGATCGCCCAACAGAACTCGCAGGACCCGGGCTCGGCAGCGAAGGGCGGCGATCTCGGCTACTTCGGCCGCGGCATGATCGCGGGTGGCCAGGCGTTCGACGATGCGGTGTTCGCGCTGAAGAAAGACGAGATCAGCGGCATCGTGCAGACCGATTTCGGTTTCCACATCGTCAAGGTGACGGACGTGAAGCCGGCGGTCACGAAGCCGTTCGACGAAGTGAAGGACCAGATCGCCGGCGAGCTGAAGACGCAACTGGCGGCCAAGGCGTTCACCGACAACTCGGAAGGCTTCACGTCGCTCGTCTACGAAAAGGCGAAGAGCCTGCAGCCGGCCGCCGACAAGTACAAGCTGCAGGTACAGACCGCGACGGTCACGCCGCAGCCGGACCCGAAGCTGCCGCCCGACAGCCCGCTGAACAACGCGAAGTTCCTCGCAGCCGTGTTCGCGAGCGATTCGGTGTCCGCACACAACAACACACAGGCGATCGACGTCGGCGGCAACACGCTGATCGCCGCGCACGTCACCGACTACAAGCCCGCCGCGGTGCCGGCATTCGATGTCGTCAAGGATGCGGTGCGCCAGAAGGTGATCGCGGTCCAGTCGAACGAGGCCGCGCACAAGGATGGCGCCGCGAAGCTGGCCGAGTTCGAGAAGTCGAAGACGACGGCGGGTTTCTCCTCGCCGCTGAAGGTGTCGCGCAACGACTCGCAGGGCGTGCCGCCCGCCGCACTGAGTGCAATCTACAAGGCGGATGCGCAGAAATTGCCGGCCTACGTCGGTGTCGATCTCGGCGACGATGGCTATGCGATCTATCGCGTCAACCAGGTCGTGGCCGCCGCGCCGGCCGATCCGCAGCGTCTTGCCGCGGCGCAGCAGCAGATCGCGCAGATCGACGCGCAGTCGCAGTCGGAAGCCTTCGTGAAGGCGCTGCGCGAGCGCTCGAAGGTGAAGTACTACGGCTCGCTCGACAGCAGCGCGCAGACGGGCGACCAGTAAGCGGCGCTCGCCAGGGCAGAGCAAAACGAAGCACAGCAAAGCGCCCCGCAGCGTTTTGCACCTACAAAAAAGCCCCGCAATCGCGGGGCTTTTTCATTGGCCGATAGCGCGGGAAGCATGCACGGTGAGTCACGCAACGCGCGGCCTCATCCCCGCTTCATAGCGTCACCTCACAGCCTCACCTCACAAACATCCGCTGATCGCGCCGGTGGCCTCGCTGCCGGCCGCGCCATTGGAGCGGAAACCGACCCACGTGCCCTTGCCGCTGTACGACGGACGCACCACCGCGGCCGCGCCGTTAGGCGGCTGCTGGCCCGGCACGTAGACGTCCACGGCCTGGTCGTTGGCGAGGGTGTTCTGCGAGACCACCTGTTGTTGCGAAGCGTCCGCCCATTTCTGCGCGATGCAGCTGGCGACGGCGCCGGGCGGCTGCTGGCTTTGGCCGACGGATTGAACGCCGGCCGGCGGTTGGGCGGCACAGGCCGAAAGGGCAACGGTCAAAGCGATTAACGGTAGATATTTCACGTTATCTCCTCAGGAGTCGCTCGGGAAGCGAGCCGGGTCGCACGGGATTGCGGGAGTATCGGGACGACTCCGGCGATCCGTGTTCCCCAAGTTCCGGAAACAAGTCGTTGGCAGTTTTCAGTGCGGCGAACTTGTGCGAAGGAGTGGCTTGACAGCGGGCCACACGTTGTTGAGTAGCAGGGGCTGTGCCTGCACCGCCGGATGAATCTGGTCGGCCTGGAACATCTCCGGTTTGTCCGCGATGCCGGCGAGCAAAAACGGCACGAGCGGCACGTTAAACTCCTTCGACAGCTGGCCGTACAGACCATGGAACTTCTGCGTGTAGTCGGGGCCGTAATTGGGTGGGACGTACATGCCGATCAGCACGACCTTCGCGTGACCCTGCTGCGCCTGTTCGATGATCGTGCGCAGGTTGTCCGCGGTCGTGGAGAGCGGCACGCCGCGCAAGGCGTCGTTGGCGCCGAGCTCGACGATCACGATGCTCGGCTTCAGACGCAGCATCAGCTCGGGCATGCGCGCCCGTCCACCGCTCGTGGTGTCGCCGCTGATGCTTGCATTGGCAACGCTATAATCGATGCGCTTTTCGGCGAGCCGCTGGCGCATCAACGCAACCCAGCCCGTGTCGCGAGGCAGGCCGTATTCGGCGGAGATGCTGTCGCCGAGCACGACGATCACGGGCTTCGCGGGTTCCGGCGCATTGGCCGCATGCGCCGGCGAGGACATCGAAAACACGGCGGCAGCCATCAGGGTCGCGCCGAATGCCGCAGTCAGCGCCGCGGCGCGAGGGGCGATGGCGCGCACTTTCAACCTACGCTTCACCATGCCAAACAGAACTGATCCAGTCATTGAAGTGCGGGGTTTGTGCAAGAGGGTTAAGGATGCGACGGGCGAACTGACGATTCTCGACGACATCGATCTTGCCATCGACGCCGGCAGCAGCGTGGCGATCGTCGGTGCATCCGGCTCGGGCAAGTCTACGCTGCTCGGCTTGCTCGCGGGATTGGACAGCGCGAGTTCGGGCTCGGTTCGGCTGCTTGGCCGCGAACTCACCGAATTGAGCGAGGACGAGCGCGCCGCGCTGCGCAGCGGCTCGGTCGGTTTCGTGTTCCAGTCATTCCAGTTGATGCCGCATCTGACCGCGCTCGAAAACGTCACGTTGCCGCTCGAACTGCAAGGCGGCATCGGCACGCGCGAGGCCGCGGCGCGTGCGCGTCATCTGCTCGAACAGGTAGGGCTCGGGCAGCGTACCGGTCATTATCCGAAGCTCCTGTCGGGCGGCGAGCAGCAGCGCGTCGCGCTCGCGCGCGCGTTCGTCACGCATCCGGCCATCCTGTTCGCCGACGAACCGACCGGCAGCCTCGACGCCGCCACCGGCCACGCGGTGATCGATCTGATGTTCGAGATGAATCGCGCGAACGGCGCGACGCTCGTGCTCGTCACGCACGATATCGAACTCGCGCGCCGTTGCGACACGACGGTGACGATCGAAGCGGGGCGGCTGGCGTGAGCCGCGCATCGGCGTAACCGGACCCGAAGGCGGTCGATGCAAAAACAAAGCGGGCTATAGCAGCCCGCTTTGTTATTCCGCTTCAGGACGTGTATCCGCTTCGCGGCGCGTGGCCCGAGCGCATGATGTTCGCACTCGCACTCGCACTCGCACTCGAACCCGCACCGAACCCCACGCCATCCACGCCCGATGCTTCAGCGCTTCAACGCCGCGCGCGCCCGTGCGATCAACTCCGACGTCGACGAATCATGCTGCTTCACGTCGGCGCTCGCCGCGCCCAGATCGGCCTCGACGACCTTGCCGAGAATCTTGCCCAGCTCGACGCCCCACTGATCGAACGGATTGATGTTCCACACCGAGGCCTGCACGAGCACCTTATGCTCGTAGAGCGCGATCAACGCGCCGAGCGTGCGCGCGGTGAGCGCATCGACGAGCAGCGTCGCGGTCGGACGGTTGCCGGGGAACGTGAGGTGCGGCGCGAGTTCGGGCTTGTCCGGGCCGGCCACCTTCTTCGCTTCGTCGAGCGTACGGCCGAGCATCAGCGCTTCGCTCTGCGCGAAGCAGTTCGCGAGCAGTTTCGGATGATGGCTCGCAAGCGGATGCTCGGGCGTCAACACCGCGATGAAATCGATCGGCACGATCGTCGGGCCCTGGTGCAGCATCTGGAAGAACGCGTGCTGACCGTTCGTGCCCGGCTCGCCCCACGTGACGGCCGAGGTCGGATAGTCGACCATCGCGCCGTCGAGCCGCGCGGACTTGCCGTTGCTTTCCATTTCGAGCTGCTGCAGATACGAGGGCAGGAAATGCAGCGCTTCCGAATACGGCGCAACGAGGTAGCTTTGCGAGCCGAAGAAGTTGCGATACCAGATGCCGATCATGCCGAGCAGCACCGGCAGGTTCTTTTCGAGCGGTGCGCTGCGGAAATGCTGGTCCATCTCGTTGGCGCCGGCGAGCAGTTCGTCGAACTGCCGCGGGCCGACCGCGATCATGATCGACAGACCCACGGCCGACCATAGCGAATAGCGGCCGCCGACCCAGTCCCACATCGAGAACACGTTCTCTTTCGCGATGCCGAACCTGACCACTTCCGCCGTATTGGCCGACACGCCGACGAAGTGCTTCGCAAGCGCGCTTTCCGGGCAGCCTTTCTCGACGAACCAGTCGCGCAGCGAGCGCGCGTTGGTCATCGTTTCGAGCGTCGTGAAGGTCTTGGAGACGATGATCGCGAGCGTTTCTTCGGGATCGATCTGCTGCATCACGTTGTAGAGGTCGGCGCCGTCGACGTTCGACACGAAGTGCGTGTCGATCTCGGGCGTCGCGAGATGATGCAGCGCGTGCACGACCATCTTCGGTCCGAGGTCCGAGCCGCCGATGCCGATGTTCACGACGTGGCGAATCCGCTTGCCGGTAGAGCCGGTCCACTGGCCGTTGCGCACCTGTTCGGCGAACGCGGCCATTTTGGCGCGCTCGGCCTGTACCTCGGCGAAGAACGGCGCGTTCGGATCGGTGGCGCGCAAGGCGGTGTGCAGCGCGGCGCGGCCTTCGGTGGGGTTCACCACCTCGCCCGCGAACATCGCGTCGCGGCGCTTTTCGACGCCGGCTTCGCGCGCGAGCTGCACGAGCAGCTTCAGGGTTTCGTCGGTGATGCGGTGTTTCGAGAAATCGGCCGCGAGACCGCCGCCGCCGAACGTGAGGCGCTCGGCGCGAGTGGGGGCGGGATCGTTCTCGGGGGCGAACCAGTCGCGCAGATGCGCATCGCGAATCTTCTCGTAATGCGTCTGCAGCGAGGACCAGGAGGGGAGCGAGTTCTGGGTCATAGCGTCCGTCTAACCAAGGGGCACGAGGAAAAGGCGCGCGCCTGAAGCGCGGCCGAGAGTGATGCGGCGATGCAGTCAGAGCGATGCCGCGCGGCCGGGTTCGTCGGGTGAGGGCGGCGGCCAGTGTGCGGTCAATGCCCGTCAGCCTTGCAAGCTCGCGAATTGCGTGGGTTGCATGAATCTCGCGAAAGTGCGATGCATGCGAGCGCTGAATTTCGTCACCCTGCGCGATCGATCCGGCACGCGGCGCAGACAGCCAGTATAGCGGGGATGCGTGACGGGCTGCAGTGCCTTGAGCGCGAACGCAAAGGTTGGGATGAGTGGTGCGGGCGCTGGTGTAAAGGCTGGAGGTGAAAACGCCCAAAGCGAAGGCTCAAAGCGAAAACCGGTCGCCAGCGCTCGACGCGACAGACTTGCGATCGGTCAGCGCAATTCCGGCACACACGATCTCCGCATGAAGCGCACATCGCTCGCGCTTCATGCCCGATTCACGCCCGCTTTATGCCCGCCTCATGTCCCCATCATGCAACCGTCGGCGGATAGAACAACCGGTTGATCAATTCGCGCACCATCGGCGCGAGTTCGCCGGCCGTCAGACCCGCGGGGCCGCGGCCTTGCGCGGTCAGCATGTCGGCGGCGAGGCCGTGCAGATAGACGCCCGCGAGCGCCGCTTCATAGCGCGGCAGATGCTGTGCCAGCAAGGCGCCGATGATGCCGCCGAGCACGTCGCCGGTGCCGCCCGACGCGAGCGCGGCGTTGCCGCTCGGGTTGATCGCGAGGCGGCCGTCCGGCGCCGCGACGATCGTGCCGACGCCCTTCAGCACGACTACGCTCGCGAGGCGCGCGGCGAGCGCGCGTGCGGCGGCAAGGCGGTCGCGCTGCACGGCGGGCGCGTCGTTGCCGAGAAGGCGTGCTGCTTCGAGCGGATGCGGCGTCAGGATGCAGGGATCGCCTTGCGCGCCGCGCGCGGCCACTGCGGCGGCAAGTGCGGGGTCTTGTGCGATCAGGTTCAGTGCGTCGGCATCGAGAAGCTTCGGCACGTCGAGTTGCAGCACGTCGCGCAGCACTTGCGTCGCGCGTTCGCGTTGCCCCATGCCGCAGCCGATCGCGAGCGCGTCCATTGTGTCGAGCGGCAGTGTGTCGGGTGCGTGCAGCATCAGTTCGGGATGCGGTGGATCGTAGGGCGGTGCGCCGTCGCCGAGCAGCGCGACGTGGACCTTGCCCGCGCCCGCGTAGAGCGCGGCGCGCGCCGCGAGGATCGCCGCGCCGCACATGCCGGTGTCGCCGCCGACCACCGCGAGGCTGCCGAACGTGCCCTTGTGGGTCGCGAAATCGCGCGGCGGCATGAAGGCGCCGAAGAGGTCGGGCGCGTTTAGCCGGATGGCGGCGAGCGGGGTGCTGAGGAGGCGGCTGTTTGTGCTGTTGATGGCGTTGCCGTTGCTCGTATCGTTGCTTGTGTCGCTGCCCGTGCCGCTTTCCACACCGCCGCTTGCACCGTGATTCGTACTGCCGCTCGCCGCGTGTCCCATAGCGCGACTCGCAGCGTGGTCCGCATCACTGTTCGCGTCAGTGACAGCCCCACTCGCATCGCCATTGCCACCACCATCGACCCCTCTGCCCAAGCCGATCGGCGCGAGCATCAGATGGCCGGCGAGGTCGCGGCCTTGCGCGGTGAAAAGTCCCGGCTTCGCGCCGATGAACGTGATCGTGTGCGTCGCGCGGACAGTCGCTGCGCCGCTGCCGCCGACCACCGTACCGGTGTCGCCATCGAGGCCGCTCGGCACGGCGAGCGCAAGCACGATGCCGTGCGTCGGACGCGTCGCGCTGCGTTGCGACAGCAGACGCGCGACGCTCGCGAACACGCCATCGAGCGGCCGCACGAGGCCGATGCCGAACATGCCGTCAACGAGCCAGCCATAGCCATCGAGCGAGGCGGGCGCCGCCGCGCTAATCGGCACGCCGGCGGCGCGCGCGAGGTCGAGCGCCCAGCGCGCGTCGGCCGGCTTCACCTCGACCGGCATGCAGAGCTCCACGGTGACGCCAGCCTTGTGCAACTCTGTTGCTACAACCAGCGCGTCGCCGCCGTTGTTGCCGGGGCCGGCGATCAACCAGACACGTTGCTGCGATTTCGTCACCGACGTGTCGGCGGCGATCCGTTCGAGCAGGAAGCGTGCGGCGGTGTGACCTGCGCGCGCCATCAGCGTGTGCTCGGGCAGCGCGGCGGCGGCCTGCGATTCGGCGATCCGCAGATCGTTCAGCGTGAGTAGTGGCAGCGCGCGATGGGGCGGGGCGGTCAACGGACCGAGAAACGTGGGTAGCGAGTTTTCTGCGTCTGTCATGGCGAATCCGGCGGTGCGCCCGCGGCGAGGCGGGCAGGCTTGGGAATCGCTATGGTAGTGCCGATGTCGTGTCGATGGGCGCGTGCTGTGTGGCGACGTCGCCGCGTGCGCGGCGGAACGCCCGGCATGCGAGCGGTGAGGGCGTGCGCCAATGAGTCGGCGTAATGAGGGGCAGCGGATAAGCCCCCAGCCTTGATCGAGGTATCGCGACCGCATGGACCGTCACGCCTTGAGCGCGTCTTGTCGCGACATAGCCGGAGGGAGAAACCGGCCTGCCGGCGTTGGAACTCAAAACGCCAAGAACTAGCAAAACGCCAGAAACCGGCAAGAACCGCCGCCAGCCCCACGCGTCCTGGCACGAGCTTTACTGAAACCGCTCCGGCCGCAACGCCGCGAGCGTTTCCGGCGGAAGCGCCGACGCCTGCTCCGTCATCAGATCGGCGACGAGCCGGCCCGAGCCCCAGGCCAGCCCCCAGCCCGCCGGCCCATGTCCGGCGTTGACGAACAGACGCGGATGCAGCGCGTTGCCGATCACCGGTAAGCCATCCGGCGACAGCAGCTTCACGCCTTCCCACGGCAGCGCCGCCGAAATCCGCGCGGCGCCCGGAATCCAGTCGTGCGTCGCCTGGCCGAGCAGCGCGAGCGCCTCACTGGTCAGCGCCTCGCCGAGCGGCTTGTCGAGCTGGCTCGCGCCTTGCAGCACCGCGCCGCCGGCAATGCGCAGCCGATGGTTCATGCGGCTGATGCCGATGCGCTTGACCGCATCGACGATCGCCACGTGCGGCGCGCATTCCTCGTGCGCGATCGGCGCGACGAGCGTATGGATGCGCAGCGCATGCAGCGGCAGCCGCAGGCCCGCGCGCTCGAGCAGCGCGAGGCTGCCGTGGCCGGCCGCGACCACGACCGCGTCGGCATGCACCACGTCGACTTCGCGTGCGC
>Ga0154001_1000266_pt1 | contig 16667 bp, 17 predicted proteins | sample TSNJ085MetaG_FD_104699 | JGI IMG/M metagenome (GOLD analysis project Ga0154001, IMG submission 104699) | Attine ant fungus gardens microbial communities from New Jersey, USA - TSNJ085 MetaG | ecosystem: Host-associated > Fungi > Mycelium > Unclassified | place: USA: New Jersey, Wharton State...
AGCTGACCGCGATCAACCAGTACTTCCTGCATGCGCGGATGTACCGCCATTGGGGCCTCGAAAAACTCGGCAAGCACGAATACGATGAATCGATCGGCGAAATGAAGCACGCCGACTGGTTGATCGAACGTATTTTCATGCTCGACGGCCTGCCGAATCTGCAAGACCTGCACAAGCTGCTGATCGGCGAGGAAACCAAAGAGATCCTCGAATGCGACCTGAAGCTCGAACAGATTTCGCAGAGCACCTGCAAGGAAGCCATCGTCTACTGTGAATCGGTTCGCGACTTCATCTCGCGCGAAATCTTCACGAAGATTCTCGACGACACCGAAGAACATATCGACTGGCTCGAAACGCAGCTCGATCTGATCGACAAGGTCGGCATCCAGAATTACCAGCAAAGCGCGATGGGTTCGGTCGAGTCCTGAGCGAAGCCGGCTGCAATATCCCGCGCGGTGGCGCAAGGGTTCGTTTATCCGCGAGCGAACCTGCGTGCGAGACGGACCGCGCCGCGCGGACGATATACTTGCGCACTTTGCGCGCTGCGCCGTTTCCTGTTTTCGCTGTTTGCCGTTTCCTGTTTGCCGTTTGCGCCGTTCGTCGTTTCCGTCTGTGCCGGCTTCGGCCGTTTCCGCCTTTTCGCCAAGCGTAGCGTCACGCACGTTTTCCTCGCCTATGTCTGCTCAATCGCCGTCCCCGACCGTCCGGACTTTCACCGCTGGCGCCGCGTTGCAGGCACCGGTCGGCATTTTCGATTCGGGCCTGGGCGGTCTGTCGGTGCTGCGGGCGGTGCGGGCGCAACTGCCTGACGAGACGCTGCTCTATGTCGCCGATTCGCTGTACGCGCCGTATGGCGAGCGCGACGACGACTTCATCGCCGACCGTACGCTCGCGATCGGCGAATGGCTGATGGGGCAAGGCGCGAAGGCACTCGTGGTCGCCTGCAACACGGCGACCGCGCAATCGATCGCGCTAGTGCGCGAAAAGTTGCCGATTCCGCTGATCGGCGTCGAACCCGGCATCAAGCCCGCCGCGTTGCAGTCGAAAAGCCGCGTCGCGGGCGTGCTCGCGACACAGGCGACCCTGCGCAGCGCCCGCTTCCAGGGGCTGCTCGAACGCTACGCCGCCGACTGCCGCTTTCTGTGCCAGCCGGGACATGGGCTCGTGCAGGCGGTCGAGCGCTGCGACGTGAGCTCGGCCGAATTGCGCGCGCTGCTGCGCAGCTATCTCGAACCAATGCTCGACGCGGACGCCGACACGCTCGTGCTCGGCTGCACCCACTACCCGTTTCTCGATGCGGCGATCCGCGACATCGTCGGCGACCGGCTCGCGCTGATCGACACGAGCGTGGCGATCGCGCGTCAACTGGAACGCGTACTGGACCAGTACGGCCTGCGCGCCACCGCGCCCGCCGCCGGCACACCGCTGCCGCGCTTCTATTCCACCGACGACGGTCTCCACCAGCAACAGCTCACCGCGACGCTGCTGGGAATCGAAGCGAGCGTCGAGCGAGTATTGATTGCCTCGCGGCGGACGGCCGGACCGGATTCGCGAGCGGCATAAAGCGCGACGCGCCCAGGCGCTGCCGCCCAAGCGGCTTCCGGCAGGGTTTTCGGCAAGATTACGCGGCTTGCATATTTCCGTACCCCGCCAGCCAGGCGTCGCCCGGACGCCGCCTGCGCCATTGCAGCGCACTTTCGTCCCGCCCCCGATTGGGTCGCACCCAACCACCGAGCCGCACAACGCCCCACCACATCCGCGCCTTCCCGCCATTTTCCCCCTCTAGCGTCCTCGTTCCGGCCCCCCTTCCCGCCTCAAAATCCCTCCTATGAGTCTGGTTTTGTTACAAAAAATCATTCAGGGCGCTTGCCAAACGGCCCAAACAAAATGATAATAATTCGCATTAACGTTAGCTATGACGCCTGCCATGATTGTGTGTGTCTGCAAATCCGTTTCCGACCGAACCATCCGCTCCTCGATCGCGGACGGCATCGACTCGTTCGACGAACTCCAGTTCGAGCTCGGCGTCGCCTCCTGCTGCGGCAAGTGCGAGGAGTCGGTGCGCGACGTCATGCTGCAAAGCGGCGTCTGCGCGAGCCGGTGCGGCGTGGTCGTCGAACATCGTGCGCAGGTGGTCGAAATGGCTACGGTCTCGTTCTACGAACGCAAGGCAGCCTGAGTCCAGCTTTCGGGGTGCGGCGCGAGCCGTACCCACCCGTTTCAATGCCCCGACGCTTTGCGCACATTTAATGTAGCGCTTAATGCGACATCAGGATGTCGCATGATTTGCGGTACAGTCGCTGTTATCCCACTGCCGTCAGCAAGCCAGTATTCATGCCAGCCAGCTAAACCCACTCAACTTGAGCAAGGAGTTCGAGATGGAATTGCTGATTGGTTTCGTGACCACCCTGTTCATTTCGCTGCTGATTTTCCGAACATGACGATGTCCTGTCCGACACGCCGCCTAGGCGGCGTGCTGCCGCACTAACATGCAGGCCCCGTACCCCGTTCCCGCCGGCGCTTCGCTGGCGTCGCCTCCCCGTAGGAATTCCCGCGCGCTGACCGCCACCGTCGTGGTCGCGGCGATTCACGTCGCGCTGCTCGCCGTCATCATGACGCTGCGCCACGAGCCGGCGCAGGTCGCGATCGAAGCGCACGTGATGACCGCGGAGCTGCTGCCGCCCACGCCGACCGCCGCGCCCGTCGCGCTGCAATCGAGTGCGCCGCCGCCGCCCACGCCGACCCCGCCGGTGCATACGAAGCCGAAGGTGCAGCCGAAGCCCGCGCCGGCGCCCAAACCGGCGCCGACGCCGTTGCCGCAAGCGGACGCGCCTTCGCCGACCGCCATCGCGACGCCCGAGCCGGCGCCGCCCGCGCCCGCCGAAGCCGCGCCGCCGCCCGCCGCGGCAGCGCCGCCGATCGGCCGGCAGACGATGGAAATCGCCGCGCCGAAGAACGTCTCGCACATCGATTGCAACATCGCGCAGCCCGAGTACCCGATGCTGTCGAAACGGCGCGGCGAATCCGGCACGGCGTACGTGCGCTTCGTGGTCGGTCTGACGGGCAAGCTCGAGAGCGTCGAGTTGAAGAAAAGCAGCGGCTTCAGCCGCCTCGACGACGCCGCGGTCTCCGCCGTGCGCGCGAGCGCCTGCAAGCCCTATCTCGAGAACGGCCAGCCGGTGCGGGCCGTGTACACCCAGCCTTTCAACTTCAATCTGACCGATTGAAGCAGCTTTCAAAAACAGGGAATTGCAATGCAAAACTACGGATTGGCGCACGTGTGGGCGCAAGGGGATTTCGTGACGCGCGGCATCGCGCTTGCGCTCCTGATCATGTCGGTGATGTCGTGGAGCGTGATCGTGGTCAAGAGCTGGAACGTGATGCGCCTGAAGCGTCTCACGAAGAACGCCGAGCAGGCGTTCTGGCATTCGGACGATCTCGCCGACGGCGTGGAAAAGCTCGGCGCCGGTTCCTCGACGCCGCAGGACAATCCGTTCCTCGCGCTCGCGCTGGCGGGCCAGGAAGCGGCCGACCATCATCATCAAACGCAGCCGCATCTGCATGACCGCATGGACGTGTCGGACTGGATCACACGCTGCCTGAAGGACACGATGGACGAAAGCGTCGCGCGCATGCAGAGCGGCCTCGCGATTCTCGCGTCGATCGGCAGCACGGCGCCGTTCGTCGGTCTGTTCGGCACGGTGTGGGGCATCTATCACGCGCTGCTCGCGATCGGCGCGAGCGGCCAGTCGTCGATCGACCAGGTCGCCGGCCCGGTCGGCGAGGCGCTCATCATGACCGCGTTCGGCCTGTTCGTCGCGATTCCGGCCGTGCTCGGCTACAACGCGCTCACGCGCGCCAACAAGGCGATCGTCGCGAAGCTCTCCCGCTTCGCGCACGGCCTGCATGCGTTCTTCGTGACGGGCGCGCGCCTGTCGTCGTCCAAGCGTAGCCGCGACGGCCTGCGTCTCGCGACCCGCGCCAACTGATCGACGAGGCATTCCGATGGCAATGAGCCCTTTCGCCGGAGACGATGACGACGGCCTGATGAACGAGATCAACATGACGCCGCTCGTCGACGTGATGCTGGTTCTGCTGATCGTCTTCATGGTGACGATTCCGGTGATCCGTCATGCGGTCAAGATCGATCTGCCGCACGCGAGCAGCCAGAAGGAAGACACGAAGCCCGCGCAGGTGACGGTGTCGATCGACGCGGACGGCAACGTGCTGTGGGACAGCACCAAGGTCGACGACGCGGCGCTTGCCGCGAAGATCGCGGCGGCCGCGCAGGCGAACCCGCAGCCGGAACTGCATCTCGATGCGGACCGCAAGGTGCCGTACGAGAAAGTCGCGCAGGTGATGTCGGCGGCGCAGGCAGGCGGTCTCACGAAGATCGGCTTCGTCACGCAGCCCAAAGCGAAGTAACGCCGCATCGGTGTGAAAACGCAAAAAAGCCCCTTGTACAGGGGCTAAAAAAACAAGAGCCAAAAAGTAAAAGGCCTTCATCGTCAGATGAAGGCCTTTTTTTGTGCGCACTCGGCGCCTTCGGGCGGCGGGATCATTTGCCATCGGCCGAAGACTGATAGCTCCTATCACCGCATGCGACAGCCGTGCTCGACACGGACAGCGCGGTCAGCCCTATCAGGCCCGCTATGATAGCGGCCATGAGTTTTCGCATAAGAGACTCCTTAGCGAAGGGATTTCACTATAGGCCCGAGGGCGCGCGCATTCAAGCAAACGGCCATTGAAAGTAACCATGACAGGCCGCGCTTAAATGCTAAAAACGATTTGCGCGACGCGATACGGCTGACGCGCGGGCGATGCGGGCGCTATGAGACAACTGCCGAGGCAGCCGTGGACGCCGCCTGCGCCACCTTTTCGTCGCGCACCGGGCACTCACCCATGATGTGCGTGCCAGAATCCTGATCGAGCATCTCGACCAGATAATCGACGAACGCCCGCACGGCCGGCACCATCCCCTGGCGCGAGACGAACACCGCGTACAGCTGCGGCGTCGGAAAACTCCAGCCCGGCATCACCGGCGACAACTGCCCTGCCCGCAATGCGGCGCCGTACATCATCTCCGGCAGCGCCGAGATGCCGACGCCCGCGAGCACCGCCTCGCGGATCGTCATCAGATCGGCGGTCACGAGGCGCGGCTCATGTTCGTGCACATGGCGCGTGCCGTCGGGCGAGATCAGGTTGTAGACGTGGCGGCCGTCGCTCGTCGGCACGTCGAGCGTTTCGAAGCGGCTCAGGTCGGCCGGCGTCAGCGGCGGTGCATTCTGCTGCAAAAGGCTCGGTGCACCGACCAGCATCTGCTGCGTGCGCCACAGCGGCCGCACGACGATGTTGGCGTTTTGGGGCGGATCGGAGCGCACGCGCAGCGCGACGTCGATCGCGTCCTCGAACAGGTCGACCACGCGATTCGTCACGCGCATGATGACGCGCACCTCGGGATAGCGGTGCATGAACTCCGGCAGGATGACCGACAGGATGGTCTGCGAAATCGTGACCGGCACGCTCACGCGCACGGTGCCGCGCGGCGACGAGCGCAGTTGCTGCACCACGTTGACCGCCGCCTGCGCCTCGCTCAGCATCGCCTGACAGTGCTGATAGAAGAGCTGGCCGGCCTCGGTCAGCGCGAGCTTGCGCGTGGAGCGCTGCAGCAGGCGCACGCCGAGCGACGCCTCCAGCTCCGTGAGCCGCCGCGACAGACGCGATTTGGAAATGCCTAGCACGCGCTCGGCAGCGGAAAATCCGCCATGTTCGACGACCTGCGAAAAGTACATGAGGTCGTTCAGGTTGTGAGAATCGATCTTCATCTCATCGTTCCGTTAGCAGAACAATCCATTGCTTGAAGGTGGCTGGTACCGTGAAAAACGGTCCCTATAATAGCCTCATGTTTCAAAAATAACGCTATTCCCCATTTTTCAAGGTGATATTGATGAGCACGACACGCACGATCGAACGCACGTTCCCGTCGGTTCGCACCGTTGAAGGCGGCGGATTTATCGTCCACCGGCCGTTTCCGACGCGTCTTTTAATGGATTTCGATCCGTTCCTGCTGCTCGACGAAATGGGGCCGGTCGACTACGCGCCTGGCGAGGCCAAGGGCGCGCCCGATCACCCGCATCGCGGCTTCGAGACGGTCACGTACGTGCTCGAAGGCCAGTTCGGCCACAAGGACTCGGCGGGCCACTCCGGCACGCTGCACGCCGGCGACGTGCAATGGATGACCGCCGGCGCGGGCGTCGTGCATAGCGAAATGCCGGACCCGGCGTTCGTGCGCACAGGCGGGCGCGTGCATGGCCTGCAATTGTGGGTGAATCTGCCGCGCCGCGACAAAATGATCGCGCCGCGCTACCAGGAAGTCCCGTCGGCGAGCATCCCCGTCGCGACCTCCGCGGACGGCAAGGTGCGCGTGAAGGTGATCGCGGGCGAAGCGCTCGGCGTGAAAGCCGCCATCGAAACGCGCACGCCGATCCTCTATCAGCATTTTTCGCTGCAGCCGGGCGCGACGATCCGCCAGCCCGTGCCGGCCGACTATCGCGTGTTCGCTTACGGGCTGTCCGGCAAGGGCATCTACGGCGAAGGCGAGGCGCGTCGCGAAATCGCCGCGCAAACCATGGTCGTGTTCGAGGACGACGGCGACGCGGTCACGCTCTCGGCCGGCGAGGAGCCGCTCGAAGTGCTGCTGCTCGGCGGCGTACCGCTCAAGGAGCCGGTGGTGCGCTACGGCCCGTTCGTCATGAACAGCGAGGGCGAGATCCGCCAGGCGGTGCTCGATTACCAGGCCGGCCGGATGGGCGCGATTACGCACTGAAACCCGCCGCTGCCTTGGCCGACCACGCCGCGAACGCCTGTAAATTCGGTCACAATAACGCTTTGAGTCGCGCCGCCCGCGGGTTCGTTGCAACGAACCGCGACGCGCGGCGCTTTTTTCGTCCCCGCAGAGGAGCACGCATGGCAGAGTCCACCGTCACCGCCCACATCGGCTCGACGAACTTCCAGGTCAGTTTCGACGACGGCAGGCACACGTGGCTCGCCGACGAACCCGCATCGCTCGGCGGTGGCGATCGCGGCCCGACACCCGTCTCGCTGCTGCTGTCGAGCCTCGGCGCCTGCACGTCGATCACGCTGAAGATGTACGCGCAACGTAAGGAATGGCCGCTGGCCGGCGTGCGCGTGAAGCTCTCGCTGGAAACCGGCGACGCCGGCTCCACGATCGACCGTCAGATCGTGCTCGAAGGCGACTTGTCCGACGAGCAGCGGGAACGGCTTCTGCAGATTGCCAATGCGTGTCCGGTCCACAAGATCCTCACGCATACGATCTCGATCCGCTCCGCCCTCGCCGTCGCGTGACGGACGTCCGGCGGACGAGCCCGCGCAAGCGGGCCGCGGAGATCGACAGAGGTCGGTGGATATCGCAACGTTTGCAATGTTTTCATAGGACGCAGCCGTCTTGAATTTCGAACACCTTATCCAGATCAACGATCCGTTGAATCCCTTCGTCGACTCGATGACCCGCGAACAGTTGTGGGAAGGACTCGTGCTGCGCGCCGAGCAGCCGCAACTGTTCGTGATGGGCCTCGACAGCTGTACGATCCTGTCGCGCGAAGGCAATGTCCTCGAACGCGAACTGCACTACGGCCAGGCCACCGTGCGCGACCGTGTCACGCTCGAAGAAAGCCGCAGCGTGCGCTACGACATCCTGCCGACCGCGGACCACGTCGGCGGCTCGCTCACGATGACGATCGAGCAGCCCGACGAATTGCAGCTCTTCCTGCGTTTCGAGTATGCGACCACGCTGCCCGTCTCGACCGATCAGGACGCCGTGCAAACGCAGGAGATCGTCAAGTCGGCGTATCGCGAGAACGATATCGACACGGTACGGCTGATCCGCCAATACGTAGTAGCGAAGCAGAAACCGGGACCGTTGCATTGAATGACGCGCGGGCGCCCTGCCCGTGCCACGCCACGCCACGCCACGCAGGGCCGTGACCACGACGGCCCTCGATCCTCGCAGGGCGCGTCGTCCCCCTACCTATCGGAAGTCAAATCCGATAAATTACTCTATCTTGTAAATAGGAATAGTTATCATTTAGAATCAAATCCATCGAATCGACGAACAGCTCAAACGAATGACCGATCTGAACCGCTCCTCTACGCTCGGCCTGCGCCGCCCGGCGGCCGCGCTGACCAGCCGCCCGAAAACGTCGTCGACGGCCAACGCATCGGCCAAGCCGGCCCCGGATCGCAAGAACGCTCCGGGCGAGACACAGGAGCGGGTCGTGCGCAGCGACGCGTTGCTACAGGGTCATAGTCACGTCAGCATCGTCCATAACGGCGAGACCTACCAGTTGCGTGCCACGCGGCTGGGCAAGCTGATTCTGACGAAGTAAGGAACGAGAGGTCAGTACAGGGTATTGTGGGGACCACCTCCCAGAGAGGTGTTAGGCATTAGCCAGCCACGACGGCTTGCACGCGAGAACTAGACCCCTTCGTGCAGACACCAAGCCAGCCGTCGCAGCAAGCCAGGCCGCTTTTTTGGTTCTCACTGGATAGCGGATGCGCCAAACATCGCGTGTCGCTGAATCGGAAAAATGGAAAAGCCGTGGGATGGTGACATCCCACGGCTTTCTGTTTGGTGCTGCGGTTTTCCGCCTAGGGTTTTCTTTGCCGGTTTTTCCTTTGGCCGATACGGTTCGCTGCGCTGCGCGTCGGCCGGCGGCTGCGCGGAGCGAGCACCGACGCCGGGCAGTCCGCGAAGCCGCCGGCGCGCGCCGCTCGCCTACTTCCCGCCTACTACTTCGACGCCCAGCCCCAGAACATCAGCCACCACGCGCTATTCACCACGGCCAGCGCCGCGACGAACCACAGCAGCGCCAGCGCGCGCGGCACGAAGCGCTCGCTATAGCGGCGCGTGACGAGCCACGCGAGCCACGCGCTCCACAGGCTCGAAATCACCAGAATCGCGATGCGCAGATCCGACGCCCACCACAGCGGCACGTGTTCGGCGCGCAGCAACGACAGCGTCGTCGCCGAAAGGCCGAGGAACACGCCCGCGCCGGCAATCGGAATCAGCCCCTGCGTCAGATGATGCAGCCGCGTTGCGTCAAAGCGCCCGAGCATGCGCGTCGCGCCCATCAGCAACAGCAGCAGCGCGGTGCCGTAGACGAGCGCCGTCGCGAGAATGTAGCCGATCAGCAGCGAGCCGTCGAGCCATGAGAACACGTCGTTCTGCTCGGGATAATGCGTGAACAGGAACCACGGCGCGTTGGTGTCGAGCGGCCACGTGATGTCGTGATCGACGAGCCATGTCGCGGCGAACATCTTCAGATCGATGAACCAGCGCGAGGCAGTCCAGTGGAACGCGCCGATCGCGATGCCGAGCAGGCCGTAGAGGATCAGCGCGGTGTCCCACGGGTTCGCCTTCTTGTCGCCCAGTTGCACCACTTCCGACGACGGCTTGCGCCACGTCAGCGCAATCGCGTCGCGGTGTCCGCTGCAACGGCCGCACATATGGCAGTCCGCCGCACCCTTCATGTTGCGCAACGGCACGAGCGGCGCGCAGTTGATCGGAATCACGCGATGCCCGTGCTCGCCGTTCGTGTACGAGCGGCGCCAGGCGTCTTCGTCGACCTTGTAGTGAAACGGCGCAAGGCGCGCCAGAAGCGCAAAAACCCCGTTGACGGGGCACAGATACTTGCACCAGACACGCTTCTCGCGTCCGTACAGCAGGCCGATCACGATCGCCGCGAAGGTCGAGCCGCCGAGCACCAGCAGCACCGCTTTCGGGTACTGGTAGACGCTCACCATCTGCCCGTAGATCGTCGTGATGCCGAACGCGACGAAGGGCCAGCCGCCCCAGCGCATCCAGCGCGGAATCGCGCGGCCGCGGCCGAACCTGCTCGCGAATTCGGCGAGCGCGCCTTCGGGGCACAGCACGCCGCACCAGACGCGCCCGAGCATCACCATCGACAGCAGCACGAACGGCCACCAGATGCCCCAGAACACGAACTGCGCGGCGAGCGTCAGGTTGTTCCACAGATGCGCGGTGTCGTCGGGCAGCGGCATCAGCGCGGGCACGATAATCAGGAACGCGTACACCGCGACCACGATCCACTGGATGCCGCGGATCGCCGCGCCGTGACGCTGCATCCACTGGCCGGCCGCCGCGAGACGGCCCGGCCGCGGCGCCATCACGGTACTCATGCCGCGCGCCCGGCTGCCTGCTGCGCCGGCTTGCGGGTTGCGCGGCGCACGAGCCACCAGACGACGCCCCAATAGACCGCGTAGGCGATCAGGTTCATCAGCGCCGGATGCGCGCGATAGCCGGTCAGCGTCGCGACGAGCGAGCCGAAGGTGCTCGAATCGTCAAGGATCGCCGACGAATTCCACAACTGGTCGACGAGCGTCGGCAGGATTTCCTTGTCGATCAGCTTGTCGACGCCGGTCTGGAACAGGCCCGCGCCGAGGAACAGCAGCATGATTTCGGTGACGCGGAAAAAGAGCCGCCACGAGAAGATCTTGCCGCCGAGCTGCAATACGTAGAAGGTCAGGAACGCGAGCGCGAGACCAATCGCCACGGCCAGCATCTGGCTGCCGTCGACGTGGCCCGACTGGCCGAAGCCGAGGCCGTACAGGAAGATCACCGTTTCGCTGCCTTCGCGCGCGATCGCCAGCGCGACCAGCACCGCGACGCCCCACCAGTTCGAATCGCGCTGGCTCTTTTGCAGCGACTGTTCCATGTCGCGCTTCAGCGTGCGGCCATGCTGCTTCATCCACAGCACCATCTGCACGATCAGCACGCAGGCGATCAGCACCATCGCGGTCTGGAAGTAGTCCTGCGCGTCGCCGGACAGCACCTCGGTGAAACCGACCAGCGCCGCACCAAGCGCGACCGCCGCGATAATCCCGGCCGCCACACCGCCCCACAGGTACGGCAGGCCGCGGCGCGCGTCGTCGTCGCCGTTTTTCAACCACGCGTACAGGATGCCGACGACCAGCAGCGCCTCGACACTTTCCCGCCACACGATGAACAGAATCTGACCCATTCAAGCTCTCCTTCGATACTTCTGCTGCCCCGCGCGCGTGCGAGGCCACTGCTTACTTCGCGACGATCACGCCCTGCGCCTGCTGGTGGAAATCGTCGAAAAACTTGTATTCGCCCGGTTCGAGCGGCGCAATCACGACGAACGAATCGGCGCCCGGTGCCAATACCTTCTCCTTGCGCAACTGCACGCTTTCGAATTCGGCCGCGCCCTTGCCGGTGTTGCGCACCTCGATCTTGATGCGCTGCCCCGCCGGCACTTCGATGCGCGCCGGGCTCAGCTTGCCGTCGCTCATTTCGAGCTTGAAGGTCGGCAGGTCGGCTGCGTGAGCCGCGCCCGCCAGCCAGAACGTCGCCGCGAGCATCGCAATCTTTCGGTTGATTCCCATGAGCCTTTCCGGAAAACACGGCACGCCGACCCCGGCTACCACACCGGACGCCGGCGCGCCGTCTGCTGCATTCACCGAGCCGCCCCGGCCGTCGCGCGACCGTGCGTTCAGGCACGGCGACGCGATCCTCGGCGCGGCTCGCGGTCGCTTCGCGGCAATTAATAGCCGCCCTTCTTGCCGATGCCGGCGAAGGTGAAGTCATAGTCGAGCGTGAACGGCTTGAACCACGGACCCACGCCGGTTTCCTTGTCGACGTGGCGGCCGAACGCCGTATGGCCCATCTGCATCGGCGGTTCGACGATCAGCTTCAGGTGGTACTTGCCCGGGCCTTGCAGCTTGACGTTGTCGCCGTAGTGCGGACCGTCGTTTGCGACCATCGGCATCAGGTCGCCCTTCAGTGGCTGGTTCGAGCCGGCCTTCGTCAGTTCGTAATGCACCTGCAGATACGGCATCCAGTCGCCTTCGGCGAAGCCGGTCGGATTGTTCTTGACCGCATGGATGTCGGCCTCGAGGTGGACATCCGAGTCCGATGCCTTGCGCATCATGCCTTCGGGTTCCATCGTGATCGGCTGCAGGTAGACCGCACCGATTTCCATGCCGCCCTGGATCTGTTGCTTGCCGATCGGGTATTCCGCAGCCGATACCGAGAGCGCCGCGACAGCGACCGCCACGGCTACGCCGCCACGTGCAAATGAAGAAATCCGCATTGAAACTCCTTGTTTTTATCAGACTGGAATCGAATCCATTGGAACAGTGCGCGCAAGCCAGATGTAAATTTAAATGCGAACCATTCTCAATATTGGTCGAGTTTATCATCTATCCCCGGGGAGAACAAACGCGAACGCACGCCAGGCCTTGTGCCGTCAGGGTCTTAAGGCAGATTTAAGGGAACGGGTGCTGGCGGCGGAAATGGGGAGCGATAGTGAAACCGGGGTACACCGGCGATGGCGCCGGCCCGGATGCCATGCATTGCGCGGCTGCGGGAGCGCGGGCGAGTCGCTCGCGGGCGGGTGCAACGAACGGGGCGCGGCGTATGGTCGCGCCCCGGATGAACTGCGCGTCAGTCGACGCCGGACACATGATCGCCGACGTTCGCGCCGAACACGCGCTGGCGCAGCAATGCCAACTGGTCGCGGGTCTGCGCGGCCTTCTCGAATTCGAGATTCTTCGCGTGCTCCATCATCTGCTTTTCGAGGCGCTTGATCTCCTTGGCAAGCTGCTTCTCCGACATGTCCTCGAATTTCGCGCGCGTTTGCTGCTCTTTCAATTCGGCGCGCGCTTCGTCGACGTTGTACACGCCGTCGATGATGTCGCGAATCCGCTTGACCACGCCGCGCGGCGTGATGCCGTTCTCGACGTTGAACGCGATCTGCTTCGCGCGCCGCCGCTCGGTTTCGTCGATCGCGCGGCGCATCGAGTCGGTGATCTTGTCCGCGTAGAGAATCGCCTTGCCGTTCACGTTGCGCGCCGCCCGGCCGATCGTCTGGATCAGCGAGCGCTCGGCGCGCAGGAAACCTTCCTTGTCCGCGTCGAGAATCGCGACGAGCGACACCTCGGGAATATCGAGCCCTTCGCGCAACAGGTTGATCCCGACCAGCACGTCGAATGCGCCGAGGCGCAGATCGCGGATGATCTCGACGCGCTCGACCGTGTCGATGTCACTGTGCAGATAGCGCACCTTGATGCCGTGATCGGCCAAGAACTCGGTGAGCTGCTCGGCCATGCGCTTGGTCAGCACCGTGACGAGCACGCGATCGCCGACCTTGATGCGCTCGTTGATCTCGCCGAGCACGTCATCGACCTGGCTGCGCGCCGGCCGCACCTCGATCTCGGGATCGACGAGCCCGGTCGGGCGCACGAGCTGTTCGGCGACCTGGCCGGCCGTTTTCTTCTCATAGTCGGCCGGTGTTGCCGACACGAACACGACCTGGCGCATCTTGCGCTCGAACTCGTTGAACTTGAGCGGCCGGTTGTCGAGCGCGGACGGCAGCCGGAAGCCATAGTCGACGAGGTTCTCCTTGCGCGCGCGGTCGCCGTTGTACATGCCGTTCAACTGGCCGATCAGCACGTGCGATTCGTCGAGCATCATGATCGCGTCGGGCGGCAGATAGTCGACGAGCGTCGGCGGCGGCTCGCCGGGCGCCGCGCCCGAGAAGTGCCGCGAGTAGTTCTCGATGCCCTTGCAGAAACCGAGTTCCTGGAGCATTTCGAGGTCGAAGCGGGTGCGCTGTTCGAGCCGCTGCGCCTCGACGAGCTTGCCGTCGCCATAGAAGAATTCGAGCCGTTCGCGCAACTCGGCCTTGATCGTCTCGACCGCGCGCAGCACGGTGTCGCGCGGCGTCACGTAATGCGACGACGGATACACGGTGAAGCGCGGAATTTTCTGCCGCACGCGGCCGGTGAGCGGATCGAACAGCTGCAGCGTTTCGACTTCGTCGTCGAACAGTTCGACGCGCACGGCCATCTCGGCGTGCTCGGCCGGGAAAATATCGATCGTGTCGCCGCGCACGCGGAACGAGCCGCGCTGGAAGTCGGCTTCGTTGCGGCTGTACTGCATCGCGATCAGCCGCGCGATGATGTCGCGCTGGCCGAGCCGGTCGCCGGTGCGCAACGTGAGAATCATCTGGTGATATTCGGACGGGTTGCCGATACCGTAGATGGCCGAGACGGTCGCGACGATCACGACGTCGCGCCGCTCCATCAGGCTCTTGGTCGCCGACAGCCGCATCTGCTCGATATGCTCGTTGATCGACGAATCTTTCTCGATGAACAGGTCGCGCTGCGGCACGTACGCTTCCGGCTGGTAGTAATCGTAGTACGAGACGAAATACTCGACCGCGTTGTGCGGGAAGAACTCGCGGAACTCCGAATAGAGCTGCGCGGCGAGCGTCTTGTTCGGCGCGAACACGATGGCCGGGCGGCCGAGCCGCGCGATCGTGTTCGCCATCGTGAAAGTCTTGCCGGAGCCGGTCACGCCGAGCAGCGTCTGGAACGCGAGACCGTCCTCGACGCCTTCGACGAGCGTGTCGATGGCCGTGGGCTGGTCGCCGGCGGGCGGATAGGGCTGGTAAAGCCGGAACGGCGAGCCTTCGAACGAGACAAATTTCGATTCGTCGAGCGTGTCTTCGGCTTCAGTCAGATGGTGTTCGGACATGGGGACGGCACCGGGCCTTGGAGCAAAGAACCATTCTAACGGGTTGCGGGAAGCGGGGATCGGGCGCGGTTACGCAGAACAGGCGCCGGGCTCCCTCTTCGCCAAACGGGATCTGCGCGGATTGCCCGCTGCCACACGTGGCCCCGTCGTGCCTGTTTTTCAAGCAAATAATTGCCGGTTGCCCGCCTTGGCGGACGAAAAACGCGGCCGGATTCGTTACAATGCGAAGTTGCGCTCGCTCGCCGCTGCCCGATGGACCGGCCTCGTTTTGCGTGTTTCTCCGTGCGTTTCGCCGCGTGTTTCGCCAGATTCCCGCCAAACGCCCGAAACGCCGCCGACGCCCGAAGCCAGGCCGCCCGCGCGCGACGCCGCCCTCTTTTCACTACTGCTGCCCATCCATCATGTCTCTGTTCTCCGCCGTCGAACTTGCTCCCCGCGACCCGATCCTGGGCCTGAACGAAGCCTTCAACGCCGATGCGCGCGCCACCAAGGTCAACCTCGGGGTGGGCGTGTACTTCAATGAAGAAGGCAAGATTCCGCTGCTGCGCGCCGTGCGCGACGCGGAAAAGGCCCGCGTCGAAGCCGCGCTGCCGCGCGGTTATCTGCCGATCGAAGGTATCGCCGCCTACGATGCGGCCGTGCAAAAGCTGCTGCTCGGCAACGATTCGCCGCTGATCGCAGCGGGCCGCGTCGTCACGGCGCAGGCGCTGGGCGGCACGGGCGCGCTGAAGATCGGCGCGGACTTCCTCAAGCGCGTGAATCCGGCCAGCAAGGTCGCGATCAGCGATCCGAGCTGGGAAAACCACCGCGCGCTGTTCGAAGGCGCGGGCTTCGTCGTCGAATCGTATCCGTACTACGACGCGCAAACGCACGGCGTAAACTTCGACGGCATGCTGAGCGCGCTGAACGGCTACGCGGCCGGCACCATCGTCGTGCTGCACGCGTGCTGCCACAACCCGACCGGCGTCGACCTGAGCGTCGAGCAGTGGAAGCAGGTGGTCGAAGTCGTCAAGGCGCGCAACCTCGTGCCGTTCCTCGACATCGCCTACCAGGGCTTCGGCGACGGCATCGAAGCCGACGCGGCAGCCGTGCGCCTCTTCGCGGCAGCGGAACTGAACGTGTTCGTGTCGTCGTCGTTCTCGAAGTCGTTCTCGCTGTACGGCGAGCGCGTCGGCGCACTGTCGATCATCACGGCCAGCCAGGAAGAATCGGCCCGCGTGCTGTCGCAACTGAAGCGCGTGATCCGCACGAACTACTCGAACCCGCCGACGCACGGCGGCTCGATAGTCGCGGCGGTTCTGGCATCGGCCGAACTGCGCGCCACGTGGGAAGCCGAACTGGGCGAAATGCGCGAGCGCATCCGCGCAATGCGCAACGGCCTCGTCGAGCGCCTGAAGGCAGCCGGCGTCGACCGCGACTTCGGCTTCGTGAACGCGCAACGCGGCATGTTCTCGTACTCGGGTCTGACGGCACCGCAAGTGGACCGTCTGCGCGAAGAATTCGGCATCTACGCGGTGAGCACGGGCCGCATCTGCGTGGCTGCGCTCAACACGCGTAATCTCGACGTGGTCGCCAACGCGATTGCTCACGTGCTGAAGTAAGGCATTGCGCGGCGCGGACCTTGGCCGCGCTGTATTTGATTGCGCTGGATGGCAGACGCCAATGAAAACGGCGCCCTTTTTGAAAAGGGCGCCGTTTTTTTTATTGCCTGAGTAAAGGTAGCGCTGGCGCCAATGGTAGCGCTGGCGCCAATGCTTCGGCTCTTTCGGCAACAACCCCACCAGCGCGAACTCGATACAAACTCAGCGCGAATCCCGATGGATGTCGTGGGTCACGAACCCCGCATCGTTGTCCGGCATCTCGAGCCAATCGGGCTGCTCGAGGGAATGGCGAATATCTTCGAGGCCGCTTTGCCAGTGCTCGCGCATCGTCGACAGGCCGAACTGGAAGTCCTTGTAGTGGCCTTCGTATTCCTTGTGCCGGTAAATCAGGTGGATCACGTTGTAGCGCTTCGAGCACGACAGATCTTCGGCCAGCTTGCACCACGGATCGTCGCGCTGCTCGACGG
>Ga0154001_1000273_pt1 | contig 16508 bp, 13 predicted proteins | sample TSNJ085MetaG_FD_104699 | JGI IMG/M metagenome (GOLD analysis project Ga0154001, IMG submission 104699) | Attine ant fungus gardens microbial communities from New Jersey, USA - TSNJ085 MetaG | ecosystem: Host-associated > Fungi > Mycelium > Unclassified | place: USA: New Jersey, Wharton State...
GTATCTGGACAATCAGGCATGGTCCGACGAAGTCGCTTCGGGTGAATACCGGAAGTGGGTCGAAACCAACTACGCGCAACGCGCGTGACGGCACATAAGGGCACGGCCATGGCGCGCAAAGGCATCATTCTCGCGGGCGGTTCGGGCACCCGCCTGTATCCGATCACACATGTCGTCTCGAAGCAGCTGCTGCCGGTCTACGACAAGCCGATGATCTACTACCCGCTTTCCACGCTGATGGTGGCGGGCATTCGCGACGTGCTGATCATCTCCACGCCGCAGGACACGCCGCGCTTCGAGGCGATGCTCGGCGACGGCAGCCAGTGGGGCATGAACATCCAGTACGCGGTGCAGCCGTCGCCGGACGGGCTCGCGCAGGCGTTCATCATCGGCCGCGAGTTCGTCGGCAACGATCCGTCGGCGCTGATTCTCGGCGACAACATTTTCTACGGCCACGATCTTGCGAAGCAGCTCGAGCGCGCCAACGACCAGACCGACGGCGCGACCGTGTTCGCGTATCACGTGCACGATCCGGAGCGCTACGGCGTGGTCGAATTCGACGAGCAGTTCCGTGCGCTGTCGATCGAGGAGAAGCCCGCGAAGCCGCGCTCGCACTACGCGGTCACGGGCCTCTACTTCTACGACAAACAGGTCTGCGACATCGCCGCGGACATCAAGCCGTCGCCGCGCGGCGAACTCGAAATCACCGACGTCAACTCGCGCTATCTCGCGAACGCGGCGCTCAACGTCGAGATCATGGGCCGCGGCTATGCGTGGCTTGACACCGGCACGCACGATTCGCTGATCGAGGCCGCGACCTTCATCGCGACGCTGCAAAAGCGCCAGGGTCTCGTGGTCGCGTGTCCGGAAGAGATCGCGTACCGCCGCAAGTGGATCGACGGCGAACAGCTGCTCGCGCTTGCCAGGCCGCTCGCGAAGAACGCCTACGGGAAGTACCTGCAAAACATTCTTACGGATCACGTCGCATGGCCATCCAGGTAACCGCTACGGCACTGCCCGAAGTCAAGATCATCGAGCCGAAGGTGTTCGGCGATGCGCGTGGTTTTTTCTTCGAGAGCTTCAATGCGCTCGAATTTGCCGAGAAGGTCGAGGCGGGCGTCGAGTTCGTGCAGGACAACCACTCGCGCTCGGCCAGGGGCGTGCTGCGCGGTCTGCATTATCAGATCCAGCATGCGCAGGGCAAGCTCGTGCGCGTCGTCGAAGGCGAGGTGTTCGACGTGGCCGTCGACATCCGCAAGAGCTCGCCGAATTTCGGCAAGTGGGTCGGCGTGACGCTGTCGGTCGAGAATCACCGGCAACTGTGGGTGCCGCCTGGTTTCGCGCACGGCTTCGTCGTGCTGTCGGAGTCCGCGCAGTTCCTCTACAAGACCACCGACTACTGGTTCCCCGAGCACGAGCGCAGCATCGTGTGGAACGATCCGGCGATCGGCATCGAATGGCCGATCGGCGTCGAACCGCTGCTCGCGGCGAAGGACGCGGCAGGCAAGCGCCTCGCCGAGGCCGAAGTTTACGCATAAGGGACAGCCGCATGAGCGCACAGGATGCGAAGCGCACGATTCTCGTCACGGGCGTGAACGGCCAGGTCGGCTACGAACTCGCGCGCACGCTGCAGGGCCTCGGCAACGTGGTGGCAGTCGACCGCTCGCGGCTCGATCTGTCGAACCTCGATCAGATCCGCGCGGTGGTGCGCGAGGTACGTCCCGCGCTGATCGTCAACCCGGCGGCCTATACGGCGGTCGACAAGGCGGAGCAGGAAGCCGATCTCGCGATGCGCATCAACGGCGAGGCGCCGGGCGTGCTTGCCGAGGAAGCGAAAAAGCTCGGCGCGGCGCTGATCCACTATTCGACCGACTACGTGTTCAACGGCACGAAGCAAGGCGCCTACGTCGAGGACGATCCGACCGATCCGCAGAACGCCTACGGCCGCACCAAGCTCGCGGGCGAGCAGGCGATCGCGGCGACGGGCGTCGATCACCTCGTGCTGCGCACGAGCTGGGTGTACGGCACGCGCGGCAAGAACTTTCTGCTGACGATGCTGCGGCTCGGCGCCGAGCGTCCCGAACTGAAGGTCGTCGCCGACCAGTTCGGCGCGCCCACTTGGTGCAACACGATCGCGACGCTGACCGCGCATCTGTGCGCGCAGGCCTTCGCCGCCGAACACGGCGCGACATGGTGGCACGAGCGCTCGGGCATCTATCACCTGTGCGCGGGCGATTCGACTTCGTGGCACGGCTTCGCGTCGGCGATCTTCGAGCTCGCAGGCCTGCCGAACCGGCCGAACACCCTGCCGATTCCCGCCGCGGATTACCCCACGCCGGCGCAGCGTCCAGCCAATTCCATAATGTCGAACGAGAAGCTGGCGCGCGTGTTCGGGCTTGCCGCGCCGCATTGGCGCGACGCGTTGCGCCTGTGTCTGACGGACGGTTTTCCGAAGTCGCCCGCGGCCTGTTCCTGAGGCTGTTTTTGCGGCAGCCCGCGCGTGCTCTCATGGCGCCCAGACGGTACACGGACGCATCGGGAGACGCAGCGCGCTGCCCGTCCGCGCACGGCTTCCCCGAACTAACGAAGCCTGACAGTGGTGAAAGGGGGCGGCGGTAGAATGTCGCGATACGAACGTGCCACCGGGCGCTTCTCCGGTGCGGCGCATGATAGCGGCGCCGCGCGGGCAAAGCGCACGCAGGGTGGCGCAATTCGTGCTGGACGTGCCGAATGGATCGTGCCGATGAATTCGCCTCAGTGCGCCGCCGTCGCGCGGTCACGTAATAAGTACGAAATCGAGAGGAAGCTGTGAGTTTGTTACCGATCATTCTGTGCGGCGGAGCGGGATCGCGGCTTTGGCCGGTGTCCCGCGAATTGCATCCGAAGCCGTTCATCCGTCTCGCGGACGGCGAAAGCCTGCTGCAGAAAGCCTTTCTGCGCGCGGTGGCGCTGCCCGGCGTGCAGGAAGTGCTGACGGTGACGAACCGCGAGCTGTTCTTCAAGACCGAAGACGATTTCCGCGAGGTCAACGAGAAGGGCGTGGCGACCTCGTTCATTCTCGAACCGTTCGGCCGCAATACGGCCGCGGCGGTCGCCACGGCGGCTTTGCATACCGCGAAGGCGCACGGCGAAGACACGGTGATGCTGATACTCGCCGCCGATCATCTGATCGCCGATCAGGCCGCGTTCGCGGCGGCGGTCGAGCGGGCGCGCACGCTCGCGCAGGCCGGCAAGGTCGTGACCTTCGGCATGCATCCGGAGACGCCCGAAACCGGCTACGGCTATATCGAAGCCGATGGCGAGCGGGTCGTGCGCTTCGTCGAGAAGCCGTCGCTCGACAAGGCCCGCGAATATCTCGCCTCGGGCAAGTTCGTGTGGAACTCGGGCATGTTCTGCTTCACCGCGGGCACGATCCTGAAGGAAATGCGCGAGCATTGTCCGGACATTCTCGATGCCGCGGCCGCGTGCATGGAGAAGTCGCCCTCGGCCGAGGGCGCGACCGGCGCGCAGGTGCGGCTCGAACCGGGCAGTTTCGGCGCGGTGCCGGAGTTGTCGATCGACTACGCGGTGATGGAGAAGTGTGCGCACGCGGCGGTCGTGCGTTGCGACATCGGCTGGACCGACGTCGGTTCGTGGACCGCGCTGTCCGACCTGTCGCCGGCCGACGCGAGCGGCAACCGCGTCGAAGGCGAGGCGCTGCTCGTCGACGTGAAGAACTCGTATCTGCGCAGCGGCGGCCGTCTGATCGGCGCGGTCGGCATCGACAATCTGATCGTGATCGACACGCCCGACGCGCTGCTCGTCGCGAACAAGGCGCGCGCGCAGGACGTGAAGCAGATTTTCGCGGAACTGAAGTTGCGCGGCCACGAGACGTACAAGGTGCATCGCACCGTGCATCGGCCGTGGGGCACGTACTCGGTGCTCGAAGAGGGGCCGCGCTTCAAGATCAAGCGCATCGAGGTGAAGCCGGGCGCGAGCCTGAGCCTGCAGATGCATCATCACCGCAACGAGCATTGGGTCGTGGTGAGCGGCATGGCGAAGGTCGTCAACGGCGAGCAGGAATTTTTCGTGTCGACCAACGAGTCGACCTACATCCCGGCCGGTCACAAGCACCGCCTCGAAAATCCGGGCGTCGTCGAGCTCGTGATGATCGAAGTGCAAAGCGGCGAATATCTCGGCGAAGACGATATCGTCCGCTTCGAGGACATTTACGGACGTACTTGAGATGGATATCAGTTTTACCAACGACTCCGAAGACCTGACGCGCCACAACGAGCGCGACGATCTGTTTATCGGCATGAAGGCGCTGCGCGTGTGGGGCACGCTCGGCTGGCACGACATCCGCCAGCGTTATCGCCGCTCGGTGCTCGGGCCGTTCTGGTTCACGCTCAGCACGATCATCATGGTGGTCGTGCTCGGCGCGCTGTACTCGACGCTGCTGCACCAGGAAATCGCGAACTACCTGCCGTATCTCGCGGTCGGGCTCGTCGTGTGGGCGTACCTGGCGTCGGTCGCCAACGAGGGCTGCCTCGCCTTCATCGGCTCCGCCTATCTGATCAAGCAGATCAGGCTGCCGCTCACCGTGCATGTGTGCCGCATCGCGTGGCGCAACTTCGTGATCCTGCTGCATAGCCTGCCGGTGGTGGTCGTGCTGCTGATCGTGTTCGGCCACTGGCCGGGCTGGGAAATCGCGCTGGTGCCGTTCGCGCTCGTGATCCTGCTGCTGCACGGCGTGTGGCTCGGCGTCACGCTCGGCGTGCTGTGCGCGCGCTTTCGCGACATCCCGCCGATCGTCACGAACCTGATCCAGGTCGTGTTCTTCTTCACGCCCGTCATGTGGTCGCCGGAAATTCTCAAGGACCGCGCGTGGGTCGCCGAATACAACCCGCTCTATCACCTGATCGAAACCGTGCGCGCGCCGCTCACCGGCCGCCCGACCCATTGGGAGTCGTGGGCCTGGTCGATCGGTCTCCTGATCGTCGGCTTTGCGTTCGCGCAGATCCTGATGAAGCGTTTCCGTAATCGCGTTCCTTACTGGCTTTGATATTGTGAGTTCCTCATCGATTGTCGCTCGTAACATCTCCGTCGAATTTCCGATTTACGAGAACTCGCATCGTTCGCTGAAAAAGGCGGTGCTCAATCTGACGACGGGCGGCCGGATCGGCCAGGACGCGGGTCGCCATGCGATCGTCCGCGCGATCGACGACCTCAGCTTCACGTTCGGCGAAGGCGAGCGCATCGGCCTGATCGGCCATAACGGCTCGGGCAAGACGACGCTGCTGCGCACGCTGTCGGGTGTCTATGCGCCGGTGCGCGGCGAGCTGAAGGTGCAGGGCAAGATCGCCTCGCTGCTCGACGTGTCGATGGGCCTCGACCCCGACGCGACCGGCTTCGAAAACATCTATCTGCGCGGCATTCTCGACGGGCTGAAGCCCGCGCGCATCCGCAGCAAGATCGACGAGATCGCCGACTTCAGCGAACTCGGCGACTACCTGAATCTGCCGGTGCGCACCTATTCGAGCGGGATGATGCTGCGCCTCGCGTTCGCGATCTCGACGAGCGTCGAAGCCGACATCCTCATCATGGACGAATGGCTTAGCGTCGGCGACGCCGAATTCAGCGTGAAGGCGGCCGAGCGGCTGGAAAGCCTCGTCGGCAAGGCGGCGCTGCTGGTGGTGGCGTCGCATGATCCGAAGCTCGTCGCGCGCGTGTGCAACCGCAAGATCTCGATGGAGCACGGCAAGATGATCGCCGACGAAGCCGTGCTGCCGCCGGAAGAAACCGACGAGCCGCCCGTCAGCCACACTGCGCAGTTGCCGCACTGAGCGTGCGCGGGCGGCCGTCGCGCCGCGCGTGCATGACCGTCGGGCGTCGCGACGTGAGCCGCATTGGCGCGGCGTAATGCCTGGCGAGTGTGGCCGGCCTGTCGCGGCGTGGCGCGGTACCGTGCATGGCGCACGGCGCGCCGTCGAGCGTGACGACACCGCGAGACACCGCGACCCGGCGGCGCAATCATCCGGACGCGCGGTTCAGTAACACCGCTCGGGGCTCGTCCCCGAGGCGCAACAAGGTTCGAATTTCATGCGAGCTAATCACCCATTCCTGCGCTACTCCGAATCCCTGCTCGTGCGTCAGCCGTTTCGCACGTTGAAGGGTTTTGCGGGCGGCTATATCGCCTATCCGATTGCCGAGAGCGCCGAAAAACGCAGCGTGCGGCCGAAAATCCGCGAACTGCGCGAGCACTACACGCTGCCGATGCCGCATCGCCGCCGCATCGCGCTCGAACGGCTCGCCAACATGCTCGAATTCGCCGGCGCGAAGGTGCCTTACTACCGCGATCTGTTTCTTGCGAGGCAGTTCGAGCCGGCCAGGGTCAAGGACGACCCGCGCTATCTGGAAGAGCTGCCGTACCTGACCAAGGACATCATCCGCGAGCAGGGGCCGCGTCTGCTGTCGGGGCCGCTCGTGGCGGGCCAGCACCATGCCTGCAAGACCGGCGGCTCGACCGGGCTTTCGACGACGATCTACTACGACCAGCAAGGCGCCGATTATTCGTCGGCGGTCACGAACTATTGCCGCGAGCGGATCGGCAAGCTGCGCCATCGCTCGGAGCTGCACTTCGCATGCCGTTTCCCCGATCAGGCCGTGCCCGAGTGGCCGTCGCGCGAAGATTTCAAATGCTTCGCGATGAATCGCAGCAACATCTTCTTCGACCGCATCGACGACCAGGGCCTCGAGGAAATGTGGCGCACGCTCAAGCGTCGCCGCCCGTATCTCGCGCACTCGCATCCCTCGACGATGTACGCGCTCGCCTGCTACGTGCAGCGCAAGTACGGCGGCGGCAAGGCGTTCCAGGTGTTCGAATCGAGCGGCGAGCTGCTCGAACCGCAGGCGCGCGAGATGATCGCGAAGGCGCTGCGCTGCCGCGTGATCGACCGCTACGGTCTCGCCGAACTCGGCGTGATGGCCTACGAACTCGACGGTCATGAAGGCGGCTTCCAGATTCTCGAATCGGAAGGCTGGCCGGAAAGCCGCGTCGCGCCCGATAACCCCGACGGCGCGCACGAACTCGTGTTCACGGGTTTTCGCAACCGGCTGATGCCGCTGATCCGCTACACGACCGGCGACCTCGCGCGCGTGCAGGAAACGGAAAAGGGCTTCTTCCTGACCGACGTGGTCGGCCGGATTCACGACGTCGTGCCGATCAACGGCGTCGCGCATCCGACGCACCATATCCAGGACATGCTCGATCACCGCGTCGGCGGGATTCAGGAATTCCAGATCGACTTGCGCACGACGCCGCCCACGTTGCGCATCGTGCTCGAACCGCATGCGAACGCGGAAGAAACGACCGCGAAGCTGCGCCACTTCTGGCAGGACGCGTTCACGATCGCCTACGTCGGTCACGACGACTTCGTGCGCGTGGGCAGCCGCGCCAAATTCCGTCACGTGGTGGGCGCATGATCGGCGTCGCGTGTCCCGAGGCGCGCGCCGAGGCCGGCCAGTATGTGCTGGCGGCGCTGCGGCGCTCGGTCAGCACGACCCAGGCGCAGGCGATCACGCGCAACGTGCTGCACGAGATCGCGCCCGACGTCGTGGTCGCCGTCGACGCGCCCGATGCCTGGAGCGCCGACCTGATCGCTTATGTGAATGCGCGGCCGCGCAAGCTGATCGTGTTCGGCCATATGCCGATCGCGCTCGCGGACTATCTGCGCTATCGGCCCGCGGCTTTGCCGTCCGGGCTCGGCGCGGCGAGCCGCAGTGCCTCGGCGCCTGCGGGCGAGTCGCGCGAAAGCGCGGCGGCGGTGCGCTATGGCGCGTTGGCACAAACACTCGGCGGCGCGCAGTGGCATCGCCCGTTCGAACGCTTCGACTTCACTGACGAGTGGAACAACCTCGGCTACGGCGCGATTCGCGCCGACGGCTCGATCTGGGCGCTCGCGGAAGCGCCTCAAGTGCCGGCCGAAGCGGAGCTGGCGTCGGTCGTCGTGAACGGCGAGCGGCAGTTCGCCTACGCGGCGTTGTGGGAGGCGGGTGCCTCGGCCGTGCTGTGGTTCAACCGGCCGGCCGGCCCGTGCGATTCGTTCGAATGGCGCCTCGTCGAGCAGTTCCTGTCGGGCTACCGGGCCGATGCGCTGCCGTGTCAGCCGGTGCTGAGCGAACTGCCGTGGGGCTATGACGCGGCAATCACGTCGCGGCTCGATTGCGACGAGGACGTCGAATCGGCGCGTCCGTTGTGGCAGGCGTACCAGCGGCTCGGCGTGCCGTTCTCGCTCGCCGTGCATACGCAGAACCTGCAACGCGGCGGTCAGCACGAAATCCTGCGCGAACTGCTCGCCGACCGGCAGCGGGGCGCGGTGCTGTCGCATACGGCGACGCACTCGCCGAACTGGGGCGGCAGCTACGACACCGCGCTCGCCGAAGGCGCGCAATCGGCCGAACTGCTCGAACGCGCGACCGGCGTGCCGGTGCGCTACGCGGTGTCGCCGTTTCACCAGTCGCCGCCGTATGCGATGCGCGGCCTCGTCGACGCGGGCTACGCGGGCTGCGTTGGCGGCATCATCCGCAACGATCCCGAGTTTCTGACGGCGCGCGGCGGCGCGCTGGCCGGCTTGCCGGCGGGTTTCGTCGGCCATAGCCAGCAATGCATGCTGCACGGCGACTGCATGCGCAAGGACGGCGATCCGCTCGCGATCTTCAAGCAGGCCTTCGACATCGCCTACGCCACCCACACGCTGTTCGGCTACCTCGATCATCCGTTCTCCGAGCGCTACGCCTACGGCTGGTCCGACGAGGCCGCGCGCATCGACGCGCACGAGCAGTTCATCGCCTATATGCGCGGCAAGGCGCAGCGGCCGCTGTTCCTGCACGAGGAAGACGCGCTCGACTTCCTGCGCTTCAGGTCGCTCACGCACATCATCGAAGAGGACGGCGCGTTTCGCGTCGTGACGCCGTCCACGCACACGCTGCCCCTGACGCTCGGCGTCGAGTTCAAGGGCACTCACCAGCAGGTCAAGGCGGGGAAACGCATTGCAATGAAAGTCATGGTCGTGATGGGCACCCGGCCCGAGGTCATCAAGCTCGCGCCGGTCGTGCGCGCGTTGCGCGGCGAGTTCGAAACGATCGTCTGCGCGAGCGGACAGCATAAGGACATGGCCGCGCAGGCGCTCGAATTCTTCGGCATCGAACCGGACATCACGCTCGATACGATGAGCCCGGGGCAATCGCTGAACGCGTTGTCGTCGCGGCTCATCGCGGCGCTCGATCGCGCGCTCGACGAAACGCGCCCCGACTGGGTGATCGTGCAGGGCGATACGACGACGGCGTTTTGCGCGGGCTTCGCCGCGTTTCATCGCGGCATTCGCGTCGGCCACGTCGAAGCGGGACTGCGCACCGGCGATCTCGCGAGCCCGTTTCCCGAGGAAGCGAACCGCAGCCTGCTCGGCCGCATCGCGACGCTGCATTTCGCGCCGACCGAACGCGCGCGGGAAAGCCTGCTGGCCGAAGGCATCGCGGCGCAGAAGATCGTCGTGACCGGCAACACGGTCGTCGATGCGATCGCCGAAGTGCGCGCGAACTGGAACGTCGCGCCGCCCGCGAGCCCGCTGCCCGAATGGCACGGCGCGCAGCAGCAGCATGTGCTCGTGACGTGCCACCGGCGCGAGAATTTCGGCGACGTGCTGCAGGACATCTGCCGCGTGCTGCGCGATCTGTGCCAACGCTATCGCGATTACCGCTGGGTGTTTCCGGTACATCTGAACCCGGCTGTGCGCGGCCCCGTGCATCGCGAGCTCGACGACATCGCGAATCTCACGCTGATCGAGCCGGTCGACTATCCGACGAGCCTCTATCTGATCAGCGGCAGCGCGGTCGTGGTCAGCGACTCGGGCGGCATTCAGGAAGAAGCGCCGACCTTCGGCGTGCCGGTGGTCGTGATGCGCAATCACACCGAGCGCCGCGAGGGTGTCGATGCCGGCTTTGCGACGCTCGCGGGCCAGAGCGCGGCCAGCATCGAGAGCGCGGTGATCGGCTGGCTCGACGACCCGGCGCGGCGCGCGGCGCTGCGCAATCGCGCGAATCCGTACGGCGACGGGCTGGCTTCGCGGCGCATCGTCGAGAGCCTGCAGGGTAGGCCGGTCGAGGTGTTCGTTGGCTGACGGGACACGGGGTACGCAGGGTACGCACGGCCAGAACGGCGCGCTCGCCGCGCACGACTGCGTGCTGTTCTCGACCGCGGACTGGGACGAACCGTACTGGACCAACAAGCAGCACACGGCGAGCATTCTCGCCGCGCGCGGCTGGCGGATTCTGTACGTGGAGAGCGTCGGTTTCCGGGCCCCGAAAGTCGGCAGCGGACGCGACTGGTCGCGGCTATGGCGACGCCTGTGGCGCGGCGTGCAATCGCTCGTGCTCGGGCCGCCACAACGCGCGGACAACCTCTGGGTGCTCTCGCCGCTGCTGGTGCCGGCCGGTCATCACCTGCCGTTCGTGCGTTCGCTGAACCAGGCGCTGCTGCGCTTTTCGGTGAACCGTTTCGCGAAGTCGCATCGCTATGACAAGCCGGTCGTCTGGACCTACCACCCGTACATGCTCGATGCGATCGCGACGCTGCCGCGCGGGCCGCTGGTGTATCACTGCGTCGACGACATCGCGGCGATTCCCGGCGTCGACGTCGAGGCGTTCCGCAACGCGCAGCACGATCTGCTCGGGCGCTGCGAGGCGGTGTTCACAACCGCGATGTCGTTGAAGGAAGTGTGCGAGCCGTTCAACCGCAACACGCATTTCTTCGGCAACGTCGTCGACGATACGCACTTCGGCACGGCGCTCGACGACGCTCCGCTGTCCGCTGAATTACCTGCCGAACTGGCCGCGATCGCCGAGCCGCGGCTCGTCTATCACGGCGTGCTGTCGGACTTCAAGGTCGACTTTCCGCTGCTCCTGCAAACGGCGCAGGCGCGGCCGCAATGGCAGTGGGTCATCATCGGCGAGGAACGCGAAGGGCAGCGCAGCGAACTGCTCGCGCAGCTCGCGCGCCTGCCGAACGTGCACCTGCTCGGCTATCGCCCGTACGGCGTGCTGCCGCAGTATCTGCGCGGCATGCGGGTGGGCGTGCTGCCGACGCTGCTCAACGAATACACGCGCTCGATGTTTCCGATGAAGTTCTACGAATATCTCGCGGCGGGTCTGCCGGTCGTGTCGACGCCGCTCGATTTCGCGAAGGAGCCGCGCGCCGGTCTCGAAGTGGGCGGCGACGCGCACGCGTTTATCGCGGCAATCGAAACGCAGCTCGCGCGCGGCAAGCTGAGCGCCGACGAAGCGCGCGCGGCGGTCGGCGAGAACACCTGGGAGACGCGGCTCGACAAGATGCTGGCGATCACGTTCGCCGGCGAGCCGGCTGGCGGCGGCGCGCGGGAACCTCGCGCGGAGGTGCGCGCGTGAGGGTCGTTCATGTCTACCGCACGTATTTCCCGGACCCGCCGGGCGGCCTGCAGGAAGCGATCCGCCAGATCGCGCTGTCGACGCGCGAGCGCGGCGTCGAAGCGCGCATCCTGACCTTGTCGCCGAACCCGGTGCCGGACATCGTCGACTATCCGGAAGGGCAGGTGATTCGCGAGAAGTCGTGGGCTGCGCCGGCGTCGTGCGATCTCGGCGGACCGTGCGCGGTGATGAAGTATCGCGAGATGGCCGCGTGGGCCGACGTCGTGCATTTTCATTTTCCGTGGCCGTTCGCGGACGTGCTGCATCTGCTCGGCCGCACGCGCAAGCCGACCGTGATGACCTATCACTCCGACATCGTGCGGCAGAAAGCGCTCGGCGCGATCTACGGGCCGCTGATGCAACGCACGCTGCGCAGCATGTCGGCCGTGGTCGCGACGTCGCCGGCCTATGCGCAAACCAGCGAGACGCTGGCCGCGTGCGTGTCGAAGGCGCGTCTGAAGACGATTCCGCTCGGCATCATCGATTACCGCGACGCGCCGCTGCCCGATAGCGTGCAGCGCGACGTCGAAAGCCGGCTCGGTCTCGCGGATGGTGAGCCGTATTTTCTCGCGCTCGGCGTGCTGCGCTACTACAAGGGGCTGCATACGCTCGTCGAGGCCGCGCCGGGTATCGGCGCGAAGCTCGTGATCGCCGGCTCGGGCCCGGAGCGTGAGCGTCTTGAGGCTCTCGCGCGGCAGCACGGCGCGCGCAACGTCGTGTTCGCGGGGCAGATCACGCATGAGGAAAAGGTCGCGCTGCTCAAGGGCTGCCGCGCGATGGTGCTGCCGTCGCATCTGCGCTCGGAAGCGTTCGGCATGGTGCTCGTCGAGGCCGCGATGTTCGGCAAGCCGATGGTGTGCTGCGAGGTCGGATCGGGGACTTCGTTTGTGAACGAGGATGGGGTGACGGGGTTCGTGGTGCCGCCCGAGTCGCCTGCGCGGCTGGCTGCCGCGATCAACCGCTTCGCGCTCGACGAAGCGTTGGCGCGCACGATGGGCGCGGCGGCGCGGGAGCGGTATGAGCGGCTCTTTTCCGGGGCGGCGTTGGGGAGTGCGTATCGGGCGCTGTATGAGGACGTGATGCGCGGCGGTGTTTGAGCCGCCTACTTCGTGCCCTTTTGCGGCGCGGTTCTGAAGACCCACAGCTTGGCCGTCGCGAAGTTCACGAACATGCCGGCGACAGAGCCGGCCGCGACCGCCAGCAAGGGGCTCGCCGGACCGTGCGGCAGCAGATGCAACGCGAGCACGTAAGCGCCGTAATTGCATGCGCCGCCGAGCGACATCGCGGCCAGATACTGACACCATTCGCGCCACAGCGACGTGCCCGCCGCCGCGGTGAACGTGATGCGCCGATTGATCTGCCAGGTGACGAAGGCGGCGCACAGGAACGAAATCGCGCGCCCCGCATAGGGGCCGCAACCGACGGCCAGGGCGGCATAGAGCACGCCGGTATCGACGGCAAAGCCGACCGCGCCGGCAACCGCGAACCAGATGAATTCGCGGTGCAGCTTAGCCACCTTGGCTCCGCGACTTCAGGGCGGGGATCGCGAGATAGGCGATGCGCTTCAGTTCGTTCCGGCCGCGCGTGACTGTGTCGAGAACGATGCCGCAAATCAGCAGGATCGCACCGAGCAGCATCAGCACCGTGCTGAGAATGAACGTCGGGATGCGCGGCACGAGGCCGGTTTCGACATAAGTCGTGAGGACAGGGATCGCCAGCACGATCGACAGCAGCGTGCAGATCGCGAAGCCCGTCGTGAAAAACGCGAACGGCCGCTCCGACTTGAAGAGCTTCAGGATCATCATCAGAATCCTGAAGCCGTCGCGGTAAGTGTTGAGCTTGCTTTCCGAGCCTTCGGGGCGCGACGAATAGCGCGTTTCGACTTCCGCTACGGGCATGCGCATGCCGAGCGCGTGGACCGCGAGTTCAGTTTCGATCTCGAAGCCCTTCGAGTGGGCCGGGAAGGTCTTCGCATAGCGGCGCGAAAACACGCGATAGCCCGACAGCATGTCCTTGAAGGTCTTGCCGAAAATCGTCGCCGCGCATTGCGTGAGCAGCACGTTGCCGAAGCGGTGGCCGAGCCGGTACGCGGTTTGCTCGTCGCTCAGACGCGAGCCGACGACCATGTCGAGCTTGTTTTCGATCAGCAGATCGACGAGGGCCGGAGCGGCGGCCGCGTCGTAGGTCGCGTCGCCGTCGACCATCACGAAGACGTCCGCGTCCACGTCCGCGAACATGCGGCGCACGACGTTGCCCTTGCCTTGCAGCGGCACGGAAATGACCTGGGCGCCCGCCGCGCGGGCGACGTCGGCCGTGTTGTCCTTCGAGTTATTGTCGAATACGACAATGTCGGCGTCGGGCAGGCTTTTGCGGAAGTCGCCGACGACGGTGCCGATTGCAGCCGCCTCGTTGTAGCAGGGAATGACGACGGCAATTCGAACAGCAGGGGTGTCAACCATATTCTTGAGGTCTTTTGCGGTAGCGTCTCGTCGCATGCAAGACGGCTTGCCAGTGATTAAAAGGCGCCAGAGAGATCGCCCCTCTTTGGGCAATTTTACCTGAAGCCGTATGACCTCCCTCGGGCCGCCCTGGGCCGCATGCCGCGCGCGAGGTGCGCGGCATGCGCAGACGGATGGCGCACGGGATCAGCGGGGCTTGCCGCTCCGGTAGCCGCGCAGCGCATCGAACGCGAACACGAGGCAGCCGAGCAGCAGCGCGAGATAGGCCCACTTCATATGCGGCGGCAGGAAGCGGAACTGGATGTCGGCGTGACCGGCGGGCAGCTCGACTTCCTGGAAGATCTCGCCGCTGCGCGCGATCGGCGCCTCGTTGCCGTTGACCGTGGCGCGCCAGCCGGGCATGAACAGTTCGAGACGCGACAGCTTCGAGGGCGCGTCGCATTGCACGTGGGCCGCGTCGCGATCCTGCGGCGTGATCGTGCAGCCGGGCGCGCTGAAGTAGGGGGCCGGCGCGGACAGTTCGAGAATCCGCATCACTTCGTCGCGGTAGACCTCCTTCAGGTCCTGATTCGGCGGTCCGGCGAGGTAATCGCGCAGCTTCCTGAAATCCGGCGCATCGATATTGCTCGGCACGAGCGCATAGCGCACGCCGATGCGCGCGTAGGCCTCCCGGTTCGCGACGAGGCTATCGGCCGCGGACGGTCCGTTGGGATCATGCCGCGTGACCCCGGGAATCGGGTCCTGGTTGCTGTCGAGATGCGCGTTGACGTAGTGCGTCCAGTCGGACGGCGCCGGCAGATCGTTGTAGTTGATCGAGGCAATGCCGAAATACGAGCCGTAGTTCGGTGCGATGGGGCCGAACGTCGCGAAACGGTTCAGGCCCAGGTTGTCTTGCAGATAGCGCACGCCGGCGAGATGAACGGTCGAGTGGCGCGGGTGGCTGAGCGTGGGCACGAGGAAATTGACCACGCTTTCGACGATCAGCACGGTGGCGAGCGCCGTGGCGGGCGACCGGAGCACATCCATGCGCCACGCGACGACGGCGAGAGCCAGGAGGACCGCGAGGCCGAAAACGGCGCCGCCATGCGCGATCATGCCCGTGGGCACGATGTGATGCTGGATCATCGGGATGAGGCTGAGCAAACAGGCGAGCGCCGTGGCGGCGACCGCGAGCTTCAACCGCGCCGGGCGAGGCTGCGAGCCGATATCCGTCAACGCAAGCGCCGACAGAACGCACAGCGCGAGTTCCCACGACGGCGGGAAATAGCGGAAAAACGCGGCGTACTTGACGCCCGGGGTGATGCGCGCGAGCGCATGAATGCCCGGTACGCCATACGTCATGCCGAGCGTCACGAGCACCCAGACGGCGAGCGCGATGCGCAGGCCGCGCAGCCGCTTGCCGCACATGCCGTACAGCGCCAGCACCGACAGGGCGATGCCGGCATAGCCCCCAATGGCGCCCCAGAAGCCCTCGATTCCCCGAAGCTGGAAGATGCCGCCGAACGCATAGGGCATCCAGGTGCCGAGCAAGGTCGAGCGTTGCATGACCACGCCCGCGAAGCCGTCCCCCGCGTGACCGCCCGTGTCCGAGAGCGGCAGGTAGTCGAAGAACGCGAGCACGATCGGAGCGGCAATCGCAAGCCCGACCAGCCCCCCCACCGCGACGTGCATGACGAAGCGCCCACGCGTCGCGCCCGGCACCGAGGCCGCGCGCACCAGCGTCCAGACGACGATCAGCAGGCCGTTCAGATACGCGACCTCGGGAAAGCCGGCATAGAGCGAACCAGCGATGCCGATGGCGATCCATGCCGCATTGCCACGTCGTCCTTCGGCGATATGCTCGCGGAGATTTTCGACGCCGAGCAGCACCATCGGCAGGAACGGCACCGGGTTGACGATCGCGTTGGCGAGCCAGGCAAACGTGCCGTTGAATTCGAAGGCTAGCGCACCCGCCAGAGCCGCGAGCGGGACACAGCCGAGTTTGCGCAGCAACGCCCATGTCGACAGCCCGGCGATGATCTGCAAGGACAGATGCATGTACAGCTGGCCGTTCGGCAGCGCGAGCAGAACGTTGAGCGGCGACAGCGCCGCCGCCTGCATTTCGCCGGCCAGCGGCACGCCCACGCCTTCGTAGTGATTCCACCATGGCAGATGGCCCGACAGAATGTCGAGCGCCGCGCGATGGCCGAGCGTATGGCTCGTAAACGCGATATTCGGATCGATGGTCGGCATCGGCGGGAAGCCGCCGAACGGACCCGGCAACACGTTGGTGGCGATGCCGCTATAAAGCGCGAGCGGGTCGGAAATCAGAATGCCGAGCAATAGTGGCGCCTTGACCAGCAGGGGGGCGAGTATGACGATCGCGACGCAGATCGCGAGCTGCCGGCGTTGCGATGGTTGCTCGGCAGGTTCAATAGGGGGCATGTGCTGCGCTCGAATGGGTGGTAATAGCGCGCCATCCTAGCATTTCAAAGTCTTGACGGCAGCATCGGCCCCACCTTCCTTCCCTTTCCGGCGGCCTTCCTCGCGTGTTGCCGATATGCCGTAAAACGCGGTCCGATGCGGGCTTAA
>Ga0154001_1000275_pt1 | contig 16487 bp, 11 predicted proteins | sample TSNJ085MetaG_FD_104699 | JGI IMG/M metagenome (GOLD analysis project Ga0154001, IMG submission 104699) | Attine ant fungus gardens microbial communities from New Jersey, USA - TSNJ085 MetaG | ecosystem: Host-associated > Fungi > Mycelium > Unclassified | place: USA: New Jersey, Wharton State...
ATCATCGCCGGCCGCGTGTCGGTGAACGGCGAACCAGCGCACATCGGCCAGCGCATCATGCCGACCGACCAGGTTCGCATCAACGGCAAGCCGGTCAAGCGCAAGCTGGCGAGCAAGCCGCCGCGCGTGCTGCTGTACCACAAACCGACCGGCGAAATCGTCAGCCACGCGGACCCGGAAGGCCGTCCGTCGGTGTTCGACAAACTCCCGCCGATGAAGACCGCCAAGTGGGTCGCCGTCGGCCGTCTCGACTTCAACACCGAAGGTCTGCTGATGCTGACCACCTCGGGCGATCTCGCGAACCGCTTCATGCATCCGCGCTACAGCGTCGAGCGCGAGTACGCGGTGCGGGTGGTCGGCGAACTCGCGGAAGGCATGCGCCAGAAGCTGCTGCACGGCGTCGAGCTCGAGGACGGTCCGGCGAATTTCCTGCGCATCCGCGATGGCGGCGGCGAAGGCACCAATCACTGGTATCACGTCGCGCTTGCCGAAGGGCGTAACCGCGAGGTGCGCCGTATGTTCGAGGCAGCCGGGCTGATGGTCAGCCGGCTGATCCGCACGCGCCACGGCCCGATCTCGCTGCCGAAGGGGCTGAAACGCGGCCGCTGGGAGGAACTCGACGACAACCAGGTGCGCGCGCTGATGGCGTCGGTCGGCCTGAAGGCGCCGAGCGAGGAGCGCGGTGGCCGCAATGCGGCGCCGGAGCGCCGGCAGCCGGACCCGATGCAGACGTCGATGGGCTTCATCAACCGCGAGCCGGTGCTGATGTCGCATAGCCGCTTCGAGCAGCAGCCGCGCGGTCAGGGCCGCCGGGGTGCGGCGGGCGGCGGCTTCGGTACGGGTATGGGCGGCGGTGCCGGTACCGGCTACGGCAACCGCGGTGCCGGCGGTCAGCGCGGCCGCGATGTCGACGGCAATCGTGCGCCGTCGCCCAACGGCAATCGCGCGCGCCCGGGCGGCAAGCGTGCCGCTCCCGGTAACACGGGCAATCGCGCGCCGGGCGGCAATCGTGGCGGTAACGCCAATCGCGGCGGCGGCAACACAGGGGCGGGCGGCGCAAATCGTGGCAACGGTGGCGGTACGGCACGCGGCCGTTCGCGCGGCCGCTAAGCGGAGTTTCTCGTGGTGGTTGGGGCGGCCGCCTGCTTGAACGAGGCAAGGCGGCTGTCCCCAGGTAATCAGCGGATGGCGGTCATGCTGCCATCGACAGCGTCGGGCGCTTGATCGATCCCTTCGGCAAGCGACGCCGTTTGCGCACGACAGCGAGCCGTGACTCGTTTTTAGCGGTTTTTCCGGCTCGCCATTGGCCGCGCTCAGCAGGTCTTTCGGATTTGGGAATGCGCGCGAAACCGCGGCGCGAATCAATGCGGGACGAGTCGCCCAAACTCAACGGCGAGATTCGTCCGGGTGCTGTTTGAGGCAATACGGGCCGTTCCGTAAAAGCCCGATCTTGCCGCCGCTTTTCCCAAAGATTCCTATTAAATCAAGCGGAAATGCGCGCCGTGCAGCGTTCGGCGGATTGCGTTTGGGCCGAAAAATGGCTACAATCGCGGAGTCGCTGGGCGTACGGTTTTTCATGTGCGGCTCAGGTGCGACCACCGGCAACAAGATGATGGGCGTTCAGCCCATTTTTTTTTGCCGCTTACTTCAGCGTGGTTCGGCATCTCGGGTTCGCACGAACGTGCGCCGGCTTGGCGCGCGGCCCGCATTGGTTGTTTGCTGAAGAGGCGCGAGGCTCGCTGCGCGAACATCTAAGAGGGCACTGTGCAACTGACGGAACTGATTGAAACCACGGTCGTGGGACTCGGCTACGAGCTCGTCGATCTCGAGCGCACCGGGCGCGGCATGTTGTGTATCTATATCGACCAGCCGGCCGGCATCGCGATCGAAGACTGCGAGAAGGTCACGCGTCAGCTCCAGCACGTTCTGACGGTCGAAAATATCGATTATGAGCGGCTTGAAGTGTCGTCGCCGGGTCTCGACCGCCCGCTGAAAAAACTGGCGGATTTTGAGCGCTTCGCGGGCAGCGAGGCGGTAATCACACTGAAAAAGCCATTGGACGGACGGAAATCGTACCGGGGCATTCTGCATGCTCCGCAAGGCGAGACGATCGGTCTGGAATTTGAAGGAAAAGAAGGCGCCGCGATGCTCGATTTCACGCTCGCGGACATGGACAAGGCGCGCCTTGTTCCGAAAGTTGACTTTAGGAGCCGCAAACAATGAGTCGCGAAGTGTTGATGCTGGTGGATGCGCTGGCACGCGAGAAGAATGTCGATAAGGACGTGGTATTTGCCGCGCTCGAAGCGGCTCTCGCTTCGGCCTCCAAGAAACTCTTCGAAGAAGATGCGGATATTCGCGTCCATATCGACCGTGAAAGCGGCGAGCACGAAACGTTTCGCCGCTGGAAGGTGGTGCCGGACGAAGCCGGGCTGCAGGAGCCGGATCAGGAAATCCTGCTGTTCGAGGCTCGCGAGCAGCAGCCCAATATCCAGCTCGACGAGTTCATCGAAGAACCGGTGCCGTCGATCGAATTCGGCCGTATCGGCGCGCAGGCCGCCAAGCAGGTGATCCTGCAGAAGGTGCGCGACGCCGAACGCGAGCAGATCCTGAACGACTTCCTCGAGCGCGGTGAGCACATCATGACCGGCTCGGTGAAGCGCCTCGACAAGGGCAACTTCATCGTCGAATCGGGCCGTGTCGAAGCGTTGCTGCGCCGCGACCAGCTGATTCCGAAGGAAAACCTGCGCGTGGGCGACCGCGTGCGCGCCTATATCGCCAAGGTCGACCGCACCGCGCGTGGTCCGCAGATCGAGCTGTCGCGCACGGCGCCCGAATTCCTGATGAAGCTGTTCGAGATGGAAGTGCCGGAAATCGAGCAGGGTTTGCTCGAGATCAAGGCCGCCGCTCGCGATCCGGGCGTGCGCGCGAAGATCGGCGTGGTCGCCTATGACAAGCGCATCGATCCGATCGGCACCTGTGTCGGCATTCGCGGCTCGCGCGTGCAGGCCGTCCGTAATGAGCTCGGTGGCGAAAACGTCGACATCGTGCTATGGTCGGAAGACCCCGCCCAGTTCGTGATCGGCGCTCTCGCGCCGGCAGCCGTGCAGTCGATCGTCGTCGATGAAGAAAAACATTCGATGGACGTCGTCGTCGACGAGAACGAACTCGCGGTCGCGATCGGCCGCAGCGGCCAGAACGTGCGTCTTGCCAGCGAACTCACCGGCTGGCAGATCAACATCATGACGCCGGACGAATCTGCGCAGAAGCAGAATCAGGAGCGCGGCGTTCTGCGCGACCTGTTCATGGCGCGTCTCGATGTCGACGAGGAAGTCGCCGACATCCTGATCGACGAAGGCTTCACGAGCCTCGAAGAGATCGCCTACGTGCCGCTCAACGAAATGCTCGAAATCGAGGCATTCGACGAAGACACCGTTCACGAACTCCGTAACCGCTCGCGCGACGCATTGCTGACGCAGGCGATCGCGAACGAAGAAAAGGTCGAAAATGTAGCGCTCGACCTGAAGAGCCTGGACGGCATGGACGCCGACCTGCTCGCGAAGCTGGCCGAACATCAGGTTCAGACGCGCGACGAACTCGCCGAGCTGGCCGTGGATGAACTGGTCGAGATGACCGGAATGGAAGAGGATGCCGCTAAGGCGTTGATCATGAAAGCACGTGAACACTGGTTCCAGTGAGAAATGACCATGGCGCACTGAATTGAACGCGGCCGCGAGGCCGCATGACCCGATGCTAACCGCAAGGAATCGGTCCTTGCATTAAGAGGAATGAATGGCGAGTAACAACGTAGCCCAATTTGCCGCGGAACTGAAAATGCCTGCTGGCGTGCTGCTCGAGCAGCTGCAGGCAGCGGGCGTCCAGAAGGCGAGCGAAGACGACAACCTGTCCGAGGCGGACAAGGCGCGTCTGCTCGATCACTTGCGCAAGTCGCATGGCTCGAACGATGCCGACAAGCGCAAGATCACGCTGACGCGCCGGCATACGTCGGAGATCAAGCAGTCCGATGCGACGGGCAAAGCTCGCACCATTCAGGTCGAGGTGCGCAAGAAGCGCACGTTCGTCCGCCGCGACGAGACCGTCGCGGAAGGCGGGGATGCATCGAATCATGTGGCCGAGAGTTCGGATGCCGAAGATCTCGAACTTCAGCGTCGTGAAGAGGAAGCGCGTCACGAGGCCGAACTGCTCGAAAAGCAGGCGCAGGAACTGAAAGCTCGCCAGGAACAGCTCGAACGCGAAGAGGCCGAGCGCCAGGCGCGCGAGCAGGCTGCAGAAGCCGAGCGTCAGCGCGCGGAAGAAGAGGCGAAGAAGCGCGCGGCGGCTGTGGCCGAAGCGGCGGCTCGCGAGAAGGCCCAGCAGGCGGCACAGGCTGCGGAGCCGGTTGCCGCGAAGGGCAGCGAGCAGGACGACGAACGCGCGGCGGCGGAACGTGCTGCGCAACGCGAAGCCGCGAAAAAAGCGGAAGACGCCGCGCGTCAGGCCGCCGAGAAAGCGCGTGCCGAGCAGGAAGAAATCGCCAAGCGCCGCGCGGCGGCGGAAGCCGAAGCGCGCGCGATTCGCGAAATGATGAACACGCCGCGCAAGGCGCAGGTGAAGGCGCCGGAACCGGCACCGAAGCCCGTCGAGCCGGCCAAGGCCGCCGAAGCGAAGGGCACGCTGCACAAGCCGGCCCGTCCGGCAGGCGAAGCGCCGGCCCGTCCGGCTGCGAAAAAGCCGGCAGCCGCGGCGCCGGCCTCGACCACGAGCGCTCCGTCCGCCGGCGACAAGAAAAAACCCGGCGGCGGCAAGAGCGGCAGCTGGCAGGACGACGCAGCGAAGCGCCGCGGCATCAAGACGCGCGGCGATTCGAGCGGTGGCGTCGATCGCGGCTGGCGCGGCGGTCCGAAGGGCCGCGGCAAGCATCAGGAACAGTCCACCACGTTCCAGGCGCCGACCGAGCCGATCGTGCGTGAAGTGCACGTGCCGGAAACCATCACCGTTGCCGATCTCGCGCACAAGATGGCGGTGAAGGCGTCGGAAGTCATCAAGGTGATGATGAAGCTCGGCCAGATGGTCACGATCAATCAGATGCTGGACCAGGAAACGGCGATGATCATCGTCGAGGAACTGGGCCACCACGCGGTCGCGGCGAAGCTGGACGATCCGGAAGCGATGCTGGTCGAAGGCGAAGTGAGCGATGCCGAAGCGCTGCCGCGTCCGCCGGTCGTCACCGTGATGGGTCACGTCGACCACGGCAAGACCTCGCTGCTCGACTACATCCGCCGCGCGAAGGTGGCGGCGGGCGAAGCGGGCGGCATTACGCAGCACATCGGCGCTTACCACGTCGAAACGCCGCGCGGCGTCATCACGTTCCTCGACACGCCAGGTCACGAAGCTTTTACGGCAATGCGTGCACGCGGTGCGAAGGCCACCGACATCGTGATTCTGGTCGTGGCCGCCGACGACGGCGTGATGCCGCAGACGAAGGAAGCGATTTCCCACGCGAAGGCCGGCGGCGTGCCGCTCGTCGTCGCGATCAACAAGATCGACAAGCCGGATGCGAACCTCGAGCGCGTGAAGCAGGAGCTCGTCGCGGAAGGTGTCGTGCCGGAAGAATACGGCGGCGATTCGCCGTTCGTGCCGGTGTCGGCGAAAACCGGCGCGGGCATCGACGATCTGCTCGAAAACGTGCTGCTGCAGGCCGAAGTGCTGGAACTGAAGGCACCGGTCGAAGCACCGGCCAAGGGTCTCGTCATCGAAGCGAAGCTCGACAAGGGTAAGGGCCCGGTGGCCACGATCCTCGTGCAGTCGGGTACGCTGAACCGTGGCGACGTCGTGCTCGCGGGCAGTGCCTACGGCCGCGTGCGTGCCATGCTCGACGAAACCGGCAAGCCGACCAAGTCCGCAGGCCCGTCGATCCCGGTCGAAATCCAGGGTCTGTCGGAAGTGCCGCAGGCCGGGGAAGAAGTCATCGTCATGCCGGACGATCGCAAGGCGCGTGAAGTCGCGCTGTTCCGTCAGGGCAAGTTCCGCGACGTCAAGCTCGCGAAGCAGCAGGCCGCGAAGCTCGAAAACATGCTCGAGCAGATGGGCGAAGGCGAAGTGCAGTACATGCCGCTCATCGTCAAGGCCGACGTGCAGGGCTCGCAGGAAGCGCTGGTCCAGTCGCTGCAGAAGCTCTCCACCGACGAAGTGCGCGTGCAGATCGTGCACGGCGCGGTCGGCGGCATCAGCGAGTCGGACGTCAACCTCGCAACGGCGTCGAAGGCGGTCATCATCGGCTTCAACACCCGTGCGGATGCGCAGGCTCGCAAGCTCGCGGAATCCAACGGCGTCGACATCCGCTACTACAACATCATCTACGACGCAGTGGATGAGGTGAAGGCGGCCATGTCGGGCATGCTGGCGCCGGAGAAGCGCGAAGTCGTGACGGGCACGGTCGAAGTGCGCCAGGTCTTCAAGGTGCCAAAGGTCGGCGCGGTGGCCGGCTGTATGGTCACGGACGGTTTCGTCAAGCGCTCGTCGTCGGTGCGTGTGCTGCGCAACAACGTCGTCATCTTCACGGGCGAGCTCGATTCGCTCAAGCGCTTCAAGGACGACGTCAAGGAAGTCCGTCAGGGCTTCGAGTGCGGTATGTCGATCAAGAACTTCAACGATATCGTCGAAGGCGATCAGTTCGAAGTGTTCGAGGTCACCGAAGTCGCGCGTACGCTGTAATTCACGCGACACGGCACAACGGGCGGAGCGGGCTTTAACGCCCGCTCCGCCCGTTGTTTTTGAGGCCGCCGTTGCGCGACCGCGCGAACCATTTTTTGTATCCGTCAACGCGGATCATCAACACCATGCCTAAAAAACGTTCTTCTCCCAATCGCAACGTGCAGATCGCCGACCAGATCCAGCGCGACCTGTCGGAGCTGCTGCGCGAGGTCAAGGACCCGCGCATCGGCATCGTCACGATTCAGAGCGTCGAGCTGACGCCGGACTATGCGCACGCGAAGGTCTACTTCACGACGCTGACCGGTGACCCGCAGCAGACGCTCGAAGCGCTCAGTCATGCGGCGGGCCATCTGCACAACATGCTGTTCAAGCGCCTGCATATCCATACGGTGCCGACGCTGCATTTCCATTACGACAAAACGATCGAGCGCGCCGTCGAGATGTCGCGTCTGATCGACGAGGCGAACGCCACGCGCGCGAAAGACGACTGAGCGTGTCCCGTGCCGCGGTGTTCGCCGTAGCGCCCGGCGCCGTTTCGTATTCCTCGAAGTCTTTGCCTCACTGACATGACTGCACCTCAACGCCCCCGCGTGCCGCGTCGCGCGCTCGACGGCGTGCTGCTGCTCGACAAGCCGATCGGGCTGTCGAGCAACGACGCCCTGATTCGCGCGAAGCGTCTCTATCTGGCGAAAAAGGCGGGCCATACCGGCACGCTCGACCCGCTCGCGACCGGTCTGCTGCCGCTGTGTTTCGGCGAGGCCACCAAGTTTTCGCAAGACCTGCTCGAAGCCGACAAAACCTACGAGGCCACGATGCGCCTCGGCATTCGCACGACCACCGGCGACGCTGAAGGCGAAGCGCTCGACACGCGCGCCGTGACCTGCGACGAAGCGGCAGTGCGGGTGGCCTTGGCGCGCTTTATTGGCGATATCGTTCAGGTGCCGCCGATGTATTCGGCGCTCAAACGCGACGGCAAGCCGCTCTACGAATACGCGCGGGCCGGGCAGACGGTCGCGCGCGAAGGGCGTCAGGTGATGATCCATGCGCTCGAACTGATCGCGTGCGCGCTGCCCGACGTGACGTTTCGCGTGACGTGCAGCAAGGGCACCTATGTGCGCACGCTGGCCGAGGATATCGGCGAAGCGCTCGGTTGTGGCGCGCATCTGGTTGCGCTGCGGCGCACGGGCGCCGGCGCGCTGACGCTCGAACACGCGGTTACGCTCGATGCCTTGTCCGACGCGACGCAAGCCGAGCGAGACGGATGGCTGCAACCGGTCGATGCGTTGCTGTCGACGTTTCCCGAGGTCCACCTGAACGAAGACGACACGCGTCGCTTTCTGCACGGCCAGCGCCTGAAGCTGTCGTCGTTGACGATTGGCGCCGACGCCGCGAACGCGCCGCGCGTGAGGGTGTACGCGGCACAGGGGCGGCTCCTCGGCGTCGCGAAACAGGGCGAAGGCGTGCTGGCGCCCGAACGCCTGGTGGTGACGACCGGGAGCTAGGCTCGCGTAACGCGTGATGTCTGATCCGGAAGCGCAGCGACTTCATGCCGTCCTGCTTACGTTGCCGAACCGTTACGAAACCTCAGTGCGCCGCGGCCGCTGCCGCGCCGGCATCGCCGCCCGCCCGCTCCGGCCGTGTGATCCAGATCAGCGCGATCAGTGCGACGAAAATGCCGGCTGAAGTGAAGAACAGATCGTTCACGCCGAGTTGCGCGGCCTGCTGCGAGACCATGTTGTTGAAGAGGCCGTAGGTCTGCGCCTGGCTGAAGCCCGCGCTACCCATCTGCTGCATCGACTGATTGAACACCGGGTTGTACACGTTCGCCTGCGCGGTCAGCCGCGCGTGATGCGTGATCGTGCGGTGATCCCACGCGGTCTGGAAGATCGAGGTGCCGATGCCGCCGCACATGATCCGCACGAAGTTCGACAGACCCGATGCCGCCGGAATGCGATGACCCGGCAGACCCGACAGCGTGATCGACACGAGCGGGATGAAGAAGCCGGCCATGCCGATGCCTTGAATCAGCGTCGGCAGTGTCAGCGACCACGTATCGACGCCGGTCGTATAACGCGAGCGCATCCAGAAGCACAGCGCGAATATCAGGAACGACAGCGTCGCGATATAGCGCGGATCGGTGCGCGGCAGAACCTTGCCGGTGATCGGCGAGAGCAGGATCGCGAACAGCCCGACCGGCGCCATCACGAGTCCGGCCTCGGTTGCGGTGTAGCCGAGATCGGTTTGCAGCCACAGCGGCAGTAGCACGAGATTGCCGAAGTAGAGCCCGTAGCCGATCGACAGCGCGACCGTGCCGCCCGTGAAATTACGCCGGCTGAAGAGCGACAGGTCGACCACCGGATGCTCGGCCGTCAACTCCCATACGATGAAGAACGCGAGCGCGATCACGGCGACGAGCGCGAGCACGACGATCGTCGTCGACGAGAACCAGTCGAGGTCCTTGCCCTTGTCGAGCATCACCTGCAGCGAGCCGACCCAGACGATCAGCAGGCCGAGGCCGACGCCGTCGATCGGCGCCTTCCTGATGACCGAATCGCGGTTGCGGAAGATCATCCATGTCGCGGCGGCCGCGATCGCGCCGACCGGAATGTTGACGTAGAAGATCCACGGCCATGAGATGTTGTCGGAAATCCAGCCGCCGAGAATCGGGCCGGCGACCGGCGCGATCAGCGTGGTCATGGCCCACATCGACAACGCCATCGGCGCCTTCGCGCGCGGATAGCTCGCGAGCAGCAGCGTTTGCGACAGCGGAATCATCGGACCGGCCACCGCGCCTTGCAAGACGCGCGAGGCGAGCAGGAACGGCAGGTTCGGCGAGAGTCCGCACATCCATGACGAGATCACGAACAGCACGATCGACGCCATGAAGAGGCGCACCTGGCCGATGCGGTCGGTGAGCCAGCCAGTCAGCGGCACCGAGATCGCGTTGGCGACCGCGAACGACGTGATGACCCACGTGCCCTGGTCCGACGATACGCCGAGGTCGCCGGAAATCGACGGGATCGACACGTTCGCGATCGACGTGTCGAGCACGTTCATGAACACGGCGAGCGACACCGCGATGGTGCCGATCACCAGTTGCGCGCCCTCGAGCGGCGGGTGAGGGACTTGCGCCTGAGCCTGAGCCATTGAAAAAGCCTTCTATGAATCGTCGCGCGGAGTTTTAGCTGTTCCTTAGCCCTTCTTCGCCGTCGGCTGGGCGGCCGCGCCGCCGTTTTGCACCGTCGACTTCTGCGCACCGCCGTTCGCATTCGGCCCCGCGTTTTCCGCGATGATGCGTGCGATGACCGCATCGGCTTCGTCGCCGTACTTGTCGAAGACATTGGTCTGGTAGGCCGTGGTCGGTGCCTGGCCGAGCTGGCCGCCGGTCTCGTCCTTGATGTCGACGTCAGCCTGCATCGACAGACCGATGCGCAGCGGGTGCTTTTCGAGTTCCTGCGGATCGAGCGCGATACGCACCGGCAGACGCTGCACGACCTTGATCCAGTTGCCGGTCGCATTCTGCGCCGGCAGCAGCGAGAACGCCGAACCCGTGCCGGCCGAGAAGCCGACCACCTTGCCGTGATACGGCACCGACGAACCGTACACGTCGGCCGTCAGTTCGACCGGCTGGCCGATGCGCATATGCTTGAGCTGCACTTCCTTGAAGTTCGCGTCGACCCACACGTCGTGCAGCGGCACGATCGCCATCAGCGGCGTGCCCGGCGAGACGCGCTGGCCGACCTGCACCGAGCGCTTCGCGACGTAGCCCGTGACCGGCGCCGGCAGCGTGTTGCGCGCGTTGTTCAGATACGCGTCGCGAACCTTCGCGGCGGCGGCCTGCACGTTCGGGTGATCGGTGATCGTGGTGTTCGCGGTCAGCGCGTGGTTTGCCGCCAGTTGCTGTTTGGCGGCGTCGAGCGCGGCCTGGGCGGTTTTCACGGAATCGCGGGCATGCGAGATTTCTTCCTGCGACACCGCGCCGGTTTGCGCGACGGCCAGACGGCGCTTGAGGTCGTCCTCGGCGCGCGACAGATCGGCCTGGCGCGCCGCGACCTGCGCTTCGTACTGGCTGTCGTCGGCGAACAGGCCGCGCACCTGGCGCACCACCTGCGCGAGATTGGCCTCGGCCTGTTCGAGCGCGACGCGCGCGTCGGCCGGATCGAGCACGACGAGCGGGTCGCCGGCCTTGACGACCTGTGTGTCGTCGGCGTTCACCGCGATCACGGTGCCCGTGACCTGCGGCGTGATCTGCACGACATTGCCGCTCACGTAAGCGTCGTCGGTGTCTTCATGAAAGCGCGCGACGAGGAAGTAGTACAGGCCGTACGCGACCGCGGCAATCAGGATCACGATGACGAGCAGCGTCATCATGCGCTTGCGTTTGCCGTTGTTCGCCGTTTGCGGCGGGGTGGCGGGCTGTTGGGGAGTGCTCATTGATGTGCTCCGGGTTCTTTTGTACGGCGTCGTTGACTCGTTGATTCGTGCGGATGCGTTGGCGTCGGCGTGGCGGTGGGCGGCTTATTTCGCGGCGGTGCTGGCGGCGGCACTCGTATCGGTGCCCGTTGCCGATGCCGGGGCGTCGGTCGGCACCACGAGACCGCTCCGGGTTGCGTCGAAGCCGCCGCCCAGCGCCTTGATGAGGCCGATCTGCAGATCGCGGCGGCGCATTTTCAGCCCCGTCACCGTCTGCTCGGCGGCGAGCCTGTTCTCGTCGGCGGTCAGTACCTGCAACTGCGGCGACAGGCCCGCCTTGTAGCGCACCACGGCGAGCTGATACGCTTTGCTCGACGCGTCGAGCGCGCGCTGGGCGTCGCCCGACTGCTGGTCGATCGAGCGGATCGACGATACCTGCGTCGACACGTCCTGCAGCGCGTTAATCAGCGTCTGGTTGTAGTTCGCGACGTCGAGGTCGAAGTCGGCATAGCGGCCCTTCAGCTGCGCGCGCAGCGCGCCGGCGTCGAAGATCGGTAGATGGATGGCCGGGCCGAACTGGGTCTGACGGCTCGCCGCGGTCAGAAAGCGCCCCCAGCCGAGCGCGTCGAAACCGAAACCGGCCGCGAGGTTCACGTCCGGGAAAAACTCGGCTTTCGCTTCCTTAACGTCGTGCATCGCGGCTTCGACCTGCCAGCGCGCGGCGACGATGTCCGCGCGGCGCGCCACCAGATCGGCCGGGATGTTGTCCGGCAGCGCGACCGTGTCGCCGCCCGTGAGCGCGGGTTTGGCGATCTGCATGCCGCGGTCCGGGCCCTTGCCGAGCAGCGCGCCGAGCTGATAGCGCACGACCGTGATCTGGCCGTCGAGGTCGGTCAGGTTCGACTGGCTGGTCGCGATGTTGCCGACGGCCGTTTGCTTCTCGACGTTGGAGTCGAGACCGGCGGCCACGCGGCCGTTGGTGATGCGGCCGACATCCTGGCGGTTGGCGATCTCGCGCGCGGCGATATCGCGGAACGCATACAGCTGCGCGAGTTGGTTGTAGGTACTCGCCACCGACGCGGCGAGCGTCACGCGCGCCTGCTGTACGTCCGCTTCGGCGGCTTTCTGCTGCGACACGGCCTGGCCGAGACGCTGGCGGTTCTTGCCCCACAGGTCGAGGTCCCACGACGCGCTCGCGAGCACGTTGTTTTCGCTAAACCACGTGCCGCCGTACGGGGGCGGGTAGAGGCCGTTCGCCGAGAACAGTTCGCGCGTCCACGAATAGCTGCCGTTGACCTTCGGGAACAGCGCCGAGCGCGAGCTTTCGATATACGACGAAGCTTTCGCGAGACGCGCCTGCGCCTGGGCGATCGACGGGCTGCCCTCGAGCGCTTCCGCGATCAGCTTCGGCAGTTGCGGGTCGCCGAACTGGTTGGCCCAGTCGAGCGAGGGCCACTGGCCACCTTCGCTGGGCAAGCTCCGCGTCGACTCATACTGTGCCGGCGACGCGATCTGCTTGTCGCTCTTCACGCCGATGTAGTTCGCGCACCCCGTGAGGGCGAGCGCCGTCACCGCGGCGGCGACGGCGGCCCGGCTGGGAAGCGCGGGCGCGGACAGGAAAAGGGATTTCATCGCTCGACTCTTTGAGTGGAAGGTAATGATGGACGCAGCAAGCAATTTCTCAGGATTTGCCGTCGGGATTGCCGGCGGCCTCGCGGGTCAGTCCCGTCTGTTCGCCGGAATTGACGAGCACCCGGCGCAGCATGCTCTTCAGGAAACCCACTTCCTCGGCGGTGAAACCGTTCAGCAGGCTGTCGAGCACACTATTAAAAATGCCCGGCATGCGGGCGGCGATTGCGTGGCCTTCGGGTGTCAGCGCGAGGCGCACGACGCGCCGGTCTTCGTTGCTGCGCACCCGGGTGAGCAGGCCGCGCTTTTCGAGCCGGTCGATCAGGCGGGTGACGGCGCTGGCGTCGATGCCGTATTCGCGGGCCAGTTCGGCGGCCAGCAGGCATTTGCCGCTCGCCACCATGAACAGGATGCTGCCCTGCTGGCTGGTGATGCCCAACTCGGCCATGCTGCGCTGCGTGATCAGGTTGGACATGGTCGATTTCACCCGCGAGAGGAGATAGCCGACGCTTTCGCCGAGTTGATACTCGCTAAGGTCCGGCATGGATTCGGTGGACGGCTCCGACATGATTCTCGTGCGAATGCAATGGTTGACTAGGCATTAGTATAGTCGGCTGTTGATTGACGCGACAAGCGTTATTACAGCTTAGGCAAGGATTTTTCCCCGATTGTTTTCCGGTTGGGCGTCAAGGGAGATGGTTCGTCGTGGCAGCGGCATCGGGCCGGGCTGCGGATCGGCGCGCACTGGGGAAGAGGAAAAGAGAGCGGTCTATCGGGGAATACCAGAGAGCATCATTTCGCCATGCTATAATGTTGGGTTCCCAAAAGTGCGCTTTGGGCTTGTTGTCGGGGTGATCTCCCCAACCAGCAGCATAAGCAAGCGGCGCACTCCAACTGTCTCCAGGTTTCCTATGACCCGCGCCCTACGCAACATCGCCATCATTGCTCACGTCGACCACGGCAAGACCACGCTCGTCGACCAGCTCCTCCGCCAGACCGCCACGTTCCGCGAGAACCAGCAGATCGCCGAGCGCGTGATGGACTCGAACGACATCGAAAAGGAGCGCGGCATCACGATCCTGTCGAAGAACTGCGCGGTGGAGTACGAAGGCACGCACATCAACATCGTCGACACGCCGGGGCACGCCGACTTCGGCGGCGAAGTGGAGCGCGTGCTGTCGATGGTCGACTCGGTGCTGCTGCTCGTCGACGCGGTGGAAGGCCCGATGCCGCAAACCCGCTTCGTCACGAAGAAGGCGCTCGCGCTCGGCCTGAAGCCGATCGTCGTGGTCAACAAGGTCGACCGCCCGGGTGCGCGCGTCGACTGGGTCATCAACCAGACTTTCGACCTGTTCGACAAGCTCGGCGCAAGCGAAGAGCAGCTCGATTTCCCGATCGTCTACGCATCGGGTCTCAATGGTTATGCCGGCCTCACGGCGGACGTGCGCGACGGCGACATGCGGCCGCTGTTCGAGGCGATCCTCAGGCACGTGCCGGTGCGCCCGGCCGACCCGGAAGGTCCGCTGCAACTGCAGATCACCTCGCTCGACTATTCGTCGTACGTCGGCCGTATCGGTATCGGTCGTATCACGCGCGGCCGCATCAAGCCGGGCATGGTCGTTGCAGTGCGCTCGGGTCCGGAAGGCGAAATCCTCAATCGCAAGATCAACCAGGTGCTGTCGTTCAAGGGGCTCGACCGCGTGCAGGTCGACTCGGCTGAAGCGGGCGACATCGTGCTGATCAACGGTATCGAGGAAGTCGGCATCGGCGTGACGATCTGTTCGCCGGAACAGCCGGAAGCGCTGCCGATGATCACGGTCGACGAACCCACGCTGACGATGAACTTCCTCGTCAACTCGTCGCCGCTCGCGGGCCGCGAGGGCAAGTTCGTCACGAGCCGCCAGATTCGCGACCGCCTGATGAAGGAACTGAATCACAACGTCGCGCTGCGCGTGCGCGATACCGGCGACGAAACCACGTTCGAAGTGGCGGGCCGCGGCGAGCTGCACCTGACCATTCTGGTCGAAAACATGCGCCGCGAAGGCTACGAGCTGGCCGTGTCGCGTCCGCGCGTCGTGATGCAGGAAGTCGAAGGCGTCAAGCACGAGCCGTACGAAAACCTGACCGTCGACATGGAAGACACTCACCAGGGTGGCGTGATGGAAGAACTCGGCCGCCGCAAGGGCGAAATGCTCGACATGGCATCGGACGGCCGTGGCCGCACGCGTCTCGAGTACCGCATTTCGGCGCGCGGCCTGATCGGCTTCCAGTCGGAATTCCTCACGCTCACGCGCGGCACGGGCCTGATGAGCCACACGTTCGATTCGTACCAGCCGGTCAAGGACGGCGCGGTCGGCGAGCGCCGCAACGGCGTGCTGATCTCGCAGGACGACGGCGCGGCCGTTGCGTACGCACTGTGGAAGCTGCAGGACCGCGGCCGCATGTTCGTGTCGCCGGGCGAGGCGCTGTACGAAGGCATGATCATCGGCATTCACAGCCGCGACAACGACCTCGTCGTGAATCCGATCAAGGGCAAGCAGCTTACCAACGTGCGCGCCTCGGGCACCGACGAGGCCGTGCGTCTCGTGCCGCCGGTCCAGCTGTCGCTCGAATACGCGGTCGAATTCATCGACGACGACGAACTCGTCGAAGTCACGCCGAAGTCGATCCGTCTGCGTAAGCGCTACCTGAAGGAACACGAGCGCCGCAGCGCGAGCCGCAACAAGGTTGCCGAGTAAGCGACCGCAAGCCGGCGTGACCGGATAGCAGTAATGGAAGCCACCTTCGGGTGGCTTCGCTGTTTTCGGCCCATCCGTGAAACGCCCGCCGTCACGGGCGTTTGCCCCTATGCGGTTCGCTATCTGGGCTATTCGTTCTGTGCTATGCTCCCGGGTGCACTGTTTTAGGTCCTTCCAAGCAAGACTTGATTCGCGCAATCCGCTAAACGGTCAGGCCGTGTCGCGGAAGGTTCTGTAACCCGCTATTTCTCGAGAAGCTCGAAGAAAGGTGAGCGTAAAAATGATGAAGCAATTCCAGTCGAACTCTTATCTGTTCGGCGGCAATGCTCCGTACGTCGAAGAAATGTACGAAGCGTATCTCGATAATCCGGCGTCAGTGCCCGAGACCTGGCGCAGCTATTTCGATGCGTTGCAAAACGTGCCCGCATCGGACGGCAGCAACGCCAACGACGTGGCCCACGGCCCGATCGTCGAGTCGTTTGCCCAGCGCGCCAAGGCCAATGCCTTCCTGCCGCGCGCAACGGCCGGCGGCGAAGACCTCGCCACTTCCCGCAAACAGGTCTACGTCCAGTCCCTCATCGGCGCATATCGCTTCCTCGGCTCGCAATGGGCCAATCTCGATCCTCTGAAGCGCCGCGAACGTCCCGCAATCCCCGAACTTGAACCCGCGTTCTACGACTTCACCGAAGCCGACATGGACCAGGAGTTCAGTGCAACGAACCTGTACTTCGGGTTCGAGCGGGCGACGCTGCGCGACATCGTCAAGGCGCTGCGCGACACGTACTGCGGCACGATCGGCGCCGAGTACATGTACATCAGCGATCCGGAGCAGAAGCGCTGGTGGAAGGAACGGCTCGAATCGATCCGCTCGACGCCGAACTTCAGCAACGACAAGAAGAAGCACATCCTGAACCGCCTGACGGCCGCTGAAGGCCTCGAGCGTTTCCTGCACACCAAGTACGTCGGCCAGAAGCGCTTCTCGCTCGAAGGCGGCGA